>Ga0335070_10006349_pt1 | contig 13921 bp, 9 predicted proteins | sample Lox_Sample_13_FD_206722 | JGI IMG/M metagenome (GOLD analysis project Ga0335070, IMG submission 206722) | Soil microbial communities from Loxahatchee National Wildlife Refuge, Florida, United States - Lox_Sample_1.3 | ecosystem: Environmental > Terrestrial > Soil > Wetlands | place: USA: Florida... | reverse complement strand
CTGAAAGAAGCCATCCCCGAGGAGAACGAGGACGAGCGCAAGAAGCTCTCGCACTACTACGAGCTGCTGCGCGAGAACATCTTCCGCCAGGCGGTGACCAAGCAGAAGCAGCGTCCCGACCACCGGCAGTTCGACGAGATCCGCAACATCTCGATCGAGGTGGGCGTGTTGCCGCGCACTCACGGCTCCACCATCTTTACCCGGGGCGAGACCCAGGCGCTGGTCACCACCACCCTGGGCACCTCCGACGACATGCAGCGCCTGGAGGGCTTCGAGGGCGAAGCCAAGAAGCGCTTCATGCTGCACTACAACTTCCCTCCGTTCTCGGTGGGCGAGGTGGCCTTCCTGCGCGGCGCCGGTCGCCGCGAGATCGGACACGGCGCTCTGGCCGAGCGCGCCATTTCCTCGGTCCTGCCGGCCGAAGAGCAGTGGCCCTACACCATGCGCGTGGTCTCCGACATCCTGGAGTCCAACGGCTCTTCTTCGATGGCGACGGTCTGCGGCGCGGCGCTTTCGCTGATGGACGCGGGCGTTCCCCTCAAGGCACCCGTGGCTGGCATCGCCATGGGCCTGGTGAAAGAAGGCAATGATTACGCCATCCTGACCGACATCGCCGGCGCCGAAGACCACTACGGAGACATGGATTTTAAGGTTGCTGGAACACGCGAAGGGATCACGGCGCTGCAGATGGACATCAAGGTGCCGAACATCTCGGCGGGGATCATGCGGGAGGCGCTGGAGCAGGCCCGGAGAGGAAGATTGTTCATCCTGGACAAGATGCAGGAAGCGCTGAGCGGACCGCGGGAGAAGATCTCGCCGTACGCGCCGCGCATCTACACGCTGCAGATCCCGACCGACAAGATCCGCGACCTGATCGGGCCGGGCGGCAAGGTGATCCGCGGGATCATCGAGCAGACCGGAGTGAAGATCGACGTGGAGGATTCGGGCAAGGTGAACGTGGCCTCGAACGACGAGGCGTCGGCGGCCAAGGCGCTGCAGATGATCGGCGACATCACGGCCACGCCGGAGGTTGGCAAGACCTACCTCGGGAAAGTGGTGCGGCTGGCGGAGTTCGGGGCGTTCGTGGAGATCTTCCCCGGCACCGACGGGCTGCTGCACATCAGCGAAGTGGCGGAGCACCGCATCGCCAACGTCCGCGACGAGCTGAAGGAAGGCGACCAGATCCTGGTGAAGGTGCTGGCGGTCGAAGGCAATCGCATCCGGCTGTCGCGCAAAGCCATCCTGAAAGAGCAGCGGGCCAAGATGGGGGGCGGCGAAGGCGGCGGCGCCGAGCAGACCGTGACCATCGAGGGCGGCGGCGACTTCGTGGACGAACCCGAAGGCGGCGAGCCGAACTTCAACCGCGAAGGTGCGCCGGCGCATCATGGCGGCGGCGGCTACGGGGACCGCGGACCGCGCGATGGCGGCGGGCGTCCGGGCGGCGGTGGCGGACGTGGCGGACGCGGAGGACGCGGAGGACGCGGACGTCGCGGCGGACCGGGCGGTGGCCGTCCGGGCGGCGGCGGCGGGCCGAGAAGGTAAAGAAGTACCAAGTACCCAGTACCAAGTACCAAGAGGGCGGGAGAGATCCCGCCCTTGGTTCTTGTGGGAGAACGGAAATCGCCCCACTCGCGTGGGGCTCGCTGCGAGATGCGAGCGGTAGGTCCTCACGCTCATCCCTACGGGATTTCGCTCAGGATGACAATCTGAATTGCTTATTGCGGCAAGGGGATGCGGTAGAGGTTGCGGTGGACGGAGCGCTTGGCGTAGGCGTAGGTGACGCCATCGGGGGCGAACTCGACGGAGTTGGGGATGATCTTCGTGCCGCGGATCTTGGCAATGCCATCGCGGGCCCTGACCCCGTTAGGGGGCAGGGGGGGAAGCTGCTTGCCGGGCGGGATGGGAACCACCGCGGTCGAGGGGTTGCCCATGCCGAAGGCTTTGACCAGGAGATTCTTGCCATCGCGGCTCCAATCCACGTCGCAACCATCGGTACACAGGGTCGCGGGCTGTCCTCCGGCGAGGGGATAGGCAGCGGCACGGACAGGAAGTTCCGGGTCGTCGGTCGGCACGACGATGGCGGCCAGGCTGCCGTCGGGGGAGACCGCGGTCAGGAAGAGCAGAGGCTCGGGCATCACCTTGTGGGCGTCGGAACCATCGGCCCTCGCCCGATAGAGGAAGTTCCGCGGCCCCTCGATGCGACGGAACAAGAGATCGCCATTGGGAAGGAAGAGCGCGGAGTCTTCGGGCGCGGTCTCAGAATCCAGGCGACGTGGGGCACGACGACGGTCCAGCGGGGCGAGCCAGATGCGGGCGCTGCCATCTTTGTCCGCAGCGGAGAATGCGATCGTCTTGCCATCCGGGCTGAAATCGTAGGAGAGCATGTTGATCCCCGGGAAAGGACGTTCGGAACGGCCCGAAGCCACATTGGAGGCCCACAGCTCGCCTTCGCCGGTCCGTATCGAGGTGGCAGCCTGGCTGGTCCGGGTGAGGTAGTACAGGGTCTTGCCGTCGGCGGAGAAGCGAGGAGCATCTCCGTATCCAACGGAGGAGACCTGACGTTCGCTGCGGCCGTTGCTCAGCCATATCGAGCTCTCTGCCGTGCCGACCGAGGTGATGAGGGACTTGCCGTCGGGTGCGATCGCGATGCCTTCCTCCTCGGTCACGCCGGAGCTGATCTGCTCTGGAGGGCCATCGGGGTAACGCTGTCTCCATAGATGGAAGACCCCGTGGACGGCGGCGCTAAAGTACATCCAGTTCCCATCCGGTGACCACGCGGCGTGTGTGCAGGCGCCCTTCGGGCCCGCGACCCGTCCCAGAGAGCCGCCGTCGAAGGGGACCAGGCGGCAGGGCAACCAGCCGGCATTGTCCATCGAGACCACGAGGACCCACTTGCCGTCGGGAGAAAGGGCAGAGCGGTGTGCCATGCCGCGCTCCTGCGGGGGAACATACACGTCGCGTGTGCCAGTGCGGTTCTGGTCGGCGGTGACCAGAAGCATGTGAAGACCGCTTTGGATCTCGGAGAACAGGATGTGGCCGGGATCGGTCCAAGTCAGGCCCGAGGCATTGGGCAGCATCCGGCGAGGCTCGCCGCCGAGCACAGGAACGACCCAGGTATCGAACTCCGTGGCAGTGGTATAAGCGATGCGCGAACCGTCCGGAGAAAACTGCGGACTCATCTTATTGCGTTCGTCGTGAGTCAACTGGACGGGGTCGCCATCGGGGAGCATCTTCACGTAGACCTGGCCGGGCCCGAAGAAGGTATCGTCGCCGCGGATGAAGGCAAGCATGCGGCCGTCGGGAGATAGGGCGGGGGAGACGGCGGAGTCGGTGAAATCAGTGATCTGCACCCATTCCGATTGGTTGGGAGCTGGCGCAGGCGCCTTGTTCGGCCGGATCCAGTACAAGGGCGCGATGACGGCCACTCCCAGCGCGATAAGGCCAAGCACGATCCACGGACCGCGACGCCCGCCGGGACGAGGGAGAGCGACGGTGCTGACGCGGCCGGAGCTGGAGTCGCGCCGGGCCCGCTTGAGGTCGGCGCGCAACTCGGCGGCCGACTGGTAGCGGATGTCGCGGTCCTTCTCCAGCGCCTTGCCGATCACGTGCTCGAGTTCCGGGGTCACAGCCACGTTCAGCCGCGACGGCGGCACCGGGTCCTGGCGCAGGATGCCGTCGAAGATGACCGCCGAGGTTTGGCCGATGAAGGGTGCGCGGCCGGTGGCCATCTCGTAGAGCACGGCGCCAAGAGAGAACAAGTCGGTGCGCTCGTCCAGGTCCTCGCCGCGGGCCTGCTCCGGCGACATGTAAGCGACGGTGCCGAGAGCGGTGCCGGGGCTGGTGAGATGCTCCTCGCTGAGGCTGCCGGTGGCCATGGCGGAGAGGGCGGCGCCGGCCTTGCGCTTCATCGTTTTGCTGGCCAGGCCGAAGTCGAGGATCTTGGCGTGGCCGGATTCGGTGACAAAGATGTTGGAGGGCTTGAGGTCGCGGTGGACGATGCCCTTGGCGTGGGCAGCGGCCAGGCCATCGGCGATCTGAATGGCGAGTTCGAGCAGCTCATCGAGCGGGAGCGGCCGGTGAGAGATGCGCTCCTGGAGGGTCTGGCCCTCGAGCATCTCCATGGCGATGAACTCACGGCCATCGCTCTCGCCAATGTCGTAAATCGTGCAGATGTTGGGGTGATTCAGTGCGGAGGCCGACTTGGCCTCGCGCTGGAAGCGCTCCAGTGCCTGGGGGTCGTGGGCAACGTCGTCGGGGAGGAACTTGAGGGCGACGTAACGCTCGAGGCGGGTGTCCTTGGCGCGGTAGACCACGCCCATGCCGCCATGACCCAGCTTGTCGAGCACCTTGTAGTGAGAAACCGTTTCTCCGACCAAAAGAACGTTCCCCCGGGGTGGGGTAATCGTAGCAGAGAACCGAGAAGAGAGGGCAGAGCACAAAGCGCATAGTTCATAGCGCATGGTTCATAGCCAGGAGGAGATAGTCAGTCGGTCGTGGGTCGCCGGTCGTGGGTCGTGGGCAAACCTTGAGGTTGCGACACTTTGGGATGGACCGATGTGAAACGCTACGGCCGAAGGTGGCCGCGCCAAGGGCCCGTGCGAGGGCGCGCGGGCTACTTTGTGCAACCCTTCTAGCTGCCGACCAGGGCGGGGCGCTTGGGGAGCATCTCGCCGATGCGCTTGATGGCGCCGCCGACCGCGCGCAACTTCTCTTCGATGCGCTCGTAGCCGCGGTCGATGTGATAGACGCGGTCGATGATGGTCTCACCATCGGCCACGAGTCCCGCCAGAACAAGTGACGCCGAGGCCCGCAGGTCGCTGGCCAGCACGGCGGCGGCGGAGAGCGGGGTCTTGCCGCGCACGATGGCACGGCGGCCTTCGATCTTGATGTTGGCGCCCATGCGCACCAGCTCGCCGGCGTGCATGAAGCGGTTCTCGAAGATGTTCTCGGTGATGATGGAGCTGCCCTCGGCCTGGGTGGCCAGCACCATGAACTGCGCCTGCATGTCGGTAGGGAAGCCGGGGAACTCCTCGGTGCTCATGTCGCAGCCCTTGAGCGGGTTGTCGCCCTGGACGCGGACGGAGTCGCCGTTGTGGGTGATCTTGACGCCGCACTCCTCGAGCTTCTTGCAGAAGGTGAGATGGCGCGGGTCGCAGCCGGAGATGATGAGGTCGCCGCCGGTGAGCGCGCCGGCGACGATGAAGGTGCCGGCCTCGATGCGGTCGGGAATGATGCGGTGCCGGGCGCCCTTCAGCTTCGACACGCCCTTGATGCGGATAGTGGGCGTGCCGGCGCCGTCGATCTTCGCGCCCATCTTGTTGAGCAGGGCGGCGAGATCGGCGACCTCGGGCTCGCGAGCGCAGTTCTGCATGACGGTCTCGCCGTCGGCGAGAGTGGCCGCCATCATCAGGTCCTCGGTGCCGGTGACGGTGATGCGGTCGAAGACGATCTCGCCGCCCCGAAGGCGATCGGTAGAGGCTTCGACGTATCCGTGTTCCACGGCGATCTTCGCGCCCAGCTGCTCCAGGCTCTTGATGTGGAGGTCGATGGGACGGGCGCCGATGGCGCATCCGCCGGGAAGAGAGACGCGGGCGCGTCCGGTGCGCGCGACCAGGGGGCCGAGCACCAGGGTGGAAGCGCGCATGGTCTTGACGATCTCGTAGGAAGCCTCGGGGGTGGCGAGGTTCTTCATGGAGATGGTGGTGCGGTGGTGGGCGCGGCCGTAGCCGAGCTCGACCTCGCCCCCCATGGCGACCAGCAGCTTGCGTTCGGTATGGATGTCACGGACGTCGGGGATGTTCTCGAGGATGACGGGTTCTTCGGTAAGGATGGCGGCGGCCATGGCGGGCAGGGCCGCATTCTTGGCGCCGCTGACGCGGACGGTGCCGACCAGCGGCTCACCGCCGCGGATGACGAATTTGTCCATTTGTTTTCATTCTAACGGGAATCGCCGTGGAAGTAAGCAGAGCGGGAGGACATGTACGGAGGAAGTACCCAGTACTCAGTACCAAGTACCAAGCGGAAGCCGGAACAAACTTCTAGCGACCCTTCTTCTTTTTCTTGCCCTGATCTCGCTTCTCCTCGATGGCCTGGCGGACGTTGCCGCGGGCGCGGTGAAGGCGGCGGTGGGCCTCGTCGCGGTTGACGCGCGCCAGATGCATGACCACCGCCACCGGCAGAGTGCGCGCATCGTGCAGGAGCTGCGCGGCGCGGGCCTGGTTAAGGCCGGTGAGGGCGTGCAGGACAGTGAGGCCGCGCTCCACCAGTTTCTGGTTGCCGAAGTGCACTTTGACCATCCAGTTGCCGTACACGTAGCCGAGGCGTGCCATGGCGCCGGTGGAGATCATGTTGAGCACCATCTTCTGAGCGGTGCCGGCCTTCAGGCGGGTGGAGCCGGTGACGACTTCGGGCCCGGCGTCGGTGACGATGGCCAGTTGCGCGGCCCTGGCCAGGGGCGAGCCGGCATTGCAAGTGACGGCGACGGTGCGAGCGCCGTGCGCCCGGGCGTATTCGAGGGCGGCGATGGTGTAGGGAGTGCGGCCACTGGCGGCGAGGCCGATGACGACATCGGCTTGCCCGGGACGGCGGCCGGCCATGTCCGCTTCGCCGAGTTCGCGCGAGTCCTCCTTGGTCTCGGCGGCGGAACCGAGGGCGGGCTCGCCGCCGGCGATGATGTATTGCACCTGCCAGGCTTCGACGCTGAAAGTGGGCGGGATCTCGGCGGCGTCGAGGGCGGCGACGCGGCCGCTGGTGCCGGCGCCGACATAGATGAGGCGCCCTCCGCGGGAGAGGGCGTCGGCGGCCAGCTCGATGGCCTTGGCGATCTGGGGCAGCGCCTTCTTGACCGCGGCGGCGACCTTGGCGTCCTCGCGATTGATGACGCGCGCGATCTGCAACGCGGTCATGGTGTCGAGCTTGGCGGAAGCCTTGTTGGGCTGCTCGGTGCTTTGCTTGCGCGGTTTGCTCACGTGCGTCCCTCCAGACATTCCACGACTGCATCGTGAAAACGCGGCCGGACTTCCTTGATGAGTTGCGATTTGCGGTCGGGCCAGGTGCGGTTGGTCAGCAGCGTGACCGAGAGGCGGCGCTCGGGGTCGATCCACAGCGAGGTGCCGGTGTAGCCGAGGTGGCCGAAGGAGCGCGGGGAAAAATATTGGCCGGATTGCGAGGGCGGCGAGGGCGTGTCCCAGCCGAGGGTGCGCGAGGTGCCGGGCGGAGAATCCTGGCGGCGGGTGAAGAGGGCGACGGTTTCGGGACGGAGGATGGGACGTCCGCCGGCCAGCATGCACTCGGCGAAGCGGGCGACGTCTTCGGCGGGAGCAAAAAGGCCGGCGTGTCCGGGGTCTTCCGACCCCATGGCGCGTGCATTCTCGTCGTTGACTTCACCTTGGATGATCGTGCCTGGGAACCGGGGCGACTTCTCAGTTGGAGGGACTGCGGAACGCAGCTTGGGATGAGGTCGAAAGGTCGTCTGTAGCATTCCCAGAGGCCGAAAGATTTCATAGGCGCACAAACTTCCGAACCCCCAGCGCGTGATCTGCGTCATGGCCAAGGCCAACAACAAGAAACCTATGTCGCTGTATTCAACCTGCGTCCCGGGATTGTTTGTCAGTGGGACAGCAAGTATCGCCGGAAGCATCTGTGCATAGCCTGTTGCCTTTTCAAAGAGCCTCTCATATGCGGGCAGTCCGGAGGAGTGGGCGAGCAGCATTCGGAATGTGACTTGTTGTCGGCGAGAATCGTCTCCCGCGAATTCGGGAAGCGCAGTTATGAGCGGCGCGTCCAGATCGAACTGGCCTCGCTCGTAGAGGATCATCGCCATGGTGGTGGTGGCGACTGCCTTGGTGACCGAGGCGAGGTCGTAGATGGTTTCGGGCTGGACGGCGGGAGACTCCGGCTCGTAGGTGAAACGGCCGAGGCCCTTGAGAGCGACCAGGCGGCCTTGATGCGTGATGGCGACCGCGGCGCCGGGGAAGGCGTGGCGGGCGATGCCGTCGCGCAGGACGTCGAAGGCGCGAGCGAAGCGGGTGTCCTGTTGCGCGAAGTCGGGCGCCGGGTGACGCGGCCGGGTCTCGGTGGAACTGGTCACTGGGCTTCTGTCGCGTGTTATAACACAGGGAATTCCTGGTGCTTCCGCGAATCCAAGCCCGCGCCGTCACGCTCGTCGCCGCCCTGGCTGTGCTGGCGGCGCCGTTGACGCCGGCCGCCGATCAGAAGCCGGACTTCGCGGCAGTCGATGCCATCATTCAAAAGGCTATCTCCGACAACCTGATCCCGGGCGCGGTGGTGGTGGTCGGGCACGACGGGAAGATCGTGTATCGCAAAGCGCTGGGCAACCGGGCGGTTTCGCCGCGGCGCGAGCCGATGACGCTGGACACCATCTTTGACATCGCTTCGATGACCAAGACCTTCACCGCCGTCTGCGTGATGCGGATGGTGGAACTGGGGCAGGTGCGGCTGAACGATCCGGTGGCGCGCTACCTCCCGGAGTTCGCCGGCCAGGGCAAGCAGGACATCACGGTGCGGCAGTTGCTGACGCACTACTCGGGGCTGGAACCCGACCTCGACCTGAAGCAACCATGGCAGGGCAAGGAACTGGCGCTGCGGATGGCGTTCACCGCCCAACCCCTGGCGCCGCCGGGAGCGCGGTTCATCTACAGCGACATCAACGGGATCGTGCTGGGCGCGCTGGTGGAGCGGGTGTCGGGCATGCCGCTGGAGAAGTACATGGAGGCGCAGGTCACGGGACCGCTGGGGTTGGCGAACACGCGTTTCCTGCCGCCGGCGGAGTGGAAGCCGCGCATCGCGCCGGCGGACTACGCGGAGAAAGTGCTGGGCGAGGGGACGCGCATCCTGCACCTGCGCGGGACCGTGAACGATCCCACGGCCCGGCGCATGGGCGGAGTGGCGGGGCACGCCGGATTGTTCTCGACCGCGGACGATCTGGCGAAGTATGCGCAGTGGCTGCTGGACCGCGACCGGCTGCTCGCGCCCGCCACCATCGAGAAGATGACCACGGCGCAGCAGCCGCCCGAGCAGACCGAGCTGCGGGGGCTGGGATGGGACGTGGGGTCGTCCTTCGCCAACAACCGCGGCGAGCTGCTGCCGGTGGGCGGCTTCGGGCACACCGGGTGGACGGGAACGTCGCTGTGGGTGGACCCGCTGACGCGGACCTACATCATCATCCTGAGCAACGCCACCCATCCGAGCGGAATGCCGGAGCGCGGAGTGATCTCGCTGCGCGCCCGGGTGGCCAACGCGGTGGCGGCGGCACTGAGCCTGAAGGTCAGCAAGGAAGACCAGCTCCGGCTGGCGAACATCACCGGCTACAGCGAGCGCATGGCGGGGGTGCGAACCCTGATGGAGCGGAACGGCGAGGTGAAAGCCGGCATCGACGTGCTCGAGGCCACGGATTTCGCGGCGCTGCGCGCGGGCCGGGCGCTGACCCGGGTGGGGCTGCTCACCAACCAGACGGGAGTGGATTCGGCGGGGAAGCGCACCATCGATGTGCTGGCGCGGGCGCCGGGAGTGAAGCTAGCCGCGCTGTTCTCGCCGGAGCATGGGGCGCTGGGGAATGTGGACACGGTCAACATCGGGAACACGACCGAAGCAGCCACCGGGGTGCCCATCTACAGCGCCTACGGCGCGACCGCCAAGGAGAGGCAGCCGGCGCAGGAGGTGTTGCGGGAGCTGGATGCCGTGGTGGTCGACCTCCAGGACGCCGGCGCCCGCTTCTACACCTACGAGGAGAGCCTGGGACGGTTCCTCGAAGGCGCCGCCCAGGCGGGCGTCGCCATCGTGGTGCTGGACCGGCCGAACCCGGTGACCGGCGCTTTTCTCTCGGGCCCGATGTCGAACGGATCGGGCAAGCCCTTCGGGAATTATCATCCGCTGCCGGTGCGCCACGGGATGACCATGGGCGAGCTGGCGCAACTGTTCAACCAGGAGCGGCACATCGGCGCCCGGCTGACCGTGGTCCCGATGCAGGGCTGGTGGCGCGGCGACTGGTACGACGCGACCGGGCTGGCCTGGATCGGTCCCTCGCCCAACCTGCGCAGCGTCGCGGAGACGACACTGTACCCAGGAGTGGCGCTGGTGGAGGGGACCAATGTCTCGGTGGGGCGCGGGACCGACACGCCCTTCGAGCTGGTGGGAGCGCCGTGGGTGAACGGGCGGGAGCTGGCGCGGTATCTGAACGCGCGCCTGATCTCCGGTGTGCGCTTCGTGCCGGTGCGCTTCACGCCCAAGGACAACAAGTACACGGCGCAGGCGTGCCAGGGCGTGAACCTGATCGTCACCGATCGAAATCACCTGGACTCACCTGCGCTGGGTATCGAACTGGCGTCGGCCCTGCTGAAGCTGTATCCCCAGGACTACAAGATCGAGAGGATGATCGACATCCTGGCCAACCAGGCGACGTTCGACGCGATCGTGGCGGGGACGGACCCGCGCCGCATCGCCGAAGACTGGCGCGACGACATCGAGCGCTTCGAGAAGGTCCGCGGAAAATACTTGCTCTATCGATGAGCGACTTCGAAAGTGCCGCCGGGTTCTTATAATGCTGATTCCCACAGGAGGTCGTATGCGTCTCGGGGCCCTGCTCCTATTGTCCTGCGCCATCATGTTCGCTCAGGAGAAGCCCGCGGAAGAGCAGACAGCGGCTCCGGCCACGGTCGTCGTGCCGGCCGGCACCAAGCTGCCGGTGGTGCTGAAGCACGCCATCAACACCAAGTCAGCGCAGCCCGGCGATGCCATCTACGCCGAGACCAACTTCCCCGTCGTCGAGAACGACCGCATCCTCATCCCGGCCGGGACCTACGTGCAAGGGAGCATCACCAGCGTGAAGCGTCCGGGGAAGGTGAAAGGGCGGGCCGAAGTCCTGATGCACTTCAACACCCTCATCTTTCCCAACGGCTACACCGTCTCCATCCCGGGGGCGCTCGACCAGGTGCCGGGCGCGGAGAACAGCAAGGTCAAGGACAAGGAAGGCACGGTGCAAGCCGACAGCAGCAAGGGCAAGGACGTGGGCACGGTCGCGAAGGCCGGGGCGACGGGAGCGGTGATCGGGGCGGCGGCGTCGGGCGGCAAAGGTGCCGGCATCGGCGCCGGGATCGGGGGGCTGGCAGGGCTGGCCGTCACCATGCTCACCCGCGGCAACGACGTGCGGCTGGAACAAGGGACAACGGTGGAGATGGTGTTGCAGCGGCCGCTGGTGCTGGAGGAGGCAAGGCTGGAGGCACGGCCACGCGAATATGTCCCGGCCCGCCAGCCGCAGCCCATGGAGCGACCGAAGCTGACGCCCTCCCCCGACCCGCGGTAGATTCGCGCCATTCGATGCCTCAGGCCTGCCGTTCGGCGGCGCCCAAGCCGTCTGGGTGCGCCTTCTTTGCTAGCATCTTTCCCGTGGCGGTACGGACCATCTTCAGCATGGCGGAGGACTGCGCCCGCGACCAACGCCAGGGCTGGTACGAATTTGTCCGCGACTACGGCGCCATCGCCCGCACCCTGCTGACGCACTTTTTCCCCACTCTGACTCCGGAGATCGACAACCACGTGGCGGCGGTTTTTGCCCGCGCCCGGGCCGACGGCTCGGCGTGGTTCTCCTCCATCAAGTTCAGCAACGAGCGCGAGTTCCTGGTGGCCTTCCGCAACTTGGTCTTCGCCTATGGGCGGGAGCAGGAGCGCGTACCCGCGCCGCAGATCTCGCTCGAACAGCTGGCGGAGATCATGAAAGACCTGCCGGTGGTGGAGCGCGAGATGCTGTGGCTGTTCATCAAGGGCTACGACGCGCCGCAGATCGGCCGCATCGTCAGCAATCTGGAGAGCACCGCGGTGGCGGTGAAGAAAGTGGCGGACGAGCGGCTGCGGGCGGTGATCCCGGGCTCGGCGCCGGACGCGTTCGCGCTCTCGGCGCGGGTGCTGATGGTGGAGGCGGAGAAGAAGAAGTCCGAGAAATGCCTTCCGCTAAAGACCTTCAACGACATGATCAACGGGCAGCTTTCGTGGCGGGAGCGGGACCTAACGGAAGAGCACATCAAGGACTGCTTCTACTGCCTGGACCGCTACACCTCGTTCTGCGAAGGCATCCGCCTGCGCAAGGACGCGCAAACGCTGGCGGAGCCGGAGATCGAAGCGCTGCTGGAGAAGATGGGCGCGCCGCGGAAGCAGAGCAAGGGCCTGCTGGCCAAGCTGTTCTCGTAGTCAATCAACCCTCAATCGATTGTCATCCTGAGCGAAGTCCCGTAGGGATGAGCGTGAGGACCTACAGTTCGCATCTCGCAGCGAGTTCCACGGCAGTGGGGCGATTTCCGCTAGTTCACCGGCGCTACTTCAGCAAGAACAGCGCGTTCACGTGGGCCGTGACCGTGATCTTCTGGGCGGAGAATTCCTCCGTCGCCGGCGGCGGCGCCGCCTCGGCGCGCATGGCCATGGGTGCCCGCATGGCCCCCCGGATGATGGGGATTTGCTCCACCGTGTCCACGGAAGCGGATGACAGCTCGCCCAGGGTGCGGCCGCCGGCCTGGGCCACCGCCGCTGCCGAGCGGCGGGCGCGCTGCAGCGCGTCTTCCACTGCCTTGGTCTTCGCCGCGTCCATGTTTTCCAGGGTGTAGCTCAAGGTCTGGTTCTGGGTGACGTCCAGGTCGGAAAGCTGCTGCACGATGGGCCCCACCTTGGAGAAATCCTTCAGCTTCACGCTCACGCCGGTGTTCACGCGATAGCCGATGAGCTTGCGCTTGGGCGTGCGGTAGTCGTAGACCGGCTCCAGGGAGTAGAAACCGATCTCGGCGGACTTGGGTTCGATGCCGTTGCTGCGCAGCATCCGGCGGATCTGCTCGGCGGCTTCGGCGGCGCGGTCGGAGGCGGCTTTCGAAGAGTCCTCCTGGGCCGAGATATTGAATTGCACCACCGCGGTGTCGGGCGGCGATTCGAACTTGCCGTCGGCCCCGACGTAAACCGTGTTCTGGGGTTGGCCGTAAATCGGACGCTCCTGGGCGCTGGCGGCCAGCGATACCGTGGCGATCGCGATAAGCAACAGGATCCGTTTCATAAGGGTCTCCTTGATGACGTTCTGAATATAGAACGCCGCCGGAGCGCCGGCTTGTAAAAGATAAGGGGGGATTGCGTGGCGCGGCCGCCCTCGGCCGGCCACGGCAAACGAGCATACGAGTTCTAGTGCGTCGGCACCGTGAGCGGCCGGTCGAGGCGGAGTTCCAGTTGCTGGCCTTTTTGCAGGACCAGCTCGCGCCCGGTGAGGACGCTGGCGCCCAAACCCACACCCGCGCCGGCGACCGCGCCGATGACTGCGCCCTTGCCGCCGCCGGCGACCGCGCCGGTGGCGGTGCCCACGGCGGCGCCAATCGCCGCGCCTTCGGCGGCCCGGCGCTTATCCACGCCGGTGCGCGAGATCTCGCCCTCGGCTCCGGTCTCCGGCTTCACCCCGTGCTCTCCGGGTACGCTAGTCACGGTAGCGGCGATGGGCATGCCACCGTGGTTGGTGTCGATCTCATCGAAGCTCAGGATCATGCGGGCGTGAAAGCCGCTGTCCACGCTGCTGACGTGTCCCTTCAGCTTCTTGCCGCGGGGGATCACCTGGCCGTTCGGGGCCGTGAGGTCCTCCATCAGCTCGGCCTTGAACTTCTTGCCCGGCTTGACCTTGTTGCTTTCCAGTTTGTCCTTGAGCCGGACGACGAAGCGCGTACCTTCGGGGATCGCGCCTGGGCCACTGTAGGGGTAGTTGGACGGTGGGGGATAGTTCGAAGGATAGGATTGGGCCGCGGCCAGGCCGCTCAGTAGCAGCGCGCACAAGCCCATCCAGGCTCCTGATGGTCTCCGCATAGACTCCTCTTCTGAGGGGACTCTGTATTTCGATGTGCAGAGCTGCCGAAGGGCTGTATGGGGGCAGGAATCAGGATGCAGGCGG
>Ga0335070_10006348_pt1 | contig 13922 bp, 14 predicted proteins | sample Lox_Sample_13_FD_206722 | JGI IMG/M metagenome (GOLD analysis project Ga0335070, IMG submission 206722) | Soil microbial communities from Loxahatchee National Wildlife Refuge, Florida, United States - Lox_Sample_1.3 | ecosystem: Environmental > Terrestrial > Soil > Wetlands | place: USA... | reverse complement strand
TCCACCGCACCACCTATAAAGACGCGTACACCCGTATCCAGCAGCTGGCCCATGCGCTGACAGCGCTCGGCGTCGGCAATGCCGACCGCGTCGCCACCCTCGCCTGGAACGGCCACCGCCATCTCGAGCTCTACTACGCCATCTCGGGCATCGGTGCCGTCTGCCACACGGTCAACCCGCGGCTGTTCCCGACCCAGGTCGAGTACATCCTCAATCATGCCGAGGACAGGATCGTCTTCGTCGATCTCACCTTCGTCCCGCTGCTCGAATCGCTGGCGCCGAAGCTCAAGCACGCGAAGACGGTCGTGATCATGACCGACGCGGCGCACATGCCGAAGACGACCCTGCCGGATGTCCTCTGCTACGAGGACCTGATCGCCGGCAAGCCGACGGCGTTCGCGTGGCCGACCTTCGACGAGTGGTCGGCGTCGTCGCTCTGCTACACCTCGGGCACGACCGGCAACCCGAAGGGCGTGCTCTATTCTCATCGCTCCACCGTCCTGCACAGCTTCTCGATCAACACCGCCGACGCGCTGGCGATCAGCGCCCGCGACGCGGTGATGCCGGTCGTCCCGCTCTTCCACGTCAACGCCTGGGGCATCCCGTATGGCGCGGTGATGGCCGGCGCGAAGCTCGTCTTCCCCGGCGCCGGCCTTGATCCCGTCAACCTCTACGACCTGATCGAGCGCGAGCAGGTCACCATGGCGGCAGGCGTTCCCACGGTCTGGCTCAAGGTCTGCGAGCACCTCGCGCAGACCGGCCGGCGCTTCACGAGCCTCCGTCGCATCCTCTGCGGCGGGTCGGCAATGCCGGAGGCGCTGATCGCCACGCTCGAGGACAAATACGGCGTCGAGATCTGTCATGCCTGGGGCATGACCGAGCTCAGCCCCGTCGGCACCTCCGGCCGCCTCAAGGCGGCGCAGCTGAAGCTGCCGCAGACGGAGCGGCTGCGTTACAAGACCTCGCAAGGCCGGCCGCTCTACGGGGTCGACTGCAAGATCATCAACGCCGAAGGCAAGGAACTGCCGCACGACGGCAAAACCCTGGGCGAGCTGTGCGTGCGCGGGTCCTGGGTCACCAGCGGCTACTACCGCGATGACGCCGCCAACACGGCGGCGTTCGACGCCGAAGGCTGGTTCCGCACCGGCGACGTGGTCAGCATCGACCCCGACGGTTATGTCCGCATCGTCGACCGCACCAAGGACCTGATCAAGTCCGGCGGCGAGTGGATCAGCTCGATCGATCTCGAGAACGCCGCCGTCGGCCATCCCGAGGTCCTGGAAGCGGCGGCGATCGCGGTGCCGCACCCGACCTGGCAAGAGCGCCCGCTGCTCGTGGTCGTCCGCAAGCCGGAGAGCAAGCTCACGCGCGAGGCCCTGCTCGACTTCCTGCGCGACAAGGTCGCCAAATGGGCGTTGCCCGACGACGTGGCGTTCGTGACCGAATTGCCGCACACGGCCACCGGCAAGCTTTTGAAAAGCGCGCTGCGCGACCAGTACAAAGGCCACGCCGCGACGGCCAAGGCGAGCTAGTGCGTAAGGTCAATGCGCGATCGGGCCGGCGCAGTTGCGCCGCCCCGCCATCATGCAGTCCTCGAGCTTGGCCTCGTCGTGCATGCGATTGACCAGCCACACCCCGCCCACGATGAGCAGCGCCAGAAACACGAACGCGGCGACGTTCATCCACCCCGGCGGACCGTCGTCGTTGTCGTGATGCTGATCGTCGGCCATCGGGATCTTCCGTCATGGCATGAGCGCGCATCGGACTATACGCGCTTCGTCATCGCGAGCGTAGCGAAGCGATCCAGGGCCGCGACACCACCTCCTGGATTGCTTCGCCCGCAGACGGGCTCGCAATGACGATAGCGGCGGTTAGGCCTGCGCCACCACGTTGATCAGCGCCTCGCCGCGCTGCAGGCGATCGAGGTTCTCCGCGATCTGGGTCCACCGCCGGTCGAGCATGCCGTGTGTCCACGCCGACGAATGCGGGGTCATGATCACGTTCTTGAGCTCGTGGAACGGATGCTTCGACGGCGGCAGGTTGAGGTCGTCCTCGGACGGGTAGCGGTACCACGCGTCGATGATGCCGCCGGCGATGACCTTCCGCTGTAGCGCGTCGAACAGCGCATCCTCGTCGACCACCTCGCCGCGCGCGACATTGACGATCACGGCCGTGCGCTTCATGCGGGCGAAGCGGGCGGTGTTCATCAGGCCGGCCGTCTCCGGCGTCAGGGCGCAGGCAATCACCACGTAATCGCAGAGCGTCAGGAAGTCGTCGATCTCGCGCCATGGCATAAAGGCGTCGACGGACGCCGGCGCCGGGCTCGGGATCGAGCGCGCGCAGGCGAGCACCGTCATCCCGAGCGCCTTGGCGCGCGACGCGGTCGCCAGGCCAATGCGGCCGAGCCCGACGATGCCGAGCGTCTTGCCCATGATCTCGTCGTGGATCGGGGCGCCGAAGCGGCCGCTCATGCGCCAGCTGCCGGTGCGGAATGACTGCTCGGCCTCGAGAAAATCGTGCGACCAGGCGAGCATGCCGAGGACGCAATATTCCGCGACCGCCTCCTCGTGGCCGAACGCGTTGGCGAGCACGGCGCCTTTCGGCAGGGCCGCCAGCTCGATGCGGTCGACCCCGGCGCCCGCCGCCTGCAGCAGCTTGAGCCGCGGCGCCGGCGGAAACGTCCGGTCGTAATGGAGCGTGATCATCGCATCCGCATCCGCGAGCTCACGCGCGACGACGTCGCGCGGCTCAGCATCCTGCAATGAGACGATCGTGAATTTCGTTTGCAGCTTGGCCTCGAGGCGGTGTCGTTCGCGCGACGCCAGGCTGCCGAGAAGGACGACTTTCATGGGGAATGCTGGAGGATCGAATAGTTTATGTCCTAAACTAATTGAACCATCGGCCCGTATCAATCTAAGATCGGCGCCCATGACGAAGCGCAAGACGGTAAAAACCGGCTTCCGGCCGCACGACGACCGCACCCAGCCGCGCCGGCGCATTCCCGGCTATCCGAACACAATCACGCGCACACCGGCCGCACGCTTCTGGCCGCGCGTCCTCTCGCTCGCCGACGTCACCGGCCCGGTGTTCGCAGCCGACACGGTCCTGCCGGAGGAAGCCGATCTCTCGCGTAACGCGCCGGAGGCGCCGCGGGCGCTCGGGCAGCTCATCACCGTCTCCGGCCGCGTGCTCGACGAGCGCGGCAAGCCGGTGCGCCAATGCCTGATCGAGATGTGGCACGCCAACGCATCGGGCAAGTACATCCATCACAACGATCCTTCGCCGGTGCCGGTCGATCCCAACTATCGCGGCCGCGGCCGCGCCATGACCGACGATGCCGGGCGCTTTTCCTTCCGCACGATCAAGCCGGGCGGCTACGCGGTGCCGGACGCCGAGGCCGGCGCCAAGACCGGCTGGTGGCGGCCGCCGCACATCCATTTCTCGCTGTTCGGGCCGAGCTTCAGCTCGCGGCTGATCTCGCAGTGGTTCTTCCCCGGCGAGCCGCTCAACCCGCTCGACCTCATCCTCAACAGCATCCCCGACCGGGCGGCGCGCGACCGGCTGGTGATGCGCTTCGTGCCGCGCACCGCCAGCAACTCCGCCGAGGGCGACGCCGCCATCGGCTACACGCAGGACTTCATCCTGCGCGGCCCCTTCGAAACCCCCTTCGAGAACCGCTAGCATGGCCCGCCGTAAGGGGACGCGCGCCAGCAAGATCCACAAACGGGCGCTGCCGGCGACCGCGCACCAGACCACCGGCCCTTTCTTCCCCGCGCAGTACATCCGTCCCGGCGACACCGATCTCGCCGGACTGACCCGCGACGGCGCGCGCGCGAACGGCGAGCCCTGCTACATCCACGGCACGATACGCGACGCGGCCGCCCAGCCCGCGGTCAACGTCATCATCGAGATCTGGCAGGCGGATGCCGGCGGCAAGTTCCATCATCCCGCCGACCGTTCGCACGGCGCCCGCGATCCCAATTTCTTCGGCTGGGGCCGCACCTGGACCGACCGGTCGGGCTTCTACAGCTTCATCACCGTGAAGCCCGGTGCCTATCCGGCGGCGCCCGGCAGCAATCGCTGGTTCGCGCCGCGCATCATGATGCGCCTGGTCGGCTCCGGCCTGATGCGGCCTCTGATCACCTGCCTTTACTTTCCCGAGGAACCGCTGAACCGGGAAGATCCGCAACTGGCCGCGGTCACCAATGCCGCCGCGCGCCGGCGGCTGATCGCGACAGCCGAGCCGCACGCGTCGGCCCCGGCGGGCGTGACGCCGCTGCGGTTCGACATCGATCTCGGCGGCCGCAAGCCGTCGACGTTTTTGGAGGATTGACCGCCATGCTCGTCGAGGAACGGATCTATACGCTCCACGTCGGCAAGCAGGCCGAATATCTCGACATCTACGAGCGCGAAGGCCTGCCGGTGCAGCAGCAGTATCTCGGCCGCATGCTCGGCTACTACACGACCGAGGTCGGCCCGCTGAACCAGGTCATCCACCTGTGGGGCTACGACAGCTTCGAGGATCGCCTCAAGCGGCGCGCCGCCATGCGCAAAGACCCGCGCTGGCCGCCGTACCTGAAGAAGATCCAGCCGCTGTTCGCGCACCAGGAATCGAAGCTCCTGCTGCCGACCTCTTTCTTCAAGCCGTGGTGAGCTGGCGGCGCTTCGGCGGCCTCATCCGTCGCGCTGCGCTTTGCGAGCTCTCCGGCTCCATTCGTCGGCCACGTCGCCCATGGTTTTCTTGGCGCCGTTCTTGATCCACTGCATGAACGGCCGATCAAATCGGAAATGCGCGCCGCATTGCGACTTCAGGAATCGACGCACGTTCTGCGTGTTCCGGTAGCTGCGCGACACCGGGGTGCTGCGCGTGATCCGGTCGGCATGCCAGTCGAATTCGCTCATGCGAGTCTCCGCAAGTTACCCCTTTGGCTTCGGCACCAGGTCGGGCACCGGCGTCCCTGAATTGATGATCTTCGTGCGCCGCTCCTCGTCGGCGGCGATGCGCTGACAGCGCTCCAGCACCTCGGGCGCCCGCGCCAGCGGGATGAAGCATACGCCGCTGTCGTCGGCGACGACGATGTCGCCGGGCATCACCTCGATGCCGGCGATCGTCACCGCCACGTTGACCGCCACCGTCTCGATGCGCCATTTCCCGGTGATCGGGGTCAGGCCGCGGCACCAGATCGGCAGATTGAGGTCGCGGCTGTGGGCGACGTCGCGCACCGCACCGTCGATGACCACGCCCGCTTCCCCCTGGCGCTTGCCGATCGACGCCGACATGCCGCCCATGCTGGAGATGCCGGCGATCCCCTGCACCACCAGCACGTCGCCGGGCTTGGCGAGGTTGTGCGCCTCGATTTCGCCGAGACGGGAGTCCTTCCGCGCCACCGCATCGGCGACCGTCACGTCGCGGCGGCGGTTGAGCACGGTCAGCGCCGGGCCGACCAGGCGCGCACCCGGCATGGTCGGCTGCAGGATATGCGACGGCACCGCGCCGGCGATGCCGATCTCGTCGAGCGCGTCGGACACCATGCCGGCGAGATCACCGAGCCTGCGGAAGCCCTCGAGCAGCTTCGCATCGACCGGCGGCAGGTCGAGGCAGCCGATGGCTTCGCGCGGCAGCTTGCCGGTGAGACGCCGTTCGCTCATGTTGTCTTCTCCTGAGGTGCGTCAGCCGGCGAAGCCCGGCTCGGGCAGGCCGGAAACGCCGGTCTCGACCGCGAACAATGCGCCGGCCAGCGGCTGCGCCGCCAACTGCTCGGGCGTTAGCCGCTGGCGCGCCGTGGTGATGTAGAGCGTCTCGAGCCGCGGACCGCCGAAGACAGGGCAGGTCGTCTGCGTCACCGGCAGCTCGATCGTCCGGTCGATCTTGCCCCGGGGCGTATAGCGCACCACGCGGCCGCCGCCGTACTCGGCATTCCATAGGCAGCCGTCGGCATCGATGGTCGAGCCGTCCGGGCGTGCCATGCGCTCCTTGGCGTCGACGAAGACGCGTTCGTTCGTGATCGCGCCGGTGTTGATGTCGAAATCGTAGGCCCAGATCATGTTGCGGTGCGTGTCGGCGAAATACATCACCTTGTCGTCCGGGCTCCAGGCGAGGCTGTTCGGCACGATGATGCCGCTGCGGATCGTCCGCACCGACAGGTTCGGCTCGAGACAGTACAGCGAACCGGTCGGCTCGCGCGCCTTGTCGTTCATCGTCCCCGACCAGAAGCGGCCGCGGCGGTCGCAGCGCCCGTCGTTGAAGCGGTTGTCGATGAGATGGGGCTCGGGATCGGCGATGCGCGTGAGCTTGCCGGTCGTCGTGTCGAAGAAATGGAAGCCGTTCTTGGTCGCGGCGACGAGGCCGCCCTTCGCACGCAGGCCGATCGAGCCGACCGGATCGGGCAAGGTCCAGGTCTTGATCTCGCCCGTGCCGGGCGCCAGGCGATGGATCGTGGGCCCATGGATATTGACCCAATACAGCGCCTCTTCCTGCACGCTCCACAGCGGGCTTTCGCCGAGCGAATGGCCGGCTTCATGAACGCATTCGACACGGGCCATAGCATCTCTCCGGAGGCGTCGGGGGACGAATAATGTTATGCTGCTCAACAATCGGCCGCAACACGGCAGCCGACCGTGCATCTCGCAGGGACCAGGACATGCGCAGCAAACGAAGTCTCGCCGACTCCCGGGCCGCCCGCCCGCGCGCCGCCGAAGGCCACCTCAGTCGAGCGCGGACGCCGGGGAAATCCGCCGATCTGTTCACCCTGCCGACGCCGCACAACATCAACATGGACATCCTGCCGGAGATGCTCGGCTACCAGCTTCGCCGCGCGCAAGTGACTATTTTCGGCACGTTCCTCAAGCACCTGCAGGACGAAGACATCACGCCGGGGCTGTTCGGTCTCCTGGTGCTCATCGGCGCCAATCCCGGCCTCAGCCAGACCGCCCTCGCCCAGGCGGTGGGCACCAACCGCTCCTTGATGGTCGGCATGATCGATCGGCTCGAGAGCAGCGGTCTCATCATCCGCCGCAATTCGCCGACCGACATCCGCACGCAGGCGATCTATCCCAGCCGCAAAGGCCAGGTGCTGATCGCGCGCCTCAAGAACGTCGTCCGCGATCACGAGAAGAGCGCCACGTCGGCGCTCAGCGACGGCGAGCGTCAGACCCTGCTGCGCCTGCTCTGCCGACTGAACGGAGATGCCTGAACCCCGCCCTGCGGGCTTGGTCGCCGCGGCGATCGCGCCGCATACGCCGTTTCTGATCGACGACGCGGCGACGCCACCGCGCCTTCACGGCGTGCTCGCCGGCTGTCAGGCGCTCGGCCGCCTCGTCCGCGATCTCGCACCCGACGCGCTGGTCATCAACTCCAGCCATTGGAACGCACCGTTTCTCTGGTACGTCGCGACGGCCGCGCGCCATCGCGGCCGCTGCATCTCCGACAAGGACAACCATCCGATCCGGGCCTGCGACTATGACTATCCGGGCGATCCGGAGTTTGCGCAGGCCCTGGTGGCGGCGCTGACCGCCGGCGGCCTGCCCGCCAGCGAAGCGGCACCGGACCCGTCCTGGGACTATGGTTTGCTCGTTCCGGCGCGCTTCATCGACCCGGACGGGCGGCTGCCCATCGTGCCGCTCAGTTCCTGCCTGATGGCGACCCTCGATGAATGCCGCCGCGTCGGCCGCCTGATCGCCGAGACCGCCGAGCGCAGCCGGCGACGCGTCGCCTTCATCGCCAGCACCTCGTTCGCGCACCGGCTGGAGACCAATCCCGAGACCGCCCCGCCGCCCGAAAATCTCGCGGCCGACCTCTCCTTCATCGGCCTCCTGCGCGAGGGCAGACTCGCGGAGGCGCGCGAGCGGCTGCCCGCTTATGCCGCCCAGGTCCATGCCGAGCTCGCCGGCCGTACCTTGGCGACCTTCCTCGGCTGCTTCGACGAATCCCACACCCCGGTCCTCGCCCACGCTCTCGGCGATTACGGCCACTCCTCCGGCAGCGGCAATTTCACCCTGGCGGTCACGCCGCGGGCCGCGTAGATTCGTTTCAGTTGTTACGGTCTGCCGGGAGGAACGATGGATTCAGGTGATGCATCGGCGCCGTCTCGGGGCAGCAATGTCGACTGCGAGCAGTTCCGGCTGCGTCGTTTCATCGACAGCCTCGCCGGCACGGACGAGCTCGAGGTCCATGACAAGCCGGTCGAACTGGCCGACCTCGCCAAGCCGCTCGACGGCAACCGCAAGGCGGTGCTGTTCCGCAAGGCCGGGCCCGAGGGCGCCGAACTGGTCGGGAACGTCGCCGGCAGCCGCAGCCGCCTGGCGCGCGCGTTCGGCGTGCCCGCCGACAAGCTGCTGCAGGAGGTGCTGAAGCGACTGCGCGCGAAGCCGCAGATCGTGGAAATCTCGCGCGCCGAGGCGCCGGCGCAGCAGGTCGTGCTCACCGGCGACGAGGCGGACCTCACGCAGCTTCCCGTGCATCTCCAGCACGGCGCCGACGGTGCGCCGTATATCTCGGCGTCCACGGACTTCGTGATCGACAAGCGCACCGGCCTGACCAATGTCGGCATGCGACGGCTGATGCTGCGTGGCCGCCAGGAGGCCGGCATCGACCTCGTCTCGCCGAGCGATTTGCGCGCCATCTACGAAGCCAGCGCCGCGCGCGGCGAGAACCTGCCGGTGAGCTTCGTCGTCGGCTCGCATCCGGTCGACCACGTGGCGGCGGTGATGCGCCTGCCGGTCGACGAGCTTGGCCTGGTCGCGTCCTTGCGTGCCGCACCTCTGCCCGTGGTGAAGTGCGTCACCAACGACATCAAGGTCCCGGCCGATGCCGAGTGGGTGCTCGAAGGCTATCTCGACGCCCGCGGCCACGTCGAAAGCGAAGGCCCCTACGGCGAGTTCCTCGGCTACTACGGCGGCGTGAAGCGCAATCCGGTCTTCCATTTGACCGCGATCACGCGCCGCCGCGACGCCCTGTTCCAGACCTCGACCATCGGCGGTCACGGCATGAGCCGCACCGACACCTCGCAATTGAACGCATTGCGGGCCGAGGCCATGGTGTGGCGCGCTTTGGAGACCGCCGTGCGCGAACCTGTCGCGGTGTACGGCACCCCATCGAGCGGCGGCCAGTTCAACATGCGCGTCGCCATCCGCCAGCGCGTCCCCGGTGAGGCGCGCAACGCCATCGCCGCCGTCTGGGGCTGCATGGCCAACGTCAAGCATGTCTTCGTCGTCGATCCCGACATCGACATCTTCTCCGACGAACAGATGGACTGGGCGCTGGGCACCCGCTTCCAGGCCGACCGCGACCTCATGGTCGAGGGCGGCTTCCGCACCCTGCCGCTCGACCCGTCGCTCGCCGGTGCGCGCACCGGCGGCAAGGCCGGCTTCGATCTCACCTGGCCATTCGGCCTGTTGGGCAAGCTCGAGACCAGCGTGCCGGAGCCGCCGACCTTCAAGGGCGACCGCTTCGCGTCGGTGCGCGCGGCCCTCGAACACGGCCCGAAATACTTCGAGGAGCTGATGGCCGCCGTCGGCAGCCGCGACGGCCGCGAGGTCGTGCGCGACCTCGATGCGGTGCGCAGCACGGGCGCCCTCGACCGCGACGACCGCGGCCGGTATTTCGTCAAGAAGAAATAGTGATCAAGTTCTCCGTCGTGGCGCCCCTCACCCGCTCCCCGCGGATCAAGTCCGCGGGCTTCGGCCCGCTCGCGACCTCTCCCGGTGGGAGAGGTGGATCAGGAATGCGCCTCTTCCCCCTCTCCCACCGGGAGTGGGTTGGGGTGAGGGGCAACGGATCCGGCAGAACGCTCTCGCAGGGTTAGCACGTCCCATGGGCCTCATCGGCAAGCCGCTGCCGCGCGTCGAAGACCTGCGCCTCGTCGCCGGGCGCGGGCGCTACACTGACGACGTGCAGGTCCCCGGTGCCGCCTTCGCCTGCTTCGTGCGCTCGCCGCACGCGCACGCCAAACTCACGGCGATCCGCAGCGCGGCCGCAAAATCGGCCAAGGGCGTGCTCGCCGTGCTCACCGCCGCGGACTATGCGGCCGACGGCCTGAAGCCTATCGGGCATGTGGCCATGGCGGCCCGCGCCGACGATGCGCTCAAACCGGCCGTCGTCGCCACGCCGGAGGCGCCGATCTTCGACCATCCGCATCCGCCGCTCGCCTCGGAGCGCGTGCGGTATGTCGGCGAGGCCGTCGCCGTCGTCGTCGCCGGGACCCCGGCCGAGGCGCGCGACGCCGCCGAGCTGGTCGAGGTCGACTACGAGCCGTTGCCGGCGGTCACCTCGGCTGTCGCGGCCCTCGCCGAGGGAGCGCCGCAGCTGTGGCCGGAAGCGCCGCGCAACACCGCCTTTCGCACCAGCTTTGGCGATGAAGCGGCGACCCGTCGCGGTCTCGCGGCCGCCGCCCTCGTCGTCGAGCACACCTTCACCAACAGCCGCGTCGCCAACGCCCAGATGGAGCCGCGCTCGGCCATCGGCGCGTACGAAAACGGCATCCACAAGCTGATCTCCGGCAGCCAGGGTGTCGCGCGCCAGCGCATGGTGCTCGCCGGCTGCCTCGGCGTGCCGCAGGAAAAGGTGCACGTCGTCTGCCCGGACGTCGGCGGCGGCTTCGGTCCGCGCAGCAACCTCTACGTCGAGCAGGTACTCGTGGTCTGGGCCGCGCGGCGGGTTGGCCGCCCGGTGCGCTGGACCGCCGACCGCAGCGAAGGCTTCCTGACCGACTATCAGGGCCGCGATATGGTCATCCGCGCCCGGCTCGGCCTCGACCGCGACGGCCGGATGCTGGCGCTGCATGGCGAGATGACCGGCAACATCGGCGCCCAGACGGTGACGTTCGTGCCGCTGCTCAACGGCTATCGCGTCATGACCAGCATCTACGACGTGCCGGCGGCCTTCATGGAGCTCCGCGGCGTCGTCACCAACACGGTGCCGACCGCACCCTATCGCGGCGCCGGCCGCCCGGAAGCGATGCACGTCATCGAGCGCCTGCTCGACATGGCGGCGCGGCGCCTCCACCTCGACCGCGCCGAGATCCGCCGGCGCAACCTCATCCCCAAGGACGCGCTGCCCTATCGCAATCCCGCCGGCCTCGTCTACGACAGCGGCGATTTCCACGGCAACATGCGCCACGTGCTGGAACGGGCCGACTGGGCCGGGTTCGCGTCCCGGCGCGAGGACAGCCGCCGCCGCGGGCGGCGGCGCGGCATCGCCGTCGCCAATTACGTCGAGGCCCCGGTCGGTGCGCCGCGCGAGAAGGTCGTGGTCACGGTGCGCCCCGACGGGGCAGTGGAGATCGTCGCCGGCACGCAGTCCACCGGCCAGGGGCACGAAACCAGCTTCGCCCAGGTGATCGCCGACTATCTCGGCGTGCCGTTCGAGCGCATCCGGCTGGTGACCGGCGACACGGCGGTCGTGACCGCCGGCGGCGGCACACACTCCGACCGCTCGATGCGCATCGCCGGCACCCTGCTGGTGCAGGCGGCGAACGAGATCGTCGAGCGCGCCCGTGGCCTCGCCGCCCCGCTCCTCAACGCCTCGCCCGCCGACCTCACCTTCGCCGACGGATCGTTCCGCGCCCCGCATTCGGACCGGGCGATCGGCCTGTTTGACCTCGCGCAAAAGGCCGAACTCGCCGCGACGGCCGATTTCACCGGCCGTATTCCGGCGTATCCGACCGGCAGTGCCGTGTGCGAGGTCGAGGTCGATCCCGAGACCGGAGCGGTGGACATCCTGCGCTACACGACGGTCGACGACGTCGGCCAGGCGATCAATCCGCTGATCGTCGACGGCCAGGTGCACGGCGGCATCGTCCAGGGTGCGGGTCAGGCGCTGAGCGAGACGATGGTGTTCGATCCCGAGACCGGCCAGATGCTCAGCGGCTCGTTCATGGACTACGGCATGCCGCGCGCCGACCGTTTTCCGAGCTTCGATGTGTCGCTTGCGGAGGACCCGACGTCCGGCAATCCGCTGCGTGTCAAGGGGGGCGGCGAAGGCGGGATCACGCCGGCCACCGCCGTCGTGATTAATGCGCTCGTCGATGCTTTGAGCGAATATGGGGTCGAGGACATCGAGATGCCGGCGACCCCGCTGCGCGTATGGTCGGCCATCGCCGAGAAGAGTTAGGCGGCAAGAAAGCTAGGGAGGCAGTCATGTGGAGAGCCCTCGTCGTGGTCGCGGTCGCGGTTATCGCCGGCCCCGCCTGGAGCCAGTCCTACCCCAACAAGCCCGTGCACATGATCGTGCCGTGGCCGGCCGGCGGCATCGCCGACGTTGCCGCCCGCACCGTCGCCGAAGAGATGCGCCCGGCGCTCGGGCAGCCGGTGATCATCGATAACCGGCCCGGAGCTTCGGGCAAGATCGGCACGGAGATCACGGCACGCAGCGCCCCGGACGGCTACACGATCCTCTATACCAACCCGTCGAACCAGACGGCGCCGACGCTGGTCAACCTCGACAACACCTTCGACCCCATCGCCGACTTCACGCCGATCGTGCAGACGGTCGAAGCGAGCTACTTCCTGGTGGTCAGTTCGAACTCGCCCTACAAGACGGCCAAGGAGCTGATCGCCGCCGCGCGCGCCCAGCCCGGCAAGCTCAACATCGCCAATGCCGGCGTCGGCAGCGTCTCGCATTTCGCGCTCGCCATGTTCCTGGCGGAGGCCAAGATCGACGTCGTCCAGGTCTCTTACAAGGGCGAAGGCCCCGCCGTCACCGACCTTCTCGGCGGCGCCATCCAGATGATGGTGATGACCGGCGCGAAGCAGTACGTCGACGACGGCCGGCTCCGGGCGCTCGCCACGATGTCGGCGCAGCCGTTCTTCAGCTTGCCAAACGTGCCGCCGATGGCGCAGGCGGCGGACCTGCCCGGCTTCAAGTTCAGCGGCTGGCAGGGCATCGTCGGCCCCGCCAAGCTGCCGAAGGAGATCGTCGACAAGCTGAACGCGGCCGGCAATGCCGCGGTGAAGTCGCCGCGCGTGCAGGCCAGCCTGCGCGAGGGCGGCATCCTGCCCAAAGGCGGCACGCCGGACGAATTCGCCGAGGTCATCAAGAACGACCTCGCCACCTTGAAGCGGGTCAAGGCCGAGGCGAACCTGAAGTTCGACCAGTAATCAGAGGACCGTCATCGCGAGGAGCGACAGCGCGGGTTTGCTTCGCCCCCGGGGTTTGCAGGGGGGCTTCGCCCCCTGCCAAGGATTGGGGGACGGTCTCGCAATGACGTTGCTCTAGCCTACCGCCTCTGCACGCCGGCGCCGGTTTTGCGCTGCTCGAAATTGACCAGATTGCCCGCCTCGGCGGCCCCGACCAGGGTGAGCGGCGCGCCGTCGAGCGCCTCGCGGATCGCACGCGCCAGCTCGTCCTGGCGGTAAGGCTTGCGCAGCACGGCGACGTCGCCGCCCCCTTGGCGAGGGGCGCGCGCATAGCCCGAAGTCAGCAGCACCCGGATGCCCGGCGAGAGACTGACGGCGCGGCGCACCAGCTCGTCGCCCGGCATGCCGTTGGGCATCGCGACGTCGCTGAACAGCAGGTCAATGCGGTCGCCGTTGGTCAGGCGGCTCAAGGCCGCGACGCCGTCGGGGGCGGTGAGCACGCGATATCCGAGCGAGCGCAGGTTCTCAGCCACGATCAGCTGCACGTCCTGGTCATCTTCGACGACAAGGATCGTCTCCGAATGGTCGGTGGCGCGTGGCGCACCTTCCCCGGCCTGCTTGTCCGCCGCGCCCGGCCGCTCGTCGCAGACCGGCAGGAACAGCTGCACCGTCGTCCCGACCCCGACCTCGGAGGCCAGCTGGACGAAGCCGCCGGATTGTTTGGCGAAGCCATACACCTGCGACAGCCCGAGGCCGCTGCCGGTGCCGAATTCCTTGGTGGTGAAGAACGGCTCGAACGCACGGGCGAGCACGTCCGGCGGCATGCCCGTGCCGGTGTCCGACACCTA
>Ga0335070_10006347_pt1 | contig 13922 bp, 13 predicted proteins | sample Lox_Sample_13_FD_206722 | JGI IMG/M metagenome (GOLD analysis project Ga0335070, IMG submission 206722) | Soil microbial communities from Loxahatchee National Wildlife Refuge, Florida, United States - Lox_Sample_1.3 | ecosystem: Environmental > Terrestrial > Soil > Wetlands | place: USA... | reverse complement strand
CTCGAACCTTGAATCCTGCGCGTGCCACACTCGTCTCACGACCCATGGCCCCGAGCCCCCGACGCGGATCGAGCAAGGTCGCTGCCGTCTGGCTCGGACTCGCGCTCGCCTGCGCAGCGACGGCTTCCGCCGGCGGTCCCGAGGTCGCGCCCAAGGGCGGGCAACCCCAGGAGACCCACGCTACCGACGGGGCGAACGACGAGTGCCGCGCGCGCGCCATTCGCGCCGTGCAGACCCGCTACGAAGGCATCCGCGACCTCCGCGCTCGCTTCGAGCAGACGGCGAGGCCGGCTTCCGTCGGAGGCCGCGGCTCGACGGAGACGCGGTCGAAGGGGAGCGTGGTCGTGGCGAAGCCTTCTCGCATGCGCTGGACCTACGAGTCGCCCGAACCGAGCGTCGTGGTCAGCGATGGGAAGACACTCTGGATCTACGATCCGAGCTTCGCAGAAGTCCAGCGCATGTCCGTCGTCGACGGAGGATTCCTGTCGGGAGCCGCGCTGCAGTTCCTGCTCGGACGCGGCGACATGGAGCGCGAGTTCGACGTGCGCCTGGTCTCGTGCACGGCCTCGGCGGTAGAGCTCGAGCTGCTTCCGCGCGAGCCGGCTTCGTACGAGAAGCTGCGGATCGTCGCGGATCCGCAGACGGGAAACGTCTCGCGCACGCAGATCCAGGATCTGCTCGGGAACGTCACGATCGTCTCCTTCTCCGAGGTCGAGGTGAATCGGGATCCGCCGGCCAGCCTCTTCCACTTCGATCCGCCGAAGGGAGTTCGCGTGATCGATCTCGCCGCGCCGAAGCCCTGAAGTCCTCCTCGGTTTCCCAAACGCGGAACGCCACTTCCGCAGATTGCGGATCTCCGCAGGGACCGGCGCGGGGCGACGCGGGCCGCGCGGGCGAGTGCCGACGCTCGAGCGTCAAAAAACCGGCAACTTCTTCGCAACTTCGCATCGCGCGGCGGCAGGCGATCCACCCCGTCCGCGCGCGACGAGTCTGCAGATGCGCATCGCAACCGAGCCAGAACCGAACGGAACGCGCCGCATCGCCGGCGGCGCGTCGCGCCCCTGGAGGCTGCGCGTTCGGCGTGGCGGGACCCGGCCTTCCGACGGGAGCTGCGCCCTTGCGATGCTTGACACCCCGAGGCCGTGCGATATGCTCGCGCGCCGTAAAAGAAAAGTAATTTCGATAGGTTGCGAGCTTCATAGCACTTGCTTCGGCGGGTCGGTCTGCAGGCTCCAACCGATTCGCATCGACTAGCAAGGTGGCGCGTCGAAGAGGGGCAGGAGCCCGATCCATGGGCGAGACAGAGGCGGCATTTCGCAACGCATTTCGCGGGTGCGAACGCCCGTCGCCGCGGCGGCTTCGCCCCGCTCACGTGGTCTTCGAGCGTGCTCGAAGAAATCCGCTCCTCTCGGAGGTGGCTTCCTTCCCCCCGGTGGAAAGGTGCGGCATGCGGATTGCAGCGCACCTCGGCGAGGCGCCGGCCGCTGGCGGCAACAGGCGTCCTTCCGAGGAGACGGCATGAGCGAGTTCGACCCGAAGTCCGGCAGGAAGGGGTTCGTGCGGGATGTCATGCGTCGCATCTCTTCTTCCCCCGCACCGCCCGGCGACGCGATCGGCGAGCCGGATTCCGACCCGGAAGTGTCCCGAGCACGCGACGAGGTCGAAGAGCTGCGGAACACGCTGCGCCTCTTCGGCAGCGAATCGCCCGAGTTCCGACGCCGCCTCGATCGACTGATCGCCGAATTCGAATCGCTCCGGCGCCGCTACCAGCTCGCCCGCGAGCAGTTCGGCGACGCCGAGCGCCAGAACGAGCGTCTCGTGGGAGTCCTCCAGGAGGCGAAGCAGCAGATCGAGCTGCTCAAGGAAGAGGTCGACAAGCTCTGCGCGCCCCCGAACACGTACGGGATCTTCCAGCGCCCGAACAAGGACGGTACGGCCGAGATCCTCGTCGATGGTCGGCCGATGCGCGTGAACGTGCACCCCAACGTCGACCCGTTCCTGTTCGTCGAGGGTCAGCACATCCTGCTGAACGAGGCGATGAACATCATCGAGCCCTCGGGCTTCGTATCGCGGGGAGAGATCGCCTCGATCGTGGATTTCCTCGCGGACAACCGCGTCATCGTGCTCTCGCACACCGACGACGAGCGCGTCGTGACGCTGTCCGAGCCGCTGCGCCGCGAGAAGCTCAAGGTCGGCGACAACCTCCTGTACGATCCGCGCACGCACTACGCCTTCGAGAAGCTTCCGAAGTCCACCGTCGAGGAGGTGGTCCTCGAGGAGATTCCGAAGGTCACCTACGACGACATCGGCGGTCTCGGCGATCAGATCGAGATCCTGCGCGACTCCGTCGAACTCCCGTACATCTACCCCGAGGTGTTCGCCGAGCATCGGCTCGATCCGCCGAAGGGCATCCTGCTCTATGGACCGCCCGGCTGCGGCAAGACGCTGATCGCCAAGGCGGTCGCGAACAGCCTCGCCAAGAGCATCGAGCAGAGGACCGGCCGGGAGACCACTCCGTACTTCCTCAACGTCAAGGGTCCCGAGCTGCTCAACAAGTACGTGGGCGAGACGGAGCACAAGCTGCGCGAGGTCTTCAAGAAGGCGCGCGACAAGGCCAGCGAGGACGTGCCGGTCGTGATCTTCTTCGACGAGATGGACTCGCTGTTCCGCATGCGTGGCTCGGGCATCTCGTCGGACATGGAGGCGACGGTCGTCGCGCAGTTCCTGTCCGAGATCGACGGCGTCGAGTCGCTCAAGAACGTCATCGTGATCGGCGCGAGCAACCGCCAGGATCTGATCGACCCGGCGGTGCTGCGACCCGGCCGCCTCGATCTGAAGATCAAGGTCCAGCGACCGGACGCGAAGGCCGCGGCCGAGATCTTCTCGAAGTATCTCACGCCGGACCTGCCGTTCCACGACGAGGCCCGCCAGGCCTATGGAGACGATCCGAAGAAGATCGTCGTGGGCATGATCTCCGACACCATCGATCGCATGTACCGGACCAGCGAGGAGAACAAGTTCCTCGAGGTCACCTATGCGAAGGGCGAGCGCGAGATCTTCTATTTCAAGGACTTCGCCAGCGGCGCGATGATCCAGAACATCGTCTCGCGCGCGAAGAAGCGCGCCGTGAAGCGCACGATCGAGAAGCAGGAGCGGGGAATCAAGGTGGAGGATCTCGTCGAGTCGGTGAACGACGAGTTCAAGGAGAACGAGGATCTCCCGAACACCACGAACCCCGACGACTGGGCGCGCATCTCCGGTCGCAAGGGCGAGCGCATCATCAACGTCCGTACGCTGATGACCGGCATCAGCCGCAAGGAGCGCTCGATTGAAAACATCACCTCGGGCCAGTATCTCTAGCAGTCTCGAACCCGCGCGTGCGGAGCCTCCATGGCCGTCCCGAAGGTGATGGGAACCGAGGTGGAGTACGGGATCACCGTCAAGGGTGACCCCGACTTCGACCCCATTTCGAGCTGCGTCCTCCTCGTCAACGCGTACCGCGAAGACCAGGCCGGCGACATCCTGTGGGACTACGACCAGGAGAACCCCCTGGCGGACGCCCGCGGATTCCAGGTCGACGGCGAGAAGTACACGCCGAACCAGCAGGAGAACATCGCGCGCAACAAGACGCTGATGAACGGGGCGCGCTACTACGTCGATCACGCGCATCCCGAGTACTCCTGCCCGGAGGTCACCAACGTCCGCGACCTCGTGATCCACGAGAAGGCGGGCGAGCGCATCCTCGAAGCTTCGCGCCGCGAGGCGAACGCGCTGCTGCCCGCGAATGCGCAGATGCTGATCTACAAGAACAACAGCGATCGGAAGGGCAACAGCTACGGCTCCCACGAGAACTATCTCATGGACCGGCGAACGCCCTTCAAGCAGATCGTCGAACACCTCCTGCCCTTCTTCGCGTCCCGGCAGATCTACTGCGGCGCGGGCAAGGTGGGCTCGGAGAATCGCGGGCAACCCGTCGACTACCAGATCTCGCAGCGCGCGGATTTCTTCGAAACCGAGGTCGCGCTCGACACCATGGTGAAGCGGCCGATCATCAATACCCGCGACGAGCCGCATGCCGACCGGGAGAAGTACCGCCGCCTGCACGTCATCGTCGGCGACGCGAACCTCTCCGAGTACACGATCTATCTACGCAATGGTGTCACCGCGCTCGTGCTCTCGATGATCGAGGACGGGGCGATCCGCAAGAGCCTCTCCCTGCGCGATCCGGTGAAGGCGATCAAGGAGGCGTCGCACGATTCTCGCTGTCGCGTGCGTCTCCAGCTCGACGACGGGCGGAAGCTCACCGCGGTGGAGCTCCAGAAGGAGTTCCTGGAGCTCGCCCTCGCCTATACCGCGTCACGCGCGATCGATCCGGTGACGAAGGACGTGATCACCCGCTGGCAGCACGTCCTCGAATGCCTCGCGCGCGACCCGATGGAGCTCCACGAGAAGATCGACTGGGTGATGAAGAAGGCCATGATCGAGAACTTCATGGAGCGCAAGAACCTCGACTGGGATTCTCCCCAGGTCGGAATGCTCGACCTCCAGTACCACGACCTGCGTCCGGACAAGGGCCTGTACTATCTTCTCGAGCGTCAGGGGCGCGCCGAGCGGATCGTCAGCGACGAGGAGATCGCCACGGCAGTTCACAATCCGCCCCGAGACACGCGCGCCTACTTCCGAGGCGAGTGCTTGCGGCGCTACGGGAGCGCCGTCTTCGGCGTCAACTGGGACGCGATCTCGTTCGGAGTCAACGGAGAGCCGATCAAGCGAATCCTCATGGCGGAGCCCCTGAAGGGCACGAAGGCCTACGTCGAGGACCTGCTCGTGAGTTCCCCGACGGCGGTCGAGCTGGTCCGGAACCTCCGGACCTGATCCTCGCCAAGACGAGGGAGGCAGCACCATGCGATACGACACGACCCGACGAGCCGGAGAGCACGCCGACGCCGGCTGCTTCGCGATCTACCGCGCAGCCGATTCGACCCAGAAGCAGGCGCCTCGCAAGGGCGACGGCGGAGAAGAGCCGGCCGAGGGCGGAGGCGCTCAGAAGCTCGCGAAGCGCGGCAAGGAGCTGAAGGAGAGCATGGACGCTCTCGTGGACGAGATCGACGAGGTCCTCGAGGAGAACGCCGAGGAGTTCGTCAAGAACTATGTCCAGCGGGGCGGCCAGTAGCTCGAAGCCGAGCTGGAGGGATCCTTTGCGATTTTCGGGGTTCGGGGGGACCTACGAGGGTTCGAGCTTCAGCGAGCTGCTCGAAGTCGACCATCCGCAGCTCGGGAGCGGCTGGAGCCGACTGACCCAGTCGGCTCCCACGCTCTCGGCACCGCACGGAACCACCGTGCTGGCCTTCAAGTACGCCGACGGGGTGATCGTCGCGGGCGACCGCCTCGCCACCGAGGGGTATCGGGTGGCGTCGCGCGACGTGCAGAAGGTCTACGCAACCGACGCGCACTCGATGATCGCCATCGCCGGCGCCGCCGGACCCGCGATCGAGATGGCGCGCCTGATGCGCATCGAGCTCGAGCACTACGAGAAGATCGAGGGCGAGGGGCTCGAGCTCGACGGCAAGGCCAACAAGCTGTCCCAGATGATCCGAGCGAACCTCCCGGCCGCCATGCAGGGTCTGGTGGTAGTTCCCCTGTTTGCCGGCTACGACCTGCGGCGTCGCAACGGGCGGATCTGGAAGTTCGACGTCACGGGCGGCCGCTACGAGGAAACCGATTTCGAGGCGACGGGATCGGGGGGACTCTACGCCCGTGAGGCCTTGAAGACGCTCCACCGAGCCAACGCGACGAAATCGGAATCGCTCGAGACGGCGGTGCGGGCGCTACAGAACGCCGCGGAAGAGGATCGAGGCACCGGAGGCGTGGACACCGTGAGAGGGATCTTCCCGACGGTGATCTTCTGCTCGCACGACGGCATCCAGCAGGCTCGCGAGGAAGAGATCAAGACCGCCTACGAACGCAGCGTCTCGACGCGGCTCGAGGGCCGCGCCGAGCGCCGAGGAGCCGGCGCGTGAGCATCCCGTTCTATGTCTCTCCCGAGCAGGTCATGCAGGACAAGGCCGAGTATGCCCGCAAGGGCATCGCACGCGGCAAGTCCAGCATCACGCTCGAGTACGCCGGCGGCATCCTGTTCATGGCCGAGAACCCGTCCACGCTGTCCAAGATCGGCGAGATCTACGACCGCATCGCCTTCGCGGGCGTGGGCAAGTTCAGTGAGTTCGATCAGCTCCGGAAGGTGGGCGTGCGCTACGCCGACGTGAAGGGTTACGCGTACAGTCGCGACGACGTGCGCGCCAGGGCGCTCGCCAACGCCTATTCACAGGCAATGGGAGACGTCTTCACGCGCGAGCTCAAGCCGCTCGAGGTGGAGGTGATCGTGGCGGAGGTCGGCGACCCCGAGCTCGCCGGTCACGAGCACAACCAGATCTACCGGATCCAGTTCGATGGCAGCATCTCGGACTACGAGGGCTTCTGCGTCATCGGGGGTCTTGCGGACGAGCTCGGAAGCTACTTGCAAGGCCGCCACAATCGAGAGATGCCCCTGGGGGAAACCTTGAAGGTCGGGCGCGCGGCCCTGGAGCACGCCGCGAATGGCCGTTCGAGCGTTCCCCCCCAGAATCTGGAAGTCTGTCTGCTCGATAAGGCGAGAATCGGCCGCAAGTTCCGCCGGCTCGCCACCGATGAGCTGAACCAACTGCTCGCCGGGTAGTCGCTAGAGTTCGACAGGCGGTCGTGTGCAGAAGCGCATCTACGGGATCGAGACGGAATACGGGATCATCTTCACGCCCGAAGGGCGCAAGACCCTCCCCGTCGAGAAGGCGATCCGGTTCCTGTTCGAGAAGCTCATCACCACTGAGCACTTCTTGAACGTGTTCCTCGAGAACGGCGCCCGCTTCTACCAGGACACCGGCTGCCATCCCGAGTACGCGACGCCGGAATGCGCCTCGCCGAGACAGCTCATCGTCTACGACAAGGCGGGCGAGCGGATCCTCGAAGACCTGCAGCTCTATGCGGAGGAGAAGATCCGCGAAGAGCGAATCGCAGGGAAGCTGTCGATCTTCAAGAACAACACGGATTTCGTGGGCAACAGCTACGGCTGCCACGAGAACTACCTCGTCGATCGCGACGTGGACTTCTACTACCTGGCGGAGCAGCTGATTCCGTTCCTGGTGACGCGCCAGATCTACACGGGCGCGGGGAAGGTCTTCCAGACCCAGGACGGCGTGCACTACTGCATCAGCCAGCGCGCGCAGCACATCTACCAGAAGATCTCGGGCACCACGACCAACGATCGCTCGATCATCAACACGCGCGACGAGCCGCACGCGGATCGCGAGAAGTATCGCCGCCTCCACGTGATCGTCGGTGACTCCAACATGTCGGAGTACACCAACTTCCTGAAGGTCGGGACCTGCGCGGTCGTCCTCCAGATGATCGAGGACAACTTCATCAATCAGGACTTCACGCTGCGCAATCCCGTCAAGGCGATCAAGGACATCTCCTACGACACCACCTGCAAGCGCAAGCTGCGCCTCGACAACGGCCGCGAGTACTCCCCGATCGAGATCCAGATGGAGTACTGCGAGATGGCCCACAAGTACGTCGAGCAGTACCCGGTCAGCGACGAGCTGCGGGACGCGGTGACCAAGTGGCAGTACGTCCTCGACTGCCTGAACGACGACCCGGATCGCCTCGACCGTGAGATCGACTGGGTGATCAAGCGCAAGATGATCAATTCCTACATCGAGCGGAGCAACGCGACGTGGAACGATTCGCGCGTCTTCATGCTCGACCTGCAGTTCCACGACCTGAGGCTGAACCGCGGCCTCTACTATTTGCTGGAGCGCAACGGCCTCGTCGAGCGCGTCCTCGACGACGAGGAGATCATCAAGGCGAAGACGGAGCCGCCGCCGGACACCCGCGCCCGCATGCGCGGGGAGTTCATCAAGCTCGCGCGCCAGAACTCGATCCAGTACGACCTCGACTGGTCGAACATCCGGCTGGGCAACCTCCTCAACGTCCGGGTCATCTGCAACAACCCGTTCGAGACGGACATCGAGAAGGTCGCGGAGCTCGTCCGCACCATCCAGAAGACGAACCTGCGCAAGACCAGCCTCTCCAAGCTGGTCATCCAGTCGTAGCGGGCCTCCGTTGGTGAACCCGAATCCCGCCGAGGCAGGGCCCCGCCTGGTGAGGACCGACGCTCCCCGCCCGGCGCCGGCGCGCGAGGCCGACCGGCGCGGCGGCCTGCCGGGCCTGGTGTGGGCGCTCGCCATCCTGCTGGCATTCGTGCTCGGGGCCGCCGTCCTCCAGACCGGGCGCCTCGCGCGCATGACCGAGCGCGCGGATCGTCTCGCGGCGAAGGCGGACGGCCTGCAGGCCGAGCTGGACGGCGCGCAGGCGCAGATCCGCACCTACGAGATGGAGCGCGACCGGGTGCGCGAGTCCGTGGCCGACCTCGCCGAGCGCGTCGCGGCCCTCTACCAGATCGTGCGACCCGGTTCGCCGGCCCCGTCGTCCCCCTCGGAGCCGGCCAGGCCGACGCCCTAGTCCAGCGCCCTCCCGAGCCGTCGCGCGGCCGAACCCGCCGTCGGCGGCGGTCCTCCTCCAGCGGAAGGTTCCGCTCAACTTCCGCACCCCGAGGGCCGATACGGCTCCCACACGTCGCCGCAAGAACGCGACGCCGGAGGATGGGATCCGATGCTCTTCGACGCCATCGCAGGCCTCTTCTCCCACGACCTCGCGATCGACCTCGGAACCGCGAACACCCTGGTCTACGTGCGAGGCAAGGGACTCGTCTGCTCCGAGCCGTCCGTCGTGGCAGTCTCGCAGGATCCGTCGGGCCGCGGAGAACGCGTGCTGGCGGTGGGCTTCGAGGCCAAGGAGATGCTCGGCCGTACACCGGGCGATGTCCGTGCGATCCGGCCCATCAAGGATGGCGTGATCGCGGACTTCGAGATCACCGAGGCGATGCTCCGCTACTTCATCCAGCGCGCGCACAACCGCGGCAAGCTGATCCGGCCGCGCATCGTGATCTGCGTCCCGCCCTGCATCACCAGTGTCGAGAAGCGCGCGGTGCGCGAGTCGGCGCTCTCGGCCGGCGCGCGCGAGGTGTTCCTGATCGAGGAGCCGATGGCCGCCGCGATCGGCGCCGGGCTCGACGTGACCGCGCCGACGGGCAACATGGTGGTCGACATCGGCGGCGGCACCACCGACGTGGCCGTGATCTCGCTCTCGGGCATCGTCACCTCGAGCTCGATCCGCTGCGGCGGCGACAAGATGGACGAAGCGATCGTCAACTACGTCAAGCGCAAGTACAACATGCTGATCGGCGAGCGCACCGCCGAGAACGTGAAGATGACGATCGCCAGCGCGTCGCCCGAAGGCCATTCGGACAGCATGGAGATCAAGGGGCGCGACCTCGTCGCCGGCATCCCGAAGGTGGTGGTCGCCACCAGCGAGGAGATCGCCGAGGCGCTCGTCGAGCCGATCCACGCGATCGTGGAGACGGTCCACCTCACCCTCGAGAAGACCCCGCCGGAGCTGGCGGCAGACATCGTCGACCGCGGCATCATGCTCGTGGGCGGCGGCTCGCTCCTGCGCGACTTCGACCACGTGCTGCGGCAGGAGACCAAGCTTCCCATCCTGCGCAGCGACGACCCGTTCACCGCCGTCGTCCACGGCGCGGGCAAGGTGCTCGACAACGTCGCGCTGCTGCGCGAGGTCGCGATCACCTAGCTCTGGACTTCGATCGCCCGCGGCTCGCCGTGTACGGCGCCGCAGCGCCGCGTGCTAGTCGGGCGCGATCGCGGCCAGCGCGAGCTGCATCGCCACCTGCATGTTGCCCTCGATGGCGATCTGCTGGTTCATGAAGGCGGTCTGGGGATCGAGCGCCCCGCTGCGCAGATCGCGATAGGCGGCCTCGTCCACGCGGATCGTGGTGGTCGGCGCGTCGGGCACGGGTCCGGGGCCGAAGTGCGTGCGCAGGCTGAAGCCTTCCTCGCCGGAGACCTCGAAGAGCACGAGGCCCTCGAGTCCCGACAGCGCATCGATGCGCGCGCGCGTGAGCTTCATCTCCCCCGCCAGACCCGAGAGCCCTCCGAGCAGCGCCATCGCGGAGTCCGCCGACTCGCGCGCAATGCGCTCGACCGCGCGGCGGTCCTGGATCAGCGTGAGGAACGGCGGATGGGCGGCGCGCTCGCCGGCGCTCATGCGGCCCTCGCGAATGTTGAGGAACCAGGTGCCGCCGCCGGGCCCCTCCACGTCGACCCGGATCGTCGCAGAGACCGCGCGCATCGCGTCGTAGACGCGGCGCCCCGCCTCCCCGCGTGCCGCCTGCGCCTCGAGCGCCCGGTTGAACTGTGCGGGAATCGCCTCTCCGTAGAAGCGGCCCGGATCGACGCTCGGCTCGCTCAATGGACTCCCCGGCGCTGGTGCAGATTCACGGCTGCCACGTGCTCGGCGTACGTGCGCGAGAAGACGTGGGTCCCGTCGTTTCGCGAGACGAAATACAGGTAGTCGCTCTCGGCGGGCTCCACCACGGCTCGGAGGGACTCGGCTCCGGGGCTTGCGATCGGCCCGGGCGGCAGCCCGGCGATGCGATAGGTGTTGTAGACGTTCGACCCGTCATCGAGATCGCGGCGGCGCAGGTTGCCGTCGAAAGCCGGAATGCCGTAGATCACCGTCGGATCCGACTCCAGACGCATGCCGCGCGCCAGCCGGTTCGCGAAGACCGATGCAATCAGGGGACGCTCCGCCGGAACACCCGTCTCCTTCTCCACGATCGATGCGAGCGTCACGACCTGGTGCAGCGACAGGCCGCGTCGCTCCGCGGCGGGGGCCAGCGTGCGCCAGATCTCGAAGAACTGCGCGACCATCGTGCGGGCGACCTCGCGCGGGTCCGGTCGGCGCGGGAAGCGATAGGTCTCCGGGAACAGGTATCCCTCGAGCGTGGAATCGGGCACGCCGAGCTCCTGCGCGAACGCCGGATCGCGCGCCAGCGAGACGAAGGCGGCCGCATCCGCGAGCCCGGAGGATTCGAGGCGCGATCCGATCTCCGCGGCGGTGAAGCCCTCGGGCACGACGACGGGATAGGTCACCACGTGTCCCGAGGCGATCAGGTCGAAGAGGTCGAGGGGGCGCATGCTAGGCGACAGCGCGTACTCGCCCGCGCGCAGGCGCGCCGCGAAGCCGTGCAGGCGCGCCCAGCCGGCGGCGACGCGCGCGTCGCGCAGGAGCCCTGCCCGCTCGAGTTTCTCCGCCACGCGCGCCAGGCTCTCCCCAGGCGCGACCTCGAAGACCGCCGTGGCGGCACCCGGCGGAGCGACCGGCGCGAGCCCCCTCGCGAAGCAAGCGACCAGGCCCGCCGCCGTGACGAGCCCGGCTGCGAGAGCGGCGAGTGCGGCGCGCCTCATGGCTTCGGATCGGATGCGGGATGGGCGTCCAGCCAGCTGCGCAGCAGCAGCGTCGCCGCCATCGCGTCCACGACCTGCTTGCGCGCCCGGCGCGTCTTGCGGGGAGCATCGCGCAGGGCGCGCTCGGCTTCGCGCGTGGTGAGCCGCTCGTCGACCAGCTCGATCGGCACCGAAGTCACCTCCCCCAGAGCGCGCGCGAAATCCCGCGCGGCGCGGGCCGCCGTGCCCTCGCGGCCATCGAGCTGGAGCGGCAGGCCGACGACGATGCAGCGGGCCCCATGCTCTTCGGCGAGCCCCCGCAGCGCGCTGAGGTCCCGCTTCAGGCCGGATCGCTCGAGGTGACCCCTGGGAAAGGCGATCCGGCCCTCGGCATCGGAGATCGCGAGCCCGATGCGGCGCGCCCCGAGATCGATTCCGAGGATCGGCCCCTTCACGAGGCGGAGCCTAGGGGCTCGCTGCGCCGCCGCACCCCGAGGCGCGACGGATCCCGATGCCCTCCGAGGTCCTCCGCCGCAAGCCAGCGCCAGCCAAGCAAAATCTGCACCAATTTTCTCCTTGCTTTCGCCTTCCCGCGAATTGACTGCGGCTTCTCTCGGGCGGTACTCTGCGCCGGTCGCCGGGCTCCCCCAGACCACGGCGTCGCTCTGCTCCGCGGCACCTCCATGCCGCGGCCCATCTGGCTGCGTAGGTCCGCGCTGGGCGCGGCTCGCGGTCCCGCAGGATGCTCCCATCGGCCCTTCGTCCCATGGTGTGGATCGAGGCGAGGCCCGGTCTGCTTCCGTCGAGGGGGCGGCACGCGGCGAGGCGCTCCGCCACGTCGCCCTCGTCCTCGCGACCGCAGGAGGCGTCGGCTATGCGCCCGTCGCGCCCGGGACGGCCGGTGCGGCGGTCGGGGCTTTGCTGTACTGGCTCCTGGCGCCCGCAGGCTGCATCGCCGTGATCGCGGTTGCACTGGGACTCCTCGCGCCGGGCGCGTTCGCCGCGCACGTCGCCGAGCGCGTCTACCGGCAGCAAGACGACGGCCGCATCGTGATCGACGAGGTGGTCGGGCAGCTGATCTCCCTCGCGCCGCTTCCGCTGCTCGTCGCTCCCGGCGGGCGCAGTCCCTGGCTCGTCGCCGCGGGCTTCCTCGCCTTCCGCCTCTTCGACATCTGGAAGCCCGGTCCCGTGCGCTGGGCCGAGCGGAGCTTCGCCGGCGGGATCGGCGTGATGCTCGACGACGTCTGCGCAGGCGTCCTGGCGGCGCTCTGCGTGGCCGCCCTCGCCGCACTCGCCGGAGCGCTCGCATGACGGCCGAGGTGATCACGATCGGCGACGAGCTGCTCCGCGGCGAGATCATCGACTCGAACAAGTCGTTCCTCTCCGACCGCCTGCTCTCCCTCGACATCGAGACGCACTTCCACACTTCGGTGCGCGACGAGCCCGCCGACATGATCGACGCCTTTCACCGCGCGGCCTCGCGAGCGCGCATCGTGCTCGTCTCGGGCGGCCTCGGGCCCACGCGCGACGACCTGACCGCCGAGGTGCTCGCTCGGGCCTTCGGACGGAAGCTCGTGCTCGACGCGACCGCGCTCGAGGGGATCCGCGCGTTCTTTCGCAGCGTCGGGCGCGAGATGACGGACAACAACGCCAAGCAGGCGTGGTTTCCGGAGGGCGCCGAGGTGCTGGCGAACCCGATCGGCACCGCACCGGGCTTCCATCTCGAGGAGCGGGGCGCGCTGTTCTTCTGCATGCCCGGCGTGCCCCGCGAGCTCATGCGCATGATGGACGAGCAGGTGCTGCCTCGCATCGCGAAGCGCCCGGGTGGCTCCGCCCAGGTCGTGCGCGCGGCCTTGCTGCGCACCTTCGGCATGGGGGAATCCGCGCTCGACGCCACACTGGAGGACGTCGCCCGCGAGGGCGACGTGACGCTCGGCTTCCGCACCTCCTTCCCCGACAACTACGTGCGTCCGGTGGCTCGGGCCACGAGCGCCGCCCAGGCCGAGGCGCGGCTTGCCGAGGTCTGCCGCACGATCCGCGAGCGCCTCGGGTCGATCGTCTACGCCGAGGGAGAGGAGACTCTCGAGCAGGTCGTCGGACGCCTGCTGCGCGAACGCAAGCGCACCGTCGCAGTCGCGGAGTCCTGTACCGGGGGTCTGATCGCGCAGAAGCTGACCGACGTGCCTGGCTCCTCGGAGTACTTCCTCGGCGGCGTGGTGGCCTATGGAAACGCCGCGAAGCGCACGCTCCTCGGCGTCGACGCCGCGCTGCTCGCCCGCTGCGGAGCGGTGTCGGAGGAGGTGGCCCGCGCCATGGCCGAGGGAGCCCGCGCGCGCTTCGGCGCCGACCTCGCCGTCGCCACCACCGGCATCGCCGGGCCCGGCGGAGGCACCCCTGAGAAGCCCGTCGGCCTCGTCCACGTCGCGCTCGCCGACGCGGAGCACACCCATGCCGATCACTTCGTGTTTCCGCTGGACCGGCTGCGCCACCGGACTCTGACGGCTCAGCTCGCCCTCGACTGGA
>Ga0335070_10006346_pt1 | contig 13925 bp, 9 predicted proteins | sample Lox_Sample_13_FD_206722 | JGI IMG/M metagenome (GOLD analysis project Ga0335070, IMG submission 206722) | Soil microbial communities from Loxahatchee National Wildlife Refuge, Florida, United States - Lox_Sample_1.3 | ecosystem: Environmental > Terrestrial > Soil > Wetlands | place: USA: Florida... | reverse complement strand
GAACTGGTCCTTCACCTCGCGCAGCAGCTTGGCGCCTCTCTCGATGGCGCGCTCGACCACGTCGTCCACGTCCTCGACATAGACCATGATCGTCACCGGCGTGCCGCCGACGGTCTTGGGCCCACGGGCGTTCATCTCCGGCGATTCATCCGCCAGCATGATCTTGGAATCGCCGATGATGAGCTCGGCATGGCCGACCTTGCCGCCCGGCGCCAGCATGCGCATGACCTCCTCGGCGCCGAACACGTCCTTGTAGTAGTCGATCGCATCCGCGGCATCATGCGCGATGAGATAAGCGGTGACGCTGCTGTAGCCCTCCGGGACCTCGCGGCGGCGCGGCTTCGCCGCCGGACGGCCGGCGCGCTTGGTCTTCTTCGCCGCAGCCTTGCTGCGGGGCGCGGTCTTCGCCTTCGCCTTGACACGCGGTGCGGCGGTCCGCTTGTTCTTCGCCTTCACGCGCGCCGGCGCTTTCTTGGTTTTTGCTTTGGCTTTGGCTTTTGCTTTGGATTTTGCTTTTCGTGCCATCGAACCTCTCCTGTTGGGCGATCCCCGATTGGGCGTTCAATTGGACGCAACGTCGGAGACGATCTCACAGTTCGGTGGCGCTTTGCTAGCGTTCAACTCTCTTGCGGTCGGCTTCTCCGAAAAAGCCGCGCGAGATCCTGGCGCGGCACGGCGCCGGTCGCGATCACCAGTGCGAGGTAGACCGCGAGCCCGCCGGCGACCAGGACGGCAAGCGCCACCAGGCGGATCACCTCGCCTTCCGCAAGATAGGCCTGTAACGGCTTGATCCCGAACCAAAGCGCGACGCCGAGGCCCGCGGCCGACAGCAGCAGCCGGGGAAACGAGCGGCGGAAGCGCGAGTCGAAGGCGAGATAGCCGCGCCGCCGCAGGGTGAAGAAGAGCAGCGCGCAGTTGATCCAGGCGGCACCCGCGGTGCCGAGCGCGATCCCCACATAGCCGATGAACTGGAACAGGGTGAGGCTGATGGCGATGTCGGTGCCGACGCCGATCATGGCGTAGCGGAACGGCGTCATCGTGTCCTCGCGGGCGAGGAAGCCCGGCGAGAGCGCCTTGTTGAGGATATAGGCCGGGAGGCCGAGCGAGATCGCGGTCAGCGCCCGGGAGACGGCGATCGAATCCTCCGCGGAGAAGGCGCCGCGCTGGTAGAGCACGGTCACCAGCGGGAGCGCCAGGACCGCGAGCGCGACGGTTGCCGCCAGCGAGAGAAAGAAGCCCATCTCGATCGCGCGGTTGAAGATGCGCATCGCCTCCTCCTCGCGGTGACCACGCAGCGCGCGTGTGAGCGAGGGCAGCAGCACCACGCCGATTGCCGAGCCGATCAAGGCGAGCGGCAGCTGATAGAGCCGGTCGGAGTAATAGAGATAGCCCACCGCCTGGGGCTGCAAGGTGGCGAGGATGGTGGCGACCGCGAGATTGATCTGGTTGACCCCGCCGCCGATCAAGCCCGGCACCATCAGCTTTGCCATGCGGCGGACGTCGGGGGTGAAGCGCGGAAACGGCAGCCGCAGCCTCATCCCGGCGCGATGGCAGGCGAAGGCCAGCCAGAGGAACTGCATCACCCCGGCCACTACCACGGCGACGCTCATCACCTCGCCCGGATGTCCGATCGCCGGCACCACCGCGAAGAGGGCGATGATCATCACCACGTTCAACAGGATGGGCGCCGCCGCGGCATCGGCGAAGCGGCCGAACGCGTTCAGGATTCCGCCCTGCAGCGCGCAGAGCGACATGAAGAGCAGATAGGGGAAAGTGAGCTGGGTGAAGAGCACGGCATAGCCGAACTTCTCCGGGAAGCGGTGGAAGCCCGGCGCGAAGACGATGATCAGCCAGGGCATCACCAGCTCGGCCACCAAGGTCAGCAGGACGAGCACCACCAGGAGCACCGAGAGCACGCCCTCGGCGAAACGGCGCCCGCCCTCGGGTCCCTCCTCCTCCAGCCGCCGCGCGAACATCGGCACGAAGGCGGCGTTGAAGGCACCCTCGGCGAACAGCTGCCGGAAGAGATTGGGCAGGCGCATGGCGACGAAGAAAGCCTCGGCCACCGGGCTGGTGCCGAGCAGGCGCGCGATCAGCACCTCGCGCAGGAAGCCGAGCGCGCGGCTGGCCAGCGTCAGCCCGCCCACCGTGGCGACGGATCTCAGCGAGAACATGTCAGCGGGAAGACTGCGGAGGAGAGCATGCGCGAATCGGGACCGCCTGCGGTTCGCCCCATCGCGGGGCGACGCTTGGTAGCCTTCGACGTTGGCAAGAGCAAGGCAGACGGGGCGAGAGCAAGGCAGCGAGGACAATAACGGGAACGCGACTTGACCCGTCGTTGCCGCGTCTTTATAGTCTATAGGATTACTAGAGTTTCATAAGATGCTGTCGCAAAAAGCCAAGTACGCGATGCGGGCCCTGCTCTATCTGGCCCGCGCCGAACCCAACCGACCGGTCCTGATCTCCGACATCGCCGATCAGCAATCCGTCCCGAAGAAGTTCCTCGAACTCATCCTGCTCGACCTGAAGCGGCACGGCCTCGTTCATTCCTACCGCGGGAAGAAGGGCGGCTATCTCCTGGCCAAGGACCCGCACCAGATCTTCTTCGGCCAGGTCATCCGGATCATCGACGGACCCTTGGCGCAACTCCCCTGCGCCAGCCGGACCGCCTACCGCCGGTGCGACGACTGCCAGGACGAGCGCACTTGCGAAATCCGCAAGGTCCTGATGCAAGTCCGTGATTCTACAGCAAGAATCCTGGACAACACCAGCCTGGCCGACGTCATGTCCGACATCCCCGGCGGAGCCGCGCGGGAACTCGCGGCCGGCGCCGGAATATAATTAGGGCTTGCATTCGAATAACACTACTATTCTAATCGTCATAATCGTGTTCGCTGCCTGGGGAGGCGGTTTTGGGTCCAAGACGTGCGAACGCCTTATGCCTTGCCCTGCTCGGCCTCCTGGTTGGCCCCTTGGCCGGCATCTGGGCCGGCGCGGCCCAGGCGGATGCCACGCTGCTCAATGTCTCCTATGATCCGACCCGCGAGTTCTACCGGGACTACGACGCCGCCTTCGCCAGGCATTGGAAAGAGACGACCGGCGAGGACCTGACCATTCAGGTCTCGAACGGCGGCTCGGGCACCCAGGCGCGGGCGGTGATCGACGGGCTGGAGGCCGACGTGGTCACCCTCGCCCTCGCCTATGACATCGATGCGATCGCCGAGAAGGCGGGCGTGATCGACCCCGACTGGCAGAGCCGGCTGCCCAACAATTCGACGCCCTACACCTCGACCATCGTGTTCCTGGTCCGCAAGGGCAACCCGCAGGGCATCCACGACTGGGGCGACCTCATCAAATCCGGCGTCCAGGTCATCACCCCGAACCCGAAGACCTCGGGCGGCGCGCGCTGGAACTATCTCGCGGCCTGGGGCTGGGCGCTGAAGCAGCCCGATGGCTCGCCCGACAAGGCGAAGGCCTTCGTCGCCGCGCTCTACAAGCATGTGCCGGTGCTCGACACCGGCGCCCGCGGCGCCACCACCACCTTCGTCCAGCGCGGCATCGGCGACGTGCTGCTCGCCTGGGAGAACGAGGCCTATCTCGCGGTGAAGGAGCTCGGTCCCGACCAGTTCGAGATCGTGACGCCCTCGATCTCGATTCTGGCCGAGCCGCCGGTCGCGGTCGTGGACAAGATGGTCGATCAACACGGAACCCGGAAGCAGGCGGAAGAGTATCTGAAATATCTCTATTCGCCGGAGGGCCAGGAGATCGCCGCCGCGCATTTCTACCGCCCGACCGATCCCAAGCTCGCCGGGGCGCATAAGGCGGAATTCCCCGCGATCACGCTGTTCAAGCTCGGCGATGTGTTCGGCTCCTGGAAGCAGGTCCAGGAAGAGCATTTCGCCGACGGCGGCGTGTTCGACCAGATCTATCAACCGGCGCAATGACCCGAGGGCAACGGCCATGACGAGCGAAAGCCTCGCCCACCCCATGACGCCGCGCGGTTTCGTCTGGCGCCGCAAGAGCGTGCTGCCCGGCTTCGGCATCACCTTCGGCTACACCCTGGTCTATCTCGGCCTGATCGTGCTGCTGCCCCTGGCGGCGCTGTTGCTGCGCCCCGCGGACCTCGGTGTCGACGGATTCTGGAAGGTGGTGACCGCGCCACGCGTCCTCGCCTCGCTGCGGCTCTCCTTCGGCGCCTCGGCGATCGCCGCGCTGATCAACGCCGTCTTCGGCCTGATCGTCGCCTGGGTGCTCTCGCGCTATCAGTTCCCGCTGAAGCGCCTGGTGGATGCGCTGGTCGATCTCCCCTTCGCCCTCCCGACCGCCGTCGCCGGCATCGCGCTGACGGCGCTCTACGCGCCCAACGGCTGGATCGGGCATCTCTTCGCGCCTCTCGGCATCAAGATCGCCTTCACGCCGCTCGGTATCGTGATCGCTTTGACCTTCATCGGCCTGCCCTTCGTGGTGCGGACCTTGCAGCCGGTGCTGCTCGATCTCGACAAGGAGGTCGAGGATGCGGCGGGGAGCCTCGGCGCCACGCGCTGGCAGACCTTCCGCCTGGTGATCCTGCCCTCGATCCTGCCTGCGCTGTTGACCGGCCTCTCCCTCGCTTTCGCCCGCGCGGTCGGCGAATACGGTTCGGTGATCTTTATCGCCGGCAACATGCCGATGAAGTCGGAGATCGCGCCACTGCTGATCGTCACCAAGCTCGAGCAGTACGACTATGCGGGTGCCGCCGCGATCGCCGTCGTGATGCTGGCCGCCTCCTTCGTGATGCTGCTGGTGATCAACATGATCCAGCGTTGGTCGCGACGGCATGAGGAGCGCAGCGCATGAACGTGGAGACCGCCATCGAGAAACCCGTCACCAACGCGGTCTCGACCCTGGTCCGCGCCGCCGCGCCGCGTCCGGTCGGCGCCGCTCGCACCGAGCCGGTCTGGGCGCAGCGCCTGCTGATCGCGGTCGCGGTCGGCTTCATCCTGATCATGCTGATCCTGCCGCTCGCCTCGGTCTTCGTCGAGGCTTTCGCCGACGGCATCGGCCACTATCTCTCGGCGATCGCCGAGCCCGATGCCCGCTCGGCCATTGGCATGACGCTGCTGGTGGCGGCGATCGCGGTGCCGATGAATCTGATCTTCGGCCTCGCCGCGGCCTGGGCCATCGCCAAGTTCGAGTTCCGCGGCAAGAGCCTGCTGATCACCCTGATCGACCTCCCGTTCTCGGTCTCGCCGGTGATCTCGGGCCTGATCTACGTGCTGCTCTACGGCGCCCATGGCTGGTTTGGGCCGTTCCTGGCGGCGCATGGGATCAAGATCATCTTCACCGTCACTGGTCTGGTGCTCGCCACCATGTTCGTGACCTTCCCCTTCATCGCGCGGGAGCTCATCCCCCTGATGCAGGAGCAGGGCACCGACGAGGAGGAGGCGGCCGTCTCGCTCGGCGCCAGCGGCTTGCAGACCTTCTTCCGCGTGACGCTGCCCAATGTCGCCTGGGGCCTGCTGTTCGGCGTGCTGCTCTGCAACGCCCGCGCCATGGGCGAGTTCGGCGCGGTCTCGGTGGTCTCCGGCCATATCCGCGGCCTTACCAACACCATGCCGCTGCATGTGGAGATTCTCTACAACGAGTACGACTTCGTCGGCGCGTTCGCGGTCGCCTCGCTGCTGGCGCTGCTGGCACTGGTGACCTTGGTCGGCAAGAGCGTTCTCGAATGGCGCATGGGCCGCGACGGCAGCCGCGGCCATTGATCGGTATCTGAGAAGAGGGATGGCATCATGAGCCTGCAGGCCGACAACATCGTGAAGACCTTCAACGGCTTCACCGCTCTGAAGGGGGTCAGCATCACCATCGCCAAGGGCGAGTTCATGGCGCTGCTGGGACCCTCCGGCTCCGGCAAGACCACACTCTTGCGCATCCTCGCCGGACTCGAAAGCCAGGACAGCGGCGAAATCCGCTTCGACGAGGAGGATGTCAGCACCCGCTCGCTGCGCGACCGCAAGGTCGGCTTCGTGTTCCAGCACTACGCCCTCTTTCGCCACATGACGGTCGCGGAGAACGTCGCCTTCGGCCTCAAGGTGCGGCCCAAGGAGACGCGTCCGAGTCCGACCGACATCCAGCGTCGCGTGACGGCGCTGCTGCATCTGGTGCAGCTCGAGCATATGGGCCAGCGCTACCCGAACCAGCTCTCCGGCGGCCAGCGCCAGCGCGTGGCCCTGGCGCGCGCGCTCGCCATCGAGCCCTCGGTCCTGCTGCTCGACGAGCCGTTCGGCGCGCTCGATGCCAAGGTCCGCAAGGAGCTGCGCCGCTGGCTCCGCCGCCTGCATGACGAGATGCAGCTGACCAGCGTCTTCGTGACGCACGACCAGGAGGAGGCGCTGGAGCTCGCCGACCGCGTCGCGGTGATGAGCGAGGGCAAGATCGAGCAGGTCGGCACGCCGGACGAGGTCTATCACCGGCCGCAGACCGCCTTCGTCTACGAGTTCATGGGCAATGTGAACCGCTTCGACTGCCGCATCCAGGAGGGCCAGGCGCGCGTGGGCCCGCTGCTGGTCGCCGCACCCGAGTTCCCCGGCGCCCGCGACATGGCGGGCCTCGCCTATGTCCGTCCGCACGACATCACTCTGCGCGCGCCGGACGAGCCGGGCCTTCCCGCCGTCATCCGCCACGTCTTCACCGCCGGCCCCGGCATCCGGGTCGAGCTGCAGCGGCGCGACACCAAGAGCCAGGTCGAGGCCGACCTCCCCCACGACGCCAGCCGCCAGCTTCTCCTGACCCCCGGCACCGAAGTCTCCCTGACCTTCTCCGGCGCCCGCGTGTTCTCGGCGGAATAACCATTGGGTCGTTATCGCCGGGCTTGACCCGGCGATCTTGGGCCGACACTCCGCGGCACCAGATGCGCGGGTCGAGCCCGGGCATGACGGGATTGAGCGGAACCCTCCCACCCCACGCAGGGTGCCCCCGCGTCTTCCGCAAGGCTGGCGACTCGGGAAAGCGCGTAGTCTTTCTTCCTCGCGACGTATCAGCCTTTGAGTGGGTCACCCGGTAGGGAGCACCGGCGGCGAGACGCCGCCTGTTTGGCATTTGGGTATATTCAGATTTTTTGAAAACCGGCTGCAGCCGACCGCACTCCCGCCGGACACGACGCCGCCGTCCGGGCTCGGTGCCTTCTACTGGTACTATGCGCGCCAGGCCAAGGGGCTGGTGATCGCCCTCTTCGTGGTCGGCTTCACCGTGGCGGCGGTCGATGCCACGATCCCGGCCTTCATCGGCCGCGTGGTCAACCTCATTTCCAATTCCTCGCCGGCGTTGCTGTTCAAGGAGCACGGGCTGCAGCTCCTCGGCATGGCGCTCGTGCTGCTGGTGGTCCGGCCGGCGATCGTCCTCCTGCAGAACCTGATCACCAACCAGGCGATCGCACCCGGCCTCACCAACGTGATCCGCTGGCAGACCCACTGGCATGTGGTGCGCCAGAGCTGGACCTTCTTCCAGAACGACTTCGCGGGGCGCATCGCCAACCGCGTGATGCAGACCGGCCCGGCGCTCCGTGAGTCCGTCGTCGCCGGCACCAACGCGGTCTGGTACATCTTCGTCTACGGCGGCAGCGCCATCGTGCTGACCGCGTCCAACGACGTCCGGCTCTCGATCCCGATGTCGGTCTGGTTCATCGCCTACGCCATCCTGCTGCGGCATTTCGTGCCGCGCATGCGCGCCCGCTCGCACGAGCTCTCCGAGGTGCGCTCGCTGCTCACCGGCCGCATCGTCGACAGCTACACCAACATCCTGACCGTGAAGCTGTTCGCCCGGCCGCGCGACGAGGACGCCTTCGTGCAGGAGGCGGTCGATGAGCACACCTCGGCTTTCCATCGCCAGCAGCGCATGATCACCACCTTCTCGATCTGCCTCATCACCTTGAACGCCAGCATGGTGGTCTCGACTGCGGTCATCGCGGTCTGGCTCTGGACCATCGGCAGTGTCAACGTCGGCACCGTCGCCATGGCGCTGCCCTTGACCTGGCAGATCTCCAACATCGCCGGCTGGGTGGCGCAGAACGTCACCGCGATCTTCGAGAATGTCGGCGTGGTGCAGGACGGCATGCGCTCGATCGCCGTCGAGCGGCAGATGCGCGATCTCCCCAATGCCGGCACCCTGCAGGTGACACAGGGCGACGTGAGGTTCGAGAACATCCGCTTCGGCTACGGCACCACGCGCGGGCTTCTGAAAGGCATCGACCTCACCATCCGCCACGGCGAGCGCGTCGGCCTGGTCGGCCCCTCGGGCGCCGGAAAGTCGACCCTGGTCAACCTGCTGCTCCGCTTCTACGACCTCGAAGGCGGGCGGATCACCATCGACGGCCAGGACATCGCCCGGGTGACCCAGGAGAGCCTGCGTTCGAAGATCGCGGTCGTGACCCAGGACACCTCGCTGCTACACCGCTCGATCCGCGACAACATCCGCTACGGCCGCCCCTCGGCGAGCGAGGCCGAGGTCCTGGCTGCGGCGGAGGGCGCGCACGCGCTCGATTTCATCGAGAAGCTGGAGGACTGGCAGGGCCGCCGGGGCTTCGAGGCCCATGTCGGCGAGCGCGGCGTGAAGCTCTCCGGCGGCCAGCGCCAGCGCATCGCCATCGCCCGCGTCATCCTGAAGAACGCGCCCATCCTGGTGCTGGACGAGGCCACCTCCGCGCTCGACAGCGAGGTCGAGGCGGCGATCCAGGAGCAGCTCGAAGGCCTGATGCAGGGCCGCACCGTCATCGCCATCGCCCATCGGCTCTCCACCATCGCGCGGATGGACCGGCTGGTGATCCTCGACCAGGGCCGCATCGTGGAAGACGGCACCCATGCCGAGCTCCTCGCCCTCAACGGCGCCTACGCCAGGCTCTGGCGCCGCCAGTCCGGCGGCTTCATCGAAGACGGCACCGGCCACGGCCACATCGTGAAGCCGCCCGAGGAGGCGATGTCCGCGGCGGAATAACGACCGATCAAACCCCCACATCCAAACCCTCTCCCTGGCTACTCCCAAACCAGCAGACCGGCGAAGCCAAGAAGCCGAAGCGCTGAGCCACCGGATCAGGCACGCCGGATGGTCCGGCGTGTCGATTATCGCCCGGCGCTGCGCCGCGAAGGCTTCGGCATCGGTTCCGCGATGGCCCGCCGTGACCGGGGGAAGACCAGGGTCACGCGGGCTCCGCCGCCCGGCCGATTGACCGCTTCGAGCCGGCCGGCGTGCATTTCCATCAGCTTGTGCGCGACGGTGAGGCCGAGACCGACACCGCCATGGCTCTGGCTGAACGCGTTACCGCCACGCACGAACGGCTTGCCGAGCTGCTCCAGCACCGCCGGGTCGAAGCCCGGACCCGCATCGGCAACGGCGATCCGGATGCCATCGTCCGATTCCACCGCCGCGACCTCGACCACGCTGGACGCCGGGGTGAAGCGCAGCGCGTTGGCGAGAATGTTGCCGACTGCCTGGCGGAAGGCGCTCTCGTCCGCCCGCATGCGCAATCCGGCGGGCCGCACGTCGATGGCGATGCTGGCACCGATCTCCGCCGCGCGCGCGGCGACGCTGCCGGCGCAGGTCCCCAGCGCCGCCGCGACGTCGAATTCGCCGTCCTCGAGCTTGGTGTCCGCCGCGTCGATCCGGGCGAATTCCAGGATCGTGTTGATGATGGCGAGCAGGTTCTGCGCGCCGTCATGGATCAGCTTCAGGTATTCGGCGTTGCCCGCGTCGCCCTGCTGCTCGGATTTCAGCCGTAGCAGCTCGGAAAATCCAAGGATCGGATTGAGCGGCGTCCTGAGCTCATGGCTCATGATGCGGAGGAAATCGGTCTTGGCGCGATCGGCGGATTCGGCACGCCGCACGGCCGCCATCAGCGCGGTCTCGCGCCGGCGCTCCTCGGTGATGTCCTGCGACAGGGCGAACACGTTGATGTCGCCACTGATCGGATCGATCGTGCGTTCGCGCCACGAACGGATGGGGAAATAGCTGCCGTCGGGCCGCCTCAGCCGGTATTCCATGACATAGCTGTCATACTCACCCGCCAGGAACCCCTCATAGGTCGAGCGCGCCTTGGCCTGATCCTCCGGATGGATGTAGTCCGCGAGGTACGTCTCGTAGTCCACGGGAAGCGCATCCCACCCGCACCACTCGCGCATCCGGTCCGGGTCGTACTCGCGGATCCACTTTCCGGTCGCGGTGTCGATCCGCATGATCCAGAACATGATCTTGGCCAGCTGCGTGGCGCGGCCGAGATGATGGGTGTAGCGCCGCAACGTCTGCTCCGAGCGCCTGCGCTCGGAGATGTCGATGTCGATGCCGCCGATGGCGATCAATTCGCCGCCGCTCCCGCGGATCGGGAATTTCACCGTCTGCAGCCAGTCGTAATGGGTCTCGGCCGTGCCGCGATACTCGATCACCACCGGCTCGCCGGTCTCGGCCACCTGACGATCGGTCTCCAGCACACGCGGCAGGTCGTGGGGCGCAATGAAATCCTCGCTCGCTCGGCCGACAAAGGCCTCGCTCGGATGGCCCCAGAGCTTCGCCTCGGTCTCGTTCAGCAGGATGAAGCGGCCATCGAGGTCCTTGATGAAGATGCCGAACGGGCAGTGCTTGAAGACCGCCTCCAGCCGCGCCCTGAACTCCTCCACGCGCCGGCGGTCGAGTTGCCGCTCCGCATGCATGCCGCCGAACCGCTCCTTGAGATCGCGAAGCTCGTCCAGGAACGCAGACACCTCCCGCGCGTCGGAATGCGGGATCGCCACGTCGAGCTGCCCACGGGCGATACCCGCCATTGCCTGCCGGGCGCCGCTCATCGGCGCCAGCACGGAGCGCCGGATCAGCACCGCCGCATAGGCCACGGCCGCGATGCCCAAGGCGGCGGCGAGGAGCATCGCGGCGATCGCCTGGCTGTTGAGCTGCTCGGTTTCCGCGTACGCGGCATAGGAGACCTCCTCCTGCAGGTCGACCAGCTGCTGCAGCGAGACCTGGAGCGCATCGACGTTCGGCTGCAGCCGGTCCCCCAGCTCGACGCTCAACCGCGCGCGCTGCTCCCGCTCATAGAGATCGAGCAGGCGGGTGAGCGAGCTTTCCGTGCTGGCGAGCAGCCGATGGGTCTGGCGCGCCAGGATCTGCTCCTCGTCTGTGAGATAGGTCCTGGCATATCTCGCCCATTCCGCATCGATCGCCTGGCGCAGGACCAGGATTCGGCCGATTGGTTTCTGGTCGAGCGTCGCGTCGCCGCTGAGCCGCGGCAGCTGCCCCTGGATATCGGTGAGATCGCGGGCGATGACGAACAGCTGATGCAGCGGCGCCACGCGATCGGCGGTGATGCTGGCGACGGTCTGCTGCTCCTGGCGCAGCGACAGGAACCAGGCCAGGAAGATCACCCCGAGGGCGCATGACACGATGGTCAGCGCCACCATCAAACGCGTCCTGATCCTCACCCCGTCATCCTCAGTCGGCCGGCGCCCGAACGCCGGAAGCACAAGAAACTATGCCTAACAAGCCGGTGGGAAGCGAGGCCGTGTTTGCCACGCCTCCCGCCGGATTCCGGTCGGCCGGGCTCAGCCCGCCCGCACCCGCGCGATGAAAGATTCGACCTCGCGACGCAGCGCTTCCGATTGCTTCGCCAGTTCGCCGGACGCTGTCAGCACCTGGCTCGCCGCATTGCCGGCGTCGCCCGCCGCGGTTTTGACGCCTTCGACATTGCGAGCGACCTCGTCGGTTCCCGTCGCCGCCTGGGAAGCGTTGGTCGAGATCTCGCGCGTCGCGGCCGATTGCTCCTCGACCGCCGAGGCGATCGCCGCCGAGATGTGCTCGACCTTGTCGATCGTCGACCGGACTTCGTCCATGGCCGACACCGCCTGCCCGGTCGCAGACTGGATGTTCTGGATGCGGCTGGTGATGTCCTCGGCCGCCTTCGCCGTCTGGTTGGCGAGGCTCTTCACCTCCGAGGCGACCACCGCGAAGCCCTTTCCGGCGTCGCCGGCGCGCGCCGCCTCGATCGTCGCATTAAGCGCGAGCAGGTTGGTCTGGCTCGCGATATCGCCGATCAGCTTGACGATGCCGCCGATCTCTTCGGCGGCGGCGGCCAGGGTCTGCACCGTCTTCGCCGCGCCTGCCGTCTCGCCCACGGCGGAGCGCGCCGCGTTCGAGCTCTCGGCGACCTGGCGGCTGATCTCCGCGATCGACGCCGCCATCTCCTCCGCCGCCGAAGCGACGGTCGCGACGTTGGCGGATGCTTGAGTCGTCGCTGCCGACACCGCGACCGACTGCTGCGTCGCCTCCTCGGCGACCGCAGACATCGATTGCGCGTTGGCTTCCAGCTCGACCGCGGAGGCGGACACCGCCTGGACCACGCCCTTGACGCTGGCCTCGAAGGAATCCGCGAGATCCAGCATGCCCTTGCGGCGAGCCTCGGCCGCTTCACGCTCAGCCGCTGTCGTCTTCTGCCGCAATTGCTCGATCTCGATCAGCTTTTGGCGGAAGAACTCGATGGCCTTGGCCATGATGCCGAGCTCGTCGCCACGCGCCTGCAGCGGCACCTCGATCTCGGTCTTGCCCTCGGCGAGCGCGCCGATCGTACCCGACAGCGCCCGCACCGGCTTGGCCGCCAGGCGGCGCACCAGGAACACCATGGCGAGGATCAGCACCAGCACCACGATCGCCGAGGCGATGATGGTCTCCTGGAGCAGCGCCTGCATCGGTGCCTTGATGGTCGACCCGACCAGGTTCACCATCAACACCCAGGGCTTGCCGCCCTCGGTCACCGCGACCGGGCGATAGATCCGGTAAACCGTGGTCTGCAGCGATTCGGAATAATCCGAGACCTCGACGGTCTGGCCGGAGAGCGCGGTCTTCAGCGAGGGCAGCAGCTTCGCTTCCGTGGCTTCGACCGTCTTGCCGATCCAGTCCTGCTGCTTGTAGGAAACCCAGGCGCCGCCGGCCGAGATCAGGTAGGCCGAACCGTCGCCCATCGGCTTGATCGCCGCCATCTGACCGTTGAGCTTGTCCAGCGGGATATCGACGCCGGCGACGCCGATCACCTTGCCGTTCTCGTAGATCGGCACACAGAAGCTGGCCATCAGCACGCTCTTGCCGTCGACCGGGAAGGGATAGGGCTCCGTCACGGCGTCCTTGCCGCTGTTGAAGGCGGCGCTGAAATACTCCTGCGTGGTGATGTCCTGCTCCGGAGCCGAGTTCTTCTGGAGCTTGGAATCGGTGCCGGTTGCGGTCGCGTAGAGCGAGGTCCGCCCTTTCGCGTCATTGGTCAGATATTGGGTATCGATGTGGCTCGAGTCCGCAGCGTCGAATCCGTCGGGCGCGAACTCGAACCAGGCACCGACCAGGTCCTGGTTGGCACGCGAGGCATCGAGCGCCGCATTGGCGAGATCCTGGCGCGACCCGTGCCGGGCCTTGATGGCAAGGCCGCTCGCGGCCAGCCCGTGCGCGACCCGCGCCGCCGTCTGGAAGCGGAGCTGCACCTCGGCCTCCGCATTGGTCGCGGCCTGCCTCCCGAGCTCCATCGAGGAGGTGAACGTGACCTCGGCGGCCTTGCGGCTGCTGATGGCGGTGGAGACCGCCAGGCCGGCGATCAGGACCGCGCAGATCGGCAGGGCGATCTTCACGGCAATGGACATCCTGTTCCAGATTTTCACGTCGAGCCCCGAATGCGAGTTGAGAATGCGCTTTGGCGCGGAAAATAATCCCTTGCCAGTTAATCGGGACTTAATTCCCCAGGGTGCAATCCATGCTATCTTTGCATAAGGGAAATACCGGATTGACGAGCACGGCCGCCCCTCGGCGAGCGAGGCCGAGGTCCTGGCTGCGGCGGAGGGCGCGCACGCGCTCGACTTCATCGATAAGCTGGAGGACTGGCAGGGCCGCCGGGGCTTCGAGGCCCATGTCGGCGAGCGCGGCGTGAAGCTCTCCGG
>Ga0335070_10006345_pt1 | contig 13925 bp, 10 predicted proteins | sample Lox_Sample_13_FD_206722 | JGI IMG/M metagenome (GOLD analysis project Ga0335070, IMG submission 206722) | Soil microbial communities from Loxahatchee National Wildlife Refuge, Florida, United States - Lox_Sample_1.3 | ecosystem: Environmental > Terrestrial > Soil > Wetlands | place: USA... | reverse complement strand
CTGCCGCGTGTCGTGGCTCCTTGGACGATGCGTGCGGGCTGGGCGCTGCTGCTCGATGCGCTGCGCGTGCCGGGCATGGCGCGGCTCCTGCAGCGGGTGCGCGGCGGGAGCGCGGCGCCATGAGCCGGCGCGTTCCGGTCACGGTGCTCACCGGGTTCCTCGGTGCGGGCAAGACCACGCTCCTGAACCGCATCCTCTCGGAGCAGCATGGCAAGCGCATCGCGGTCATCGAGAACGAGTTCGGCGAGGTGCCGGTCGACCACGAGCTGGTGATCGGCGCGCAGGAGGAGATCTTCGAGACTGCCAACGGCTGCATCTGCTGCACGGTGCGCGGCGACCTGATCCGCGTCCTCAACCAGCTGCGCAAGCGGCGTGACCGCTTCGACTACGTGCTGATCGAGACCACGGGGCTCGCCGATCCGGGACCGGTGGCGCAGACCTTCTTCGTCGACGAGGACCTGCGCGAGGAATACCAGCTCGATGCGATCGTCGCGCTGGTCGACGCCGCGCACATCGCCGGGCAGCTCGCCAGCGTGCCGACCGCGGCCGACCAGATCGGCTTCGCGGACGTGCTGCTGCTGAACAAGACCGACCTCGTCAGCGAGGCGGAGCTGGCGCGCACCGAGCGTGCGCTGCGCGCCATCAACGGCACGGCTCGCATCGTTCGCACGCGACGCGCCGAATTGCCGCTGGCGCAGGTGCTCGACCTCGGCGCCTTCGATCTCGAGCGCGCGCTGGCCGTCGACGCGGCATTCCTGCAGCCGCAGCAACCGTTCGAGTGGGCCGGCGCCTATGCGCTCGAGGCCGGCGAGCGGTCCGTGCATACCGGTTCGGAACCGCACGATCACGAGCACGAGCACGAGCATGGTCACGATCATGACCACGAGCACGAGCATGCGGGCGAGGGCCTGAAGGAAGTCGGCGTGGTGGTGCTGCAGGCCGACCAGCCCGGCGCCGCGGGCATCGATGCGCTGGTGCCGGCCGCCGCCGCCGCATTCGGGCAGCCGGGCGCAGCCGTGGCGGCCGGCGGGCAGCTGGCAGTCGGCGTGCACCAGCGATTGTCGCTCGGAGCGCACGCCGATTTCCGGCTGCGGATTCCGGCCGCGGGCCACTGGGTGGTGTTCTGCGAGCACGCGCCGGCGGAATTCGGCTTCAGCCTGCCCGGCACCTCGCCGACGGGAGAGCGCGAGTTCGGATCGCACCACCACGAGGCCGAGATCACCTCGATCGGCATCGACGACGCGCGGCCGCTCGATCCGGACAAGGTCAACGAGTGGTTGTCGTACCTGCTGCAGAGCCGCGGCCAGGACATCCTGCGCATGAAGGGCGTGCTCAACTTCCGCAACGAGCCGCGCCGCTACGTGTTCCACGGCGTGCACATGATCTTCGACGGCCAGCTCGAGCGTCCGTGGGGCGATGCCGCGCGCGGCAACCGGCTGGTGTTCATCGGCCGCAAGCTCGATCGCGCCGAGCTCGAGGCCGGCTTCGAATCCTGCGTCGCGTGAACGTTCCGCCGGCCAGGCTCGAGCGGCGCGCACGCATCGAACTCGGCGACTTTCCCGTCGATGCGGCCTGGGCGCCGGACGGACGTTCGCTGCTGGTTGCCGGCGGCGAGGGCGCGCTGCTGCGGGTCGCGATCGCGGAGGCGGCGGGCGGCGCGGCGGACAGCGTGCAATCGTTCGGCGCGCACGCCGGCGGCGCGCTGGCCGTGGCGTGGCAGGGCGGCGGCCCGCTGTTTGCCACTGCGGGGCAGGACGGCGAAGTGCGCTTGTGGGATGCGCGCACCGGCAGCGCGCGCGTCATCCTCGGCGATGCGACGTGGAGCGAGCGGCTGGCCTGGTCGGGCAACGGCCGCCTGCTGGCGGTGGCGACCGGACGTGCGCTGCGGGTGTTCGGCAGCGACGGCGAGTTGCGCTCGAGCCTGCCGCAGCACCCGGGCGTGATCGCGGCGATCGCGTGGCGTGGCAAGAGCGAGGAACTGGCGAGCGTCGGCAACGGTGGCGCGCGCGTGCATCGCCTGGGTCCGCAGCCGCAGACCCGCGAGTATCCGTGGCAGGGCGCCTGCCTCACTGCGAGCTGGAGCCCCGACGGCCGCGTGCTGGCCACGGGCATGCAGGACGGCTCGGTGCATTTCTGGAACATCGCCGCCGCCACGCAGTCGCAGATGCGCGGCTACGGCGCCAAGGTGGCGCTGACGAGCTGGAGCGCCAACAGCCGGCTGCTGGCCACGGCCGCCGACGAGTTGATCATCGTGTGGGATTTTTCCGGGCGCGGGCCCGAGGGCAGCGAGCCCTTGCAGCTCGGCGCGCACACGGCGCGGCTCACGCAGCTGGCCTTCCAGCCGAAGGGCTCGTTGCTCGCGGCCGGCGCGCGCGATCATCGCCTGACGCTGTGGCGCACGGCGCAACCACAGCAGCCCGTCGACGCGGACCTGTACGCCGACGAGGTGGCGCTGCTGCGCTGGTCGAACGACGGCGCGCAACTCGCGGTCGCCGACCGCGCGGGCGTGCTCACGATCTACGGCGTGCGGACCTGAGGCGCGCGCTGGCGCGCGGCACGCGCTGCTAGTGCGGCAGCGGCAGTTCGAGCGGTTCCTGCTCCGGGTCGGGCGCCAGCGCCGCACCGGCGACCGCCGCGTAGTGGCCCAGCAGCAGCTGCAGCGCGCGCGTCCAGGTGTAGCGCTGCAGCGCGCGCTCGCGCGCCGCGCGCCCGAGCGCGGCGAGATCGCGCTCGTACAGCGCGGCGATGGCCGCGGCCATGCCGGCCGCATCGCCGGGGGGAGCGAGCATGCCGACCGATTCGTCGACATGTTCGGGCACCGCGCCGGCGTTGGCGCCGACCACCGGGATGCCGCAGGCCAGCGCCTCGATGATCACCAGCCCGAAGGTCTCGCTGCAGCCGGCGTGCACCAGTGCATCGCACGAGGCGATCATCGAGGCGAGCTCGACGCTGTCACGGCGGTAGGGCTGCACGCTGATGTTCGGCGCCGGCCGCGCGTACTCGCCGCCGCCGAGCATCAGCAGGTGGTAGCGCCCGCCGAGCCGTTGCAGCGCGCCGTGCAGCACGTCGATGTTCTTCTCGGCGGAGAAGCGCCCCGCGTACACCAGCAGGCGCGTGTCGTCGGCCAGCCCGAGCGTGCGGCGCAGACCGGGCGAGCGGCGCTGCGGCGAGAAGATGTCGACGTCGACGCCCAGCGGCTGCAGCGCCGTGTTGCGCAGGCCCAGTCCGGCGAGGTAATCGCACATCTGCCGGCTCGGCGCCAGCACGAGATCGACGCGTTCGTAGACGCGGCGCAGGTATTGCGCGAGCCCGGCCTCGATGATGCGGCCGAGCCGGCGTCCGGCGAGCCGCGGGAAATTCGAATGGAAGAACGCCAGCAGCGGGATGTCGCGCCGCCGTGCGCTGCGCATTGCGCACCAGGCGGGATGGAACACGTCGCCGACCTCGATCAGGTCGGGCTCGAGCGCATCGAGCATGCGCACCCAGCGGCGCGGCGAGAGCGGCAGGCGGTAGTTGAACGTGCCCGGCACCTTCCAGCCGGCGATCGTGCTGACATCGCCCGGGTGCAGTTCGGTCACCGTGCCGGGCACGAGCAGCGAATGCCGGTGCAGCGTGTGCGCGCGCAGCCAGGCGTGCTTCGCCGTGAGGTAGCGGCGCACGCCGCCGCTGGTCGGCGAGAAGAACAGGGTGGTGTCTACGAGGTGCATGGCTGGCCTGGGTCGCCCGGCCATTGCAACCGCCGTCGCCTACCCTGTCAAGCTTTGCTCAGCCCTGCGCCGCCGCGCCTTCGGATGCGCTCGCGCCGAGGGACGGCAGGCGGATGCGGATGCGCGTGAACTGTCCGCGCTTGGTCGCGACCTGGATCTGCCCGTCCAGGCGCTTGACGTTGTCGCGCAGGATGCGCATGCCGAGGCCGCGGCCGGTCGCATCCGCGGCCGTGCTCAGGCCGGCATGGAAGATCAGCGTGGTCGCGCGGCGCGGATCCTGCTCCAGCGCCGCCTCGTCGGTGACCAGCGAACGGGCCGCCGCCGCCTCGATGATGCGCGCCGTGTTGAGGCCCTGGCCGTCGTCCTGGAACACGAGTTCCGACAGGCCGCCGTGGCGCGGCTGGAATTCCACCAGCAGCGCGCCCTGCGGATTCTTGCCGGCGGCGCGGCGCTGCGCCGGCGTCTCGATGCCGTGCTCGATCGCGTTGCGCAGCATCTGACTCAGCATGTCGTAGAACGCCGCGACATGGATCTCCGGCACCTGCTCGAGCCCGATGGCCGTGAGCTCGACGGACTTGCCCTGCGCCGCCGCCTGTTGGGCCGCGAGCTGCTGCAGCGCCAGCAGCAACTGCGGCGTGCCGCCGCTGCCCGCCGGCGCGACGCCGCGCAACGCGGCGGTCAGGGGCCGTGCCAGCCGGTTGCGGCGGCGCGGCGCACGGCGCGCCGCCAGCGGCACGCCGCTGCGCTGCGCGATCGTGGACAGCGCGAGGAAGACCTCGTCGATGCACACCAGCGCCGGCAGCAGCGCGTCGCCGCTCGGCACCGCCGCGCCGCGCGCGGCATCGAGTGCCTGCAGCGTCTGCTCGAACGACCGCGCCAGCGTGGGCATCGGCAGCGCGGTGGCCTGCCGCAGCAACTGCGTGTAGTGCGAGTGCAGCCGGCCGAGCTTGGCGATGAACTGCTCCGGCTCGCGCGCGCGCTGCGCCAGCAGCGTGCGCACGCGGGTCAGCGTGCGCGCGGCATAGGCCATGAAATTGCGCAGCGCCGCGCGGTCGACCTGCAGCAGTTCGGCCAGCTGCGTGTGCTCCACGCGCAGCCGCGTCAGCTCGAGCTGCGTGGATTCGGCGCTCGGGGAATCAGGCGGCATCGGCGTCACGCGCGGCGGGCGGCCTGGCCGCCAGCTGGTCCAGTTCGACGAGCACCGCCTGCATGTCCGGGCAGCGCTGCTCGCGCTCGCGCGCCATGAGCCGCGACAGCAAGGGCTCGTAGATGGCGAGGTGCGGCGGCAGCGGCGGGCGTTCGCCTGAGACATGCTGTTGCATCAGGTCCATCGCGCTGACGCCGGTGTAGGGCTTGTGTCCGGCCAGCATCTCGAACAGCACCACGCCGAGCGCGTACTGGTCGCTCCGTGGATCGAGCTCGCGGCCCTGCACCTGTTCGGGACTCATGTAGTACGGCGAACCGCGCAGCACGCCGATCGCGGTGCTGTGCGTGGTCGCGTCCATGCGCTTGGCGAGGCCGAAGTCGATCAGCACCACCGAGCCGTCCGGGCGCAGCATGATGTTCGGCGGCTTCAGGTCGCGATGCAGCATGCCCGCCGAATGCACCACGTGCAGCGCCCGGGCGATGCGCTGCGCGTACGCGATCGCCTCGTCGCTGCTCAGTGGATGCAGCAGCCGCTGCTTCAGGTCGCCACAGGGGAAGTATTCCATGGCGAGGAACTCGCGGCCCTCGTGCACGCCGTAGTCGTAGATGTCCACGACCCCGGGATCGCGCAGCGCGGCGATGGCCGCGTACTCGCGCGCGAACTGCTGCGCGTCGCCGGGTTCGCCATCGCCGGGCTCGCTGATCTTCAGCGCCACCGGGCGCTGCAGCGCTTCGCTGCGCGCCAGCCACACGCTGGCGCGCGCCGAGCGGCCGAGCTGCCGCAGGAGCGCGTAACGCGGGAATTCCAGTCCGGGCGGCACATAGTCGCTGCGCCGGCGGGTCGCGCTGGCCAGCCGGCGCGCACGCCGGCGGCTGGCGTGCATGACCTTGCGCAGCGTGCGCCCGAGCAGTTGCGCATCGAGCAGGTCGCGCGGCAGGTAGGCGGCGGCACCGAGCCGGGATGCGCGGATCGCGGTGAGTTCATTGCCGTCGGCCGCGACCACGACCAGCGGCGGGAGCTGGCGCTGGCGGCGCAGGGAGCGCAGCAGTTCGATGCCCTCGCAGGGCTCGCCGGGCTGGTGGGCGAAGCGCGCGCACAGCAGCACGACGTCATGCTTGCGCCGGGTGATGTCCGCGCGGCGCTGCCCGAACTGCTCGAGATCGAGGCTCGGCGGATCGGCATCGGGCCACAGCGTCTGCAGGTGATGGCGCAGCCATTGGCGCTGCTGCTCGTCGCGCCCGGCAATGAGGATGCGGGGCGTCACCGGCACGATCCACGAAGCGGGTTGTGTGGCGCAGTCTGTGGCACAGCGTTCATTCGGCCGCATTGGACGGGCGGGCGGCGCCCGGGACGCATCGACTTTACGTTTTCTGGCGGCTGGCGCCGTTGCGTGGGGCTCAATCTGTGATGCGCTCGGGCCGGGTGCCGGCCAAAGTGTGACGCGCCTCACGCGCGTGCTACGCTGGCGGCATGCCAGGACCGATCGTCATCGTGGGCGCCGGACAGGCCGGCGTGCAGATCGCGGAATCGCTCCGCCATGAGAAGTACGACGGCCCGATCACGCTGCTGGGCGCCGAGGCGCACGCCCCGTACAACCGTCCGCCGTTGTCGAAGAAGTGGCTGCTCGAGCGCGGCAGCGTCGCTTCGCTGGCGATCCGCTCGACCGAGGTGCTCGAGCGGCGCCGCATCGAACTGCGCACGCACTCGACGGTGACCGCGATCGATCGCACGGCGCGGCGCGTGCGCTGCGCCGACGGCACGCAGTACGAGTACGGCGGCCTGGCGCTGGCGACCGGCGCACGGCTGCGCGTGCTGCCGGTGCCCGGCGCCGCGCTGCGCGGCGTGCTGGGCCTGCGCACGCTCGACGATGCGCAGCGCATCGGCGAGGCACTCGATGCCTGCGTGGCCGCTGCGGCGCCGGTGGTCGTGGTGGGTGGCGGCTTCATCGGGCTCGAGGTGGCGGCCACGGCCCGCAAGCGCGGCCTGGCGGTCACGGTGCTGGAAGGGCTCGACCGGCTGATGTCGCGCGTCGTCGCGCCGATCGTGTCGGAGGCCGCAGCGCGGCTGCATCGCTCGCACGGCGTGGAGCTGGTGTTCGGCGCGCGCGTCACGGAGCTGGCCGGGCGCGAGGGCGCGGTGTGCGCGGTGCGCCTGGCCGACGGGCGCGAATATCCGGCCGGTTGCGTCGTCGTCGGCATCGGCGTCGAGCCCGAGGATGCGCTGGCGCGGGAAGCGGGGCTGGAGTGCGATCGCGGCATCGTCGTCGACGCCTGCGCGCGCACCTCCGACGCGCTGATCGTCGCCGCCGGCGATTGCTGCGCCCGGCGCGTCGGCGATGCCACGCTGCTGCGGCTCGAGTCCGTGCAGAATGCGGTCGAGCAGGGCATGGCGGCCGCGGCGGCGTTGCTTGGCCACGAGCGCCCGGTGAAATCAGCGCCGTGGTTCTGGTCCGACCAGTACGACGTGCGGCTGCAGATGGTGGGGCTGAGCCAGGGATACGAGGAAGTGGTCACGCGCGGCGACGTGGCGCAACTCGCGTTCTCGGCCTTCTACTTCCGGGGCGGACGGTTGCTGGCGGTGGACTCGCTGAACCACTCGCACTACCACATGCTCGGCCGGCGCCTGCTCGATCGCGGCCTGTCGCCGACGCCGGCGCAGGCCGCGGATGAACAGTTCAACCTGCAATCACTGATCGCCGGCTGAGCGCCGGTGCCGGCGCGGCGCTACTGCCGGCCGAGCAGGAATTCCGAGCCGCGGTACTCGAGCACGACGCCGTCGCGCGTGATCTGCCGCACTTCGGCGCCCTCGGGCGTGACGTCGCCTTCGCGCACCTTGTGCATGTTGATGAACGCGTAGCGGTCTGCCGGGTCGGGCGCGTACACGTGCAGGTCGAGGCGCAGTTCGGGCACCGCGCCACCCAGTTCGGCGTAGTTGCGCAGCTTCGCGCCGCCGTGGTCGGCCGCTGCGGCGTGCGGATCGGCAGCCACCGCCGGCGCATTGTCCGCCGCGTTGTCGCTCGCCGTATCGGTGTCCTCGGTGTCGACAGTGCGCGCGGGTTGCGCCGGCGCGTTGGCGTTGGCTGCGGGCGATGTTGCGGCCGCGGCTGGTGCGGCGTCCGACGACGGCGCCGCTGCCGGGGTGCGCGCGGCAAGTGCCGGCGCGCCGGAACTTGCGGTCATCGGCGCCTGCGCCTGCGTCGGCGCCTGCGTCGGCGCCGGCGCTGGCCGGGCACGCAGCGCAAGCCAGCCGAGCACGCCCACTCCCGCCAGCAGCACCAGCCCGACCGCGATGGCCCAGCCGGGCAGTCTTCGCGCGGGCGGGACGACGCGCATCTCCAGCAAAGCCGGACCGGCCTGCCGCTGGCGCTCGGCCTCCGATTTCTTCAAGGCATCGAGGATGAATGACATGCGTCAGCTCGCGGCGCCGGCCGCCACGGTCACCGGCGGATTGTCGAGGGATTGCAGCATGGGCGTGCCGGGTGCGGCCAGCACGGCGTCGAGCAGCATCTGCGTCTCGATGCCGGCGACGCCGTCCACGGTCAGGTGGTGGGCGCGCTGGAAATCCTCGACCAGCTGCGTGAGCGTGTCATCGAAACTGAAGCCGTGGCCCTCGTCGGGCGGTGCGCTGCTCGCCTGCAGCAGCTGCTTGCGCAGCGCGTGCACCGCGGGGCCGTGCATGCCGTGCCGCAGTTCGCTCACGGGCAGGCTGGGCGGGCGCCACAGCACCACGCAGTCGCCGTACCAGTAGCGCGACAGTTCGGCAATCGGCACGCGCACGGTGCGGGCGCCCATCCGGAGCGCCGCGGCATCGGCGCCGATGCCGGCCAGCACGGCCTGCCGCGGCGCGCCGCCGTCATCGACCAGCATCAGGATCGCCGGGCGCTTCAGGTCGCGCAGCTGCGCCAGCGAACTGTGCAACGTGACGCAATTGAGCTTCTGCGCCACCGCCTGCGTGCACGGATCGGTGGGCCCCGGCGTGTACGTCGCGTTCCACAGCGTGAACAGCGCGGCAAAGGCCGCATCGGCCGTGGTCGCGCCGGCATCCGCGGCCAGCGCCTGCGCGAGCGTCGGCGGCGGCTTCGGGCGGACGACCGGAGGCGGCGCCACGACGGTGCGCGCCACCTCGTGCCGCTGCAGGAAAGGCAGGCCCCGCAGCGGCAGGTAGCGCCAGGCGAGTCCTGCGCTGACCGCGAGCAACAGCAGCAGCGCGCCGGCCAGCGCCAGCGGCGCCAGCCAGGCCGGCACCAGCTCGCGGCCGTAGACCTCGCTCGCCGCACGGCGCACCAGCGCCGCATCGACTTCGTGGCGATCCTCGGTGTAGGCGCCCAGCAGCGCGCGGTCGCAGATCACGTTGATGACGCGCGGCACGCCGCGGCTGCGGCGGTGCACTTCACGGAGCGCGGCGGGCGTGAAGATGTCGCTGGTCGCGCCCGCGACCCGCAGGCGGTGGCGCACGTAGGCGGCCGTGTCCTCGCGCGCCAGCGGCTGCAGGTGGCAGCGCGCGGTGACGCGCTGCGCGAGCTGGCGCAGGTCGTTGCGGTTCAGCAGATCGCGCAGCTCCGGCTGGCCGATCAGGATGATCTGCAGGAGCTTCTGCGAGTCGGTCTCGAGGTTGGTGAGCAGCCGCACCTGCTCGAGCACCTCGGCCGTGAGGTTCTGCGCCTCGTCGACGATCAGCACCGCGCGCCGGCCCTCGGCGTGGATGCGCAGCAGCTTGCGGTTGAGCAGGTCGACCAGCATCTTGATGTTGCCGACGGCGGCCGGCGGTACCTCGACGCCGAGCTCCTCGCAGATCGCCTGCACGAACTCCACCGGCGAGAGCCGCGGGTTGATGATCAGCGCGATGTCGGCGTTGTTCGGCGAGCGCGCCAGCAGCGAGCGGATCGTGGTGGTCTTGCCGGTGCCGACTTCGCCGGTGAGCTGGATGAACCCGCCGGCGTCGTTGATGCCGTAGACGAGGTGCGCGAGCGCGTCCGCGTGCTGCCGGCCCAGGTACAGGTAGCGCGGGTCGGGCGTGATCGCGAAGGGCTTCTCGGCAAGTCCGAAGCTGGCGATGTACATGTGCCGCGCGCCCTTCAGTGCACGGGGTCGGCCACGCGCGCGGTCGGCGTGCCGGCATGCGTGCCGAGTTCATCGGGCGCGAATTCATCGACGTTGACGATGTCCATCACCCGTTCGTCGTACTGGCGCAGGGTCGCCGCTTCCGGTGGCGTCAGGATGCCGAGCGCCAGTCCCTGCGCAATCTGGCCCGGCAGATCGAGCGCGCGCACGCGCCCGGTGCGCACCCCCTCGACGCGCAGCTTCTTCTCGATCGGCTCGGCCACCGGCGCGAGTTCGAGCACGCGCTGCAGCGCGCCGAGCGCGCTGCCGGGCACCTGCTCGCGGTACACGCCGGCGGTCAAGCGGTCGCGCGGCTCGCCGGGCTCCTGCACCAGCGCGGCGACCGAGCGCGCCAGCCGGTCGCCTGGCGCAAAGTAGGTGAGCCCGCGCGGGAAGATGAACACGCGCATCAGCCAGGCCATCGGCCGCACCGGAAAATTGCGCAGCACGCCGTGCAGCTGCTCCTGCGCCTGGTACAGCAGTTCGCGGCAGGACCACTCGACGATCGGCAGGTCGGCGGCCGGGCGCCCCTGGTCCTCGTGGTGCTTGAGCACCATCGAGGCGAGGTAGAGCGAGGAGAGTACGTCGCCGAGCCGCGCCGAGATGCTCTCCTTCTTCTTCAGGTAGCCACCGAGCGCCAGCATTGCCACGTCGGTGGCGAAGGCAAACGAGGCGCTGAAGCGCTCGATGTGCTGGTAATAGCGGCGCGTCGGCCCGGCATCGGGCACGTTGCGGAAGCGCGCCAGCGTGAGCGCCATGACCAGCGAGCGCGCGGCGTTCGAGATCGTGAAGCCGATGTGGCCGAACAGCGCGCGGTCGAACTCGTCGACGCCGCGCGCGCGGTCGGGATTGCGCGCCGCGTTCATCTCGCGCAGCACGAACGGATGGCAGCGGATCGCGCCCTGCCCGAAGATGATCAGGCTCCGCGTCAGGATGTTCGCGCCCTCGACGGTGATCGCGATCGGGATCGACTGGTAGCCGCGGCCGAGGTAGTTGCGCGGCCCGAGCATGATGCCCTTGCCGCCCTGCACGTCCATCGCGTCGTTGGCGACGCGCCGGCCCATCTCGGTGACGTGGTACTTGAGGATGCCGGCCGGCACCGCCGGCCGCGCGCCGGCATCGATTGCCGCGATCGTGACGCTCCGCGCAGCGTCGGAAATGTAGGTGAGCCCGACCATGCGCGCGATCGCCAGCTCGACGCCTTCGAACCTGCCGACCGGCATGTTGAACTGGCGGCGGATGCGCGCGTACGCGCCGGTGGCGAATACCGCCGCCTTCGAGCCGCCGGTCGCGTTCGAGGGCAGCGAGATGCAGCGCCCGACCGAGAGCTGCTCGACCAGCATGCGCCAGCCCTGGCCGGCCATCTTGACGCCGCCGATGATCGCATCGAGCGGGACGAACACGTCGCGCCCGCGCACCGGGCCGTTCTGGAACGGGATGTTCAGCGGCAGGTGGCGCTTGCCGATCTCGACGCCGGCCGTGTTGCGCTCAATGAGTGCGCACGTGATTCCCAGGTCAGTGTCGCCCCCGAGCAGCCGGTCGGGATCCTGCATGCGGAAGGCCAGGCCGATCACCGTCGCAATCGGCGCGAGCGTGATGTAGCGCTTCGAGAAGTTCAGCCTGAGGCCCAGCACTTCCTGGCCGCGCCACATGCCGCGGCAGACGACGCCGGTGTCGGGAATCGCGGCCGCGTCCGAGCCGACGCGCGGGCCCGTGAGCGCGAAGCAGGGGATATCATCGCCGCGCGCGAGCCGCGGCAGGTAATGGTTCTTCTGCTCCTCGGTGCCGTAGTGCTGCAGCAGTTCCGCCGGCCCGAGGGAATTCGGCACCGCGACGGTCGAGGCGCAGGTGACGCTGCGGCTGGCGAGCTTCACCAGCACGCAGGAGTGCGCGTAGGCCGAGAAACCCAGGCCTCCGTACTGCTTGCCGATGATCATGGCGAAGAAGCCGCGCGACTTGAGGAAGGCCCAGACCTCGGGCGGCAGGTCGCCGCGACGGTGCGTGATGTCGAAGTCATCGAGCATGCGGCACAGTTCCTCGCAGGGGCCGTCGAGGAAGGCCTGCTCCTCGGCCGACAGGCGCGGCGGCGGAATGGCGCGGAGCTTCGACCAGTCGGGCTTGCCGCTGAACAGTTCGCCGTCCCACGAGACGGTGCCGGCCTCGAGCGCCTCGCGCTCGGTGTTCGACATCTTCGGCAGCAGGCGCAGGTAGGCGCGCAGGAACGGCCGGCTGACGACGGCCTTGCGCAGCGGGCGCACGTTCAGCAGCCACAGCAGCGCCAGCAGCAGCCACAGCGTGCCCTGCCAGATGCCGCCGGGATGGCCGAAGCGCAGGTAGGCCGCCAGCAGCACCGTGAAGGTGAGCGTGTAGCTGAACAGCGGCAGGCGGCGGTAGGCGAGGTACACCACCGCCAGCACGAAAACCACGGTGATTGCGGCGCCGGCCATGGCGCCATACTAGTCCTCGGCGCAGCCTCGCGCGAGCGTCAGCCGAGCAGGTCGCGCACGCCGTCGCGCTCCTCGCGCAGCTCCGCTTCGGTCGCGGCGAGCTTGCCGCGGCTGAAGGCGTCGATGGCGAGGTTGGGCACGATCTGGTAACGGCCGTCGCGGCAGGTCACCGGATACGAAAAGATGATGCCTTCGCCGATGCCGTAGCTGCCGTCGGACGGAATGCCCATGCTGACCCAGTCGCCCTCCGGCGAGCCCAGGAACCAGGTGCGCATGTGGTCGAGCGCGGCCGAGGCGGCCGAAGCCGCCGACGAGGAGCCGCGGGCCTTGATGACCGCCGCGCCGCGCTGCTGCACGGTGGGGATGAAGGTCTGTTCGATCCAGGCCTGGTCGACCAGGCTCTTCGCGTCCTGGCCGGCGACGAGCGCGTGGCTGAGGTCGGGGTATTGCGTCGAGGAATGATTGCCCCAGATCGTCATGCGGCGGATGTCGGTGACGTGCCTGCCGGTCTTCTCCGCGAGCTGCGAGAGCGCGCGGTTGTGGTCGAGCCGCGTCATCGCGGTGAAATGCGCCGGGTTCAGGCCGGGCGCGTTGCTGCGCGCGATCAGCGCGTTCGTGTTGGCGGGATTGCCGACCACGAGCACGCGCACCTGCCGGTCGGCGACCGCATCGAGCGCCTTGCCCTGCGCGGAGAAGATCTGCGCGTTCGCGAGCAGCAGGTCCTTGCGCTCCATGCCCGGGCCGCGCGGCCGCGCGCCGACCAGCATCGCCGCGTGGCAGTCGCGGAAGGCGACGCGCGCGTCATCGGTCGCGACCACCTTGTTCAGCGTCGGGAAGGCGCAGTCGGCCAGTTCCATGACGATGCCGTTCAGGCCCGGGAGCGCCGCCGTGATCTCGAGCAGGTGCAGGTTGACCGGCTGGTCGGCCCCGAGCATCTGGCCCGAGGCCACGCGGAAGGCGAGCGCGTAGCCGATCTGGCCGGCGGCGCCGGTGATCGCGACGTTCAGGGGCTGTTTCACGAATCGTCTCCAGGCAGTGCGGCAATGAAACGAGGAGTGGATTCTAGCACCGCCATTCCGGCGTCGAGCCTGATAGCATCGCTCCCCGGGGCGCGGACCCGCCCCCGGGGGCCGACCTCAAAGCAACGGGACTGCCGATGAGCGAACCGTGTACTGCGTAGCGCGACGCCAGGCCGACCGCGTCGAACTGCTGCTGCGCGGTGAATGGCGCGTGACGACATTGCCGGCGATCGAGGCTGAACTGGCGACGGTCGACACCGGCGGCCAGCGGCGGCTGCAGGTCGATGCACGCGAGGCGCAGTTCGACCTGTCGGGTGCGTGGCTGCTGCACGATTTTCTGGCCCGGGCCGGGGCTGGCGGTGTCAGCGCGGAATTCACTGGCGAGGCGCCGCCGGCGCTGGCGCTGATCGCGCGTACGCTGGGCAACGAACCGGCCGCCGTGGGCGAGGATGCGATGTCGCGCACCGCCTGGCTCGACCCGGCCTTCGCCGTGGAGGGCCTGGGTC
>Ga0335070_10006342_pt1 | contig 13926 bp, 11 predicted proteins | sample Lox_Sample_13_FD_206722 | JGI IMG/M metagenome (GOLD analysis project Ga0335070, IMG submission 206722) | Soil microbial communities from Loxahatchee National Wildlife Refuge, Florida, United States - Lox_Sample_1.3 | ecosystem: Environmental > Terrestrial > Soil > Wetlands | place: USA... | reverse complement strand
CACCGGCGACGGGTCTTCGGTCCCCGACCAGGCGACATAGGCCGCTGCGGCCCACCAGCCGACGCAGAACACGATCGCGGCCGCGGCCAGGAGCCCGAAGAATCCGAAGGTCGAGAGGATCAGCCAGGCGAAGGGCAGGGCGACGAGCGACGCCCACGTGCCGGGCGCCTTCGGCAGATCGCCGATGCCGAAGCAGGTGGCGAGCGACAGGGCGAAATGCTTGCTCACGTCGGCAGCCGGATGGTCGCGACGGCCTGCGCGGCGATGCCCTCGCCGCGGCCGGTGAAGCCGAGCTTTTCGGTGGTCGTCGCCTTGACGCTGACGCGGTCGGCCGGCACGCCGAGGATCTCGGCGACGCGCGCGACCATGGCGGCGTTGTGCGGACGCAGGCGCGGCGCCTCGCAGATCACGGTGACATCGACATTGACGATCGCGCCGCGCCGGGCGCGCACCAGCCCGGCGGCGTGGGCAAGGAAGCGGTCGGACGAGGCGCCTTTCCACTGCGGGTCGCTGTCGGGGAAATGGCTGCCGATGTCGCCCGCGCCGAGCGCGCCGAGCAGCGCGTCGGTCAGGGCGTGAAGCGCCACGTCGGCATCGGAATGGCCGACCAGGCCGCGGCCGAACGGCAGCTTGATGCCGCACAGCCAGACATGGTCGCCCGGCCCGAAGGCGTGGACGTCGAAGCCCATGCCGGTGCGGAACATCCCGCCGGCGGCGAGCAGGCGCTCGGCGCGCCGCAGATCGTCTTCGGTCGTCACCTTGAAATTGTCCTCGCTGCCCGGAACCAGCGTGATGGCGATGCCGGCCTGCTCGGCGACGGCGGCGTCGTCGGTCAGGCGGCCGCCGGCCTGGGCGCGGTGCGCGGCCAGGATAACGGCGTAGCGGAAGCCCTGCGGCGTCTGCGCGCGCCAGAGGCCAGCGCGGTCGACCGTGCCGGCGCTGGTCGCGCCGTCGGCGCCGGCGCGCTTCAGCGTGTCGACGACCGGCACGGCGACCAGCGCGCCGTTGCCGCGATCGAGCGCGTCGATGGTGCGGTCGATGGTCGCCGCGTCGATGAACGGGCGCGCCGCGTCGTGGATCAGCACGCGGTCGGGCGCAAGGCCCTCCAGGCTTTCGAGGCCGAGCCTCACCGAATCCTGGCGCTCGGCGCCGCCCGCGACCGGCGGCAAGGCGCGCAGGCCGTGCGCGGCCTCGTCGTAGAGCGCGCGGTCGTCGGGATGGATGACGACGCGCACTTGGGCGACGCGCGCATGGCCGCAGAAGGTCTCGAGGCTGTGACGCAGGAGCGGAACGCCGCCGAGCCGGCGGTACTGCTTGGGCAGGTCGCCGCCGAACCGGGAGCCCCGGCCGGCAGCCACGATCAAGGCGACGCACCCGGTCATCACCTGTTCCTGCGATCCCCCGAAATCAGCCGGCACCCTATAAACCCGGCCTCGTGACTTGCCAAGCCTCGCCTGCCGGGCGCCGCCCACCGGCCGGTGCCCGCCGGCGCCACGATGCTATATAAGAAGCGCCATGGCCGCCTCCCTCGTCTTCGGTCTCGGTGCTCTTGCGTCGCTCATCCCCGCCTCGGTCGAGGCGGTGCGGCGTGGCGCGCCGCCGCGCGCGGCGCCCGGCGCGCTGTTCTGGCTCTTGCTGATGGTCGCTGCCGCCGGCCCGCTGGCCTGGACCGCGGCCCAGCTCGCGCCCGAATGGCGCACCGGCTTCTCGACCGCGCTGTGGCTGACGGTCGCCGCCAGCATCGTCGTGTTCGCGGCGACCGCGCTGGTCGAGCGCCAGGCCTGGCGCCTGACGCCCTTGGTCCTGGCCTATCTGTTCCTGGTCGGCGTGGTCGCCATGCTATGGCAACACGCGCCCGAGCGGCCGCTGACGCCCCACGCGCCGGTCGCCTGGCTGGGCGTGCACATCGCCGCCTCGGTCCTGACCTATGCGCTGTTGACCATCGCCGCCGCGGCCGGGCTCGCCGTCCTGCTGCAGGAGCGGGCGCTCAAGGCCCGCCGGCCGACCGCGCTGACCCATCTTCTGCCCTCGGTCGCGGATTGCGACCGCATCCAGGTGCGCCTCCTGATCGCCTCGGAGGTCGTGCTCGGCATCGGCCTCTTGACCGGTATGACCACGCTCTATCTGACGTCGGGCCGGCTCCTCGCCTTCGACCACAAGACGACCTTCTCGATCCTGGCCTTCGTCGTGATCGGCGGGCTGCTCGCGGCCCACCGCCATGCCGGCATCCGGGGCCGGCGCGCCGCGCATTTCATTCTGCTCGGCTATCTCCTGCTCAGCCTGGCCTATCCGGGCGTCAAGTTCGTCACCGACGTGCTCCTGTCCTAGGCAGAATTCGCACGGCTACGTCTTTCGCACGCTTGCCTCGGCCGCGATTCACGGTATAGTGCCTATGGACTGAGCAATTCGTGTGAGTGCCTAAGATATGGGCATCGTCCTTGCCCCGTTCCGGTTCGACCACCCGGTATTCCTCGCTCCCATGTCCGGGGTGACGGACCAGCCCTTCCGGCGGCTGGTCCGGCGCTTCGGCGCGAGCCTCGTGGTTTCGGAGATGGTCGCCAGCGAGGCCATGATCCGGTCGGTGCGCGACGCCATGCGCCGCAGCGCGGCCGAGCGTCCCGAGGACCACCCGCTGGCGGTCCAGCTCGCCGGCTGCGAGCCCGCGGTCATGGCCGAGGCGGCCCGGCTCAATGCCGACCGCGGGGCGGCGATCATCGACATCAATTTCGGCTGCCCGGTGAAGAAGGTGGTCAACAAGGCCGCCGGCTCGGCCTTGATGCGCGACGAGGTCCACGCCGCGCGCATCCTCGAGGCGACGGTCAAGGCGGTCGACCTGCCCGTGACGCTCAAGATGCGCACCGGCTGGGACGACGCCAACCGCAACGCGCCGGCGCTGGCACGCATCGCCGAGCAGTGCGGCATCCGCATGATCACGGTCCACGGCCGGACTCGCTGCCAGCTGTTCAACGGCCGCGCCGACTGGGCCTTCATCCGCCGCGTCAAGGAGGCGGTCTCGATCCCGGTCGTCGCCAATGGCGACATCTCGACCGTCGACGCGGCCGCGGAATGCCTGAGGCAGTCCGGCGCCGACGGCGTGATGATCGGGCGGGGCGCCTATGGCCGGCCCTGGTTCCCGGCCCAGGTGATGACATTTCTCGCGACCGGCCGGCGCGAGCCCGATCCGGCGCTCGGGCGCCAGCGCGACATCGTGCTCGAGCACTACGAAGCGCTGCTCGAGCACTACGGCACCGCGAACGGCGTCAAGATCGCGCGCAAGCATATCGGCTGGTACAGCCGCGGCCTGCCGCACGCCGCCGAGTTCCGCGCCGCCGTCAACCGCCTCGACGACCCGGCGCACGTTCGCGCGGCCATCGCCGCGGTCTACGACGCGGCGCCGGCGCGGGAGGCCGCATGACCGGCGCCGCGGCACCCCGGTCGACCGCGCCCCAGCCGTCTGTCCCGGCTTTCGACGGCATGGCGCTGCTCAACGCGCTCAACGATGCCGTGCTGCTGATCGACGGGTCGGGCGCGCTGCTCTACGCCAATCAGGCCGCCGAGCAGTTCTTCCAGGCGAGCGCCAGCTATCTCCAGAACCGCCGGCTTGCCGATCTCCTGCCGGCCGACAGCCCGCTGTTCTCGCTGATCGAGCAGGTGATGACCCAGTCGAGCGTCGTCTCGGAATATGGCGTGACGCTCGAGACGCCGCGCATCGGCGCGCATTTCGTCAATCTGCAGGTGGCCCCGGTCGCCGAGCATCCGGGCACCGCGCTCGTCTCGATCCACGAGCAGTCGATCGCGCGCCAGATCGACCGCCAGCTCACCCACCGCAACGCCGCGCGCTCGGTCACGGCGATGGCCGCGCTGCTCGCCCACGAGGTCAAGAACCCGCTGTCCGGCATCCGCGGCGCGGCGCAGCTTCTCGAGCAGTCCGTGCCGACCGAGGACCGCACGCTGACCCAGCTCATCTGCGACGAGACCGACCGCATCTGCGGCCTGGTCGACCGCATGGAGGTGTTCGCCGACAAGCGGCCGCTGACCCGCGAGCCGGTCAACATCCACCAGGTGCTGGAGCACGTCCATCGCGTCGCGCGCACCGGCTTCGCGCGCCACGTCCGCTTCCGCGAGAACTACGACCCGTCGCTGCCGGCGGTCTACGGCAATCGCGACCAGCTGATCCAGGTGTTCCTCAATCTGGTCAAGAACGCGGCCGAGGCGGTGCCCGAGCAGGACGCCGAGATCGTGCTGTCGACCGCCTATCGCCATGGCGTGCGCCTGGCGATCCCGGGCAGCGACAGCCGGGTCGCGCTGCCCCTCGTGGTCAGCGTCCAGGACAACGGCGAGGGCATCCCCGAGGACATCAGGCCGCATCTGTTCGACGCCTTCGTCACCACCAAGCCCAAGGGCTCGGGCCTCGGCCTCGCCCTCGTCGCCAAGATCATCGGCGACCACGGCGGCATCATCGAATTCGACAGCGAGCCGCGGCGCACCGTCTTCCGCGTCATGCTGCCCACGGTCGACACCACAGGAGAGCATTCGTGACCGAAGCGACGATCCTCGTTGCCGATGACGATCGCAGCATCCGCACCGTGCTGAGCCAGGCCCTCGGACGGCTCGGCCACACGGTGCGCACCACCGGCAATGCCGCGACGCTGTGGCGCTGGATCGCCGACGGCGAGGGCGACCTGGTCATCACCGACGTGGTCATGCCCGACGAGAACGGCCTCGATCTGATCCCGCGCATCCGCAAGGTGCGGCCCGAGCTGCGCGTCATCGCCATGAGCGCCCACAACACTCTGATGACCGCGGTCAAGGCGGCCGAGCGCGGGGCGTTCGAATACCTGCCGAAGCCCTTCGACCTCAAGGAGCTGACCAACCTGGTCGAGCGCGCGCTGACCGAGCCGCGCCTGCAGGGCAACGCCGAGCAGGGCGGTCACGACCTCGAGGAGGACCTGCCGCTGATCGGCCGGTCGCCGGCCATGCAGGAGATCTACCGGGTCATGGCCCGGCTCATGGGCACCGACCTGACGGTGATGGTCTCGGGCGAGTCGGGCACCGGCAAGGAGCTGGTGGCGCGCGCGCTGCACCGCTTCGGCAAGCGCCGCAACGGGCCGTTCGTCGCCATCAACATGGCGGCGATCCCGCGCGAGCTGATCGAAAGCGAGCTGTTCGGCCATGAGCGCGGCGCCTTCACCGGCGCCTCGGCGCGCTATGCCGGCCGGTTCGAGCAGGCCGAGGGCGGCACGCTGTTCCTCGACGAGATCGGCGACATGCCGATCGAGGCGCAGACCCGCCTGCTGCGCGTGCTGCAGGAGGGCGAGTACACGACGGTCGGCGGCCGCACGCCGATCCGCGCCGACGTGCGCATCGTCGCCGCCACCCATCACGACCTGCGCCAGCTGATCCGCCAGGGCCTGTTCCGCGAGGACCTGTTCTACCGCCTCAACGTCGTGCCGATCCGCCTGCCGCCCCTGCGCGAGCGGGCCGAGGACATCGCCGACCTGGTGCGCCATTTCCTGGCCCAGGCGAGCGCCGAGGGCCTGCCGCAAAAGACGCTCGACAGCGCCGCGCTGGCCCGCCTCAAGCAATATCGCTGGCCGGGCAATGTGCGCGAGCTCGAGAACCTGATCCGGCGCCTGACCGCGCTCTATTCGCAGGAGGTCATCGGCATCGACGTCATCGAGGCCGAGCTGGCCGATGCGTCGCGGCCGGTCGACATGCCCGAGGTCGCGGTCGACGACAGCCTGGGCGCCGCGGTCGAGCGGCACCTCAAGGAGTTCTTCGCCGCGCACAAGGACGGCCTGCCGGCCGGCGGGCTCTACGACCGCATCCTGCGCGAGCTCGAGCGGCCGCTGATCACCCTCAGCCTGACGGCGACGCGCGGCAACCAGATCCGCGCCGCCCAGCTTCTCGGTCTCAATCGCAATACGCTGCGCAAGAAAATCCGCGAGTTGGACATTCCCGTGTCGAGGGGCATAAAATAGCCGTCCGAGTGGGCAGCCAACGATAACAACGCGCGGACGCGGCGGTATCTGTGAACAGCCAGATTCCGGCACCACGATCAGGCATCGTCGCCGAGCCGGTCGACGCTCCGACTTCCTTCTGGGGCCGCGTCGCGCGCTGGGCCGACCGCATCGGCATGGCGCGCAAGTTCGCCATCGGCCTTACGGTCGCGGCGATCGCCTCCGGCATCGCGACCTACATCGCCTTCACCGGCTCGTCGCCGCTCGGGCCCGACCCGCGCATCGTCCTGTTCCTGCTCAACCTCGACCTGGTGCTGCTGCTGCTGCTCGCGGCCGTGGTCGCCCGGCGCATCGTCAATCTCTGGGTCGAGCGGCGCCGCGGCCAGGCCGGCTCGCGGCTGCACGTCCGCCTGGTCGTGCTGTTCAGCATCGTCGCCGTGACGCCGGCGATCCTGGTCGCGGTGTTCTCGGCGCTGTTCTTCAACTTCGGCATCCAGGCCTGGTTCAGCGAGCGGGTGCGCGTCGCGCTGCACGAGTCGCTCGCCGTCACCGACGCCTATCTCGAGGAGCACACCCAGGCCATCCGCGCCGACGTGCTCGCGATGGCCAACGACATCAACCGCGACGCGCCGCTGCTCGCGCGCTCGTCGCTCATCTTCCAGCGCATGGTCGAGGAGCAGGCGGCGGCGCGCTCGATCGCCGAGGCGATCGTGTTCGACGGCACGGGGCGCGTGCTGGCGAGCGCCGGCCTGAGCCTGGCGCTCCAGCTCGAGCCGGTGCCGGACTTCGCCATGGAGAAAGCGCGGAACGGCGAGGTCGCGATCATCACCAGCCAGGACGACACGCGCGTCCGGGCCCTCGTCCGGCTCGACCGCTTCTTCGACACCTTCCTCTATGTCGGCCGCTTCATCGAGCCGGGCGTCATCGCCCACGTCAAGCGGACCCAGGCCGCGGTCGCCGAGTACGAGCGCCTGGAAGGCCAGCGCTCGGGCGTGCAGATCAGCTTCTTCATCCTGTTCGCCGTCGTGGCGCTCCTGCTGCTGCTCGCGGCGGTGTGGGTCGGCCTGCTCTTCGCCAACAAGCTGATGGGGCCGATCGGCGGCCTGATCTCGGCGGCCGAGCGGGTCGCGGCGGGCGATCTCTCGGCGCGCGTGCGCGAGGTCGACACCGAGGACGAGATCGGCGGGCTGAGCCGCGCCTTCAACCGCATGACCGCCGAGCTCGAGCGCCACAGCCAGGAGCTGGTCGAGGCCAACCGCCAGCTCGACGCCCGGCGCAAGTTCACCGAGACGGTGCTCGCCGGCGTCTCGGCCGGCGTCATCGGCCTCAACGCCAAGGGGCGGATCAACCTGCCGAACCGCTCGGCCGCCGAGCTGCTGTCGACCGAGCTCGAGACCAAGATCGGCCAGAAGCTCGCCCACGCCGTGCCCGAGATGGCCGAGCTGCTCAAGCGGGCGCGGCGCTCGCCCGACCGCCTGCACGAGGCCGAGGTGCATCTGGTGCGCCAGGGCCGGGCGCGCACGCTGCTCGTCCGCATCGCCGCCGAGCGCATGGGCGGCGAGATCATCGGCTTCGTCGTCACCTTCGACGACATCACCGAGCTGCAGTCGGCCCAGCGCAAGGCGGCCTGGGCCGACGTGGCGCGCCGCATCGCCCACGAGATCAAGAACCCGCTGACGCCGATCCAGCTCTCGGCCGAGCGGCTCAAGCGCAAATACCTGAAGGAGATCACGACCGAGCCCGACGTCTTCGAGACCTGCACCGACACCATCGTGCGCCAGGTCAGCGACATCGGCCGCATGGTCGACGAATTCTCCTCCTTCGCGCGCATGCCCGCGCCGGTGATGAAGCCCGAGGACATCGTCGAGATCTGCCGCCAGGCGGTGTTCCTGCAGAGCAACGCCCACCCGACGATCCAGTTCGCGACCGAGTTCCCCGACGAGCCGCTCGCGCTGCCCTGCGACCGCCGCCAGATCTCGCAGGCGGTCACCAATCTGCTGCAGAACGCGGTCGACTCGATCGGCGAGCGGCTGGCGCAGACGCCGCCGGACGACCGGCCGGGGCGCATCACGCTGCGCGTCGTCGCGCGCGAGGATGCGCGCTACATCGAAGTCGAGGACAACGGGCAGGGGCTGCCGGCCGATCTCTTGCCGCGCCTGACCGAGCCCTATGTCACGACGCGCAAGAAGGGCACCGGCTTGGGTCTTGCCATTGTCCGCAAGATCATGGAAGACCATGGCGGTGAGGTCGTGCTCGAGGACGCGGCGGGCGGGGGCGCCCAGGTGCGTCTCGTGTTCGGCATGACCGAAAAGGGAGCGGAGACCGCGGAACCCGGCGCCACGGGAACCGCCAAGATTCGAAGAACGGCACGAACGGCTGTCCATGGCTCATGACATTCTGATCGTCGACGACGAGGCCGACATCCGCATGTCGGTATCCGGCACCCTGAGCGATGAAGGCTATCACGCGCGCGTCGCGGAGAACGCGGAGGCCGCGCTCGAAGCGCTGCGAACGCGTCGCCCGCACCTGGTCATCCTCGACATCTGGCTGCAGGGCAGCTCGCTCGACGGCATGCAGCTGCTCGACCTGATCATGCGCGACTATCCGGGCCTGCCGGTCGTCATGATCAGCGGCCACGGCACGATCGAGACCGCGGTCACGGCGATCAAGAAGGGCGCCTACGACTTCATCGAGAAGCCGTTCAAGGCGAGCCGGCTGCTGCTCATCGTCGAGCGCGCCATCGAGGCCGCGCGGCTGCGCCGCGAGAACCAGGAGCTGCGCGCGCGCGCCGGCGGCGACATCGAGGTGTTCGGCGTGTCGAGCGTCGCCAACCAGCTGCGTCAGGCGATCGACAAGGTCGCGCCGACCATGAGCCGGGTGCTGATCACCGGCCCGGCGGGCAGCGGCAAGGAGGTCGTCGCCCGCCTGATCCACCGCCGCTCGCAGCGCTCGGGCGGGCCGTTCGTCGTGCTCAACTGCGCGGCCATGCACCCTGAGCGCATGGAGAGCGAGCTGTTCGGCGCCGAGACCGCCGGCACCCCGGGCAACGGCGCGACCAAGCTCGGCACCTTCGAGCTCGCCCATGGCGGCACGCTGCTGCTCGACGAGGTCGGGGACATGCCGCTGCAGACCCAGGGCAAGATCGTCAGGGTGCTGCAGGAACAGATGTTCGAGCGGGTCGGCGGCCGCACCCGCGTCGAGGTCGACGTGCGCGTCGTCGCGACGTCGAGCCGCGACCTGCGCCAGGAGATCACCGCCGGCCGCTTCCGCGAGGACCTTTACTACCGGCTCAACGTCGTGCCGATCGAGGTGCCGCCCCTCAAGTCGCGCGTCGAGGACATCCCGCAGCTCGTGCAGTATTTCATCTCGCGCGCCGCGGCGATCAACGGCATGCCGCCGCGCCTGATCGGCGACGAGGCGATGGCCGCGCTGCAGGCCTATAGCTGGCCGGGCAATGTGCGCCAGCTCAGCAACGTCATCGACTGGCTGCTCATCATGGCGCCCGGCGATCCCAAGCTGCCGATCACCCCCGACCAGCTGCCGCCCGAGATAAGGTCCGGTGCGCCGGTCGTGCCGCAGTGGGAAAAGGGCAAGGAAATCATGGCCTTGCCGCTCAGGGAGGCGCGCGAGATCTTCGAGCGCGAATATCTGATCGCGCAGGTCACGCGGTTCGGCGGCAACATCTCGCGCACCGCGACCTTCGTCGGCATGGAGCGCTCCGCCCTGCACCGGAAGCTCAAGCTGCTCGGCGTCCAGGGCAACGGCAAGCCGCACTGACCGTGCCGCCCGCCCTCTGCCGTCGGAAAGGACGGAACGCTGAATGAAGGTCATCGTGTGCGGTGCCGGCCAGGTCGGCTACAACATCGCGCGCCACCTGGCGACCGAGAACAACCAGGTGACCGTCATCGACCAGTCGCGCGAGCTGGTGCGGCGCGTGACCGACACGCTCGACGTGCGCGGCATCGCCGGCTTCGCCTCTCATCCCGACGTGCTCGAGCAGGCGGGCGCCGCCGACGCCGACATGCTGATCGCCGTGACCTATGCCGACGAGGTCAACATGATCTCGTGCCAGGTCGCGCATTCGCTGTTCAGCCTGCCGACCAAGATCGCGCGCGTCCGCGCGCAAAGCTATCTCCGGCCGATCTGGGCCGATTTGTTCAGCCGTGAGCACCTGCCGATCGACGTCATCATCTCGCCCGAGATCGAGGTCGCGCGCGCCATCAGCAACCGCCTCCAGGCGCCCGGCGCCTTCGAGATGATCCCGCTCGCCGCCGGCAAGGTGCGCCTGATCGGCGTGCGCATCACCGAGGCCTGCCCGATCATCAACACGCCGCTGCGCCAGCTCACCACCCTGTTCCCCGACCTGCACCTGACCGTCATCGGCATCATCCGCGACGACCGGACGATCGTACCGACGCCGGCCGACCAGATGCTGGTCGGCGACGAGGTCTATTTCGTGGTCGAGACCAGCCACGTCACCCGCGCCATGGCGGCGTTCGGCCATGAGGAGCCCGAGGCGCACCGCATCGTCATCGTCGGCGCCGGCAATATCGGCCTGTTCCTGGCCAAGGAGCTCGAGAGCAACCAGGCGCAGCTCAACGTCAAGATGATCGAGATCAGCAAGGAGCGCGCCGAGCGCGCGGCCCAGGAGCTGAGCCGCACCATCGTCGTCAACGGCGACGCGCTCGACCTCGAGATCCTCGACGAGGTCAACATCCAGGCGACCGATTCGATCGTCACCGTCAGCAACGACGACGAGGTCAACATCCTGTCGTCGCTGCTCGCCAAGCGCAGCGGCTGCCGCGGCGCCATGACGCTGGTCAACAACTCGACCTACGAGCAGCTCATCACCACGCTCGGCGTCGACGTCGTGATCAACCCGCGCGCGATCACCGTCTCGACCATCCTCCAGCACATAAGGCGCGGCCGCATCCTCTCGGTCCACGCGCTGCGCGAGGGCGTCGGCGAGGTGATCGAGGCCGAGGCGCTCGACACCTCCGAGGTCGTCGGCCCGCCGCTGCGCGACGTGCGTCTCGACAAGGGCATCATCATCGGCGCCATCATCCGTGACGGCCAGGTGGTCATGCCGCGCGGCGACCTGTCGATCAAGCCGAAGGACCGCCTGGTCGTGTTCGCCGAAGCCCAGGCGATCAAGAAAGTCGAGAAGCTGTTCGCCGTGCGGCTCGAGTATTTCTGATCGAGGGACGACGGAACCACATGTCGCGTGTCGCCTACGTCAACGGCCGTTATCTGCCCTTCGCCGAGGCCAAGGTCCATGTCGAGGACCGCGGCTATCAGCTGGCCGACGGCGTCTACGAGGTCATGGCGGTCAGGGGCGGACGGCTGCGCCGCGCCGAGCGCCACATGGCGCGGCTCGACCGCTCGCTGGCCGCGTTGCGCATTCCGCTGCCGCTGTCGCACAAGGCGCTCCAAGTCATCGTCGCCGAGGTCGTGCGCCGCAACCGCATCGCCGACGGCATGGTCTATTTGCAGATCACCCGCGGCGTCGCCAAGCGCGAGCACGCCTTCCCGAAATCGGTCAAGCCGAGCGTCGTGCTGACCGCGCGCGCGACCAGGCCGCGCACCGCCGAATGGCAGAGCGGCGTCGCCGTCATCACCATCCCCGACATCCGCTGGAAGCGGCCCGACATCAAGTCGGTCTCGCTCCTGCCCAACGTGCTCGGCAAGCAGCAGGCGGTCGAGGCGGGCGCCTACGAGGCGTGGATGGTCGACGGCGACGGCAACGTCACCGAGGGCACCTCGACCAACGCCTGGATCGTCACCAAGAAGGGCGAGCTGGTGACGCGCAAGGCCGACACCGCCATCCTGCACGGCGTGACGCGCGCCGTGCTGCGCGAGTCGGCCGGCAAGCACGGCCCCAAGGTCGTCGAGCGGCCGTTCAGCGTGGCCGAGGCGAAGGCGGCGGCCGAGGCGTTCCTGACCAGCACGACCTCGGCGGTCATGCCGGTGGTCAAGATCGACGACGCGGTGATCGGCGACGGCACGCCGGGGCCGGTCACGCGCCGGCTCATGGCGCTGCTGGAGCGGAACGGCGATGGCTGACCAGCCCGATCCCGCGGCCGCCGCGCGCGACCTCCAGGCGCTGCTGTTCGACTGGGACAACACCCTGGTCGACAACTGGCTCAGCATCGTCGACGCCATGAACGTCACCCTGATGGCCATGGGCCATCGGCCGTGGGACGCCGCCGAGGCGCGCCGGCGCATCCGCCGGTCCATGCGCGAGACCTTCCCGCTTCTGTTCGGCGAAAGCTGGCAGGAGGCGCAGCGCATCTTCTATGAGCGCTTCGAGGCGGCGCATCTCGAGCAGCTCCGGCCGCTGCCCGGCGCCGAGGCCATGCTCGAGCGCCTCAGCGCCGAGGGGCTCTATCTCGGCGTGGTCAGCAACAAGCGCGGCGACCTCCTGCGCCGCGAGGCGGCGCATCTCGGCTGGGAGCGGCATTTCGGGCGTCTGATCGGGGCGGGGGACGCGCCTCAGGACAAGCCGGCGGTGGCCCCGGTCGAGATGGCCCTCGAGGGCAGCGGCATCGAGCGGGGGCCGACCGTGTGGTTCGTCGGCGACAGCCCCCTCGACATCGATTGCGCGCGCAATGCCGGCTGCGTCGCCGTGCTGGTCGGACCGGCCGATCTCGCCCTCGACGTCGTCGGCCAGAGCCTGCCCGACCTCAGGGTCGACGATTGCACCATGCTGGTTAAGCTTGCCCGACCGGATTGAATCCCCATATCAATGAGGGGTATTGGGGTATCCCGCTGTACCCCATGGACTAGCAAAACCTCGTCTGGGCCGAACAGGCGGCACCCTCGAGGAAAACCCTAGGTAAAAGCCACAATAACAATGGAATGAGCCATGTCCGGGGAAAAATCTCAGAACCTGCAAGACGTATTCCTCAATTACGTCCGCAAGAACAAGACGCCGGTGACGATCTTTCTCATCAACGGGGTCAAGCTCCAGGGCATCATCACCTGGTTCGACAACTTCTCGGTGCTGCTGCGACGCGATCATCATTCGCAACTGGTCTATAAGCATGCCATCTCCACGGTCATGCCGACCGGGCCGATCCAGCTCTTCGAGCAGGACAAGAACGGCGAGGACTGACCGGCTGGTCGGGACCCTCGTTTGAGCGAAGAGACAGCCAGGCAGCCGGCGCCGGCGGGCGCCGCGACCCGGGTCATCGTCCTTCATCCGCTGAGGCCAGAGGCGCGCCTTGAGGCGCGCACGCCGGCCGCGCGTCTCGAAGAAGCCGAAGGCCTGGCCCACGCCATCGACCTCGACGTCGTCCATGCCGAGGTGGTCAAGGTCGCGCGACCGCGGCCGGCGACGCTGTTCGGCACCGGCGCGATCGAGCGGCTCAAGGCCCTGATCGGCGAGCGCGGCGTCGGCCTCGCCATCGTCGATGCCGCGCTCAGCCCGGTGCAGCAGCGCAATCTGGAGAAGGCCTGGAACTGCAAGGTCATCGACCGCACGGCGCTGATCCTCGAGATCTTCGGCGAGCGCGCGCGCACCCGCGAAGGTCGGCTCCAGGTCGAGCTCGCCCACCTGACCTATCAGCGCAGCCGGCTGGTGCGCAGCTGGACCCACCTCGAGCGCCAGCGCGGCGGCATGTTCAACATCGGCGGCCCCGGCGAGACCCAGCTCGAGATCGACCGCCGGCTGATCGGCGAGCGCATCATCCGCATCAAACGCGATCTCGAAACCGTGCGCCAGCGCCGGGCGCTGCAGCGCCGCGCGCGCAAGCGCGAGGAGCAGCCGGTCGTGGCGCTCGTCGGCTACACCAACGCCGGCAAGTCGACGCTGTTCAACCGGCTCACCGACGCCGACGTGTTCGTCAAGAACCTCTTGTTCGCGACCCTCGACCCGACCATGCGCGCGGTCGATCTGCCCTCGGGCCGGCGCGTCATCCTATCGGACACGGTCGGCTTCATCTCCGACCTGCCGACCGATCTGGTC
>Ga0335070_10006340_pt1 | contig 13927 bp, 9 predicted proteins | sample Lox_Sample_13_FD_206722 | JGI IMG/M metagenome (GOLD analysis project Ga0335070, IMG submission 206722) | Soil microbial communities from Loxahatchee National Wildlife Refuge, Florida, United States - Lox_Sample_1.3 | ecosystem: Environmental > Terrestrial > Soil > Wetlands | place: USA: Florida... | reverse complement strand
CACTGGTAGGGCTTGCCTTGCGGGAGATCGGCTTCGGCGAGTTTCCTGTTGAACGATGTAATCGGTCGCGCCTGATCAAGTTTGTCAGCGGAATCGGCGAGATAGATTTCCTCCGGCTTGCCCAGGCTGGAGTAAATGAACGCAACTTTCGGCGAGTGCGGCGTGGTCGAGATGTTGGCATAGGTGCCGGGCGCGTTTGTGAGGCGATGCAGTTTGTCGGAGGGCTTGGCGGCGTCGTACATCTGGACTTCGGTGCCGACGCGGGCGGAGGTCAACACGTCATCGGCAGTGACTGAATAGTGCTCGACCGGGCCAATGAAAGACTTATCCCACTGTTCGACTTTGCCGTCGTTGGTGTCAACCCAGTAGAGATGCGGCTGCAGGTCGCGGTAGGGACCGGAGACATCGCCGACACCGATGAAGAAGAAAATGTGACGCGAGTCGTTGGCCCAGCGCGGGCGGACTTCTTCGCCTTCGTTGTGGGTGATGCGGCGCGATTGGCCTCCGGCAACGTCGAGCACGTAAATTTCGACGTCTTCGTATTTTTCCTGGCGCTGATTGATGGCATTCGTGACGAAGGCGAGTTCGGTGCCGTCAGGCGAGGTGACCAGGTCGTCGATGCGCAGCGGAAGGGTGGCGAGGGAACGGGCACCGGGCGTGAGATCGGGCTGCTTCTCAGCCTCTCCTTCTTTCTTTTCCACTTTCGCAGGCTCGGAGGCGTGGCGGACAACCGCTTCCGGAACGTTTAGAGCGAAAACGGCGTCACCGCGTTCGGCCGTGCGGTATTGGACCACATCTTTCCATTGCTGCTTGTATTCGTCCTTCTGCGCTTTGGTCCACGGTTGGCGTGTGGCGTAGTAAATGGTTTGCGAGTCCGGCGACCAGGAGAAGGTGTGGACGTCTTCTTCTCCTTTTGTGATCGCAAACGCTTCACCGCCGTTCGGCGAGATTAGATAGATCTGGCTGACATCTTTGGAGTCGGAGTCCGAGTCCGAGTCCTCGCTCTTCCCTGCACCGCTCTTGCGTTCCGAGAGGAAGGCGATCCACTTGCCATCGGGGGACCACTTCGGGTCGGAGTCGTGTCCGGACTGCGTGAGTTGGATGAGCGACTTGCTCTCGTCGCGATAGAGCCAGAGATCGGTGCGGAAAATTTGCTGATCCCAGTCGGCGCGCTCGGTGGCGAACACGACGGAGTTGCCGTTGGGCGAGAGTTCAATGCCCTGATAGCTTACCGAGTTGAAGAAGTCATCCAGTGTAAGGGTTGGTTTCGCTTGCGCTCCAGCCGCAACCGCACAGCTCAGGAGAATGGTGACCAGGCACGCCGTTCTTTGGATCTGCATTGGGCCCCCCGCGGGAAAAGGGTTTATACACCGGCGGTTTCGGAGGATGCAAGTTTATGACTTGCGGACAGGAACGCTTGAGCAAATTCCAGGGGGTGACGGGAGAAAAAGCATTAACCGCTAAGGCCGCGAAGAAAACCGCGGAGAACGCCAAGAGTAGCGACTCAGATCGCTGGTGTGGCCGGCGAGAATTGCATGCGTCGCAGAGTCCACAGAATCGCTGCAAAGGAGAGTACTGAGAGTTGCAGGTGAGTCCAGTAAGCGACAGGGCCGAACAGCGGGAGCAGAAATGCAAGGTACAACAAAACGCCGAGGATCCGTTGAGAAGGATGCTGCGGGTTCTGGAGTGACCAGTCGCTCAGAATGAGAAATACCAGCGCGAGGGCGAGAAGATCGTAGATGTAAATGTGCGGGTTCACCAGAACGGCGGCGAACAACAGGGCCGAGAAGCGTAGAGAAACAGCGGCGGACGATTTCCAGATCTTGGCCGCGATCGCAGCCACTGCAACCGAAGTCAACAGGTAAAGCGCCCACACGCCGAGTCGCCACGGAATCAGAATTTCCCAGAAGCTATGGAGCGAGTGCATCTGGATGGGTGAGAAGGCGAGTTCGGTAGAGGCGGGATAACTCGCGCTGTGCATCATCCTCGTGAAGTATGCATGCATTACGGAGCGGCCAAAATAGATGGCCGTCAATGCAACCTGTGCGCCGGCTGAGAGGGCGACACCGGCGAAGGTTTTCCATGCGAGAGCGAAAACAAGGACGAGCACGATTCCGACTAGAAACTGGGGCTTAAACGCTAGAAAGCCAAGTGCGACGCCGGCGAGGAAATCGCGCCGGTCTGCAAATGCCAGATATGCAGCGGTGAAGCAGACCAAAACGACGGCCGAAAGCTGTCCCCGCACGAAGAAATGGAACAGCGGCGGGTATGCGAGCGCACCGACTATAACTAAGACGCGATACCGGCGGAGTGCAGGACATCGTTTCCATAGCAGATAGACGCAGGCGAAATACATGGCGAGAGAAAGCGTCGCCCAGATTCCGGCTTGCATCAGGAATGGAAGTGATGAGAACGGAATGAAGGGAACGGCGACCTGCGGGCCGTAGAAATACTGGAGGTAAACGCGGGTATCGCGTCCGACGGTGGCGCGAACCTCTTGCGCCAGAATATGGTCATCATAAAGCTGGTCTGCACGCCCAGTAGCGACCAGGCGCGCCGAAATGGGGAACTGCAGGTAGTCCTGGAACTTAATATTTCCGGCCCGATCGAAGAGACCCGGCGTTGCAAAGTCGACCAGACAGACCGTCCACAGGCACAACGCAAGAATGATCGCCAGTGCCCAAACGCGATTTGGACTCAGGAATCGATCGTAGAAGAAGGTCCAGGTTGGAGGCTGCATCGTAGGGTCAGGGAATGGGTTCGGCATTCTTGATCGCGTCGTCGATCGACTGGCCGGAGCGGGGAACGCCTTCGATCATCCGCCAGCCGTTGTCGTAGTTGCGAAATCCGACCACGGACTTGTAGCGCACATCCCCTGAGTACAGCGCGGCACCGATTTCATTCAGCGGACGCCAGCGCCAGGCAAATTCGACGTCACCCGAGTTGCCTTGCTTGGAGATTCCTGTGACTGCAACGAACTCTCGTCTGGCAACCGGAATCGTAAGCAGGAAAGTAGCCGCCTGCTCCGCGGGAAGCGCAGCGCGAACGGCATCGACGCCTGAGGGGGTGAGAAGAATATCCCAGCAGGGTGGCGGCGCAAAATCGCGCGGGCAAGGAGCGGTCGTGGCGGAAATCCAGCCATGATACTGCAGGACAATGTACTCGGGCGACGGGTAATCCTTGCTGGAGACAACACCGGTTTGCAGGGTGAATCTCTGTGGCACCTTGAAGCCAGTCGATGCCGAGATTAGATCGGTAGCCAAGCGGCGGGTGAGGAAGTCGCGGGGGGAGCAGGCCGAGCACGCGATGAGGAGCAGAGTTAAGAGGACGGTTGCAGCCTGAATCTGCTTTCTACGCATGGGTTGATGGTGTGCAACTCCGCTCGGCTTCGCCTTCGCGGGACAGCCGAAGCGGCTGTCTCTACGCAATTCTTAGCGACTTGTGATTGTAAACAAACGGGCGCGGTTGTGCGGCATGAAAGGGCGGTCGGTAATTTGACCGTCGAATTCGGGCGCCCAGCGGCCAGGAATCTCGTGCGCGCATTTGGGGCAACAGCCCTGCGGAGTCAGGCGGTACTCGGTAATGAGATATCCGTAGCGCCGGATCAACGTGTCGTGGCAATGCGGGCACCGAGTGTCTTCCGATTCGTCTACCATGCCTGGGAGATTGCCGGCATAGATATAGCCAAGACCGGCGTTGCGACCAATCTCGATGGCGCGTAATAAATCTTCGGCAGTCGTGTCGCGCTGGCCTTCGCCCTGCATTTTGTAATCGGCATGAAAGGCGGTGACGTGCCACGGAATTTCAGGCGAGACGCTGGCAACAAAATCGGTGAGCTTGCGCAACTCGTCTGCTGAGTCGTTGAAGCCCGGGATGAGCAATGTGACGATCTCGAGCCAGAGGCCCATCGAGTGGACACGGCGAATTGTATCGAGGATGGGAGCGATGCGTCCGCCGAGTTCGTGGTAGTGGCGATCGTCGAAACTTTTCAGGTCAACTTTGTAGAGATCAAGCCACGGACGCAGAAATTCGAGAACCTGGGGCGTGCCGTTACCATTGGAGACGAATCCGGTGAGGAGTCCGGCGGCCTTGGCTTCCTTGAAAATCGAAACCGCCCATTCACTGGTGATCAGCGGCTCGTTGTATGTGCTGACCAGAACTTTTGCGCCTTGATCGACTGCGTCGCTAACCAGATCTTCGGCAGAAACTTCGAGCGGCGGGGAGACGGCGCGGCGGTCGCGCAAGGCTTGCGACGTGACCCAGTTCTGGCAGTACGCGCAATGCAGGTCGCATCCGAGCATGCCGAAGCTATAGGCGAGCGCACCCGGATAGGCGTGAAAGAACGGCTTCTTCTCAATGGGATCGCATTGCATACCAGCGGTGTATCCCCAGGGGACGTAGAGTTTGCCGCCACGATTGAAGCGGACTTTACAGACCCCGGACTGTCCATCGGGGATTGGGCAGCAGTGGCCGCAGGAGAAACAGCGGACGCGATTGTTACCGAGACTCTCGACCAGGGTAGGATCAGCTTCGCGGACTTGCTGATCCAGTATTTCACGCAGGGTAGACACGAGACCCTCTGGCTTCTATTGTAGCGCCGCGGAGTTTCAAAGATCACGCGCGGGCGTGAGGCGGCGCTACGATCGTTAGCGGTTGGCTTGCAGCGGGGCGGGTGAGGGTTTGAGCGCAGTGCTGTGCTGCTGGAGCCAGCGGCTGGCTTCCTGCTCGATTGCTGCTACCTGAGCTCGTGTCAGCCTGGCTCGGACGAAGGGAGTTTGGGCTTTGCTGGCTTCATCGCCATTCAAGCGGGCCACTACCATCCAGAAATAGGCGCGATTTGCATCTTGAGCGACGCCGCGCCCGCTGTAATAAAACGAACCCAGCTTCGATTGGGCCGCGACATTTCCCTGCTCCGCCGCCTTGATGAACCAGCGCACGGCTTCATGCTCGTCGAGTTTCAGGCCGTCACCCTGAGCGTAACGGAGACCGAGCGCATTCTGAGCGTCGGGAATGCCGCTGTCGGCCATTTGCTTGAGTTGCTCGAGCGATGCGGCTTCGACGGCAGTCCTAGTGGACGGCGCCTTGGTGGAAGCGAGCACAGTTTGCAGTTGCGCTTGTCCGCGGGCACGAATCTTTTTCATGGCCCAAGGCGCCGCCGTAGATTGAATGTATGGGGCGGTCAGAAACCCCAAAGCCATCGAAATCGCGCCGGCGGCAAAGGTCAGAAGCAAGAGATAAGAGCGCGGCAGACTGATCGACGGGGTGGTGTCTTTCTGATCCGCGGGATTCTCTTTCTGGTCAGCCTGCTCTGCATCGGCCGATGCGAACAGCACGCTGCCTTGGGGCGCAACGAAGGAGTCGGACTCGGGTTTCGGGATCGGCGGAAGATTCTCAGAGCGAGCCGCGCGGTTGAGAGCATTGAGCACGGTTTCGGCGATTTTCAGGAGCACGCGCTCATCGCTCTCGGAAAAGTTGTTGGGATTCGCGGAAAGCGCTTCGACAAGGCCGATGGATCTTTCACCGGCACGAATCGGAGCCGCCACGATGGCGCGAATGCCCAACGCCCGGCAACTCTCGCGATCCACCCGTGAATCGAGTTCGGTGTCATCGCAGCGTAGCGGCATTCGGCTTTGTACGCACTCACCTGAAAATCCGGACCCGACCTGCAACCGAGCTCCGACGGGAGGAGCATCGGCGCCGGAACTGGCGCGGCAGATCATGAAGTTGGGATCAGCGTCGGCGAGGGCTACCGCCGCGCCGGAGGCTCGAAGCAGTGATTGCGCGCGCTCGGCGATCAATTGGAGAGCCCCTGCAAAATCGGATCCGAGCGCCTCCACCTGGCGTTGCACGACGCTGACGGCCGCCAGGGTATCGGTGTAGCTCGGCTTGGGCGGGTGCGAGCTGGCGAGAAGCTCAACTTCGCTATTGGCAACCCCTGCCATGACATTGACGAAGAGCCATTCGCGCAACTGCGAAAGAGAATCTGCCGGCAGAGAGGAAAAGCGAAGGCCGGCGCGTCCCGATGCATTCGTCCATACGACGTTGCCGGTAGTGAGAATCTGGCGCGGGCAATCCACGAGATCAAGGCAAAGATCAACTCGCTGATTTATTTCCAGATGCGAATGACATTGAATGGCCATGCCGTCTTCGCTGATATCGACGATCTCGTGAAGATCGAGCATGCTGCCGCTGGGTTCGCTGGCGAAGGAGGCGTAGGCCGGATTCTGGATCTTGTGCCGCACGCGCCGGCGTCGGTTGGGTACAGCCGTCTGCAGCGGCGAGGTAATCGCAACCATGGGGAAAGAGCCCGAAACTGTGCTGCACCATATTAGCGCGAGATTGTGGAAAAGTAAGTAAAGAAGAGACTCGGGAGGACCTGAGCCAGCTAGCCGGGGGGTGGGATGCGGGCAAGTTGCCCGCACGACAGCCGGCTGGGAGCCGGCGCAACTGGCCGGCCTACCTTTCGCTAGCCGGCGCGGCGGAGGGCTTGGGTGCGATGAATCGTTGAAATACGGGAGATGGCGGCCACCATCATGCTGGAAAGAAGCTGCATCGTGGCCACGTCGCGATCGTCGAAGGCTCCGGGAGTGGAGGACAGAACTTCGAAGACGCCCAGTGTGCGGCGGTAATGCCGGAGAGGGGAAACGAGGATTGAGCGGACGCCCAGGCGTCGGCAGCTGGCCAGGTCAACCCGGGGATTGCGTTCGGCATCGTGGCAGAGCATGATCTCGCCGGAGCGGACAGCTTCGGCGGAGATGCCAGCATCGGTCTGCAGGCGAACGCCGAGATCGGGCGCGGTGCGGCCGGCACGAGCGCGGCAGACAATCTCGTCGCCCTTGCGCAAGGCGATGGCGGCTCCGGTTGCGCCGGTCAGATGCTGGGCGCGCTCGGTTATGGCGCTGATCGCGGGCTCAAGATTCAGTTCGCCGGGATGAATCTCCAAGTCCTCGGGAGCGTGAACAGCGCGAAATCCGGAGACCGGATGCGCAGCATTCGCCAGCCGAAGCTGGCTGCGCTGCACCAGCGAGGGCATACGGGAATGCTCATCAACGGCGAATGAATCGGGAACAGGAACGGTGCGCAGCAGGTCACGCACAAGACTGTCGAGTTCGGCATCGGTAATCAGATGAGCAGTTTGCTGGTGGAGGAGCGAGCCTCCCAGCACGCGGGAAAGCCCGATCAGCGCCTGACTGCCGCACGCCAGGCAACAGGAACGGGGATTGGCGCTAATCATCTCGCACTGCACGCAGAATGTGGCGGACTGTAGAGGAACGAAGGGAACATCCCTAAAAGTCGTGCCATACACCGTGTTGCCGAGCATAATTACAGAACCCTCGCTTGCGATGATGGAGATGAAAGTAAATAGGGAACGCAGGGGTGCAAAAGTGACGGTGGTGGTTCCCATGTGTGGAAAAAGGGATTAAAACCTTCTCCCGCGGCGATGTTGTTAGGGAAAAGCATGGAGAAACGGTGGGATTTGTCCGTATTGCCTTGGAGCTTGGAGTCGGATATTCTACGTAAACATTTCACGGTTCTGGTTCGAACCGCTGGGGGAAATCATGGAATGGACTGCACCCGTTTTTGAAGAAGTTTGCCTAAACTGCGAGATCAACTCTTACGCAAGCGCAAAGCTGCAATAGTTTCTCTTCCGCAAATTCTCACCTCGCCGACCGGCGCACGATGATTTGTGCGATGCGCTCGGCTGCGTGGCCGTCCCATAGCGGCACGCAGCACGGATTCGTTGCTGCGCGACTTGATCCGCCGTTCACAACGTTCTGTACGGCGGAGAACAACTTCCTAAGATCCCTTCCCACTAACTGATTTGTTCCTAGCGTTACGGTGATCGGCCGCTCGGTGTTTTCTCTGACCGTCAGGCAGGGGACACCGAGGAATGTGGTTTCCTCCTGGATTCCTCCCGAGTCGGTGATGACCACGGCGGCGCGACGCTGCAGCGCGATAAATTCGAGATAGGGGAGAGGATCGAGCAAGCGCAGATGAGAGTTCGCGATATCCGCCAAAGCAAGCTGCTGTAAACGTTGGCGAGTGCGCGGATGGACGGGGAACACGATGCTCAACTGTGTGCTCAACGCGGCCAGCGTGGTCAGCAACTCCTGCAACCAGGGAAGATCATCGACGTTGGAAGGGCGATGGAGGGTAACCAGCGCGTAGGGCAAGGGTATATCTCCGGGGAAACATCGATCTGCAGCAGGAAGCAATCGCACCAGAGAATCGATCATCACATTCCCGACGCGGTGGATCTTCGATGGCTCGATGCCTTCGCGGATCAGGTTCTCATCGCCATCCGCCGAGGGAGTGAATAAGAGATCGGAGAGTTGATCAGTGAGCAGGCGATTGACTTCTTCGGGCATGGTGCGATCCCGGGAGCGCAGGCCGGCCTCCACATGCGCGAGTGGCACGCCGAGCTTGGAGCAGACCAGGGCCGCGGCAACGGTGGAGTTGACGTCGCCGTAAACAAGAACCCAATCGGGCCTGCGCTCCAGAAGAACTGGCTCAAAGGCTTGCATGATGGCTGCGGTTTGCTGGGCATGGCTGCCGGAACCGACGCCGAGATTGCAGTCGGGTTCAGGCATCCCGAGTTGTTGAAAGAAAACATCCGACATGGCGGAGTCGTAGTGCTGGCCGGTGTGAACCAAGGTCTGTCGCACCTGCGGATGAACGCTCAGGGCCTGCAGCACGGGTGCTGCTTTCATGAAGTTGGGTCGCGCACCGACAATGTGGAGGATGTGCATGGGTTGGGACAGAGAAGATTCTAACGGAAGAGATCGGGGTTCGGGGTTCAGGTGCGGTGGTTCCGGTTCGGCGTCGAAAATTCGCTCGGCGCGGTTTCAGATATCACTCGGCAGCGGCCGTGGCTATCCGGCCTGGGCGGTGACCAGGGACGCGTCCTCAGCGGGCAGGGCGATCACGCCGACCGGGCGAGCTATGGTCCGGTCGAGTGCATCAGCAAGTGCCTTGGGGAAGGCTTCGATAAGAAGGTTGACGTCAAGTTGCAGGTCGCGAGGGGAATAGAGGCGGTGAACGGTCAAGGTGCCGCGGCGATGATTCGCCGAACTAAGCAGCTCCAGAGAAAGCTTCCAGGCTGAGGAATTGTCGGCGTTTTTGGAGAGGCCGGGCTTGGCCCAACGGAAGGAGTTGAGGTTGCGCCGCGAGGAGGGCTCAATCACTTCCAGGGGGATGATTTCTCCCGAAAGCAGGTGCAGTTGGAGTTCGAAGCCGTCGAAATCGTTGCTGTCAAAGGCAGCGATGAGGATCCGGCGGACCTGATCATAGTCGCGAGCGACTTTCAGTTCCTCGGTAGCGCGGCGGATGGCCAGATTGTTCACAAAAATCTGCGGCTGATTGAGGGTGCGCTGCGCGACCCGGGCCAATTCGCCAAACTCGAGATATCCGAGATGCTGAACGCCGATCCAGATTCCGATTCCCAGGACGGCGAGCACAAGGCCGAGCGAACTTCCGGTTGGCCACAGCAGAAACAAGCTCAGCATGGCAAAGCCGGCGGAAACGCCGTAGAGCAGAATGACAACCTGGCGATGAGTGAGGCCATGCTGCAAGAGCTTGTGATGAATGTGCTCGCGATCGGCGGTGAAGATGGGGCGCCCGCTGATCAGGCGACGGGCGATCGAAAGGATGGTTTCCAGGATCGGCAGTCCGAACGAGACGATGGGAATCGCGACGGCAACAATTGTGGGTGCTTTCTGCGCGCCGTAGAGAGCGAGGGCACTGAGCAAGAAGCCGATGAGCAGACTACCGGAATCGCCCAGGAAGATAGTGGCGGGATTGAAGTTGTAGCGCAAGAACCCCAGGATGGCTCCAGCTAAAGCGATGGTCATCACTTCGACGAGCAAGGGGCCGTGGAGAATTGCGACAACAAAGACCACCATGGTCGAAAACAGGGCGGATCCGGCGGCGAGACCGTCGAGTCCATCGATCAGGTTGAAAGCGTTAGTAATGGCGAGAACCCAAACCACGGTGGCTGCCAGACCGATATACCAAGGCAGGGCCCGATCGCCCAGAAGAACAGGGATGTTCACGATGCGCAGCCCGCCCATATAAAGCATGGCAGCTGCAATTCCCTGCACCGTGAATTTCACGTAGGGGCCAACGCCGCGGAGATCGTCGTAAACGCCGAGCAGGAAGACAATAGCGGCAGGAACGAAAATGGTGGCCAGAGACCGCAGGAAGTGGGGGGAATGCAGAGTCGGATGCAGCACAGCCCACAAGGCGGCGATGCCCATGCACGCGCAGAAGCTAAGGAATATTGCGACTCCGCCCAGCCGGGGCAGAGGCCTGGAGTGCAGGTGGCGCTCCTGTGTGGGAACGGCGACCAGGCCGCGGGAAAGCGCAAAATCGCGCACGTACCGGGTCAGGACGAACGCCGACAACAATCCGGCAAAAAACAACCCCAAGCAGATGAGGGTCAACTCCGCCACCTCGATACAACAGGCGAATACGGAAACCGCACTTGTACTACAAGTATGGCAGCGAAAGCTGGCCGCCGAATAGTGAACGCGGTGATTCTGGCTGAAAGACTAGGCCCTGAATGTAGCAGTACCAGAATGGGACTTTCAATGCGCCGGGGCGAAAAAAGCTGTGGAAAACTTAGCCAGTGGTGCATGAATTGCGAGCTGCAACGGTTTCTCGCTGTGCTACACTGCTTTCCAAAATTCATCTTCCAGGTCAGGCGTCGTGATGAGTTTGGGTAGGGGACTGGTTTGCCGCGGCTACACTCTTGCGTGGGTGCTTGTAATTTTGCTAGTCGCCGCGGGATGGGCGCAGCAAACCACCGAAAGCACACCCTCTCCGCAGCAGAACAGCGCGCCGATTGACCTTCCCGCAGCCAAGCCAACATCGCAAACTGACTCCGGCGCGTCTACGGCGGGCGCCGAATCGAACAAAACCGATCAAGCCTCGAAAGAGAGTGCGCCCAAAGCGACGTATGTGACGTTGGGGCCGGGAGACCTGATCGAAGTCAATGTGTACAACGTTCCGGAACTGGCGAGCAAAGTCCGGGTCAGTAATTCCGGAGATGTGTATCTGCCGCTCATCGACTATGTGCACGTCGGGGGTCTGACGCAAGAAGAGGCCCAGAGTCTGATTGAGAAGCGGTTGGAGGATGGCGGATACGTGCGCAATCCGCATGTGACGATTTTTGTCGATGAATTCACCTCCCAGGGGGTGACGATTCTGGGAGAAGTCGGCCGGCCCGGAATTTACCCGGACATAGGCGATCACAAACTCTACGAAGTGGTTTCGCAAGCTGGGGGATTCACCCAGAATGCATCGCGCAAGATCGTGATCTTGCGGCGAAATCAGGCAGAACCGATTCGGGTGAGCCTCCCGCGCAACCTGGGGGATGACACCAGCGGAAATATAGAGATTTTCCCGGGCGACACGATCACGGTGCCACGCTCACCGATTGTTTATGTAGTAGGAGATGTGGGGCGTCCGAGCGGAATATTGGCCGATAACGGAACCATGACGGTCCTACAAGCGCTGGCCCTGGCGGGCGGGACCAACAAGACGGCCAAGCTTGGGGCGGCTCGGATTATTCGCAAACGACCCGATGGAGGAGTAACCGAGACCAAGGTCGAGATCAAGAAGATGCTGGAGGCCAAACTCCCGGATGTGCCGCTGCAAGGCGACGACATCCTGTTTGTTCCGGTCAGCGGCCGGCGCATCCTGGTGGGCCGAACGTTTGATGCGACCATGTCAGTGGCTACGGCTATGGCTCTTTACACAGTTCGTCCCTAGACTTCAGGATTTCATGACCAGGCGGTCGAGCACCTTGATATATTTCTCCGCGGTACTCGCGCGAGAGAGGTTCTTCACGATATAGTCTCTTCCCTTCTTTCCCATCGAGTGGGCAAGACTGCGATTGTCGTACAGTCGTTGGATAGCATCTATCAGCATGTCCGGATTCTCGGGTTCGATTGCGATGCCTGCACCCGCGTTCTCCAAAATGTGCTGCGCCTGACCCTGAACCCCAAGAATGACTGGGCGGGAGCACGACATGAACTCCAGCATCTTGGTGGGGATGACGGTCTTGAATACGTCAGTTTTCTTCAGCAGAACCAGGCAGGCGTCCGAAGCCAGGATGAAGGACGGAATTTTTTCACGAGGTTGCTGATCGACGAATTTCACATTCATTAAGGCGCGGGATTGCGCTGCAGCCTGAATCGCCGCTTTTTCCGCGCCCTCGCCCACAAGTAGGAATCTCACGCGGGGATTGCGGACCTGCAGAGCGGCGGCGGCATCGAGCAGCGTTTCGAGACCGTGCGCGTTTCCCATAGTGCCAATGTAGCTGGCCACAAACTGATCCTCGTCCCCCAATTGTTCCCGGAGGTTTTTCGCCCCTGATGCATCTGGAGAGAAGGTCTCGGTTTCGACGCCATTCTCGACCACGGAGATCTTTTCGGAGGGCACATGCCAGTCTTCTATAAGGCGCTCTTTGAATGCCGGCGTGACCACGACAATGTGATCAGCGTGGTCATAGAGGAAACGCGCAATTCCCGACAGAGTGTGATGCAGCAAGGAGTCCTGGTTCCCCGCGCCGACCGCGGTGAGCGATTCTGGCCAGAGGTCACGCACTTCGAAAACGAAGGGGATTTGACGCGCGGAGGCAATCGACCATCCCGCGAGGCCGACGAGCAGTTGCGGAGAAGTGGCGATAATGATATCGGAGCGCGGGAGAGTCAGGCCGCGCAGTGTGGCCGAGAGGCAGAACGATGCGTAGTTGCGGATTCGCTCATGCGTCTTACGGTTGGGCAGAGGCCAGAGCCAAGTTCGGAAGATATTTACTTTTCCCACCTTTTCTTGATAGACAAGCCTCCGCAAGCGACCACGCCACTGCGCCGGCACAACGCCGGTGGGGTGATTGGGAAACCCAGTAAGAACCGATACCTTGTGTCCCGCCTGGGACCAGTGCCGTGCCAGCTCGGCGGCGCGTGCGGCCGGAGCGCCCATTTCAGGTGGGAAGTATTGGGAGACGTAGAGGATTTTCACGCGACCCTAGAGGGTAACGCAAAACATACCTTTATGGAGTCCAGGCGTGGACGATTCAAAATGGGTCACATTATCGCTGGTCCGTGATATGTTCGCGAGAACAACTGATCGAGGATTCTCCGAAGCATGAAGCGCATCCCATCGCTGGACGGCTTGCGAGCCATATCGATCGCTATGGTCATGCTCAGCCATCTGGTCAAGTGGAAACACGTTTCGCTTCCTGTTTTACAGGCGTACGGAGCGCTGGGGGTTCACGTATTCTTCGTGCTCTCGGGTTATCTGATCACCAATCTGCTGCTGCAGGAGCACGAAGGCAGTTCCACTATCAGTCTGAAGAATTTCTATGTGCGGCGGGCCTTTCGCATCTTTCCTGCCGCGTTTGTGTTTCTCGCAATCGTCGTGGGGCTCTACTGGAGGGAGATGCGCTGGACACACATCGCTGCGGCCGTTTTCTATGTAGCGAACATGGATGTAATGCGCCCTTGGATTTTCGGACACCTGTGGTCCCTGAGTATTGAAGAACAGTTCTATTTGCTGTGGCCCTTCACGTTGAAGAAGTGGTACAGCCACAGGGTGCTCATCGTTGTCTGCGTGTTGTTGGGAACGCCGGTCTTCCGAACACTCCTGTACGCGCTCAAATCTCGGGGCGCATTGGCGGGCAGCTTGCCGGCGGTGGCGGATCAGTTGGCGATCGGATGTCTACTGGCCATTTTCGCAAAGCGCCTGCCGCGAATACCGCGTTGGCTTGCGCTGGTGATGACGATAGCTGCGGTGCTCCTTCCCTGGTACCCGGCGACGAGTCCTGGGCGTAGTCTGTTCATGTTGTTCGCGCTCCGTCCGCTTCTGCACGTCTCGATTGCGGGAATTGTGCTGCACGTGATCCAAGTCCCGTACGTCGCATTGA
>Ga0335070_10006339_pt1 | contig 13927 bp, 14 predicted proteins | sample Lox_Sample_13_FD_206722 | JGI IMG/M metagenome (GOLD analysis project Ga0335070, IMG submission 206722) | Soil microbial communities from Loxahatchee National Wildlife Refuge, Florida, United States - Lox_Sample_1.3 | ecosystem: Environmental > Terrestrial > Soil > Wetlands | place: USA... | reverse complement strand
GGTAGGTCCGTATTGCCTCCCAAACACACCAATACAATGTTGAAAAACACAGAAGACGCCACGAATACCACTTCTGAGACCCAGCTTAAATCGCTCAACCATCACAAACACTATCATGCAAAAACAAAAGGAGGGAAACCACCAAAAACACTACATAGAATTCATAACGGGCTATTCCGTATTGCCTCAGAAACACGCCAAAACCCATGCTGAACCTATATATAGAGGGGCTAAAAAACCGTTCCAGCACAACAGAGCAAGAACAAACATGACCAAACAAGTCATACTCATCACAGGAACACCATGCACAGGAAAAACCACAACCTCACACGCCCTCACCACAAAACTAAACGCACTCCACATCAACCTAACCCAACTCGCAACCACCCAAAACCTAACCCTAGGCAAAGACAAAAAAAGAAACACCACAATCATAGACGAAAAACGCATGAAACAAAAACTAACCCAAATAATCAACAAATCAACCAACAAAACCATAATCATAGACGGACACTACGCAGCCAACGTCGTCCCAAAACAACTCACTTCCTACGTCTTCGTTCTAAGACGCAACCCAGTCGAACTGCGAAAAACCATGGAAAAACGCGGCTTCAAAAACAACAAACTCTGGGAAAACCTCGCCTCCGAAATCCTCGACGTTTGCCTCGTTGACGCTTTAAACGTTCACAAAACTGGAAAAGTCTGCGAAATAGACACCACAAACAAAACCGTAAAAAATGTCACAAAAGAAATATTAGCCGTTCTAGCTGATCCCAAAAAATGCTGCGTTGGCATCGTGGATTGGCTTGGCAAACTCGAACAAGAAAACCTACTCGACGAATACCTAAAAATCTAGCATTTACCTATCTTGGTGTTATCTGCCGTTTCGTCAACAACGTAACCCTTCTCCTATTCGCATACGATTTAGCATGATCACTAAACTTTTCACCCACAATAATAGGATTCACCAAATTCACATCCTCAGAAGCCTTATCAATATTAATAACAAGATTCACCCCAATCGTCCTATTCCAATCTCGTACCCAAACACCCTGACCAACACGCCCCTTCTGAACAATCAAATCAAACTCCCGCAAAACCCCACTAAAACCCTCAAGCCTAACATTCTCCACATCCACCCTAAAACCTTCCTTCTTGAAAAACTGCATCGCCAACTTCAACAAAGCCGAAACAGGCTTAACCTTCTCTTCTTCACCGCCACTCATTCCGTTTCCCTCTTGCACTAAGCGCTTATTAGCCTCAGCGTGGAAAAAGGTTTTCGGAAAGCGCAACCAATGACTCCAACATTGATAGTCGTTTGCGGCAAGTGCGGAGGATTTTTAATGGCAAAAACAGACCAAAAAACCAGAACATGCCCCTACTGTGGCAGCACAGTCTACGTGCAAAAAGCCAAAAAGCTCGCTTCAGCCCACAACTCTTTTGAAGCTTCAGAAATCCTCAAAAAACTGAAAAGCGCTTCTCCACAAAAACATTGAAACCTGAAACCACTGATCTTCACTTAACCTATTTCTTTCAGCATTTGACACGTCCTACAAATCCCCTCAGCAGTTGGTTCTCCACACTCACTGCACTCTTCCATCGCCTCAGCCTTCGCAGCCATCTCAATTGCAGGTCTAATCTTCTCAACCGACTTGAAAATTGTAAACTTGACTCCCGCATGCTTTTCTTCCATTCGATTAAGCATCAATCGAACATCATTTCTCAAAGCCTCAGAAGCATACGGACATGGCGTACTCTGAAACCTAATCTTCTTAACAAAAGCGTACAATGCAGTCTCCTTTTCTGGAATCTCACAGAACGGCTTAACCCTCTGAACCAGCTTCGGATGCACATCATCAGTAACTGGCTTTTCCTTCGCCAAACGCCAAACATCACCATGAAAAAGATTCAGCAAAACCGTCTGAACCTCATCATCCAACGTATGCGCCGTAGCAAGCTTGCTAGCCTCAACCTCTCTAGCAGCAAGATTCAAAGCCTTCCTCCTAAGCACACCACAATACGCACACCACGTCTGCGCACGACTGTCACCCTTCCTTCTCATAAGACCAATCATATCGTCAAGCGTACAGCCAAAAAGCTCCTTAAACGAAACCACGCTGTGCTCCACACCTAGCTTCTTGCAGTTTTCAGCCGCAATCTTCAACGCTTCATCCCGATAACCCCTTATCCCCTCATCCACAGTAACCGCCACAAGCGAAGCCTTCGGAAGCTTACGCTCCATCCTCGCCAAAATATGCAGCAAGCTTACACTATCTTTCCCACCAGAAACCGCCACAGCAATCCTATCATCAAACCTGAACATCTTATACTTGGCAATAGTAGCCTTAACCTTGTCCTCAATTGATCTGACAAAGCATTTCCTGCACAGGCTCTCTCCAGAATAAGCTCTATGAAAGAACGCTTCTCGATCTCCACAGACAGTGCAAATAGCGCTGCTCATGGTTTCTCACATACTTATTGCTTCTGAGAACCGACAACGCAATGCTAGACAAGTTCGTCTGTCAAAATATGCAGTTTATTTTTCATCTTGGTAGAAGATAAGGTCTTTTTCTTCCAGCAAATCCTGAATCTTATTCACGGCTTCGTAGACTTCCTGCTCCTTCTTTGCGCCCACACAAACAAGCTTTCCTGCGGAGAAAATCAGGAACACGACTTTCGGGTCATCCATCCTGAACACCGCGCCTGGAAACTGTTCAGGTTCATACATAACTCTGCTAAGCTTGTAAACAACATTTTCCAAGTCGATTTCTCCTCCCAGTTCAGCTGAGGCAACAATATTCTGAATGTTGACTTGCGGCTTGTTCATAATTTTAACTCCATGATTTCTAAGCTCATTCGTGACCTTGTTAACAGCTTGTATTGATTCTTTTTCGGATTTGGCTCCCGTGCAAACCATTTTGCCAGTTTCAAAAATGAGTGTGGCAGTTTTCGGCTTTTTCAATCGGAAAACGAGACCTGGAAAAACCTTCGGGTTGTATTCGGCTTGCGGAAACTTTTCGACAATGATTTTCAGGTTTACTCTTTGATTAAGAGAAGCTGAAGCGACAATGTTCTGTATTTTTATGATCGGTTTTCTTTTCCCCATCCATGCTCATCCCGGACTGTGCAATAACGCATATTACGTCTTAATATAATACCGTTTTGATTCAAACCATAAAGGTTTCGATGTTCGGCGACCTAGCAAAGTTTCCTTGTTAGGGAGTTTTTGAACTGATTGGAAATCGGAGAAGCGCGGCTATGCCACTTAATGAGAGAAGTTTGACGCCAGCTTCATGTTCTGTGCTAATCACCATAGTCCGTCCTCCCTTCTGCTCAACTTCCCTCATTACATCTTCTATGTGCAAGCGCATTTCATCAGACGAATCGCGCAGCATAGAATCCGCCAATATTAACTTGTCAATAGCTCCAACCGTTGCCGCTTCTTTAACCTCTTCAAACCCATAAGTGATGGTTGCTTCGCCCTTCCCAAGTCTCTTAAGCGCTTCTTCAATGATTTCTGATTCTTCAACGATTCTCAGCCGTTTCATTGCCGTCAGCAAAATCCCTGATCTCAAAGCCTCGTAGATTCCTGCGACTCCGCCAGTGTTGACACTTTTCACGTCTACAACTGCTACTGACAAGTCTTTGGCTTCGTTTGCGAGGAATTTTGTGAAGTCATTTTTGACAAAACCTACGCCTATGACTACGATTGGGCTGGACGCGCTGGTCAATACGTTTCGTAAGTCGTTGGCTATTTTTCTGAAGTACTCGTTTTTTGCGGCAGTCCTTTTCTCGGTTTCAAGTTTTCCAGGCAGTTTTATTCTTTCTTCGCTTTTTGTTTCAATGCCATATTGCGTTGTGATCGCTATTGCGTAGCCTTCGTCGTCTAACGCCACTATTACGAGAGGTTTTTCAGAGGTTTGCCTTGCCCTCTGAAGCCTATCAATCTGATGCTTAGCCCACTTCTTCTTGACAATAGTCAACGGCGTGTTCAGCGCGATGCTCAAAGCATGATGCGCCCCCGTCGGAACCGTTTCTGGGGCTTCACAGATAGTTCCATGAATTCTAAGTCTGCTTAGAAACTTGTCCCATGCAACGTCTTCAACTTTCACTCCGAGAAAAACCGAGATTCTTTCTCCTCTCTTTGGTCTGGCGTATTTCTCGTCAGGCTTTATTTCTCGTGTCGTGTAAGCGTAAACCTCGTCATTTCTGTAAATGACGTTGTATAAGTGCCAGAAATCGTCGGTTGTTTCTGGAACAACCTTCACGAAACCCTTTTTCAGGTTGGTCTCTAGTATCTTCAACTCCGATGCCTCTTTTTTACGTCAATACTCCACTCCCATCTTAAAAGCATAGATCAACCAGGAAAAGAGGCGAAAACGGTTTGAAGGCGTGTATTTTTGCGGTATCAGAAAACAGTTATCTTCCGTTTTCTCTTCTATCAGAGGGAGTTGCGAATTTCTCGTAAACCCAAGGAGGCAAGCGTTTCGTTTTCCGTGTGGATGCGAGAGTTATTCTTGTTTTGTGTGGGTCTATGAGCATGGCTCTCACTCGCCATTTTGTTAATGCGTTCTTTCTATGGAACAGATTCAAATAGCTGGGCTCCTCGATGCGACTAGTATCGTTTTCTGGTGTCACGTGTAAAAAGGCATGCTCCTATCGAGTAATATGTCAGATGGTAAAGCTTGGTGTTTAGGAATGAGGTGTTTCGTGAAGCAAAACCCTCAGCGCTTGTCGAAAAGCCTATTTGTTCGCCTTCCACAGTTTTTGATTCCAGCTAATCTTGAGGGATCATAATTGGCAATTACCGAATTTAGGTATAATGTCGGCAAGGTTGAAAGGGGCTATAACAACAGAACCTTGTACATAGACCTTTCAAACATGAAAATCGCCAGCAAACCCGTTCCAAAGGATATGAAGGAAAAATTCATTGGCGGTCGCGGTTTTGATCTGTGGCTTCTGTGGAATGCGTTGCCAAAGGATCATGTCACCAAATGGGATGATCCCGAAAACGAGTTGTGCATTGCGTGCGGTCCCTTAGGCGGCACTCCTGTCTATCCTGGCAGCGGAAAAAGCATTGCAGTTTCAATATCGCCGTTGACTGGGTCGGTGATCGACTCGAATGTGGGAGGGTATTTTGGTCCCTACCTGAAGTTCGCGGGGTGGGATGCGCTTGAGATTCAAGGAAAAGCAAAGTCCGATGTAGTCGTGTATATTGATGGTGACGATGGCAAAGTGCGAGTTGAAGATGCGTCAGATTTGCCTTCTGAAACCTATCCAATCATAAACACTTTAGCAGAGAAATATGGACGTGACAATCCTCACTGCATTTCTGTTGTCTCTGCTGGTTCAGGAGCCGAGCATACGTTGCTGGGCTGCCTTAATTTCTCATGGTACGATAGTACTCGCAAACTTCACCGAGTTAAGCAGGCGGGGCGTGGTGGACTGGGAACCGTTCTGCGAAACAAGAAGATAAAGGCAATAGTCGTGAAATACTCGGGAAAAACAACTGTTGAAACCAATGGTCCTGCCGATCTGGAAATGGTCAAAAAGGTTGGTTCGGCTCACGCTCAGGAAATAAGGACACTTGATCCTAAACAAAATGAAATGGCTGTCGTTGGAACCACTCATCTTGTGACGATAATGAACGAGTTTGATCTGCTTCCCGTAAACAACTACAAGTTTGGCAGCCATCCTGAAGCTGAGAATCTGGGCAGAGAAGTCTATCGAAAGAAGTTTCACAAGGGTTTTGACGGCTGCTGGATGGGTTGCGCCATGGCATGTGCCCATGGAGTGAAAGATTTTGAACTGAAAACAGGCCCATACAAGGGAGAGAAGGTTTTCGTGGATGGTCCAGAATACGAGACCATCGCAGGAGTTGGCAGCAATTGCGGGATTTTCGATCCAGATTTTGTCATCGAGATGAATTACTACTGTGACACGTACGGCTTGGACACGATTTCCATAGGCACCGCTATCGCCTTCGCCATGGAATGCTGTGAGCTGGGGTTGATTGATAAGAAGGTAACTGGCGGCTTAGACTTAAGTTTCGGCAACGGAGATGCAGCACTTGAGCTTGTTCATCAGATGGCGGAAGGCGAAGGATTCGGCGTTATTGTAGGTCAGGGTATCAGGCGAATGAAGAAAATCTTTGCCGAGAGGTATGGTGCTGATCCGAGGATTTTGCAGGATATTGGCATGGAAGCTAAAGGTTTGGAATTTTCTGAGTATGTGACTAAGGAATCTCTTGCTCAGCAGGGTGGTTATGGATTGGCTTTGAAAGGTCCTCAGCATGATGAGGCTTGGCTGATCTTTTTGGACATGGTTCACAATTTGATGCCTACGTTTGAGCAGAAAGCTGAAAACTTGCATTGGTTCCCGATGTTTCGCACGTGGTTTGGCTTGAATGGCTTGTGCAAACTGCCATGGAACGATGTTGTTCCAGAAGACAACAAGAAGACGAAGGAACCTGCCAAAGTCATGGCGCACGTTGAAAACTACGCCTTGTTTTTCTCAGCAGTGACAGGGAAAAAGACTACTCCCGACGACATCATTGCGATGAGCGAAAGAGTCTACAATTTTCAGCGCATCTTCAACCTGAGAATGGGCTTTGGAACACGCGAACACGACGCAATACCCTACCGTGCCGTAGGACCTGTGACGAAAGAGGAATATGAAAGTCGTGCTGAACGCTATGACAAACAACTCAGAGAAAAGCTTCACTACGGTTCAGCAGGCAAATCAACCGAAGAGAAAATGGCTGCCCTCAGAAAATTCCGAGAGGCAGAGTATGAAAAATTGAAGGACGCTGTGTATAAGAGGCGTGGATGGAGCCAGAATGGAGTGCCTACACTTCAAAAAGTGAAGGAATTGGGAATTGATTATCCTGATGTAATAGAGCTTCTAAAAAGCACTTGTTGAAACAGTTTGCAAATTTAATGCACACAAGACCGTTATCTTGAAAAGAGAATAAAAACACAAATTTTCAGAACTGTTAAAAACCTGCTTGCTCTTCATTAGTCCTTGGTTACTCAGGGGCTGTGTTCGTGAAGGTTACGTTTTGGCTTCTAGACGTGAACTATGAGGTCAGAAATGATGTACCTGAAGTGTGGATTTGGGGAATCGACAGCAATGCAAAAAGAGTTCTCATCGTTGATCGAGATTTCCTTGCATATTTCTATGCTGTGATTGAAGATGGCACTGATCCAGCGAAAGTTGTGGGTCAAATAGGAGAAACCCATGATTCTTCGATCGTGAAGCTTGAAGTCGTTGATCGCAAGCTGTTTGGAAAGCCCGTAAAAGCGGTCAAAGTGTACTGCAAGAATCCTGATGTTGTGTCGAAGTGTGCTAATGAGCTTCGAAAGCTCGAAGGCGTAAAGGACTGCCTCGAAGATGACATTCGATATTCCATGCAGTACTTGATTGACAATGACGTCGTTCCGTGCGGATGGCACACCGTGGAAGCTGATGAAAAAGAGAACATGAAAGGCGTTCAAGTTGACAAGACATATTCTGCAAGATCTTCACCTAAGCTTCTAAATAAAACCGAAGTTCCACTGCTGAGGGTTCTGAGCTTTTCGACAATATGGTACAGTAAAGAGGGCTCTCCAAAACCCACTCGAAACCCTGTAATCCTCATTTCAGTCATGACCAACGATGGCAAAGAAAAACAGTTCGTAGCTGACGAAGACAGAAACGACAAGCCTCTTCTGGAAGCTTTCATAAAGTATATTCGAAGCTTCGACCCTGACGTTATTGTTGGCTATGGTGTTAACGGGCAAGATTGGCCATTTCTGAAGCAAAGATGCACCAAGCTCGGTCTTCACCTTTATGTTGATCGCACGGAAACAGAGCCGCACCAAAGCATATATGGCCACATTTCGGTGACTGGAAGAGCCAACGTAGACCTCGCGGACTATGCTGACAGCTTTCCAGAGGTCAAAGTTAAAACATTAACAAACCTTGCAGGCTATCTGGGCGTCATAAAGACTGAAGACCACGCGATAGTTGAGGAAACAGATTTTGCGGAATACTGGGACACCAAAGAGAAACGTCACCTTCTGGAAGCGTTCTCAGCGGACAATGCCAAACGCATCATGGGAATCGCTGAAGCAGTAATGGATTTTGCCATGCAGCTCTCTAATCTTGTGAGCCTGCCTCTTGATCACGTTGGAACTGCGGCTGCTGGCTTCAGAGTCGAATGGTTCATTATCAAACGCACTCGCAAAATCGGAGAACTCGTCCCGAAAAGGATCGAGCAGCCATACAGACCATATGCAGGCGGTATGGTGCTTGCGCCGAAGCCTGGATTGCACGAGAATATTGCGGTTTTAGACTTTAAGTCTATGTATCCGAACATTATGATAACGTATAATCTGTCTCCAGACACGTACGTGCCGCCAAATGAGCCAGAGCCTGCTGGCGGAGTTTATGAGGCGCCAGAAGTCAAACACAAGTTTAGAAAAGAGCCTGCTGGCTTCTACAAGGAAATCTTGACGTATCTCATTAGTGTTCGAGACCAGATTCGTTTGAAAATGGACAAGGTTTCCTCGAAGAGCGTTGAGTATCGTGTTTTGGATGCTCGGCAGAAGGCTGTTAAGGTCATAACTAATGCGACCTATGGATATGCTGGGTGGATAGGTGCCAGATGGTACATGAAACCTGTTGCAGAAGCAGCTGCGGCATGGGGAAGATACACCATACAAACTGCCATTGACATGACTGAAAAAGCAGGGCTGAAAGTTGTCTATGGCGATACGGACAGCATATTTGTGGAGTATGAACGAGATAAGGTTGAGAAGCTTTCAAAAAAGATTCACGCGCAACTTGGTTTGGAGATCAAGCCTGACAAGGTGTATGTAAGAATATTTTTTACCGAAGCCAAGAAACGTTACGCTGGACTGCTACTAGACGGGCGTCTTGACATTGTCGGTTTGGAAGTTATGCGGGGAGACTGGGCAGAGGTGGCTAAGAAGGTTCAGGAAAACGTTCTGCAAATCATTCTCAAGGAGCAATCGCCGAAAAAAGCTGCGAGGTTCGTGCAAGACTTCATTTACGAGCTTAAGCAGAAACGTGTGCCGTATCGCGACCTGATTATCTGGAAGACGTTGACTAAACCTGCTGAAGAGTATGAGGTCAGGGCTTCGCATGTTGAGGCTGCGAAGATGTTGAGAGAAAAAGGTTGGGATCTTACTGTCGGTGACAAGGTGGGTTATGTTGTGGTCGTTGGGACGGGTCGCTTATATGAGAGGGTTAAGCCTTACATGTTCGCTTCCTATGATGATGTCGACTTGGAATATTACGTTTCCAAGCAGGTTGTGCCTGCAGCCGCGAGAATTCTTGGGTCGTTCGGCATTACGTCTGAAGAGCTGCTGATTCCAGCCAGATGAGATAAAAATGTCCTTGACATAGTCTCTTTAGTCGAAAGAAATTGAAGTTGGCCAAGAGAATCCCAAAGGATGAGCGTAAAAACAAGGCTAGACTGAAAATCAGATGGACAGTAGCTACCTTTAGCAGCAAAATCCTTTGCAAACCTAGATACATCATAAACCTCTGTGCAGCATTTGCCACATTGTTGGCTTCCCATCTGAAGTTCTCAGGTAGCATGGACGTAACTTTCGTAGTGCCTTTTCTCTTCTAACAAAATGTTTAATCAACTATGCTTCTCAATAATTCCTTTCCCATCAAATCATGTCTCTTTCGTGAATCCAAATATTATTACGCTCGGCATCGTAGTTAACTCAAAAAAGAAAGGTGGACATGTTTTATGGTTTTCTGAACTTGGTTTGTTTAAAGAGGAAGTGGGTGCAAGCGCCTTTTTCATAGGCGCAGGAGGAAGGGAGAGGAGAAAGGAGGAATATCGTCAGCCTTTAACTTGCACCCTTAATACCTCTGAGGCAACTCTTTTTTAAAAGCGTTATGAAACATTGTTACTTCGAGGATTCGTACATAGAAATCCGAGTTCGAATCGCAATTCATGATAGATCGGAAAGCGAAACACTGCTTAAGAATCGAAAAAACGATGGGTACCCATGCCGACTAGGGGGAATGTAACATGGAGAGAAAAAAGGCGATAATAATTGTTGAGCTGGTCGACGAAAGCGCTACTGAGAGAAACAAGGAGATTGCTCGCGAACTGTTTGAATGGTTCAACGATGACGTAAACACCATGCCTTGGGTCAAGCAAGTCAAAAACGTTTCAGTGAGAGAATAGAAAGCTTAGAACAACAAAAAGTTAGCCAGAAAATAGCCGACCATAGCAAAAAACACGAAGCACAAGCCAAGCAAAGCCTTCTCAGTCTTCTGTCTTCTCTCAAAATCCTTTTTATCTTTGAAATGATCCACGCTCAGTTCACCTTGCTTACACGTTCAGGCTGGTTTAGAGAAAGGTTTTATGAAATAATGATATGTATTTGAGATTCAACAGCAAAGATTATGAGAGCATGAAGTGCACCTTAACCAAGAAGACGACGAAAAAAGGGCCCGTAGTCTAGTTTGGTAGGACGTCGCCCTCACGCGGCGAAGGTCCCCGGTTCAAGTCCGGGCGGGCCCACTCCTATTTGGGTTCAGAGGTCAAGTTTTTTCTGCGCAAGTTTTAATGTCACTCGGAAGTCTCTGGTCTCTCTAAGTGAAAACCAGCTGCGTAATTTGTTGCTTAGGGCGGCAGCTACACTGTGGACGATGTTCAAGTGTCTTGTATCACGCAGGTTGACCCAGCATGGATCAGCTCTGCGTATGCGTAAGTAGAAGATGAACGGGCGTGAATTATCTGTCTCTTGGTTTGTCGGGTGATGGATATGCTTAAATAGTTTTTAGTTCAGTAGCGCCTACAAGCTTGAAGTCTTCAGGAGAGCGTTGAGATTTGAGTGGCGCGGACATCGCTTGGGTTGCTGTTTCCACCGCGTTGGTCATGTTGATGACGCCTGCCTTAGCGTTTTTTTATGGCGGTCTTGTTAGGAAGAAGAATCTGGCCTCTGTGTTGGCCCAGTGTTTCGCGATTTTTGCGGTTGTGAGTTTGGTTTGGACTTTGTGGGGCTATAGTCTTTCGTTTGGCACAAGCATAGGAGGCGTGATTGGCGATTTGTCTCTTTCTGATTTGAATGGCGTTGGACCGACTACGCTCGGTAGGTATGCCCCTGATATTCCTGAGCTCCTGTATTTTGCGTTTGAGCTTATGTTTGCTGCTATTACACCAGCGTTGATTATTGGAGCTTTTGCCGAGAAGATTAAGTTTAGCTCATTGCTGATCTTTGTTATTCTTTGGTCGACTTTTGTCTATTCGCCGATTGCTCATTGGGTTTGGAACACTGGTGGCTGGTTGCGTTCTCTGGGTGCTATTGATTTTGCGGGTGGGGTAGTGGTTCATGTTGCTGCAGGTTTTTCCGCTTTGGCTGCTGCTTTAGTTGTTGGCAAAAGAAAGGACTTTGATGTGGCGAAGCATGCTAAACCGAATAGTGTGGCTTTTGTGTTATTAGGGGCGGCTTTGTTGTGGTTCGGTTGGTTTGGTTTCAACGGTGGCAGCGCCTTGGCGGCTAATGAGATTGCGGTTTCGGCTTTCGTGGTTACGAATCTGTCAGCTGCGGCAGCTGCTGTGAGCTGGATGGTTGTTGATTGGATAGTAAGGGGCAAGCCTTCAGCGATAGGGCTTGGTATTGGTGCGGTTTGCGGTTTGGTCGCGATCACTCCAGCTTCAGGTTATGTTGGTGTTCCAGCTGCCATCGTGATTGGTTTGGTGGCTGGTGTCATTTCGAATCTGGCTTCGGTTTGGCTGAAGAAGAAGGGGCTTGATGATACTTTGGATGTTTTTGCTTGTCATGGTCTTGGTGGTGTTTGGGGTTCAATTGCGACGGGTCTATTTGCGTCAAAGGCGATAAACCTCAATGGCGCGGACGGCTTGTTTTATGGCAATGCTGGTCAGTTACTTGTTCAGATTGAGGCTGTGCTTGCAGTTGCTCTGTTTGCGTTTGTAGTTTCGTTTTTGCTGTTGAAGCTTGTAGGTTTAGTTTCGCCGTTGCGGGTGACTGCAGAGGAGGAAGAAGCTGGGTTGGATGAGAGCCAGCATGGCGAAAAAGCATACGGCGAGGACTAGAGAGACCTATCTGTTCTCAGAATGAAGAAGCGGCGACGTAAGTCTTCAGTCGGAACTGGTGATTGTGAATTGTGAGTTTTTGGATGTGTCTTTTTGTTGTACGTGTGCGCAAAAAGGTTTATTAAATATTAAGATGTCTGATAAGTATCGCTGGAGACTAACGATGGAAAGAAACGTGAACTCATGGAAGACAGAGAACGATCAGCATTTACGTGAGGATGCTCATTCAGGCTTCAAATGCGATGAGTGTGGAGAGAAGTTTCAGAAGCCCCTTTTGGCAACGGTTACTTCGAATGAGTCTGTGCAAAGATATTACGCTTGTCCGCAATGCCTAACCGAGGTGCGTCAAGAAAGAAAGCAGAGAAGTCAACCAAGCCAACAAAATTCATTCACGGTTAAAGAAGTTACGAAGGGAACAGCTAAGCTTCAGGAAAACGTGAAGTGTGATCACTTTTTTGGTTTCTTGAAGAAGCGTGAAAAGAATGCGCCGATTCCTGAAGATTGTTTGGTTTGCGAAAAAATGATTGAATGCATGGTTTGCTGAGTCTTAAAGGCTTGAATTTTGACGGCATAATTTCTCACATGGTTTGTGGGCTTGCTCAGTCCTTCATGTTTTCCGAAGAACAGAAAGCGATAATTATTCAAGGCTCGAATCTATCACGTTATCCGAGCTGAAGTTGTTTGCTTCCACTGAAAGATCTGAATCGGTCTTCAACAACGCCACATGTAAATCGCATATTGTTAATGGCGAACGTCATCATTTTCTTGGTTTATTGGCTTTCAAGTAATAATATTCTGTTGGATCAAAGGTTTTCGTGGGCAATTGGAGGCAAATATGATGAGGTGACGGGGCAAGTGATTATTCCAGGCGAGTTTGTGATGGTGCCAAGTGACATATTGAGTGGGCAACGTCTTTACACGCTTTTCACTTCAATGTTTATGCATGCAAGCTGGCTTCACTTGTTGGGAAATATGCTTTTTCTCTTTGTTTTTGGAGATAATGTTGAGGATGCTTTTGGGCATCTAAGCTATCTCGTTTTTTATGTTGGTTGCGGGTTGTTGGCAGATTTCACTTACATAGCGGGTCTATTGTTTGCGCCTGTTTTGAATCAGGCGTTTGGTCTTGCGCTTCCTTCAAGCCTTATGGATGGTGTGATTGGTGCGTCAGGAGCCATCTCAGGTGTTCTTGGTGCTTATTTAGTACTTTATCCACGGGCGAAGATTGTTACTCTGATTTTCTACGTCATACTTCCTGTGCCAGCAATCATTTTTTTGGGCATCTGGTTCGTGTTGCAGTGGGTTTACGGGTTTTTTGATCTTTCAGGTGGGGTTGCTTATTTTGCGCATATTGGAGGTTTCATTGCTGGCATGATATTGGCAGCTAGTATTGGGCGTGAGAGGAAGAAGGCTAGGGAAAAGAGGCTTAGGATTTGATTTTTTAGGGTTTTTGGGGTCTGTCCGTCATAAGTTCCTCATCCTTCCCAATCAGACTGGGACGGCTACATCATCCCCCACTGCTACAGCACCGTCCCGTGTAGATATAGCTATCCCAAACGTAGTGCTCTGGATGAAGAAAACCGCCTATGAAGACTCAACAATACGCAAAGCAGCAAAACTACTCAGACACCTCCAATACCCAAAAAAACCTGTAACATCGCCGACTCCGAATCAGTAAAGCTCTATGTAGCCAACAAAAAAATGCAGCAACGGACACAAAGAAAACCTCATCAAAGCCTACAATTACCTGATTGTGTCCAACAACCAGCAATGGGAAAAGCCATTCTGCCAAAGATACAGTAAGAAACGCAAGAGCTCCTAAACCAACACATCTCAAAACCT
>Ga0335070_10006338_pt1 | contig 13929 bp, 9 predicted proteins | sample Lox_Sample_13_FD_206722 | JGI IMG/M metagenome (GOLD analysis project Ga0335070, IMG submission 206722) | Soil microbial communities from Loxahatchee National Wildlife Refuge, Florida, United States - Lox_Sample_1.3 | ecosystem: Environmental > Terrestrial > Soil > Wetlands | place: USA: Florida... | reverse complement strand
GCCAGCGTCGGGTGCTCCAGGGCGCACACTCGCACCGCGAGTTCGGCCCCACCGGGAACGACCGCACCCGTGTGGTGGATCCCCCCGTGGGTCAGCGTCTCCTGGACCGCGGCCAGTACCTCCGGGACGCGGACCGCCTCGACCAGAGCGTGCCCGGCGGTCAGGCCGCTGCCCAGCAGCTGAACCGCGCCAGGATTGGCCAAGCGTACGACCCCTTCCCGGTCGAGCAGCACGACCCCTTCCGCCACCCGCTCGAGCGCGGCCCGTGTCGCCTCCACCTCGCGGGTGAGCTCCTCCCGTGTGGCGCGGAAGCGCCGGTCGGACTCCTCCGCGATCGCCTCGAGGTCGGCGCCCTGCGGCAGCTCGGTCCAGGCAGCCAGGTGCCGGGCCACCGCTTCGTGGTGCCGCCTGGCCCACCTTGCGGAAAGCGCCCCCGCGACCATGGCCACCAGCACGGCCACTAGGATCTCGCCCCACGGCCACCCGTGCGCAGCCTCCTCCTCGGCGAGCCGGAGGAACCCCTGCGGGCGCTCCGCGGGTCCGACGACACGTGCCACGTAGGTCGTCGGATGGTCGGTGGTGGCCGAGCGGCGGCGGGCGACACCGACCTCGCCGCTGCGGGCGCCAACGATCTCGGGTCGCTGCAGGTGGTTCTCGAGGCGGGGAAGAAGGGAGGGCAGGGTCCAGGAGTCGGCGTGGACGTGCCCGTCCGCAGCGATCAGCGTCACTCGGAGGCCGCTGGCTGCAGCCCAGCGGCGAATCTCGGCATCCGCCGCCTCGGAGCTCTCGGCCAGCAACGAGGGCGCATACGGCGCCAGCACCTCGACCGCGAGCCTCAGCCGGTCCCGGAGGGCGGTGCGGGCCTGGCCGCGATGGATCGCCTCCATGGTCACCAGACCGCCCAGCGCGACGGCGAGGGTGCCGAGGCCGACCAGCAGGCCGGGGGAGCTCCGCTTTCTCATGCCTGACTCCGAAAGCGATACCCCGAGCCAATGTGGGTCTCGATCACCCCGTCCCCAAGCTTGCGCCGCAGCGTCCGGATGTGCGCATCCACGGTGCGCGGATCTACGCTTGAAGCCAGACCCCACACCGCGTCAAGGATCTGCTCGCGGGACGCCACGCGCCCGCCGAGCGATATGAGGTGCCACAGCACCTCGAACTCCCGCCGGGTCAGGTGCACCTCTTTCCCTTCGAGTTCGACCCTCATGCGGGCGGGCTCCGCGGTCAGGCGTGCGTCGCGGTAGACACCCCCGGGAACACCGCGTTCCCACTGCACGCGCCGAACAAGAGCGGAGACTCGGGCAGCGAGCTCACGGAGCGAGAACGGCTTCGTGAGGTAGTCATCCGCCCCCATCTCAAGGCCTGTGACGCGGTCGCCCTCCGCGGTGCGCGCGGTCAGCATCAGGATCGGTACGGTCCGGGTGGCGTCCCAACTACGGAGCTCGCGGCAGATGGTCAGGCCGTCCGTGTCGGGGAGGTTGAGGTCCAGGATCACGAGCTCCGGGAGCTCGCTCTCGCACGCGGCCAGGAAATCCTCCCCGCGGGCAAACAGCTTCACGCGGCACGCTCCCGAGCGCTCGAGATGCCGCTGCACCATCTCGGCGATGTCGCGGTCGTCCTCGACCACGAAGACCCGCGTGCTCATCCGAACCTCCCCGAGACGTAGGCCTCGGTCTGCTCCTGGCGCGGCCTCGTGAAGAGGTCCACGGTAGGAGCGTACTCCACCAACCGTCCCAGGAGAAAGAACCCGGTGCGGTCCGCCACGCGGGAGGCCTGCTGGAGGTTGTGCGTGACGATCACCACGGTCAGTTTCTTGCCGAGCTCCAGCACCAACTCCTCCACACGCTGGGTGGACATCGGGTCGAGTGCCGAGGCCGGCTCGTCGAACAGCAGGACCTCGGGTTCGACGGCCAGAGCCCGCGCGATGCACAGGCGCTGTTGCTGCCCCCCTGAGAGCATCGAAGCCGTCGTGTCGAGCCGGTCCTTGACCTCGTCCCACAATCCGGCCGATTGCAACGCCTGTTCGACCTTCAGGTCCAGTTCCGCTCGCGACAGGTCTCGGTTCAGGCGCAGGCCGTAGGCAACGTTGTCGAAGATCGAGGACGGGAAAGGGTTGGACCGCTGGAACACCATGCCCACGCGCCGGCGCACCACCACCGGGTCCGTGGTCCGAGTGTAGATGTCCTCCCCATCGAGCTTGACCTGCCCCACGAGGGAGAAGCCCGGGACCACGTCGTTCATGCGGTTCAGGCAGCGCAGGACAGTCGACTTGCCACACCCCGACGGGCCGATGAACGCGGTCACACCGGCTGCGGGTATCTCCATGGAGACGTCTCGCAAGGCCACGCTACCACCGTAGCGGCAGGTCAGACCCGCGAGCGAGAAGCGCGTCGGTCCGTTCACGCTTCGCCGGACCCCTCGTCGTGGCGGTGCCGGATGTCCTCCGCCTCCACCAGGTACACAACCTGCTCCGCGATGTTCGTCGCCTGGTCCGCGATCCGCTCCAGGGAACGGGCTACCAGAAGCAAGGCCAACGCCCGCGGGATGGTCTTGGGATCTTCCATCATGTAGGTGAGAAGCTCGCGGAACATCTGCTCGTACATGCCGTCAACGGCATCGTCTCTGGTGATGACCTGCCGCGCCGCAAGGGAGTCGCCGTGGACGAACGCCCCGATGGCATCGCGGACCATCCCGGTCGCCGCATCCGCCATGCGCGGAATGGTGATGAAGAGCTTGAGCGGCGGCACCTTGTTGAGAACAACAGCCTGACGTGCAACATGTACCGCATGGTCGGCCACCCGCTCGAGGTCCGGGGCGATCTTGACCGCTGTCATCACCATCCGCAGGTCTCGCGCCATCGGTCGCGCGCGCACGACCAACTCGATCACCCGGTGGTCCACCTCGATCTCGCGGCGATCGATGACCTCATCCCCAGCGATGACCTGCTCCGCCATTTCGCTGTTGCGCTCCACGAGCGCCCGAACCGCGAGGTTGAGCTGGCGCTCCACCTCACCCGCCATCGTGAGCAGGAGCTTCTTGAGCTCCTCTAGGTCGTGCTCCAAGGGTCTCTCAGGCATGATCACTCCCTATCCGAAACGTCCGGTGACGTACTCCTCGGTAAGCTTCTCACGCGGTGCCGCAAAGAGCTGCGTCGTTTCTCCCTCCTCAACGAGCCGACCCAGGTAGAGGAAAGCCGTCCGGTGGGCGACCCGCGCCGCCTGCTGCATGTTGTGAGTGACAAGCAGCACGGCGATCTCTTGGGCCAACTCGCGGATGGTCTCCTCGAGCTTCACGGTTGCAATGGGGTCGAGCGCCGAGGCGGGCTCATCCAGCAGCAGGATGCCTGGTGACGACGCCAGCGCCCTCGCGATGCAGAGACGTTGCTGCTGCCCGCCGGAGAACTCCAGCGCCGAGGCGCCCAGCCGGTCCTTCGCCTCGTCCCAGAGCTGAGCGCGGGTCAGCGAGCGCACCAGGATCTCCTCCAGCGTTTCGGCATCCGACACCCCTGCGAGGCGCGGCCCGAACAGCACGTTCTCGCGCACCGAAAGCGGGAACGGGTTCGGTTTCTGGAACACCATCCCGACCTGGAAGCGTAGCGCCTCCAGCGGCCATGAGGGATCGTAGGCATCGCGACCCTCGACGAGAACCTCGCCCCGGCGGAAGAACCCCAAAAGGTGGTCGTTCATGCGGTTGAAGCAGCGCAACAGGGTGGACTTGCCGCACCCGGAGGGTCCGATGAGGGCGGTGACGCCGCGAGGCGGCACCTCCACCGTGATCCCCCTCAGGACCTCCGTGGTGTCGAAGCCCGCAACCAACTCTCTCGTCGCCAGGGCGGCGCTGCCGCCGCTCATACGGCCGACCCCCGAAGCTTCGTGCGCAGTCGGTTGCGCAGCGTGATCGCTGCCAGGTTCAACACCACCACCAGAACGAGCAGCACGAGCACTGAGGCGTACACCATCGGTTTGCCTGCCTCGACGTTGGGGGACTGGAACCCGACGTCGTAGATGTAGAACCCCAGGTGCATGAACTTCCGATCGAGGTGGAGGAAAGGAGGAATCCGGTCAAACGGCATTGTAGGCGCCAGCTTCACCACCCCGGTAAGCATGAGCGGTGCCACCTCGCCCGCGCCGCGCGCGACCGCGAGTATTGCACCCGTCAGAATGCCGGGGGTGGCGTAGGGCAGGACCACGCGGCGCAGAGTTTGCCATCGTGTGGCACCCAAGGCGCGCGCCCCGTCCCGCACCGCCTGGGGAACCGCCTGCAACCCCTCCTCCGTCGCCACGACAACCACCGGGAGCGTGAGCAGGGCCAGCGTCAGCGAAGCCCACAGGATGCCCCCGGTCCCGAACGTCGGCGTCGGCAGCACGTCCGAGAAGAACAGGCGGTCGATGCTCCCGCCAAGCGTGTAGACGAAGAACGCCAGACCGAAAGCACCGAAAACGATCGAGGGAACACCTGCCAGGTTGGCCAGGGCCAGGCGCACGGCGTTGGTGAACGCCCCCTCGCGTGCGTACTCGTTGAGGTAGACCGCGGTGACAACCCCAAGCGGTACCACCGCCACCGTCATCAGAAGCACCATGAGCGCCGTGCCGAAAATCGCCGGAAGGATGCCTCCCTCGGTGTTGGACTCGCGCGGCTGTCCTGCGAGGAACTCCCACCAGCGGGAGACGTACAGCCCCAGCTTCTGCCGGCCGCTCAGGGCGTTTTGCGGTATCGCACGGACAATGGCGGAAACCGGCACCGCTTTTTCGCGGCCTTCCGCCGTAGCCATCACCAGCTTCCCCTGACCGAGGCCCTCCTGCACCGCGACGAGCCTCTTCATTGCTGGACGGGTTGCATCGTCCTCCCGGGCCTGCGCCGCGGCGAGTCTGGCCTCCAGTTCTCGCGTGTCGGCCCCACGCCTCTGGGCTCCAGCCACCAAAGCCATCAACCTGGCAACGGGGGCATGCTGGCGGTCCACTCCCCTTAACAGGCTGCGTTCCTCCTCCACCAGACGGTGAGCCTCGGCGACCATGCGCTGCAGCGTCTGACGGAACTCCGGGCTCGTAGCGGTGAGCGAGTTGCCGTCGACATCCAGTCGGAGGGGAAAACCATAGAAGTTGCCGTTCTCCTGCCGCTCGAGCAGCCAGGCGTCGGCCGGCATCGACTCCTGCCGGATCTCGCTCCGGCGGATCCAGCGGAAATCCGCCCCCGAAAGGTCGCGGTTGCCCACCTTGAGGCGGATGCGCGTGCTGCCGGGACTGGCCGGATCGGGCTCCCGGTCCCACACCTCGCCCAGCACCTTGCTGCCGTCGGTGAGGGTCAGTTCCACGAGCGGGCGCGGCCAGAAGAATCCTCCCGCCACATCCACGACCACCACCACAAGGCCGCCGATCATCGCGAGCGCGATCAGGACGCACGCGCCGGTCAGCCAGCGCTGGGCCGTGCCTTCGGCGAGCCAGCGGCGGACCAGGCTCATGCGGCCAGCTTCCCGAAGCGCTTCCGCAGCCTGGCCGCAACCATGACCGCCGCCGTGTTGAGCACGAACGTCACCAGAAAGAGGAGCAGGGCCGTAAGGATCAGGACCCGGTAGAGCGCACCGCCGTACGGTGCCTCAGGCATCTCCACGGCGATGCAGGCGGACATCGTCCGCATCCCGTTGTACGGCGAGAACGAGAGGATCGGCGTGTTGCCCGTAGCCATCAGCACGATCATGGTCTCGCCCACGGCCCGGCCGAAGCCAGTCATCACCGCCGCGAAGAGGCCAGGGCTGGCTGCGGGAATCGCCACCGTTCGGGCTGCCTGCCAGCGCGTCGCGCCCAGCGCCAGCGACGCCGAGATCAGCGAAGGCGGCACGTTGGAGAAGGCGTCCTCGGCAAGGGTGAAGATGATCGGGATCACCGCGAAGCCGAGCGCGAACCCGACCACCACCGCGTTGCGCTGGTCGTAGGTGATGCCGGCGGCGCCGAGCAGCCACCCTTTGAAGTCGCCCGCAAAGAGAGCCCTTTCCAACACCCCCTCGAGGCCGAAGCACGCGACGGTCACTCCTGTCAGCAGCACTCCCACGAGACCCAGCTCTCGCCAGCCCGTGGTGCGGCGGCGCAGGCTCCCTGGGACTGCCTCCCATGCCACTGCTGCCGCGACCACGACCGTGGGGATCAGGACGAGGAGCGCCAGCGTGCCGACGATGTGACGCTGGAGCAGTGGCGCGAGGAGCAGCGCAGCAAGAAAACCCACGACCACCGAGGGAAGGGCCGCCATCAGCTCCACCAACGGTTTGGCGAGCTGGCGCAGACGCTGCGGTGCGAATTGGCTCACGAACAGCGCCGCAGCCAACGCCACGGGCCCCGAGAACAGCAGGGCGTAGAAGGCGCCCTTGAGGGTCCCGACGAACAGAGGGACGAGGGAGAGCTTGGACTCGTACGACTCGCTGCCGCCGGTCGACTGCCAGGTAAGCTCTGGCTTGGTGAAACCCTCGTAGCGAACCGGCAGGAAGAGCGTCGCGGCAGAGACCTCGGGGTAGGCCAGGTCTAGGCCCCATCGGTGCACCGCCCCTTCGGAGGCGACTGCGAACAGGCCGTCGCCGCGTGGTGAGACTCCAAACAGCGTCGCACCCTTTGGGAAGTCGGGGAGGGCCATCAGCACACGGCGCCCGGTGAGGTAGGCGAGCTCCGCGCCCGTGGAGCGCACGATTTCGAAGGTCTTGTCGCGCTGGGAGACCGCGAGCCCGAGGACGGCCCCCGAGCCTGGGAACGTCCCGGCCAGGTCCAACACACGGCTGCCGGCAACGGTGCCGGTCACTACCTGCCAGGCGCTCACCTTCCCGCTCTCGTCACCGACCAGGCAGGTGACGTCTCCCAGCACCAGAGCCGCGGCGGTCGGCATTGCGGAGAGCGGCACCGTTGCCTGTGGCGCCACAGCGGCCGTGGCTGCTCCAACGAGCGAGAACCATGCGAGCTCGCGCCGCGAGGCGAGCCACGCTTCACTGCCGTCGCGCGACAGGGCGCCCACCTCCGGCGGTGCGCCCAGCTCCAACCGCACCGCCGTGGCCTCGTCGCCGGAACCCGAAAGCGCCGTCGCACCACCGTCGGTGCCGACCATCACGCACGGGCTCTCGCGGTTGCCCGCCACCGCGAGGATGCGACCACCCCCAGGGGGTGGCATCGCCAGCACCCGCTGCGGGACTGGCTCCACGATGCGCCTGTCCCCCTGCCAGCGGACCCTGGTTCCGAACGCCCACACCTGCAGCCTGCCTGCCCCGTCCTCGAGCGCCAGCAGCGTGCCGGCTTCGTTCGTGCGCGCCTGCCGGACCGGCGGACGGACACCTTCCAGAAGCAACGAGCTTGGAGTGCCTTCCCGGGGCACGACGTGCGCCGCGCCGTCTCGGCCCAGCACGACGACGCTCTCACGGTACTCGTCCTCCATAGCCGCCATTGGTTCACGGCCGTCGGCCACGACGGGTTCTGGCCGCAACGAGCCGGTCCTGAACAGGGGCAGGCACTGGGCCACAAGGAAGATCATCAGGAACGCCACCGCCAGCAGAACCGTCGAGCCGCCCGCCGTGATCAGGACGGCGACGAATCGGTCGACGGCACGGCTATGCCGAAGGCGGGACGTGGCAAGCGGGCTCACGCTTTCTCCAACCGCATACTCCCGACAGAGAAGCGTAACCCGGAACGGCCCTCGCCGTTCCGGGTCGCCTCGGTCATGGGCAGATCAATTGAGCTTCGCCATCTCTTCCTGGACCACCGCGGCCGGCAGAGGCAGGAAGCCATCCTTCACGACGATCTCCTGACCTTCGCGCGAGAGCACGAACTTGAGGAACTCCTTGGTGAGTGGGTCCATCGGGCGGCGCGGGTCGCGCACGACGTAGATGAACAGGTAGCGCGAAAGCGGATACTTCTTGGACAGCGCGTTGGCGTAGTTCGGCTCTACCGCTTCCGCCCCCACCTTGGGCGCGATGGGAAGCGCGCGTACCCCCGAGGTGCGGTAGCCGATCCCAGAGTAGCCGATGGCGTAGTTGTCTTCGCTGACGCCCTGCACCACCGAGGCCGAGCCGGGCTGCTCCTTGACGGTGTCCTTGTAGTCGCCCTTGTAGAGCGCATGCTCCTTGAAGAAGCCGTAAGTGCCGGAGGCCGAATTACGGCCGAAGATCGAAATGGGCTTGCCGGCCCATGCACCCTTCAGGCCCACCTGCCCCCAGGTCGTGATGTCGTTGGGGTAGCCGCCCTTGCGGGTCTTGGAGAAGATTGCGTCCAGCTCGGGCATGGAGAGCGAGGCGATCGGGTTGTCCTTGTTCACGTAGACGCCGATGGTATCGAGCGCGGCGCGCATCTGGGTCGGTTTGAAGCCGTACTTCTTCTCGATTGCATCGACCTCCTCCGGCTTCATGTCGCGCGACATGGGTCCCAACTGCGCGGTGCCGCCGATCAGGGCCGGGGGCGCCGTCGAGGAACCCTTCCCCTCGACCTGGATCCGCACCGTGGGGTACAGCTTCGCAAAAGCCTCACCCCAGAACGTCAAGAGATTGTTCATCGTGTCGGAGCCAACCGAGTTGAGGTTTCCCGACACGGCCGGTCCACGCTGATAGGCGGGGATCGCCGGGTCAACCTGGGCCACCTGCGCGCTCACGGCCGCAGCCACGAGCAGACCGCCCAGAACGAGGGAAGTAAGGCGACAGTGTTTCATGGTGTCCTCCTCGAGGCGGGAGATCCCGCCGCGGCGGATTCTCCTGCCGGGTTGTGAAGACGAGGTGAAGATCCGGGCTACACTCTCGCCGTGCGAAAGCTCGCGATCGTCGCCGCTCTCGCCGCGCTCGCGCCTGCGTGCGTCGGCACCGACACCTCATCCCGGCCGGAAGCGCTGCGCTCCTCCCCCGCAGCCGCCCGCACGGTGCTGGTCTCCCTCGACGGGTTGGCTGCGGGTCGCCACCGGCAGAACCTCCGCGACGGCGTGTACACCGAAAAGGAAGGTCTTGCCGCCTTCGAGCGTGGGGGGTACGTCGTGGAGAACGCGATCCCGGTTAACCCGCCGCTCACCGCGGTGAGCCACGCCTCGATCGCGACCGGTGCCTTCCCCTCGCTGACCGGGATCGTCGCCAACGTCTTCCACATGCCCGGAACGCCGATCACTCAGGCCGCCTCCGGGTTCGACGCCCCGTGGGGCGCGGAGCCGCTCTGGCAGGCGTTCCGCCGGCAGGGGAGGCGTGTTGGCGTCCTCACGTTCCCCGGGTGCGACGAAACCTCGCCCCCGCGCACCGCCGACTTCGGCATGGTCTACGTCAACAAACCCGACGCTTCACCCACGATCCTGAGCCTCGACGCCACCCAGTTCGAGCAACGTGCGCTCCCGCCGGGATGGGTGAGCTACACCGCCCCGCGACGTACGAAGATCTCGGTCAAACTCGCCGGCGAAGCTGTCCCGGCGGTCGCGACCTTCACGTTGACCACACTCGACACCACCGATGACCGCGTGGCGGACTACGACACACTCGTGGTGGACGATGACGACGACCTCAGCAACGGAACGCTGGCTCGGGTCCGCGTCGGCGAGTGGTTCCCGCTCCGGGTGCGGGCTCCGCACCACGACGGTGGGACACGCACAGTCGGCTCGTGGTGTCTGCTGCAGGAGCTTTCCCCCAACCTCTCGGTCATGAAGATCTACCGCGGCGGATTCTTCTCAACCGAGGCGTACCCCCGCGCGTTCCGCGAACGCCTGGAGGAGCGAGCCGGCTTCTGGCCCGGGCCCGGTGACGAGCGTGCCCTCGAGCGCGCCCTCTCAGGCCAGGACGGCCTCACGCTGCCCGAGTTCCTCGAGCAGACGCGGCGCTTCTCGGAGTATTTCAGCGCCTGTGCGCGCGCCACGATCGAGGGCGAGAGGTTCGACCTGCTCATGCTCTACCAGCCGACCGTCGACGAGGTGGAGCACGTCCTGCTGGTGACCCAGGTGCAGCAGGAGGCCTACTCGAAGGAGTTCGCCGCCACCGCCGGTGGCGCGGTCACAGAGACCTACAGGATGGCTGACCGTGCGGTGGGCGAGCTTGCCCGCGAGCTGGACCTCTCCCGCGATGCGCTGGTTGTGGTCTCCGATCACGGCATGGCACCGGTGTGGGAGACCGTGCAAATCAACCAGCTGCTCCAGCACGCCGGTCTCGCGGAAGGCGAGCAGGGTGAGAGGGGCTGGCGCGTGAAGGCGAGCTCCAAGATCGTCGCTTTCGGTTCGGGCGGTTGCGCCAATCTCTACGTGAACCTCAAGGGGCGCGAGCCCGGCGGCGTGGTCGACTCTGCCGAGATGGCGGCCGTGGTGCGGGCGGCCGCCGTCGCCCTCGCCAACGTCCAAGTCGACGGTCACGACGTGGTGGAGGCGATGTTCCGCCGCGAGGAGTTGGGACGAGTCGGTTTGGACAGCCCCAACGCCGGCGACCTCGTCGTGTTTCTGCACCCCGGCTTCATGGCAACCTCCACGATCGGCGCTCCCGGCGAGCCGTTCCATGCCCCGGCCGAAATCGCCGGCCAACACGGCTACCTCAACACCCACGCCGAGATGGCCGCGGTATGGCTGGCCCGCGGGGCCGGGGTCCCGATCCGCCGCGTGGCGACCGCCTCGCTCACCGAGGTGGCGGCGTTCCTCGCCCGCCTCGCCGGGGTTCAGCCTCCGGGGCAGGCCGCTCCCTGGAGACAGTGACCGGGCCGTAGGGAGGCTGCGCCTTGCGCTTGGCGGAGGCCGTATCAGGCCGGCTCAGAGCGTATCCAGCCAGAAACGCACGCCGACGAACGCCTCCCGGGTCGGGCCGGGGTGGTAGGAGTTCCCGTCCGGATCTGGCTCGGTGAAGGCGATGTACTCCGTGTCGAACAGGTTGCGCACGATGCCCTGGATCTCGCCCCGGTGGCCCTTGCCCTGCCACTGGTACGCCGCCCGCAGGTTCACGAGAGCGTAGGGGTCGGTCCACACCGTGTTCGACGGATCGATGTATGACCGGCTCTGGTACTCCGTGCCCAGGCCCACCACCCAGTGCGGCTCCGGCCGCAGCTCGAGGTCGAGGTACGCCAGGTGTGCTGGCGAGTTGGGAAGCCAGGTGCCGGTGTAGCTCTCTCCCGTGATCGTCGTGACCGTGTCGTACGTGAAGTGGTTCCAGGTGTACGCGAGCTCCACCGCGACCGTACCGCTCGGCCTCCACCCCAGCAGCGTCTCGATTCCCCACCGGGTGCTCGAACCGGCGTTCTGGTAGAAGGTCTCCAGCGGTCGGTCGGCGATCCGGTACCGCCCGAAGTCGTTCTCGGTCGTCAGGTGAAACGCGGCCACATCAAAGGCAAAGGTTCCGCTGGCGCTGCCGCGGATACCCACTTCGCCCCCCTGTGAGGTCGCAGGGACGAGTTCCTGGTTCAGGCCACCGAAGTGCGCGGGGTTGTTGGTGAGCTCCTCGGTTGTGGGCGGCAGGAACCCCTGACCCCAGGCCGCGTACGCGCCGAAGTTCTTCGAGGGGTTCCAGGTCACCCCCACGCGGCCCGTCGTCTGGTCGAAGTTGCGGGTGCCCGAGAGGTCGGTGCCGTCGAGCTTGAGGCGGTCGTCGAGGCCGTTGTGGATCCAGTCGTAGCGCACCGAGAGCATGACGCCCCAGGCGGGACCGAGATCGATCCTGTCGATCAGGAAGCCGGCGTAGCCGGCCTGGGCGATCGTCTGATCCGAAAGCAGGTTCGACCCCTCCACTGCGCCGCCCAGGTTCGGATACCTCCGATCCGTGAAGTTCTGCCAGTCGAGGTCCGTTCCCACCGAGAGATGGTGGTTGAGTGACCCGATCCTTGCGAGCGTGGTGTACTGGACGAACGCCCCGGGTGCTCCGTACGAGCGGTGCTGCACCGAGGACGGCACCGACTCCTCCCACCGCGTGCCGCGGTAGTAAAGGCTGTAGGTGAGGTCCGCTGCCGCGCCGACCCGGGTCACGCCGGCCAAGCCGACCGTGCCGCGCCGGGTCTTCTGGTACTCGTTGAAGGTGAGCGCGTCCGGGTTGGGCTGCCTCGGGTCCTCCTCCACCTGGTGGATGTTGAGCCCCTCCGCGTTCTGGTTGAAGTAATCAGTGCCGATCGCGATCACGGTGAGTTGTGTGGTCGGTGCAGGGTCGAAGCGGAATTTGAAGTACAGGTTGGTCGCGTCGAAGGCGCTGTGCACCCGGTAGCCGTCTCCCTGGGTGTAGGACGCCGACACCCGATAGTTCAGGGACCCGGCACCGCCCGATTCGGCGAGCCCCTTGAGGAACCCGAACGACCCTCCGCTCGCGAACAGGTCTCCGGCTGCGTGGCTGGGTCCGCCGTCGCGCGTCGTGATGTTGATGATCCCACCGGAACCACCGCCCCCATAGAGCGAGGATGCCGGGCCGCGAAAGACCTCGACCCGGTCCACGGTGGCCCAGTCCACGTCGAAGAGGTCCGGTGTGAGTCCGGTGGGGTCACCGAGCGGCAGCCCGTCCTGCAGCACCTTGACACCCCGGATACCCCGCTCTGTCAGGATCCCCTGCCCGCGGATCGAGAGGTGGACCCGTTCGCCGTTGGCCTGGTTGTCCACCTTGACGCCCGGCACCAGCTTCAGGGCTTCGTCCGCAGCGATCATTCTCGACTCAGTCTTCTTCAAGGTTTTCTCGTCCACGACCGTCACGGCCGAAGGGGTGTCCTTCACCGGCACCTCCATCCGCGGGGCCGTGACGACGATGGTGCTCGTCAGCGATGTGGGAGGCGTCTCCTGCGCCGCCGGGGGCGGAGGGGTCTCCACCTGCTGGCACCACGCGGTACGCCAGCCCACAGCAACGGTCGCAAGCAACGCCAGTGAGATCGCTGGGAATCGGCGCGAAACAACACCGAAGCCGAAAATCTCCGTGAAATGTTTCACGTGCAAATGGTACTCGTGGTGCCCCCTCATGGGAAGGGGTCAGCGCGACGGCAGGCCCGGGCTCCCCTGGTTACTGCACGGCCACGCCAGCTCTGGGCGCGGTTGCCTCGCGGAGCGGCACCGCGAACGACCAGTTCTCGTCCGCGGCAGGCGTGACCGTGCCGTGCCGGACGAGGTACTCCACCAGCAGTTCAAACATCGAGCGGTCGATCTCGGTGACGCGGGGTGCCTCGGACAGGTGCGGGTACCCCCCACCGCCGGCAGCCCGGTAGGAGTTGATGGCCACCGTGAACGAATCGTCGCCCTGCACCGGCTTGCCCGCGACACGCAGACCACGAATCCGCGCGCCGACCGATGCCGATGGATCCACAAGGTAGGTCGCACCCTCGAGGGTATCGAAGTTGTAGGGTGGAATATCCGAGTTGCGCAGCAGCCGCGTCCCGATCGCACTGCAGTCGATGCCGACCCACCCACGCACCGCATGCTCCAACACATCCTTCAGCTGCGCGCCTGTGAGGCGCACCGTGACCAGAGTGTTGGGGTATGGATAGAGGGCGTAGGCGAGGCGCGGTGTCACGACACCCGCGGGAAACTCGATCTGTCCGCCACGCAACGGCGCAGCCAGTGAGAGCTGGGCGCCGCTCGCCTCCAGCTGCACCGAGTGGATAAGATCGACGCTCGGGTCGTCGCTCATCGGCAGGCTGGCCACCCTGAGCGGCGCAGCCAGCCGACCGATCGGGCGCGAGAACTCGGTCTTCACCCGCGCCTCGGCGTCGGCGACCGCTGCCACCACCTCTCGGGCAGGCGTCTCCCCGGCCGTCTTGAGGTTCTCTCCGCGCCAGCCCGTCACCTTCCACGCGTGTCCCGTCCGCGAAAGATCGAGGTCGACCCGGGTCACGAGCTCCGCCCACCGCCCCGGCTGGGCCACCACAGTCTTGCCGAGGGCGCGCGGGGGGATGTCACGGTGGGTGTGCCCGGTGAGCAGCAGGTCGATGCCATCGAGTTGTGCCACGCGCCACCCGTAGTTCTCGTGCTCGCTCCCGTTGGAGGCGCCGGTCTCGAGGTCGCGCT
>Ga0335070_10006337_pt1 | contig 13930 bp, 12 predicted proteins | sample Lox_Sample_13_FD_206722 | JGI IMG/M metagenome (GOLD analysis project Ga0335070, IMG submission 206722) | Soil microbial communities from Loxahatchee National Wildlife Refuge, Florida, United States - Lox_Sample_1.3 | ecosystem: Environmental > Terrestrial > Soil > Wetlands | place: USA... | reverse complement strand
CCCAAGGGCCTGGCGCCGATCGCGATCGGGCTCTGCCTCACCCTCATCCATCTGATCTCGATCCCGGTCACGGCGACCTCGGTCAATCCTGCGCGCAGCACCGGCCCCGCGCTCTTCGCCGGCGCCTGGGCGCTCTCGCAGCTCTGGATGTTCTGGGTGGCACCCATCATCGGTGCAGCGCTGGCCGGCGGCGTCTATAAGGCGCTCTGGCGCAAGGATTGACGGTCGCCGCGACGAGGGGCCTCGCAGGTTCGGTAGACGGACCGCTCGAGGAAGGGCTGAAACGTGGCATCGGAGCTGTATGGCCCGATCAGCTCGACCAGCGGCATATCGGCCGATGGTTAGCGGGCCCGCCCCAGATGCAGCCTCAGCCGCCGCGCGAGAATGTCGCCCCGCCCGCCGACGCGCTGGCTTCGGCGGGATCGGGGACGCACAGCTCGCGCGTTGACAGGCCAGCTATTTGAAGACCGACCGGGCCTTTTTGAGGCTCTCCTCCATCGCCTTCCATGCCTTGTCCGCGCCTTCCCGAAGCTGATCCCAGGCTTGGTCGCCAGCCTTCTGCATATCGGCCATCTGCTGCTGCAGCAGGTTGCGCCGTTCGCGGAGTTCCTTGAGTTGCTTGTCGTACGCTTCCTTCATGCCGGCGAGCGGCTGCTTAGCCTTGGCCTCCAGCTTCGAAATGTCCGCGTTCCATCGGTCGAGCTGCTCTTTGAGCTTTTTGACATAGACATCTCTTGCAGTCATGGGTGTCTGTCCTTTCCTCGTCTTTGCCCGTCTCCCGCCCAGCGCGGTGTCAGGTAGGTTAAAGTGATAAGGGTGCTTAAATCGGCGCTCCCCACCGTGATCGCAGCGGCTTCGAAGGATGGGGCGCTGAAGAAGCCTTGGGCGTCATTGCCGAAACCGTATCCCTCGATCGGCGCTCCCAAAACATCCCTATCGATCCGGCCGTTGTCGTTCTCGTCATGGATCACGATGACGGCATAACGGCCTGGCGGCAGCTGCGTGAATACCGTGCTCTGTCTGCCTCGCTTCGCCCTGATTGCCGTCCCGATGAGACGGCCGCTGTCCGGCATGAGCCCGCGTATCGCCGCGTTGACGATGGCGCTTTGGAAGCCATCGGCACTGTCGTAGAGCGCCACCAGAATCTCGCCGCCGTCCGAACGGACGCCGTCAACGGTCAGCCGCAGCTCGGCCGAAAGAGCCGCACCTGTCGACAAGGCGACGAGAACAAGCGAGCTCAAGAACGCACGAACCGCTCGACGCGCTTGCGTCTTTCGCACCGAGTACGCGTGCTCGCATCTTGTGAGCGAATTCATGCAACCTCCGCGTTGGGAGGCAGCGATCGCCGCGAGGGTCACCGGGATTCCCCGGGTTCCCCAGCGCTCGACGCGATCATAGACCCTTCGCCCCTACGAGGAAGCAAGTCTTTGGGCGCTGACCGCCTGAAGCTGTCCTGCGTTCCTGCCCGAACCGCCCTTGGGGGCTATGCGCGACAGAATTACCGTTGGTTTACCTGGCAGATAGCGCCAAGTCTGCGGTCTTCATCGTGACGCCGGCATAGCAAGGAAGGACACGAACGAGGCGAGCAGGTGTCCGCCCGCGCGGCCGGTCAGATCATCGACAGCGGCGTCTTGCGCTTTGGCGGCGGCGAGAGCGCGTCGAGCGCCACCAGATCCTCGGCCGTCAACGCCAAATCGAGCGCCGCGCGGTTCTGGCGGACATGCTCGGGATCGGACGCCTTCGGAATCACGATGGCGTCGGGCCGGCGCAGGATCCAGGCAAGCGCCAACTGTCGCGTCGTCACGCCGTGCCGCTCGGCGATGCGCTTCAATTCGGTTCGGTCGGCGAAGGCACCGATCTCAAGCGGCGAATAGGCCATCAGCGGAATCTTGCGCTTCGCCTGCCAGGTCAGGAGATCGAACTCCGGCCCCCGATGCTTCAGGTTGTAGAGCACCTGGTTGGTGGCGCAGCCCTTGCCCTGCGGCAGACCGAACAATTCCTCCATATCGTCGGTGTCGAAATTGCTGACGCCCCAATGGCGGATCTTGCCGCCCTGGCGCAGCGCCTCGAAGCCCGCGACGGTTTCGCTCAACGGCTCGTTCCCGCGCCAATGCAGGAGATAGAGATCGATCCGGTCGGTCTTGAGCCGCTTCAAGCTGCGTTCGCAGGCGAGCATCACGCCCTGCCGGCTCGCATTGTGCGGATAGACCTTGCTGACGATGAAGACTTGGTCGCGCCGGCCCTTGACCGCCTCGCCTACCACCTCTTCGGCGCCGCCTTCGCCATACATCTCGGCCGTGTCGATGAGGCTCAAGCCCAGATCCAGCCCGAGCTTGAGCGCCGCCACCTCATGCGCCCGCTCGCCGCCGCGCTCGCCCATGCGCCAAGTGCCTTGGCCCAGCGCCGCGACGCTCTCGCCGGACGGCAAGGTCACGCTCCGCAGTTTCGCCATCGCCAGCCTCCCTCCGTTGGCGCCCATTTCCTTCAGCCGGAAAAGCCGTCCGAGCGATGCACCGCGCGCCCGCCCAGCAGCGTCAAATCGACCTGGGTCCCGCCGACCTCGTAGGGATCGATCGTGAAGATGTCGCGGTCGAGCAGGATCACGTCCGCGAATTTGCCGGGCGCCAGCGAGCCGGTCTCTTCCGAGCGCCAGGCCGCGGCTGCCGCGCGGGTGGTATAGCCGCGGACCACCTGCTCGACGGTGAGGCACTCTTCCTCGACGAAGGCCGGATAGTTGGATCTCTTGTTCTCCGGCCGGCGCGTCACCGCGACCTGCATGATGGCGAAGGGATTGAGCGTCGAGACGCCCCAATCGCTGCTGACGGCATAAGGCGCGCCGCTGTCGAGGATCGTGCGCCAGGGATACATCCACCGCCCGCGCGCCTCGCCCACCATCGGCAGCGCCACCTCCGTGACCGAGGGTTCGCAGCGCGCCCAGAGCGGCTGGATATTGGCCACGACCCCCAGCTCGCGGAAACGCGGAATATCCGCGGGGTCGATCATCTGCACATGCGCCAGCTGATGCAGGCTGGGCCAGGCGCCGTTGGCCCGGCGCGCCGCCTCGATATCGTCCAGCGCCACCCGGGCCGAGCCGTCGCCGATGACATGGACATGGAGCTGATAGCGCGCCGCGTCGAAGGCGATGAAGAGCTGCTTCAGATGTTCCTCGTCGAACATCAGCGTGGCATTGCCGCCTTCCGCGTCGGAATAGTCCTCGATCATCACGGCGGTCCTGTTCTCGAGCACGCCGTCGAGGAAGAACTTGGCGGAATGCACCTGGGCCATGGGCGTCTTGAAGTCCCGGCGCAGCGCGTCGAGGCGGCCCAGCGCATCGGCGACCGATTCCTCGGGATTGACCTTGGCCGTGGCGCGCACGCGCACCGTGAGCTCGCCCGCCCGGTCGAGATCGCCATAGACCCTCATATGGCGATCGCGCACCAGCGCATCGAGCACGCCGGTGATGCCATGGCGGTTGCACAGCGTCTGACCGAACCTCACGCCCTCGAAATAGGCGTCGAGCGGCAGCTTGGGCATGCGCTGTCGCACCCAGTCGATCGCGTCCTCGTAGATCAACCCGGTCGGAACGCCCTTCGCGTCGCGCACAAACTTGCCGTTGGGCGGATCGGCCACGTTGGCGTCGAGGCCGATTGCCTCGCAGCCTTTCGAATTGATGGCGGCGTTGTGGCCGTCGGAGGCATAGATCCAGACCGGACGGCCGGGCACGGCCGCATCCAGCACGGCGCGATCGAGATTGTGGGCGCCGAAGATGCCGCTGTACCAGCCGACGCCCCGCACCCACTGGTCGTTGGTGCGCCGGGCCGCGAACTCGCGCAACACCGCCTGCAGCTGCTCGACCGTGCGGCACTCCTCGAGATTGGCGCTGGAGGAAAAGCCGGTGCCGCTGTCCTGGAGATGGATATGGGTGTCCTGGAAGCCGGGCAGGGCGAGCCGGCCGCCGGCATCGATCTTCTGGGTGCGTCCGTTGGCGAGCGCCCGGATCTCGTCGTTGCGGCCGATCGCGATCAGCCGGCCGTCCCTGGCGGCGAGCGCCTGGGCCCGCGGCTGCAAGGGGTCCATGGTGCGGATGTCGGCATTGACGAGGATGAGATCGGGCGCGTCGTGAGCCATTGCAGAGACCTGCTGAGAAACGAAAAGCGCCTTCTCCGGCGGGAGAAGGCGCTGTCGATCAAATCAGGAGGTTCGCGAAAAGACAAACCCGAAGCGCTATCCCCGGCCGGCCGGCCGGGTTGTCGGTTCAATCCGCCATGGCGGCGACGCCGATCGGGCAGCTCATCCCGGTGCCGCCGAGGCCGCAATAGCCGCCCGGATTCTTGGCGAGATATTGCTGGTGATAATCCTCGGCGTAATAGAAGGGGCCGGCGGGCGCGATCTCGGTCGTGATCGGGCCATAGCCGCCCTGGGTCAGGACGCGCTGATAGGCCTGGCGCGAGGCCTCGGCCGCCCGCAGCTGCTCGGGGCCGTAGGTATAGATGGCCGAGCGATAAACCGTGCCGACGTCGTTGCCTTGGCGCATGCCCTGGGTCGGGTCGTGGCTTTCCCAGAAGATCTTGAGGAGGGCCTCGTAGGAGGTCTCCTGGGGGTCGAACACCACCAGCACAGCCTCGGTATGGCCGGTCAAGCCGGTGCAGGTCTCCCGGTAGGTCGGATTCGGCGTGAAGCCGCCCGCATAGCCGACGGCGGTCACCCAGACGCCCGGTGCCTGCCAGAACTTGCGCTCGGCACCCCAGAAGCAGCCGAGCCCGAACACGGCCTGCTGCAAGCCGGCCGGGAAGGGCGGCGTCAGCTTATGGCCATTGACGTAGTGGGTTTCCGGCACGGGCATGGGCTCGGCGCGGCCGGGCAGGGCCTCGGCCTTGGTCGGCAGCGACAAGGATTTCTCGGCGAAGAGGCGGCTGAGCATGTCGGACCTCCCGTCCTCAAATTCTTGGGTTCTCGGATGCCCAAGGATTTGGCGGATCGGGCGGGGGAAAACAAGGGGGCGGGAAGGGCCGGGAGATCACGTCGGGTTGAGGGGAAGGTGAGCGGGTGGAAGAAACATGTCCCCTCCCCCCTTGAGGGGGAGGGCCAGGGAGGGGGCTGCACGATGTCGATACCGTGCAGCCCCCTCCTTAATCCTCCCCCTGAACGGGGGAGGAGATCGGATCTGCGCTACCGCCGGCGTCCGCCCGCACGGCGGCGGACCGGCAGGGCGACGGGCTCGCCGAAATGCTGGGCCAGGGCGCGGGCCTTCATCTCGGGCCAGCGGGCGACCAGCTCGGTCGAGCTGATGGCGCCGTAATGGCTCATGATCTCCTGGGCGAGGCTCAGGCACATCGGCTTCTCGACCGCCACCCAGTGCTCGAACTCCCAGGCGATGCCCTCAGCCTCGAGCGAGGCGGTCGCCTGGAAGACATAGGCGTCATGGCGCATCTCGCCGGCCTTCACCACGCAAGGGCGGAGCGCGTAGTCGTCGGACTCGTACCACTGGATGCGGGCGACATCCTCGGCCGTGAGCCCGGTCACGAGGCGGCCTTCGACCCGCCCGCCCGGCGTCGGCACGATGATTGGAAAGGACTCGTCCTTGGCGCGGCGGCGCTCATATCCAAGGATCTCGGCCGGCGCGTGATCGATGTCGGCGGCGTCGCGGTCGAGCACCAGGCGGAGCAGATCCGCGTCCATCAGGCTGCCGAAGAAGAAGAGGCGCATCGTCCTTCACTCCCCAACTCAACTCGGGTTCAAGATCCGCGCCACCGAACCCTTGCGGGGCCGGTAGGCGGCGCCTCTCCGGAGCGTGCGACCGCTCCCAGAGGCGTTCAGACCGTCTTTGCCGTTTTGGGGAGGGGCCCCCTGGCGGCGAACAACAAATCACGTCCCAATCGGAACCGGCATCACCGATGCCGCTCAACCAATAAGAGGCCGCGTTTTCGTCGTTGCGTAACCACGAGGGGCCATAGGCACGTGCGAACTACGTCCGTCGCCGCAAATAATGGCAATCGAACCCTTGCGCAAGAGTAAATTGATCCCGTGAAAAAATTTTGGCGCCAGCGTCGCCCGGCAATAACGTTGAAGCGCCCGGCGACCCCGCGCGATCGCTAGCCGGGCTTCGCGTCGATCGTCTGCGCGAGAGCGGGCGACAGCAGGAGCGCCGGAAAGCTGCCCCAGGAAGCGAAGCCGGCCCTCGTCGCGCTCGAATCCGGCGAGAAGCTCGCTGGATCCGGCGCCACCAAGGCGCGGGCATGAGCTTCGAGAAAGGCGGCTCCCCCCGCCGCCTCGATCCAGGCAGCGGAAGCCACGACCACGTCCCAGCGCCGGCTTCTCGCCTCGCGCCTCGCCACCTGGCCCGGCACCGTCAGCCGATCGATGGCCCGCCACGCATCCTCGCGCAGTGTCGGTTCGACCGCGGCCTCGAGCCGTGGCAGATCGACGGCATCGGAGACGAAGTCGGGATCGGCCTCGCCTGCGAACAGGACGGAGAGGCGAGGCTCCAGGCGATGCAGCTCCTGCAGTCCCTGATAGACGGCGAGGCGAGCCGCCAGCCGATCAGGTGGCGTCGGCGCCGGCCGAGCGCCGCGGGGGTCCCTGACGAGGGCATGGGCCGGCCGGCCGTCGCGACCTTCGAGCAGCGCCGCGAACTCGGCCATGACGGGCCCTCGACCATAGGCCTCGCGGTAACGGGCCTGGCCCGCGGCGGCAATTTCGGCGGCCCGGGCCGGACCGGCGAGAAGCCCCTTGGCCTTGGCAATCAGATCTTCGGGACCCTCATAGAGTTCGAGATCGCGGCCCGGCTCGAACAGGATTTCAAGACCCGCTTGCGGCGCCAGCCGGTCGGTCAACAGACAGCCGCCGGCGGCAGGCACCTCGAACACGCGCTGGTTCAGATCGCCGTTGAGGCTGCAATTGAAGGAGACGACCGCGGCGGCATGGAGCTGCGGCGCTTGGGCGCCGAACGCATGGAACAGTTCCGGCTGCAGCCCGGCACCCAACAGCGCGTCGATCATGCCGCGGCGCTGCGCATGCTGCTCCTGAAGCATGCCGACGAAAATCAGCCCCCTTTGCGGCCCTCGTGCCAGCGCCGGCGGCGGCGGATCGATGGCGAAGCCCGGCAGCCAGTGCAGATTCCTGACGCCCGCCTCGAGGAAGAAATGCGCGTGCTGGCGCGTGTAGTCGAGCAGGATCAGATCGAACGGTTCGGACTTCGCATAGTCGATGAGGCCCGTGATCGGCATCCGCAGGTGATGCGTATCGCCGATGAGGAGCACTTTGCGCGCCCCGATACTGGCGAGATTGACCGGTCGGTTGCGCCGCGTCGCATCGGCGCGCACCACCACCAGATCGGGACGCTGCTCGGGCGCCAGCCGCTCGACCTGCTGGGCCAGATCATAGCGGCCGAGCGGCGTCTTGAGACTCGTCACGAGGCCCCGATATTCGCGATCCGGCCGCTCGGGGCCGCACACCACCTGGCCGGGGGCCAGGCTGGGCGGGTCCATGTAACCAGGCCGGGTATGGGTCGAGAACAGGACGCGCATCGTCGATGAGCCGTTCCGCCGGAGATCATAGTTGTCGGGAGGTTAACCCCTCCTTGCGCGATCGCGCTCTCCGAAGATGGAGGACCGTCAATCTTTTGTTGGGAACTGCCCGCTAGTTTGCTCGATACCGGGCCATGTAGGCGCCGGTCCTTCGGGTTCGCACCTCTGACAAGTAGTTGGAGACGGCCGCCATGGCCTTGACTGTCAATTTCAGTTCCGCGTCCCAGATCGCGAATCGCCAATTGGCGGCAAGCGACGCGGCCCTCACCAATTCGATCGCCCGGCTGTCGGCCGGCTCGCGCGTCGTCACCGCCAAGGACGATGCCGCGGCCATGGCCGTGGGTTCGCGCATCAATTCGAAAGTGCAGGCGCTGCGCCAGGCGGGGGTCAATGCCGGCCAGGCCGCCTCGATGGTGCAGATCGCCGACGGCGCCATGGCCAAGGTCAGCACGATCATCGACCGCATGAAGTCGCTGGCGGTGCAGTCCTCCTCGGGCCAGCTCTCCTCCACCGAGCGGGAGATGATCAATACCGAATATGTGGCGCTGCGCGACGAGATCGACCGCATTTCCGGTGCCACCGAATTCAATGGCCAGACGCTGGTGGGATATACCGGCGCGACCTATACGCTGCGCGGCAATGTCCAGCATGGCACGGTCAAGCGCGATGGCGTGGCGCTGGGGCTCGGCGACAGCTTCACCCAGACCGACCTCGATCTCGGCCGCGTGACTTACGAGAACGACGGGACGGGCGCTGCGACCGACCGGCTCATCGTCGGCGTGTCGGATCAGGACGGCAATGCGCTCGGCACCATCGCCGGTGCCGGCAGCGCCACCGCCTTCGAGGATGCGGAATACCGCATCTCGGGCGGGCTCGGCATCATCAACGCCTCGACCGCCTATGCGCGGGCCGCGGCCTACGGCACCAATGCGGCCGGCAACGGCATCACCGTGGCCGTGATCGATAGCGGCGTGGACACCACCCACAGCCAGCTCACCGCCAATCTCCTGGCTGGCACCGACATCGCCGACGGCGACGCCAATCCCGACGACGACAACGCGGCAGTGGGCGGTCACGGCACCCATGTGGCCGGCATCATCGCCGCCGTCAATGACGGCGTCGGCACGCAGGGCGTGGCGTTCCAGGCCAAGATCCTACCGGTCAAGGTGGTGCAGACCGCCAGCAGCGGCGGCATCAACCCCAACGACGTCGCCTCGGCGATCACCTATGCCGTGGCGCAGGGCGCCAAGATCATCAATATGAGCCTCGGCGGCAGCTTCCCGAGTGCGGCCGAGAACGCGGCGATCGCCGCGGCCGTCGCGGCCGGCGTGGTGGTGATCGCGGCCTCGGGCAACTCCGCGCTCACCGATCCGGCCTGGCCCGCCCAGTATGCGATCGATCCCAACGCCGACGGGTCGATGCTGGCGGTCGGCGCCACCGACTATCTCGATCATATGGCGAGCTTCTCGAACCTGGCCGGCGTCGCCGCGGCCGCGACCGTCGACGCGCCCGGCGTCAACATCCTCTCGACCTATGTCGGCAATACGCTGGCGATCCTGTCGGGCACCTCGATGGCCTCACCGCTGGTGGCGGGCGCGGCCGCGGTGCTGGAGAGCCTGTTCCCGAACCTCACCGGCAACGAGATCACCAATCTCCTGACCTCGACCGCGCGCGACATGGGCCAGGCTGGCGCCGACAAGACCTGGGGCCAGGGCATCATCGACCTCGCCCGCGCCACCCTGCCGCAGATCCAGATCGATATCGGCATCGGCGCCGGCGGTGACATCACCGTCGCCAACGGCGGCTGGGGCACGGTCACCAGCGGCCTGCTCGATCCGACCACGGTCTATAGCAGCATCGCGGCGCCCACCAACCGCAACTACTCGATCAAGGTCGCGGCCGATACCGGCAGCTCGGACCGCATCGGCGTCGCTCTCGACGCGATCAGCACGTATAACCTCGGCCTGCATCTGACCAAGCTGGACAGCCTCGCCAATGCCGACAGCGCCATCAGCGCGCTCGATACGGCCATGGACCGGCTGGTCAAGGCGCGGGCGGGCCTGGGTGCCTCGCTCAACCGCCTCGATTTCGCGGCAGCGAACATCGCGACCACGGTCGAGAACAGCGAGGCCGCCCGCAGCGCGCTGCTCGATCTCGACATGGCCTCCGAGATGATCCTTGCCACCTCGCGCCAGGTGCTGGTGCAGGTGGGCGTCTCGATGTCGGTGCAGAGCAACATGCACCAGCGCGATTTGCTGAACCTGCTGCAGTAGACGTTCTCCTCGCCCCTGGCCCTTTCACGCCGCCTGGTGGCTTTTCTCGGGCAGAGGCGAAATTTGCGGCTGTGACGCGGCGGCGGGCTTTGGCGCCCCTCGACCGAGGCCTATCATGCCGGCATGTCCTTGCCGCCGATCGCGGCAGGGCCGCTGCGGTTGATTCGCTTCGAGGTGTCATGAGGCTGCGCCTGGCGTTCGGGCTGCTGTGCGGGCTCGCCCTGTCGGGGCAAGCCACAAGCCCCGCTCAGGCTCAAACGGAATGCCCCTATCTGACGCGCCCCCGGGCCGAAAGCGAGAATGGCGCGACGCGGATCAATCAATGGGCCGAGGGAACGGTGCTCTGCTTTCATAGCCGGGTGCTGCGCTGCGCGGTGGCGGCTTGGCATGATCAAGGCGAATGCCCGGACAGCGCCAAATGGCATGCCCTCGATGCGACGTCTCAAGAGCAGAACGCGCATCCCGTGGGCGTGACGACGCCGGCACCGGCAATGCCGCCCGATGCGCCGCCCTCACCACCCACCCAGACCGCCTCGCCGGGGATCGGTGCCAGGGCCAAGGACGTCGATGCGACCTTGGTAGCACCAGTGGAAGCGACACCGGCCGCGAAGGCGATCGGGATGCCGGCCGAGCCGCAGCAGCCCCCCCGCCGAGGGGATATTGCCGCCCGAACCTCAAGGCGCTCCGTCGCCCGGGCCGTCGGAGAGCGCGACCGAGGCGCCGCCGGTCGATTGCTCGGATATGCAGCGCCTGTCGTTCGAGCGCATGTTCAACAAGAGCATCGCCGAATCCCAGCGCTGCCAATCCTCCTGCGCGACCGAGGACTGCAAGCATGAATGCGCGAGCCAGCACGACAACGTCCGCGGCCCGCAGATCATGGAGCGGTTCCACGCCGATGCCTGCAGCCCGATCTGGTATCCGTGAAGCCAGGCAGCCCTTCAGAGAGGGCGATGCCGGCGGGAAGGGAGGCCCGCCGGCACCGGATCGACCGCCAAGAGGGGGGCGATTGGCGGCGAGGGTGATATCGATCGCTCATGGCGATCCATCTCCTCGACCGCGATATTGCCGCGGCGCGAACCCGCCTGGCCAATGCGATACGGCTATGGAATCCATAGCCTCGAATCGTGCCGGCCTCGCGCCATTTCAGAGATGATGATGCATCGGGGCGGCCAGAAAACAGCCGAACTCCTTGACGAAATCGACCGAGATCCGGGCATGGACCTTGCCCTGGCGGTCCCTGAAGCGCGCATGGTCGGCGAGGGGCACGACCGCGGCGTGCCAGATGTTCGGGTGGATGTATAGGCCTTGCGACCCGTCGCACCAGAAGGCGACGAACTTCTCCGGCGTTACGTCGTCGCCGGGGAGCGCCAAGGGCGCGACGAAGGGCTGCTTATCGAGCGGGAAGAAGAGCTGGCCGCCATCCGGATGATAGTTGGCGCGCCAGATCAGCGCGCGTTCGCGCGGCGCGTTTCGCCGGGCACCGGCCAGATCCTCCGGAAAATCGCTCCAGCCGAAGAGATAGCTGTCGCCCACCGCCTCGTTGCGCGCATGAAGCGCGCCCTCCTTCCACCAGAACTCGAAGATTCCTTCGGTGGTGCCGCCCTGGTCGCCCGAGTTCTTGTCGACCGGCCGCCGGCCTTGCGCGGGCCAGCGCACGATCTCGATCTTCTGTGCCTCGAAGTCGTCGACCAGGTTGCCGTAACCCTGCAGCGTTTCCGGCGTGGCGACGACCAACGGCGCTTCGACGAAGCGCCGGGCCTCGGTCGAGGGGCGGTAGGCAAGCTCGAATGCAGGCGCGTCCATGGCGAAACCTCCGGATATGCCGAACCGTGATCTTGTGACCCCTTGATGTCAGTTTTGCGCGCCGGCCGGATCGGGACCGAGGTCGCGCGTCAGTCTTCGCGGAAAGCCAGGATGGTCGCGTCGAGCCGGTGCAGCACGGTGAAGCGCTCGCCGGCATTCCGTGCCAGCCAATGTTCGAGGTCCCGGTCGACCGCTCCCACCGTGGCGGGATCGAGCGACGCGCCCACGCCGCGGCAGGCGCGGATGCGGCCCCGCCAGTCTTCGGCGGTGAAGGGGATCGCCTCATCGTAGAGGAAGAAACCGCGGATCTCGAGTTCCGGCGTCATCCAGGGCGGCGGCAGCGGCACCGCTCCGTCCCAATCCTTGCCGGTCCAGACGGGATTATGCCTCAACACGGTCGCCTCGGTTGCGGCGGCGATGGAATCGCGGCGCGGCAGCCAGGAGAAATGACTGACGGCGATGAGGCCGCCCGGCGCCAGCAAGGAGTGCAGGCGAGGGAGCAGCCGCGTCTTGTCGAAATAGAGCCAGCATTGATTGGCCGTGACCGCGTCGAAGCTGCGGTCCGGGAAGGGCGGTGCCTCGGCCGGAGCTTCGCGGAAATCGATCGCGAGGCCTTCCTCCTTCGCCAGGCGCCGGGCCTGCGCCAGTTGTCCCGCCGCAATGTCGATGCCCGACACGCTGGACCCCTGCCGGGCCAGCCGCCGCGCGATGACCCCGGTGCCGGTGCCGAGATCGAGAACGCGCTGCCCTGGAAGGCCGATGCCCAACGCCTGGAGGCGGGCGAAGAAGCTGTCGGGCGGGCCGGGGCGGAAGCGCGCATAGTCGGCGCTGGCGCGGCCCCAATCGACGGCACGGCCGGGGTCGATGGCGTCGTCGCGATACATAGGCATGGGCCCCGGGGCATGGATTCGGTCGAATCCGTTCAACTCGCACGCCACCAGATTAGGCGGGTCGCTCCCCTCAGGCCAGCTTGCTATCATCCGCGCCGCCATTCGCGAAGGAACCGATCGATGGATTTCGCCCTCAGCCCCGAGATCGAGGATTACCGCCGCCGCGTCCGTGCCTTCATCGAGGATCACGTCCTCCCGGTCGAAGCCGATCCGACCGCCTATGACGCGCATGAGAACATCCGCGAGGATAGGCTGGCGCTCCTGCGCCAGAAGGCCCGCGCGCAAGGCCTCTGGGCGCTGCAGATGCCGAAGCGGCTGGGCGGCCAGGGCCTGCCCGTCACCGGCATGGCCGCCTGCTACGAGGAGATGGGGCGCTCGATTTTTGGCGCCGTGAGCTTCAATTGCGCCGCACCCGACGACGGCAACATGATCCTCCTGGAGAAGACCGGACGGCCCGACCAGAAGGAGAAATGGCTGAAGCCGATCATCGAAGGGAAGCTCCGGTCCGCCTTCGTGATGACCGAGCCGGCGCCGGGCTCGGGCTCCGATCCCGGCGGCATGATGCTGACGCGCGCCGAGAAGAAGGGCGACCGCTGGATCGTTCATGGCCGCAAATGGTTCATCACCGGGGCGGATGGTGCGGAGCATTTCATCCTGATCGCGCGCACCTCCGACGATCCGCGCCGCGGCCTCACTGCCTTCCTGCATCACGCGCAGGATCCGGGCTGGCGCATCCTGCGGCGCATCCCGATCATGGGGCCGGAGGAGCATGGCGGGCATTGCGAGATCGAGTATGACGGGCTCGAGATTCCCGACGAGAACCGCCTCCTGAATGTGGGCGAGGGGCTGAAGGTGACGCAGATCCGCCTCTCGACCGCGCGCCTCACCCATTGCATGCGCTGGCTGGGCCTCTCCAAGCGCGCCCTCGAGATCGCGGGCGCCTATATCGCCGAGCGCGAAGCCTTCGGTGCCAAGCTTAAGGACCACGAATCCGTGCAGATGATGCTGGGCGGGGCGGCGATGGAGATCGAGATCGGCCGGCTCCTCACCATGAAGGCCGCCTGGCAGCTCGACCGCACGGGGCGGGCGCGCAAGGAGGTCTCGATGGCCAAGGTCGCAGTCGCCGATGTGCTGCACCGATCGGTCGATATCGCGATCCAGCTCTGCGGCGCCAAGGGCTATTCCAAGGACACGATCCTCGAATGGATCTACCGCTATGCGCGCCAGGCGCGCCTGGTGGATGGCGCTTCGGAAGTGCATCGCATGGTGCTGTCGCAGGAACTGGCCAAGGAAGGCCGCGACTTCTGGCGCTGGGGCTGAGGAGCGCCTACTTCGCGGGGCGAGCAATCTCCGCCGTCAGGGTCCGGACCGCGTCTTCGAGCTTGTCGAACACCCGGTCCCGGCCGATCTGATCGAAGAAGCCGGCGCGTTCCAGGAT
>Ga0335070_10006336_pt1 | contig 13931 bp, 16 predicted proteins | sample Lox_Sample_13_FD_206722 | JGI IMG/M metagenome (GOLD analysis project Ga0335070, IMG submission 206722) | Soil microbial communities from Loxahatchee National Wildlife Refuge, Florida, United States - Lox_Sample_1.3 | ecosystem: Environmental > Terrestrial > Soil > Wetlands | place: USA... | reverse complement strand
TTCACCCCGAGCACCGATTTCAGACCAGCCTCACCCGCCGCCGAACAGATGGTTCGATCCAGTTGCGACGCGCCCAGCCGGTGAAAAAACCGCCTGTCCATCGATCCGCCATTGAGAGCACCCAAAGTGCCACCGTAGGAATACGGCAGAATGGCCTCGCTCCCGAATTCGTGCGCGATGGCGCGAAAGCGCGACGTGATCTCGTCAAGCGCCTCGTCCCACGAAATTCTTCGCCAGCTCCCGGCGCGCGTACCCACGTCTGCGTTAGCATCGTGAGCTGCAGCAGGCCCTTTAGGACCCACTCTCCGCATGGGATACAGAACCCGCTCGGGCGAGTACACCCGGTCCAGATACTTCGCCACCTTCGCGCACAAAAACCCGCGCGTCACTGGATGCTCTGGATCCCCTTGAATCCTGGTCGCTCGTCCGTCCTCGACGGTTATCAAGACACCGCAGGCGTCTGGGCAATCGTGAGGACACGCCGCGCGCACCACTTTCTTCATAGTCCATCGATTATACGGGGATTCCGCATAGGACGTGTCTCCGCGTCACAGGCAACCAACATCTAGAGAACGCGAAAAAAACGGACGGCCGAAGCCGTCCGCCCGAAAACTAACAAGTCTCAGTTACCCTGTGGAGGATCCGCCACCACACCGGCGTAAAACTGCGGAGTTCCGCTCAGCGGATTCTTCAGCAGCAAGCCTCCCGAGACCAGAGGAATCGCTGTCTGTGTACTCTGCAGTTGGCCGAGTCCGGTCAGGTTGTAGAAGTAAGTCGCGTTGTAGGTATTGACCGTCACCGGCCCGCCCACGGAGTAGCCGACCAGACCGTTGTTCGAGATCTGGAAGCTGCCCTGATTCACATCGCCCACAACCACCGTGCCGGGTGAAAACGTCCCGTAGAGACCCTGCAGCCGCAGCGAAATCATCGTAGGCGTAAATACTCCGCCTGCGAAGCTGCCGCCAATGAAGATGCGCTGCCCAACCTCGATCGAAGTTCTGTCAAACAGCGCATTGATCACCGGGCCATTCATAAAGCAGATGTCATATTGCGTGACGGCATTGATATCGATCGTCTGAACTGTGTCGACCCAGCTGACTATATCCGCGCCGGTCTCACCAATCCACATCGTGACTTGCAGATGGCCGGAACCGTTGGTGCCGACCTGCAGCACGCGCCCAGAGACAAAAGACTGCGCGGTCGTGATAACTTCCACGCCGCTCGCCAACAGACTGCCATCGCCCTGGAACTGGCCCTGGACAGCGACGTATGCAGGCGCGGCCAGATTGTTGATGCTCCACCCGCTGTTGAACTGGGTCGAGCTATTCACGAAGACCGTCAGTTGCCGCCCGTACGGCCCTTGCAGGACGAACGAATCGTTCGACGCGCTCACCGAGACCAGCCCGCCCATCAGATCGGTAACCTGCCCGTCAGGATCGCTGGGCCTGGTGGCCTTGATATGAATCACCGGATTGACCACCGCCTGCCCGCTTCCGTTGAGCACGATCTGTCCACTACCGTCCACTGAAACGGATTGCCGGATGTCGACTTCCATTTTCAGGCCGGCAACACCGTTCTTCCCGACCACCATTGGCGTCGGAAAGTTCACGGTGATCGTATCGGGACTCTGTGGAAGCGCTCCGTTGATGGTATTTAAGGCCGGTGGGTTCTGGGTCATGTCAACGTACGAGATCACCGGGCTGGCGACTATAAACGTCGCGCTCGTGTAGGTTCCCGGGGACACGGCGTTGAAGGCCAGCGGAGAGCGTAAGCCCAGCAGACGAGCGAAATCGACTGTCGTCGGTGTCGAGATCACCGTTGCTGTTGTTCCATCTTGTCCGTTGAGCGTCACCGAGTTCAAAGTGAGACTGAAGCCCACGACCGAAGAAAGAGGCGCGTCCTCACCCGTCACGAATACTGCACCTTGAGCGTTTGCGTTCGGACTCGACGAGGAATTCGAACCGCATCCGATCCCCATCAGGCTGAGCGCGAGCACGACTGCGAGCGCGAAAAGTCTTTTCATGGCTGACTCCGAAGTTGGGTTTTTGCGTGAAGTCATTGTCCGGGGGGAGCCGTGAGTTGCTTCACGGCCATGAAAACACAGCCGTGAGAAGAATGTCGCGTAACCAAAGAGAGGTTACTCGCGGATCAAAGCTCACGCCGGGATGGCCTATCTCCCGCATCTTATGGGACTTCTAAGCAATGCGCGAAGACGCAGGATTTGTGTACATGTACCTTGGCGAGGAGAACTCGCCTTCGTCACCGTTCCTTCGGAAGTCTGATTGTTAATGGAGTTCGCTAACTCAGAAAAGCGGAAGGCGCAAACCACAAGGACACCAAGCTTCACGAAGGCATGGCTTCGTGTCCTTTGTGGTTCTTAAATTTTGCGAGATGAACTACTTCAGCTCGAGGACTTCCTTCTCCTTCGCCTTGCTCATCTCTTCCATCTTTTTGATCTCGTTGTCGGTGAGCTTCTGAATCTCCTCGAGCGACCGCTTCTCGTCATCTTCGGTGATCTTCTTGTCCTTAAGGGCCTTCTTGATCGCGTCATTCCCATCGCGCCTTATATTCCTTATCGCCGTCCGATGCTCCTCCAGCACACGGTGCAGATGCTTCACCATATCTTGCCGCCGCTCCTGGGTAAGCGGAGGCACGGGCACGCGGATCATCTTGCCATCATTCATGGGATTCAGGCCGAGGTCTCCGCTGCGGATTGCCTTCTCGATCGCGCCCAACTGCGAAGGATCGAACGGCTGGACGGTAATCAACTGCGCCTCCGGCGCGTGGACTTGGGCAACCTGGTTCAAGGGCATCTGCGCCCCGTAGGCGTCGACCGTCACACCATCCAGCATGTGCACCGATGCGCGTCCGGTCCGTGTCGCTGCCATTGCCTTTCGAAAATCCTCGACTGCCTTATCCATGCGCGTCTTTAATTGCGCATATGTATCCTTCAGGCCAGCAATTGACGCCATAATCGCCATAGATTCCGTTCCCTCCCAATCAAAACGTCGAATTATAAACCCGCAAAGAAGAATGCAGAGTCGGAAGTCAGAATGAAGAAGTGAGTAGCAACGACTTTACTTCTGCATTCTGACTTCCGAGTTCTGCATTCTCTTATGCGCTGACCAGCGACCCGATCTTCTCGCCCAGCACAACTCGTCGGATATTCCCGTGATGTCCCAGGCTGAACACTACGATGGGCAGGTTATTGTCTTTGCACAGCGAGATCGCGGTCGAATCCATCACCTTCAGGCCAAGCTTCAGAACATCCATGTAGGAGATGTGATTGAACTTGCGGGCGCCATCGACCTTCATTGGATCAGCGTCGTAGATACCGTCGACTTTGGTGGCCTTCAGAATGGCATCGGCTTTGATTTCCATCGCGCGCAGCGAAGCAGCCGTATCGGTCGAGAAGTACGGATTACCAGTCCCCCCGGCAAAAATCACCGCGCGGTTCTTCTCCAGATGCCGAATCGCCCGGCGCCGGATGAAAGGCTCCGCCACCTGATTCATCTCAATCGCCGACTGCACCCGCGTATATACGCCCTGTTTCTCGAGCGCATCCTGCAACGCAAGCGCGTTGATGACGGTCGCCAGCATTCCCATGTGGTCGGCCGAGACGCGGTCCATATCCTTAGCCTGCTGTGCCACGCCGCGGAAAAAATTCCCGCCGCCCACAACAATCGCAATCTGCACGCCCAGCTTCTGGACATCGGCAATCTCGGCAGCAATCTCGTGGATGCGCTCTGTGGAGACGCCGAAGCCCTGCTGGCCTGCCAATGCCTCGCCGGACAACTTCAGAAGAATGCGTTTGAAAACGGGAGTTGGGTTCGTCATGATTTTGTAGGTTTATCGAATCGCTCTTCCAGCCAGTCTAATGTGCTTCCCAGGTCCAAAGCTTTTAGAACAGAGCGAGCACCTTTTTTTACTGTCGAACTTTTAGGGAAAAGGAACAGCAACAGCCACACGAATAGCAGAAACAGCAGCAGAATGACTAGGACTTTGGGGAGGCCGAACACGTAATCCAGAAGGCCCAGAAAAAGCAGGAAACAAGTGACCGCGGCCACTCGACTGAGCTTCGGACCAAATCTCTGCTCCAACAGGTCCTCCTGCTATTGACGGTAACTCACAAAAAAGGCGCCCCGTAGGGCGCCCTGGGAGTCACTCCGCTTTTGGCTCTGTAGGCTTGGTGATGGCGATCGTCTCGCCCACGTCACCTACCTTAAACCGCGCAAACCGCCGCACAGCGATGTTCTCGCCCAGCTTGCCGATCTTCGACGCGATCAATTGTCTGATCGAGATGGTCTGGTCCTTGATGAAGGGCTGCTCGAGCAAGCAGACTTCTTCATAAAACTTCTCCATCTTGCCCGCGGCAATCTTTTCGGCGATGTGCTGCGGTTTGCCGGTCGCAACCGCTTGAGCGACCGCGATGTCCTTCTCGCGCGCGAAGTCTGCCTCCGTGACGTCTTCCTTGCGGATGTATTTCGGATCACTGGCCGCAATGTGCATCGCGATGTCGTGGACCAGTTCCTTGAAGTCGTCGGTACGCGCCACGAAGTCGCTCTCGCAATTGACTTCGACGATCACGCCAATCTTGCCGCCAGCGTGAATATAGCTCGCTACTGATCCTTCGTTCGCAACCCGCGCCGCCTTCTTGGCCGCAACCGAAACGCCCTTCTTGCGCAGTATCACTACTGCCTGTTCCAGGTCACCCTTGGCCTCGGTCAACGCCTGCTTGCAATCCATCATCGGAGCCCCGGTCTTTTCCCGGAGATCCTTCACTTGTGCCGCTGAGATATTCACTGTTGTGGTACCCATAATTCCTCAGGTTTCAATGTTTCAAAGTTTCAATGTTTCAATGTTTCAAAGTTGCTGAGTCACGATTTCACGGTGGAACTTTGAGACTCTGAAACTTTGAAACCTACACAAATAAACCCGCGCCGGGGATTTCCAAGAATGACCCGCGCGGGTCAGATTTCCAAGCCCGGGTTGTTACTGGCAACTGGCCACTGGCAACTGCCGTTAAACCGTTTGGCTCTCCACGTGATGCGGGACGTCGGCCTCTTCATTCGCGACTGGCTTTTTGTGCGTCCCCGGCCCCAGCACTTCTTCCATGCTGATGTCTTCCCCGTCGGCCGAGTACTCGGTCCCGCTTGCATCCGGAGCGCCTTCCACGGCAGGTTCGACTGCCGCATTCTCCGCTTGCTGCGCTTCGCCCACTCCTGCCTGCAGATCGGCAATCTGCTTGTCGGTCATCAACTGCGCGCCCTCGGCAATCGATTCCGAAATCTTCGACGTGAACAGCCGGATCGCGCGCAACGCGTCATCGTTGCCGGGGATCACGTAATCCACTTCGGTCGGATCGCAGTTCGTATCGACGACGGCGACGACCGGAATTCCCAGCTTGCGCGCTTCGCGCACAGCAATCTGCTCTTTATTCGAGTCGATCACGAAGATCGCGTCGGGCAAGCGGTTCATGTTCTTGATGCCGGCCAGATTGGCCTGCAGGTGCTTCCGCTCGCGCTCGAGCTTGATGACTTCTTTCTTCGGCAGCAGCTCGTACCGGCCATCCGTGGCCATGTCATCGAGCTCCTTCAGCCGCTTCACCGACTTTTGCACTGTGACCCAGTTGGTGAGCAGTCCGCCCAGCCAGCGCTGGTTGATGTAGAATGCGCCGCACTTCTGCGCCTCTTCGGCAATCGCGTCCTGGGCCTGGCGCTTTGTTCCCACGAACAGCACGATCTTGCCGTCCGTTGCCAGGTCCTGCACAAACTTCGACGCCTCTTTGAACATCTTCAGCGTCTTCTGCAGATCGATGATGTAAATCCCGTTGCGCTCTCCGAAGATGAATTCCTTCATCTTGGGATTCCAGCGCTTCGTCTGATGCCCGAAGTGAACTCCCGCTTCGAGCAACTCCTTCATGGTGATAGTAGCCAAACAACCTCCTGTTTAGTCTGCATCGGGAACTCCGCTTGCTCCCGATTGCTATTCCCGTCCCCGCACCGCGAGGCACGGGAAGAATTGAACACCTAAATCAGCTTTCAGCCGTCAGCTCTCAGCCAAGCCAAACCTTTAAATTCCGAGCAGCGCCTCCGTTTTCACTCGGGACTCGGGACTCGCAACTCGGGACTGCAAGCGCGCTAGCGCTTGCTGAACTGGAACCGCTTCCTCGCGCCCTTCTGACCGTACTTCTTGCGCTCTTTCCCGCGCGAGTCGCGGCTGATCATGCCCTCGGTCTTCAGTTTCTTGCGCAGTTCCGTGTTGAACTGCATTAGTGCGCGCGCAATACCGAGTTTCACCGCATCGGCTTGTCCGCGCACGCCGCCGCCCAACACGCTGGCCACAACGTTGAACGAAGCGGCCGCATCCGCCGACGCCAGAGGAGACTTCGCTGCCGACCGCTGTGCAGGCGTTACGAAATACTCTTCAAAAGCCCGCCCGTTAACCTTGAAATCACCATTTCCGGGACGCAAATACACGCGGGCGATTGCCGATTTGCGACGCCCCGTTCCGTAGTATTGAACCAACTCTGCCATTTAGCTATTAGCTCCTAGCTCTTAGCTTCCAGCTCAACCAGAAGCGGAGTCCATGAGATTTGTCATCCTGAGGCGACATGTTTCTCGTCGCCGAAGGACCTAGGCGCGCCGCGCGACGCGTCGCGCTCTTTGCGACGCAACAAACGCGCGTTTGGCGCGCTTCCTTACGAAACCGCGACCTTGCGCGGCTTGTATTCCCTTACTTCCAGCTTGAAATCCTGCGGCTTCTGCGCCTGATGCGGATGCTTGTCGCCCTTATACACATTCAACTTCGAGAGCATATGCGCGGCCAGTTTGTTCTTCGGCAGCATGCGGCGGACAGCATCTTCGATCACCGCTTCCGGCTTACGCACCAGACGCTTCTTATATTCTTCCGTTCGCAGGCCACCCGGATATCCGGTGTAGTGCTGGTATACCTTGCTCTCGGCCTTCACGCCGGTCGTACGGATCTTCTCTGCATTGATCACGATCACGTGATCGCCGGCATCGATAAACGGCGTATACCGCGGATTCTCCTTGCCCATGAGGATGCGCGCGACCTGCGAAGCCAGCCGCCCGAGCGTCTGCCCGCTCGCATCCACGACGTACCACTTGCGCACAATTTCCCCCTGCTTGGGGAAATACGTTGACATCGGAACTCTCCCAGATTGAAAAAGGCTGCGAAAGAAAACCGCTCGTTGATTCCCCTGACGAGGACGCCAGGACCATCAGGCGGGCAACCACACTACTACCAAAGTCTTTAATTTACCGAAGGCTGCGAGCAATTGTCAACGCACTCTTGGTAATTGGAGCTTGGGGCGGACGTCTAGTCCGCACGTCGGCCCATAGCGAAGCGCAAAGCAAGCTGGAGCCCTCCAACTGGGGAAAGCCGATCACTCAGTGCTCTTCGCGCGACCAGGCATGGCGCCCTAGGATAGATATATGATCCTTCGGATCACGAGTTGAGGAGATCTTGCTAATGAAAACTGCAGGGCTACGGTCTTAATGTCAAATCGCCAGCAAAGACATGCGCGTGCAAGCGATACCTGCCGTTTCCATCCCGCCTTAGAGAATTGCCCACCGTGCCCCTTGGATTGCCAAACGGGCTTCCACTGACATCGCCGAATCTCACCGAGAGATCCACCGGACCGTATTCTGTTGCATCCGGCACCTCAACCGATAAGTCTCCAGCGAACAGCTCAAGGTCCTTGTCCCCAGCGACTCCATCCACCGACAGATCTCCGGCCCGCATACGGGCATACAGGTTCGTTTGCTTGGGAACAGCGATAGTGACCTGACAATCACTCTTGGGGACGTGTAAGAACGTGATGTCCAGGAAATCGCCCGTCTGCTGGACCCGGACTTTCATCTTCTTGGCCAAAACGTGATTCTTCCCCTGCGTCTGAATGGTGATGTCATCAGAATCGCTCGCCACCACGCGGAATTCCCCGTCGCGCAGGTGAAGTCGCAAATTCGTTACCCTAGTAAGGTCCGCCTGCAAAGTACGCGCGTCCAAGGTCGACATTTCGAATTCGCCCTTGTTGGAAGCAGCATTGAGAACTCCGGAGCAGGAAACCAGCAACGTAACCGCCAACCACCGCCGCCTAACTTTCATTACGAATCCTCCCGTGTCCGAACTGGGACCCGAAAAGCGCTGACCAACTGACGTGCGAACCACGTTTCTGTCACCACAGGTTGACACAGCGAATGCGATTGCTGAAGGCCGAACGCCCATCAGAAGAAGTTCCGGAAAGCCTCCATCTTGACCTGCTCTTTGGCCACTGCAGCCCCCAGCCGCTGCATGTTGGGAATCTGATCCGCGGCATCCATCTCTCGCACCTTCGCGGGGTCTACGTCATGAAGTCCAAGCTGATCCAGCCGTTCCCGCGTAAGCCCGACCGTAATCCTCTGGTACGTCACGAGTTTCCGCGCGCCCATACTGTCGCTGACCTTATCCAGGGCATCGATTTTCGGCACCCCGGGGGCCGCTCCGGTCGCCGTGAGCTCGACCGTCGCCGAACGAACCGCCTGTGCGCGCTGTCCGATGATATGCATCAGCACATTCTGCTGCAGGTTGGCCTCGCCCATGAGTTCTTTCACCATGTACCGAGCCCAGTCCAGCAACTCGTACCCCGCAGCCTTGCCCGGTGGGATAGTTATGGAATTGAACCCCGTGCCTAACGAGAGCAGCATTAACTTGTCCGCGCCCATCGGCCACTCGAAGCCATACTCCGGGACTGTGGCTTCCAGGAACACCTGTAGCGCCGGATTGTTGTAACTGCTGACGCCGCCATCAACAAATTCATAGTCTGTCGTTTTCCCGGTATCATCCGGCACCGCAATGGTCTGCGGAGGGAAGTAGGTCGGCGCGGCCGTGCTGGCCCGCACCACCTGCCACAACGGCAGCTTCGAATTGTTGTTGAAATACTTGTTCTTCGGATTGTTGGTGAAGAACCAGTCGCTGCCCAGCGTGGCGTTCTTGGTGACGATCACAATGTTCGTCCGCAATTTATTGCTGCCCAGTGTCGTATCTTCCCCAAAGACCTCTTTCAGATGTTTCTCCAGCGGCCCGCTAGGATAGCTGTGCCACAAGCGCGTCAGGATGAACTCCTTGGTGAAGATCTCTTTCCCAAACTTCAGATAGAAATCCCGCAGCTCAGATGCGCTGTGGCCAAGCGCTAACCCCGCTGCGAGGATCGCGCCGGTGCTGGTGCCGGCGATCAGATCGAAGCGGTCACACAGTGGCTTCGCCGAGCCCGTGATCTGGTTGAGTTGTTGTTCGACTTGTATGAGCGCCTCAGCAGGAATCAGTCCCGCGAGTCCACCGCCGTCGATCGCAAGCAGCCGCCGTGGGCGGTCCGTCGACACAGAATCTGGCATGGTCGCCTCCCCGGGGAAGGGGCCAATCATACCGCCAAAAGATTCCTCTAACCAGAGTGCCGTCAGGAATTTCCATTTTCCGGACTGGGTACAGTCCGCCCTGGCGGATGCGGGGTGCGCAACTGCGTGATGCTGGCTCTTGCATTCGTTGCAGGGCGTGCTACCATTCCGCCCGTTATGCGCCGCCACGTTCTCGCCGCGATTACCCTGACGCTGCTGGCGGCTATATCGGCCACCGCGCAGTCCCGCGATGAAACCGGCGATCCGGCGCCACGCTTCCGCGCGAAGACCACCACGGGGGAGCAGTTCAATAATGCGTCCATAAAGGGAAAGGTCGTGCTGTTTGAGTTCTGGACGACGTGGTGCAAGTACTGTGAAGAAGAGTCGGCGCTGGTCGACAATATCGCCAATGAATTCAAGAGCAAAGATCTGATTGTGCTTGCTGTAAACGTCCTTGAAGCGGACAAGACGGTCAAGAATTATCTACTTCAGCACCCGCGCTCCGTGCCTATCGTCCTTACGAAAGATACGAATCTGGCCGCCATGTACAACGCGCAGGTTTATCCCATCTACGTTGTCGTGGACCGAGACGGCAACATTGCGGCTGAACAGCGCGGTGCCGCGGGCGAGCGCGGTCTTCGCCGCATCCTGCGGCGCGCCGGCCTCGAATCGGAATAGCGGATCATTGTTCGCCCCGGAGACTCCATGACTAAGCATACGTACGAGCTGGCAGCTTCTATCTTTGGATTCCTTGGCGGTACAGTTCTGTCGCTTGAAGCGCTGTTTGCCGTGCAGCGTGCCCGCTCGGAACGAGGCAAGAAATCGGTGCAGGAAGCGGTCAGAAAAGCACAAGGCGTCTACGTCGACGATAACGATCGAGCGTTGACCTCGACCTATGCCTTGCAGCTTTTGTTCGCGCGGAGACTTGCAATCGCGGGCCGCATCGGCTTTGGCCTGATGACACTCGGATTTCTTCTGGATCTGATTGCGAAGTGGTGAAGCCGTCGGTTCCCGTTATGCGGATAGCCTAAATGGCTGTAGCCCTTCGAAACGTGAGGAGGGCATCGGGATCTTGCCACGCTCACTCGGGTTGCTGCTCTTTCTTAGCGCGCGCCCGCTTAAGTTGCTCGATTGCCGATGCCATGCTGTTAGCAGCATCCTTCGCCTGGTCTTTCAAAAGATCATCCGTTTGCAGCGGCAGAACTTCGCCCAGGCACTCTTCCAATCTACCCACCAGCCAGTCAATTAGCTGTATGGTGCGGTCCCCCTGCTGGACCGTGGGATCATCATTTGGAAAGGCCATCCCGTTTCTCCTTCCCCGCCACGATAACACTAAATCACCGGGCGAACTGTTGAGGGCGAGCGATGGCTATTGCGTTGACTCGGCGGATCACCGTTTGCAGGACGGGCTTTGCGGAAGAAATATCCCGCCTAGGCCTACGGTGATGAAGAAACACCCCACGATGAGTCCCCAAGGCCACGGGCCTTTTGGCGGCAGATCGACTTCTCGGTTGGGGATCCAGCCGGTCGAGCTCATCAGAAGCAGGGGCAAGCTGGATATTCTCGCGATCCTCGCGCCAGAACTACGCCAAAAATTACGTAAGCGAATGTCCCGAGCTTCTTTCACTCTGGTGATTGTGCCTGTCAGTCACGAGGCAGGAAAAGTTACCTGAGTTCTTGTCCGTTCGTGGCGATCACTTCTTGCCTAGACAGAACTTTCCTGATTCCGTTTGTGAGTCCTAATCGGAATTGCTCGCGAGTTGAGTCGGGCAGGATTTCAAGAGTCAGGTTACGTTTCGGGAGTCGCGGTCGGGCCGACTCATGCTAAGCAGCCACTGCAGTCAAATCTCCTGCCCGCCATCATCTCTCTTCTTCGATATTCAGCAAATCAAACACCGTCGCATTCGAGAAATTGACGATGTCCCTTCCCGCCGCGTCCCGCTCAATTCCGACCAACTGATCGGGGCGGAACACAACGACAAAATTGTCGACGAGAGGAAGGCAGCAGGTATTGTCCGTGGGATGGTGCTGAGGAGCGTGGGTGATCGTGCCGGCCAAGAGCCCTTTCACCAGTTCATCGAGGCGGGACTGCAGCTCTTTCTCCCGCCCCTCGAGCGCCTCAAACAATGTCGCGAGCTTGCGGTCAAACCTGCCGGCGCTGCGCAGCTCTCTCTTCATGATGATGCTTGCGAATGGATTTTTTTTCCTCGACGAGGCTGGACAACAAATTCAGCAGCTTGGTCTCGACCACTGCCTCGACATCATGGCGCTGCGATTCGGTCAGGTGCTCCGTCTGCGCTTCCTCGACCGGCAGAGCCTCGCCTTTCTTCAACTTCTCGATATGCTTCCGGAAATCTCCCACGCTGCGAATGACCGTGTACCGGCCCGCCTCGATATCCTCTTTGGCCGCCTGCTCCTCATGGCGAGCTTCGGCGCTTCCCACTTTGACAATGCGGGCCGGGTGCATCTCGATACCGCCATTTCCATTCGGCGAGAACTCCACAATGTCGCCGAGGCTGAGCCCCATCTGCTCGATCACCGAGGCCGGTAGTGTAAGTTGATTTCGTTCCCTGAGACGAGCGTATTCACGGGCCATAGATCTCTCCCCCAAAATCTATGGCTAGCCTATCAGAAATCAGAATTTCTTACAATCAGAAATTCAGAAATAGCTATTCGTACGCCAGAGCGTCGATGGGATCTTTCTGCGCTGCTTTGTACGCCGGATACAGCGCCCCTGCTGCAGCCCCAATGATCGCGATAATCGTCGATCTCAGAATCCAGAGGTTGCTTTGATCGATGTGCACCAGAGGCCAGCGCGCCTGGATGCCCACCCGCGCCAGTATGCTCACGAGCACACCCAGCGCGATGCCTGCAACCGCCAGCAGAAGCGTTTCGCGGAGCACCACATTGACAATGTAGAGCTTCGACGCGCCCAGTGACTTCAAAATGCCTATCTCGCGAGTGCGCTCCATTACTGCCGTATAGATTGCCTGGAAGATGACCAGGAACCCAATACTGACGCTCACGCCAATCACCACGCCGATAAAAGGACGGAATCCGGGCAAGTTGCTGGGAGTCATCATGCTCAGATACTCCTGTGTGGACAGCACGGCATAGGACTCCATTCCAGGTTGAGACTTTACGGCCTTCACCACTGCGTCGGCGTTGGCTGGATTGTCGAGCTTCACATAGAAAATCGACGCCTTGTTGGCCGCTCCGATCAGGTCCTGCATCGTCGGCATGGGAATAAACTTGCGCGCGCCGCGGCCATTCTCCACGATGCCGCTGACTCGAAACGGGTGATTGAGAATGACCATCGTGTCGCCGACTTTCACGTGCCTCTGCCGCGCAATGTAGTCGTCGATGAGAGCGTCATCCGGCCCTTGAAAGGGACCACCCTCCACGTATCGAAAAGGCCCGCCTAGCGCCTCGAAGCTTTTCAGATCAATGCCGTCTATAACTTCGATGCCGCCACCGGCAACGATCTGCCAGATTACCGGGCTCACAACTTTGACGTGGGGCATCCTGCGAATTATGTCGGCAACCTTCACCGATACGGGAGCGCCGCTGATGCCAGCCAGAAAGGACGAACCCGGCGGCTGCACGATCACGTCCGCCCCGATTCCAGCTGTGCGGTTCTTGGAGTCATTCATCAATCCGTAGCAGAGGCCCACGATTAGCAGGATGAGCGTCACTTCAAGCGCCACCGCCACGATGCTGACCAGCGACCGTATCGGCCGATGCACAAGATTTGCCACCACCATTTTGTTCATCATATGGAGACTCTCGGCAACCGGCACTCATGCTTGGGAATTGCGACAGACCGGCACTGAAAACGGAATTCGAACGTTCCGAGCCGCTCGCTGCCTGCTTACTGATTCCCCATCGGTACGACCAGGCTCGACTGAGGACGATCAAGATGTATGACTTGGGCCCCCGCCGGTTGCTCCAGCACGAACTGATCATCCCTGAGCGGTAAATTGATCTGCAACTTCAGGATGTTAAACGTAATGTCATACTCCTCCTCGGGCCGGTGGATCTCGATCCGCGAAGGAAAACTTGTGCCATCAAAATCCTTGTACTCGGCGTAGCGGGCGTCCGTAACCATCTTGCCATCGTCGCGATAAATGTATTGCCGGTGTGGCTTCAGGTCGACTCGCGAGAAGATAATCTTGCGCGACAGGCGCGGTCCGCCATCCCCCAGCTTAATGACCGTCAATTCGTAATCTTCCTGCAGCACCCGATGGCCCTTGGCATCAGGCAGAGTCTCATAGCCGTTCTCCAACACCGCAATCTCGGTGCTCTGATCGATATGCCGAATCAGCAGAGCCTCATAGATGTTCTGCGGACGGATGTTCTCCATCGGCTGATTGATATTCAGCGCGGTCACCTGATTCTCGCCAACCACAAACTTGTTCTTTGGAGGTATCCACAGCTTGAAATCCCGTCCGTCGCTCACCATGTCAAACGCCGTCGTGCGCACGTAGGGCATCAGGCCGATCATGTGGAGTTCGTCCGGCTTCTTCGCCAGAATAT
>Ga0335070_10006335_pt1 | contig 13933 bp, 18 predicted proteins | sample Lox_Sample_13_FD_206722 | JGI IMG/M metagenome (GOLD analysis project Ga0335070, IMG submission 206722) | Soil microbial communities from Loxahatchee National Wildlife Refuge, Florida, United States - Lox_Sample_1.3 | ecosystem: Environmental > Terrestrial > Soil > Wetlands | place: USA... | reverse complement strand
CGTTCGTTCCGTTGAACACGCAGTTGGTACGCTGAACGAGTTCGGCAGACGGCTCGACCACCCCGGGCTGCTTCTGAACCGGAAAACTCTCTCCGGTTAATACAGCTTCACTGACGAAGAAGTCGGTCGCCTCGAGGATGATGGCGTCCGCGGGCACCAGACTGCCGGCTGACAGCAGCACGACGTCACCAGGCACAATGTCTTCACTTGCTACCTGTTCGGAATGCCCATCGCGCACGACCGTGCTGCGCGCGCACAGGCGAGCACCTAGTGCCGCCAGGGCCTTCTGCGCGCTGTACTCCCTGAAATACCCGAGGGCGACAGTTGCGGCGATGATCGCCCCTACGATAGCGGCATCAATCCAGTCGCCTGTGATTGCCGACCCCGCGACAGCGAACACGAGAAGGAGCAAGAGCGGATTGCGCAGTTGATGCCCCAGTACTTCTAGTCGCGTCGACCGGCGCTTCTCCTTCAGGTCGTTAGGGCCGTACAGGCTGAGGCGCCGAGCAGCTTCCGTCCCAGATAACCCATCCGAAGTGCATCCGAGACTCTTCGCCACGGCTGCGGCATCGAGCGCCCAATAGGACTTCGACTTCGACGTGGGCGTCGAAACTGAGGCCACCGTCACGGGGGGCGCGGAACTGGGAGAAGACATGTCCGCACTCCTTCAGGCGTCGACCGAAAACCAGTGTGGCTTAGCTTGAGTCGCTGGGATACCGCTGCTCCTGGTGAGTTCGTTGATGGCATTCTCCGGCATGGCTAGCCTTCCCGTCTATTGCCGCGCAAAGAACGCTCAAAGGGTCGCGCCGCAATGGCTCCAAAGATGCAGCCGCCCACATGAGCGACATAAGCGACGCCACCGCCCTGTACGTCGGCCACGGAGCCGACCTGATTGAAAAGCTGAATGATGAACCAGACTCCAATCAACAGCGCCGCAGGAATGAAAGTAGTGCGGATGAAGATCCCAAACAGAACCAGAGTCCGTATTTGATCAGTGGGGTACGTAACCAGAAACGCACCCATGACACCGGCGATCGCGCCGCTGGCGCCCAGATTCGGAACTGTGGAGTGAGGTATCGCGGCAACCTGCGCCAGAGAAGCAGCCACGCCACTGAGCAGATAAAACACTAAGTAACGCACCGGCCCCATGGCATCTTCGATTTCGGGACCGAATGCCCAGAGAAAAATCATGTTGCCGATGATATGCATCCATCCCGCGTGCATAAACATGGCCGTGATGATCGTAATAACGTGGTGGCCGGCGACAATGTCCGCGGGGACCAGCGACCACTGTTTTACAAAGGCCTGGCCACCCATCAGTTCCAACAGAAAAACGAGACTGTTCACGACGATGATTGAGGTCGTGACGATGGGATAGCGGCTGGGCTCTCTGGACGCGTCCCTTAATGGGATCATGCCACCCATGTTGTTCTCCTCTCTCGTCCGCTCTTCTCGGCGCCCCCGCTCACATCTTGTGCAGCTTCAGCGCCATGGCGATCCAAGCCGAACCGTAGAAGATCAGATCAATCCCCACAAAAAGACCTACCACCCAGAGCCCGGAGACTGGCCATTGTATCAAGAGCAAGACTCCTAAGATGGTCGAGATCACTCCGTTAGCAGCCCCCCATCCCCAACCTGCTGCGTGACTCCATATGGAGGCAAACAGTAGATAGAGGCCGCCAACCAAGAAGAATATCGACATCACGAATGTTAGGGCCTCGGCGCTGATCACTGGCCTGAATATCATAAGCGCTCCAATGATTCCAAACAGGAGCGCCGCCAGCAGGTGCAGAAAGAACCCTGCCCACTTGCCGACCATGAAGGCGTGCACGAATTCGATGATGCCGGCGAACATCAGCAGCCAGCCGAAAAATGCCATGGAGACTATCGTGGCTGTCGTGGCCCGCAGCACTGCGGCGATGCCAAGCAGCACTAAAATGATGCCAAACGCAAGGAACCATCCCCAGTTGTGGATCATCTCCGGGGTAGCCCCAACAATCACTTCGATGGGACCATACATAGTCAGTTCTCCTTTCACGCTTCCGATACTGGAGCCGTAACAGAGCAGATCCTAAGCCCCGACTGTCATGCGAGCGACCCGTGTTCTCTGGCAAATGCCTCGAGGCTTTTATGGGTGGCTAGCGAATACATCAGCCGACTCACGCCGCTTATGACGAACTTTGCGCCAACAATCCCGCCTATCAATCGCATCGAACTGACTGGCCACAAGCCGCAAATAATCAATACGAGAAGAGTCGTGGCAATCGCGCCGGCAGCAATCCATCCGGAACCTTTGCGCGCCCGCAGTCGGTAAAAGATGAGGAATTCCATCATGGCTTCAATCAGCACAATCACTCCCACCACGACCATGACATTTCTTACCTGGAGTCCAGGGGAAAAGAACAAGAGAAGATAGAAGCCCCCGAAGGTGTATAGAAAGCTCGTCAGCACTCGCCACGCGGCCTCTCCATCGTTCCGTGTCGCGAAGGCGTAGATGAAGTATGCCAAGCCGCAGGCGACAAAAATCCGGCCGGACAAAAGGGTGGGATTCAAGCCTGTGACTATCGACAGGAAGATGCCCACCAGTCCTAGACTGATCAGAAGAATCGCGCCCATAGCCGCCAGTTCGCTTGATCTGATGAGTTTCGCAACGCGTTGTCCGCTCATGTTCGTCCACTCCCAATGATTCCTTAGTGACTCGTGCCACTGGTGGTTGCATATCGAGACACAGCCTGCGGAAACGCTGGAATGCTGCCCTTTTCCGACGCTTGGCGCTTATCATCTGCAAGCAACTCGTGTGCGCTCTTGTTGTAAACCGCCAGATTCAGATCGTCTTCGGGCTGAATGACGATACCCTTGAGGTTCACTCCAGCGAACAAGCCGCGACTGCGCGAATAGGACAAAATCTTGGCGTGCATTAGCACGTCAGTGCCCGCACCAGCTTCTCGGCCAACGGGACCGCCAGCGACAGCAGCTTCAGCCCCGAGCTCGAACCTGTCCTTCAGCAAATTCCCGACGGCTTCGTCGTTCATAAACAACAAAACGATGTCGGTCGCCGATGCTCCAATCTGCGGTCCAACGCTGCCGCCACCTGCGCGAAAGAACACGGGATTGCTCCAGCCGTCACTTGTCCGACGGCTGACAACGCCGCGTCCGCCCTCAGCGCCTATGAAAAACGCCGCTTTGACGACCTGTGGGAATACGGCGACTGCCTTGGCACGCTCGAGCAGGTCACGCGGAATGGACTTGTCGGGGGTCTGCATGATCTCGTCAAACACCTTTGCAGCTTTGACGGACTGTGCGGCCGCTGCTTTCACCTTCGTCCCGTGATCGTCGGCCGATTGGGCTAGCAGCGTAGCTGATATCAAGCCTCCGAAAGCGATCACAACTGCGAGTTTTCGGATTTGTTTTGCAAGAGTCATAAAGGCCCCCTTTTCGTCCTCTGAAGCTCCGTCATCACGCAGCCCTGCGTTGGGCAGGAGCGCCCGGCAAGCTGTGGATTGCAGCCGCGAAACCCACCAGAGACGCGCCGTCGAAGATCAGGTCGATGCCGATGAACAGGCCGACGAAGAAAGTGCTTGCTGTCCGCCAAATGGCCATCAAGTAGATGCCCAGAGCGAGCGCGACCAATCCCGAAACAAACGTCCATCCCCACTTCGGGAACTGAATCACACTGGATGAAATCGCTCGGAACAGCCCTCCGACGATGAAAAGTGCCGCCAGCAGCATGGTCACTCCTTCTGCGCCAGCGTTCGGATGGCGAATCAGAAGGTATCCAACCACTCCGCGAATGATCGCATTCAGCAAGTACAGGAAGAATCCATGCCAGCTGAAGGCGTAGAACGAGGTGATCAGCCAGAACACTCCACTGATCATGAGTATCCAGCCCAAGGCCAGAATCGAAAACGCGGTTGCGGTCTGGGCCTTGACGACGCACACGACACCAAGCGCCGCAAGCAAAATGCCGAAAAGCAGGAACCAGCCCCATGACCTCCTTACTTGCTCGAGGCCAGCGCTGAAGACATCCGATAAGCTGCTCATTGTTTTTCTCCTTGTTTACACGCCGCCTATCCGGCAGCGCGAGTTCGATCGATCTACCGCAAGAAAACCTCCGGAGCTTTGTCTGGAACGGCAAAGTGCGTAGCAGACTTCGGGTCCGGGTTGAACTTCTTGAAGACTGAGGGATTCCTCTGAAAATGCTGCTCCAGCGCGTCAATCCGATTTTGATCATTGGGGTGGTCGGACAAGAGCTGGGGCAGTTCCTCCGGCCTGGCGTTCTTGAAATCCTGGAACAGCCACACCAGTCCCCAGGGGTTATAGCCGGTGGCGGCACACACATCGGAACCGGTGATGTCGGCGCGCGATTCAACATCTCGGGAGTAGCTCTGGGAGCGCAGCGCACCGAGAAGACTGATGGCCAACACATGCGCGGCTGAAGGACCTAGAAGGATGGCAGCGCCGATCTCTCGCCTCGCTATTGCCTCTCGCTTTCTTGCCAACTCCATAGTGTCGTGATGGATGGTGTGGGAGACTTCGTGACACAAAGTGCCGGCGAGTTCGTCAGTGTTCTTCACGAAATACAGCAACGAATCCGCGACATATACGTTCCCACCCGGGCTGGCGAATGCATTCGGCTGAGGTTCGTGAACCAGATAGAACTTGAAGGGATGGTTGTACCGTGGTTGCGCCGATCGCGTGATAGCCTCCGCAATCGGTCTCAGCTGATCGTATAGAGGAGACGACTCGATAATCTCGGCCTTGGCTTTGAGTTCGTTGAAGACTTCCTGGCCCAGTTGCAGCTCTTCGTCCTGTTTCTGCGCTTGAGCCGCCAATGGGCTTGCGTTCACGAGCCAGGCGAGGCACAGCACTGCGCTGATGTATAAGGTTGCTTTTCGACGTAAATCAAATGTATTCATCGTTTTACTCTTTTCTCGACGCGCTCTCGCCGTCGCTGCCTAGTCCGAAATGTCCCCTTTGCAGGAATCGTGTCCACAGCCGCACTGGAGCTCAGGTTGTGCCATCGCTTCGGCGCCGGAACAATAGTCGCTGCAATATTCGGCCGGGGGACCGATTTGGCACTGGCACTGTTCGTGGGCGCATTTTGTCTTGCTCTCCGTTTTTTTCTTGTGCTTCATGGCTTTCACCCTTCCTTCCTCGTGGGCTTTCGGCAGCGACTGATTGCTCCAGAGCGGCATCGAACATCTGGTTCTCTAATCGCCGGCCAGGCGCTGGGTCTCTGCCGCTTTCGCCTTTAAGGCCGATGACTTGGCTTTAAGGATCTCGGCCTTGGCTTGCTCCCGGCGTTCCGTTTCCTTACGCTCCTCTTTTGCTTTCTCCAACCGCTGCTGAATCTTCGTCTCGAGTTGATTGATCTTTTCGTGCAGCTTGGCCTTGCGGTCTGCACTTGCCTGCGCATGTTCGGCTTGCAGCATGGCGAGATCGGCTTTCATGGTAGCGATGTCTGCCGCGTGCTCGGCCTTCTTCACCTCGGACGGAGTGTAGCGGTAAACGGTTCCACCCAGTTCCTCCATGCGCAGGTCGACCCATCTTGTCCATTCCTCATCAGCCTCCGCTACCAGCGCAGCCTTGCCCGGTATCAGTTCCCTCGAAACCTCGTCCACAAAATCGGCACCGACACGCGCCTTACCCAGAGCCGCCGTGACACCAGTCAAGCCTCCGGCGGCTGCGCCGATGGCAACTCCGGCTGGACCGCCGAGAAGGCCGATCAGGCTTCCCAACGCAGTTCCGAGCACCGTTCTAAGTTCAACTGAGTCGTGTTCGTCGTTGACGAAGCACGTGCCGTCAGGTTGCCTTGTGATTACTGCGTAGGCGTAGAGCAAAACAACGCCCTCGCGATCAAGGCTCTTGAGTGCGTCTCGCGCCTCCAGGGCCTTGCTGGTCTCACCAAAGACGATTACCAATATGCGATCCATATGGTTTTCTCCTAATCTCGTTATCTGCGTTGCCACTGCTCGATGTCTCTCGCATCAGTGTTTCAGCAACTGCCACCCATTCATGCTATTCGCGGGTGGCCACTTGTGCTAATGGGTCTTCGACTGTCAGGTTGCATCCGGCATTCCAAACTGGAATAGAAAGGTTTGCGGGTCAAGAACTGCTGCGAAATTGAAGGTCACGCGTGCGATCGAACCGGCCCTGAGGGGCTTGAAACTGCCAGCGCGGCGCTATTCCGTCACTCTGACGATGAATGCAACCCGAATTGCCAAGTCAAACTGCACTCGGAAACGCGAATTGTCCCCTGCTCACGTACGAGCCAGAGTCGAGCAGGGCGCACCGGAAAGACAGCCGGCAGGTCCATTCCGCTCGATGACACTGGTCGCGTCATTTCTTGCGCTTCGAGTCCTTGCGACCTGGCCGATCAGCCGGCGCCCTGTTCGCTGCATTCAGTTCTGCCTTCACCTTTCGTGCCAGCGCCTTCGATTCCCGGATTACCTCGGCCTCATTGGCGTTTACACGATCCGCAATCTCTCGATCCTCTCCCGTGTCCGGCATAGTCAAATAGTCTCCGTTTTCGCTGTCTTTGTAGCAAACAACGGCCCGTAGCAGGATTCGAAAATGCGTCTGATGACTTTTGCCTCAAGAGTACGAGGCATGGGGCGCAAAGCTTTGCTCCGTTTGGAATTTCGCTTGCAGGGGAAGGACTCGATCTTGCTTTGACCCACCAAGGATCGCCGACGAGCTTTCGTATGGCGGAAGCCCGAGGAAACGCGATTGAGGGTGTGAGCAACGTGGGACGTGATCGCCTTGCGATCGCGCATTCGAGGAAGGGAAAGCAGGAAAAGGAGCAATGTCATGGACAGAATGCTAGTTGTGGTTTTTGACAATGAAACCAAAGCCTACGACGGGAAAAAGGCGCTCATGCAGCTCGATGCCGAAGGCAGCATCAGCGTCTACGCCTACGCGGTGGTGTCGAAGCACGCCGACGGCACGCTAACTGTAAAACAGGAGGACGACTATGGACCGATCGGAACCCTGCTTGGCACCTCATTTGGAGGTTTGATCGGCTTGCTGGGTGGGCCGGCAGGTTTCGCGATCGGACTTGCCACAGGGGCAGTTGCCGGTTCGGCAGTTGACCTGCACAACGTTGGCATCAGTGGGGATTTCATCGAAGACGTCAACAAGACCTTGACGCCAAACAAGTTTGCGCTAGTTGCCGAGATTGATGAGGACTGGACCACGCCTGTCGACACCCGCATGGAAGCGATTGGAGGGATCGTGTTCCGTCGCGCTCTTTCGGAGGTGAAACACACTATCCATGAGGAGCACGTCGCTGCCATGAAGGCCGACCTCGCGCAGATGAAAGCAGAGCAGGCTCAGGCTCGTGCCGACCGCAAAGCAAAGCTGCAGGAAAAGATCAACAAACTCGATTCCAAGATCCAGGAGCAGCTGCAGAAGGCCAAAGAGAGCCGTGATGCTGCCGAGCGTGAGGCACAGGCAAAAGTCAAGGTGCTCAAGGAGAAAGCGGCGGCGGCGAAGGCCAAGGCCTCGTAACGCAAAATCCCTCGGCATGGTTCGGCACCTATCTAAGGGGGGTCGAAAAGACCTCCCTTGGAATAAACCTAGTTCTTAAGGCGTGGAGGATCGAATGTCCACACAGAGCCTGATTGACGAAGCCAAGAAGCGTGCCGCCTGGAGCATCTTTATGGGTGTTCTGACCGCAGCCCTGGGAGTGTTCCTGATCGTCTATCCCTTGGCGACCGCGAAGGTCACGACCGTTCTGCTCGGTTGCGTGTTGATCCTAGTGGGCATCGCTCAATTCGTGTTTGCGCTTCACTCTCAGAAGCCTGGCAGCTTCTTTCCGAAGCTGCTTGCTGCGGCGCTCTTTGGAGTCACCGGAGTAGCGTTGGTATTCGCGCCCATGGCAGGCGTGCAAGCGCTGACCGGTTTGCTCGGGACTCTGCTTCTGGTCCAGGCAGGCCTAGCCACAGTCACAGCACTTCAGATTCGGCCGCTCGCGGGCTGGGGATGGTTTCTGATCGACGCGGCCACCAGCTTTTCGTTGGGAATGTTGATTCTTGTCAAGTGGCCGTCCAGCTCTGTTTGGGCGATCGGAATGCTGGTTGGTGTAGCGGTTTTAATGGGCGGCATCGTCAGAATCGTGGTTGCCGCGAAGATTCGGAGTGGCGCCAGCAGTGTGGAACGTCTCTCTTCGTCCGGCGCAGGCGTGAGCAGCGAAGCGAGGAATACGCGGCGTTCGGTTTCATGATTTGGGTGTAAGGAAGGTCACAGATGCGCTCTACAATCAAACTCGGGAAAATCTCAGGAATCGAGATAGGGCTCCACTACAGCTGGTTCATTATTGCAGCGCTGATTGTCTTTTCTCTTGGCGAGCACTTCCATCATGTGAATCCGGGGTGGGGTCCAGGAAAGATCTGGATCACTGCGCTGGTCACCGCTGCCCTTTTCTTCATCACTTTGCTGCTGCATGAACTTGCCCATTCCCTCGTGGCCCAAAGGCGGGGGCTGCGAGTCAGCTCAATTACCCTGTTCGCACTGGGCGGCGTCTCCCAAACCCAAGACGATGCCAGCGATGCGAAGACGGAATTCTGGGTCGCGATTGCCGGTCCGATCACTAGCCTGATCATTGGTTTCGGCTGCCTGGCCATCTCCATGGGGTTGGGGTGGCACGTGTCCGCCGAGCCGCAGACAGCGATGACTGCGGTCCTGGTCTGGCTAGGATACATCAACATTGGCCTAGCGCTGTTCAACATGATTCCCGGTTTCCCGCTCGATGGCGGCCGAGTACTGCGCTCGGTCATCTGGGGCGTCAGCAAGAACGTAGATCGCTCTACCCGCATTGCAGCGCGGATCGGCCAAATTGTGGCGCTACTATTTATCCTCGATGGGATTTGGCAATTCTTTCATGGCGCCGGCTTTGGCGGGCTGTGGATCGCGTTCATCGGCTGGTTTCTGATGGACGCCGCCAAAGCAAGCTATGCCGAAGTGGGTATCAGCGAAGAGCTCCGTGACATTATCGTCTCCGACATCATGTCGCGCGACTGTATTGTCGTGAACCACGGAACGAGCTTGCAGGATTTTGTGGACATGTACCTTTTGCCCGCAGGCCAAAGATGTTACGCGGTGGAGGAACAAGGCCGGCTGGTGGGATTGATCACTCCGCCCGATGTTGCCAAGATCCCTCGCAGTCGTTGGGATAGTACAACCGTGCGCGAAGCCATGCGGCCGGTAAAGGAATTGTACACGGTGAGCCCTGACACTCCGGTTCTGGATGCACTCAAGTTGATGGCCCGCAATGATGTCAATCAGCTACCCGTAGTTTCAAATGGCAGTTTCCACGGCGTGATCTCTCGCGCCCAGATCGTCCGACTGCTGCAGGTTCGCTCGGTGTTGCAGCTCCCGACTACGTATCGCCCGATGACGCACCCTGGGACACAACTGAGGAAAACCGCATGAGCCGAGCTATCCGAAGGGAGAATCGCCAGCAAGTTCACAAAATTGAAGTGCATCAGGACGAGCATATTGATGTGCGTGGCCAGCGGAAATGTGCGTACGCGATGTGTGAGTGCCCGGTGTCTTCTCTTGAAACGTATTGTAGCGAATATTGTTCCGATGCAGACAATGAACGGGAAGCTGAAATCCGGTGTGACTGCAGCCATAATCCGTGTGCTCTTGCGGCGTAGGCCGGCGTCCACCGACGCCAGAGGTAAAGGCTCCGGAGCTCGAGGCTTGTATTTGTAGGCTGCGAGCGTGAAGGCCATCATGTCGATAATTGTGAACCTGATAGGTCCTGACGGAAGCCGGTCAACAGTGGCGATAAGTGATGATGCCACAGTCCGCGACGTTGCTACGTGCGAATACCATTTGTTTTGGCGGACGCTTAAGAAGAACGGCTCCAGGGTCTCGTTCACTGCAGGAATGTTGGACGGCGATGTCATAAGCGTGGAGACGGAACTAAATCAGTGACTCACTTCTTAGTTGCGACTTCCTGCCAGGGAAAATCAGCTGTACATCGAATGCAAAAGACGCCAGCCAGAATGTAAGAATGGACGTGCCAGTGGAAAATCCTGCCGGTTTCTTGTGGCCGCTTTCCGCATTTTCCTTGAGTACCTTACACGTTCAGCAAGTCGCACTTCAAAAGCTATAACACCTGTGGAGCTTGTGCGGGTGCAAGAAGGCAGCATGGCAGATCCGATATTCCCAACTGTACTGACCGGACATTGGAAGTACCTCGGACACGAGCAATTGTCGGTGGCCGGTCGAACATGGGAGGCTGACAAGTTTGAGTTGAAGGTCGCCACTGTTCCGCCCTACATAGTCTGTACCTCGACCGAGGGCCTGCTCCTCTCTTTTTCTCTCGAAAGCAAGAACAAAGCGTGCTCCGATGAGCGCATGGGCCTGGTCAGATTTCAGCAATGGGAGAAATTCTGATTTAGTCGGTCGGGCCTCAAGGCTCGCGACCCTGTTAATTCGTATTGCCTGTGCCTGCGGCCGCCTCTATTGCCTGCTGGATGCGGTTGGGGTCTCCCAAATAGTAATGGCGAGCGGACTTGAGGTCGTCATCGAGTTCTTCGACCAGCGGCACTCCGGTGGGAATGTTGAGCTCGACGATCTGTTGCTCTGAGATGTCCTCCAGGTACTTCACTAGGGCCCGAAGGCTATTGCCGTGGGCCGCGATCAGAATTCGCTTGCCCGACCAGATGCTGGGAGCGATCAGTTCCTGCCAGCACGGCAGGAAACGCTCCACCGTGTCCTTAAGGCACTCCGTCAGCGGAAGCTGTTGCTTTTTCAGGTCCTTGTAGCGGGGATCGTTTCCCGGATAGCGTGGGTCTGTTTCCTCCAGTGCCGGCGGACGAATGTCGTAGCTCCGGCGCCAGAGCTTCACTTGTGCTTCCCCATATTTCGCCGCGGTTTGGGCTTTGTTGAGCCCTTGCAATGCTCCGTAATGCCTTTCGTTCAATCGCCAGTCGTGCTTGACGGGAATCCACATCAAGTCCATCTCGTCCAGAACAATCCACGCGGTGCGGATCGCCCGCTTCAAGACCGACGTAAAAACCAGGTCGAAACTAAATCCCCCCTGCTTAAGAATGAGGCCCGCTTCTTTCGCCTCTTTTGCGCCCTTCTCTGAAAGATCGACATCCGTCCAACCGGTGAAAAGGTCTTTTTTGTTCCAGATACTTTCTCCGTGGCGAAGCAATACGACTTCGTGCATGTTGAATAGCTTTCTTCTGGCTATGCCTTGGAGAGTTCAGCCAGGTGAGCGGTCTCCGCCGGAGAATTCTCGCTTGGGTTCTTCGCCAACGCTTCTTGCACCTCATTGCCGGTTACAGTCTCTTGCTTCAAGAGTTGCTGAGCCAGAGTTGCAAGCGCGCCGCGATGTTTCTTCAGCAATGACTGAGCGCGATCATACTGTTCCATGACAAACCGCTGAACTTCCCCGTCGATCGTGTACCGCGTCTCCGGACTGATCTGGCTGTTGTCTTCGACCGACCCGCCCAAATACTGAAGTTGTTGACCTGCATAGCGCACCGATCCTAGCTTTTCGCTCATGCCAAACTCGCTGACCATACGGCGGGCCAAGTCAGTCGCCCGCATGATGTCGTCACTGGCGCCTGTGCTGATGGTGCCGAACTCTACCATTTCGGCGGCACGCCCGCCCAACATGACCGCGATCCTGTCGCGTAGTTCGTCAATCGTTAGCAGATATCGGTCCTCAGTTGGCATTTGCATGGTGTAACCTAGAGCGCCCCGGCTGTGCGGAACGATGCTGATCTTGCTGACCGGTTCGCCATGCGGCACCAGTTCAGCGACCAGCGCGTGGCCGGACTCGTGGTAAGCAACGGTGGTGCGCTCCTGCTCGTTCATCACCCGGCTCTTTTTCTCGGAGCCGGCGATGACTCGCTCGATGGCGGCCTCGAAATCACTGATCGTGACGCCCGTTGCCTTGCGGCGCGCAGCCACTAATGCCGCCTCATTTACGGCGTTCTCCAGATCTGCTCCGCTGAAACCAGCCGTGATTCGCGCAGCCCGGTCAATGTCAAACTCTGGATCCAGTTTCACCTTTTTCGTGTGAATCTTCAGGATCTGGATCCGCCCAACCAGATCGGGATTGCCGATCGCGATCTGGCGATCAAAGCGGCCCGCACGCAGTAGGGCCGGATCGAGTACTTCAGGGCGATTTGTCGCTGCCATAATAATGACCGGGGCGTTAGCATCGCTTTTGAAGCCATCGATCTCGGCCAGCAACTGGTTCAGCGTTTGCTCGCGCTCATCGTTGCCTCCCAGCCGCATTGCCCCTCCGCGACTCTGGCCAATGGCATCGATCTCGTCAATGAAAATGATGGCAGGAGCAGCTTTGCGCGCCTGGTCGAAAAGGTCGCGGACCCGTGCTGCGCCGACGCCAACGAACATCTCGACAAACTCGGAGCCAGTGGTCTCAAAGAACGCGACCTGAGCCTCGCCGGCTGTCGCCTTGGCCAGCAAAGTCTTCCCGGTGCCCGGCGGTCCGACCAACAACACGCCTTTCGGAATGCGCCCTCCGAGACTTGCGAATTGCTCCGGGGACTTCAAGAACTGGACGGTCTCTTGAAGCTCCGCGATGGCTTCATCGGCCCCGCCCACATCCTTGTACGTAACCGTAACATCCTCCGGCTTGACCTCGATGGCTTTACTTTTGCCGACACCAAAGATGCTGCCTGCCCCCATGCCGGCGGCACCGGTTCGCTGATAGGCCATGTACCAGAAGCCGCCGAGCAGAATGAGCGGCAGAAGGTACTCCAGCAGGATGCCTCCCAGGGGATTTGGCGGGTGCTCAAACCGGTAAGTCACATTTGCCCTTTGGAGATCTTCAATTAGCTTGGGATCGCCGGCAGGAGCGGATACGGTGGTGAAAGGGATTACCGGCGTAGACCCGTCGGGCTTGGGATTCTTCATCTGACCGACGATAGCCCGCTCGCTGAGGGTTACATCTATGATTTGCCCATCGGCTAGCTTCTTCTTGAACTCGCTGTAAGGAATTTCTGACCGCCGGGTCAGAGGGGCCAGGACAAACATCTGGAACAGCCACAACAAAATTAAGCTTGTGATTAAGTAGGTGAAGCCGTAGCGAAGTTGCCGGCTCTGTTGTTCCTGGCGTTTCTTCTTATCGTCACGATCGGGTTTTCCTGGTGAGGATTCTCTTTCGGCCATAGTGTGCCTCCTCGGCGTCGTTCAATTCCATTTCCATCCTTACTTCACGTTCATTGCCTATCCGACCCGCGTCGCGCCTATATTGTGCCGTAGTGATGTCAAAAATGAGGCTCGACTTCGTTTCACGGTCACCGGCATTGTTCAATGGAGCAAGGCTGACTCCCTGTCTTTCGTCAAAAATCAAAGTGAATGTGGACGAGCAAAAGGCACAAAGCCAGAAATACTGGACCAAGTGAAAAGGTAGGCTATATGGTCCTGCTGGCCAGAGCCTCAGTCGAAAGACCCTTCCTGCATGCTGATGTCTAGAAGCCCGGGAGCATTGGGGATTTGAACATTTCATAACTATATCGCCAGATCATTCCGGGTTCGGAGTTCGGCATCGGATCTCTGGTCGTGTACCGCCAAAGACAGCGGCGTCCAACGCGCATCGTGCTCTAAGTAAATGCGCTCGCGGACCGTCAGGGGCTCTACCTCAACTCCCAACTTCTTGCCGTGCTTGCGTAATTGGTCAAACCACTTGTCCAATTCCGACTCTGCCTTCTTCGTGCCGAGTTTGAACAAATAAAGCACTGGACAACAAACTCCGCGCTCGTCTCGCATCGTGATCTCGATGCGCTCGCGCCTGTGTGCTGAGTTTGCATTTGGACAGCCACCCAGAAGAATGTCTTGTTTCCGTTACAACCTATTCCGAGCGTTGAACTTACAGTCAGCGAGGTGACACGGCGATCTGCGGTCCGTCAGTCCCGTTGAACACAGCGATGACACCTCG
>Ga0335070_10006334_pt1 | contig 13935 bp, 11 predicted proteins | sample Lox_Sample_13_FD_206722 | JGI IMG/M metagenome (GOLD analysis project Ga0335070, IMG submission 206722) | Soil microbial communities from Loxahatchee National Wildlife Refuge, Florida, United States - Lox_Sample_1.3 | ecosystem: Environmental > Terrestrial > Soil > Wetlands | place: USA... | reverse complement strand
AAGGGCTTCGCCTTCTACGACCGCTTGCTGGACGCCCTTCTCGCCAAGGGCGTCACGCCCTGGCTGACCCTGTACCATTGGGATCTGCCGCAAGCCCTGCAAGCCAAGGGCGGCTGGACGAACCGGGACACCGCCGTCCGCCTTGCCGAGTTCGCGTACTTGACCTCCCGGGCCCTCGGCGACCGCATGCCCAACTGGCTGGTGATGAACGAGACCGCCGTGCACGCCTATATCGGCCATTGCCTGGGCTACCATGCGCCGGGACTCACCGGGCAGGATAACTGGTTTGCCGCTCTGCACCACCTTAATCTCGGCCAGGGCATGGCGATCCAGGCCTTGCGCGCCTCGGGGGCCAAAGGGCGCATCGGCACCGTGGCCGCTTGTGAGCCCATCCGTCCCTCCAGCCCCGCGCTGGCGGATGTCCAGGCCGCCGCGCGGTTCGACGCCGCCTGGAACGGGGGAGTGCTGGAGCCGTTGTTCTTCGGCAGCTATCCGGAACTGATCGCTGCGGATATCGCGCCGCATGTTCGCACTGGCGATGCCGGGATCATGGCCCAGCCGATCGACATGCTGGGCATCAACTACTACAGCCGCCTCAACATCGCGCATAACCCGGCTTATCCGCTGTCCGCCTATTTCGGCGCCAACCCGCGCCGCTCGCCATATTTCGCGGGCGGATGGCCCATCGAGCCGGACGGGCTGTACGAAATCCTCACCCGCATCCAGCGCCGCTACAACCCGCGCGAGATGTTCATCTCCGAGAACGGCTTCGCCACGGTCGGCACTGACACGAGCGGCGCGCCGCTGAATGACGTGGCGCGCATCTCCTATATCGCCCAGCATCTGCGCTTCCTGCGCCGCGCCATGGACAGCGGCGCCAATGTCAGCGGCTATTTCGTCTGGTCGCTGCTCGACAGCTTCGAGTGGAATGACGGCATGAAATGGCGTTTCGGCCTGGTGGCGGTGGATCCCGCCACGTTGGAGCGTATCCCCAAGCGTTCCTGCCACTGGTACGGCGCGCTGGCCCGCGCCCATGAGGCGGCGGCGACGCAGGTTTAGAGTAATATGTGACGCAGGTTTAGAGTAATATGTATTTAGGTTTAACCGCCCGGTTCGACCTAAATACATGAAATTGCTCGCTCAAACATAAGGCTGGAGCGTTCAGCCAAATGCTGGACGCTCTAATACCCGCTTGCGAGATGCATGACTCTCTGCCGTCATTGCGAGCGCAGCGAAGCAATGACGGTTCTGGATGGGTCATCATCAACGCGGCTTGATATAAGCGCGGCTTGGGCGGATATTTTTTGCAATGCAGCAGTTTGGCGCTGTATTCTGCCCTTGGCCATAATTGCGATATAGTCTAGAGCTATAAAGTTTTTGCGGTCATGTGAATTTTACCGCGAAGTAGAGGAAATACAATATGTTTCGCCAGTTTGTTCTTGCTGCCACCACTGCTGCCCTGATTGCCGGCCCCGCCATGGCGCAGACCGCCGCTGCTCCGGCCGTCACCGCTCCGGCCGCGGCCGCCCCGGCTGTTGCTGCTCCGGCTGCCACCGCCCCGGCTGCTGCTGCTCCCGTGGCGAAGCCGGCGACCCACGCCAAGACCCACAAGGTCTCTCACCACAAGAAGGTCGCCCCGCAGGCCACCACCACCACCAAGAGCTAATGCTCATCAGCCGGGGACGGTGTAACGCCGCCCCCGGTTTTTTGTTGCCCGTTTTGAATCAGGCGCTGACCAGCCCCGCTGAGGCGAGGCGCGCCGGGCGGTAAGCGGGAGCAGGGTTGGCCTTGGCCAGCTTGTCCCAGTTCCGCAAAATCAGGTCGATTTTCAGAAATACAGTGTTGAGGTCGAGGAATTCCCGCGCCAGCCGCGCCTGGGCGGCGAGGTTGCGGTGTGAGGGCTCGCCCGAGATCAGCCGCGCCCCGGCGGAAACGCGCAGCGCCCCCATCTGGCCCGCGCCGTTGGGCTGCGCCAGCGGCACCGGCTGGCCAATATGGCAGATGCGCGCCGCGACCCAGGATTCATCGGGCAGCAAGGGCGAGAGATCGGTGTTCAGCCACGTATAGACCTGCCGGGCCTCGGCGGGCGTGAGGCAGCGCTCCGGCGCGTGCGGGGCGCGCAGGCTGAAGGTGAAGATGGTGGGCAGGCGCTCCCAGTCCTCATCCGCCCCGGTGCGATGGATGGCGGGGGCCTCCAGCAAGTTCAACGCCGGCTGCGCGGCGATGGCGGCGCGCACTGTCTCGCCGAAGCCGCGCAGGATTTCCGCGCGGCGGGCGGGCGGCACGCGCTGCAGCGCCTTGATCTCGGCCAGGGCGGCATGCCAGCGCAGCGACAGGCCGTAATTGCCGCCCGGCTGCAACGCCTTGGCGGCTTGCGCGCCGGCGGGAAATTCGTCGCGCCCGAAATAGGCGGAGAGCCCGGCGGGCAGCGTGCCGGTGCGCAGCCGCGCGGCGTAGCTGGCGGGCAGGATGGCGGCACCCGCGAAGGGCGGGCCGGTGAAGAACTTGGAGCCGGTGATGAGCACCACCGCGTCCAGCGCCAGATAGGCGCGGAGCGAGGCTGGGGAGAAGCGGGTTTGGCATGCGTCGAGCACGATGTCGAACCCGTCGCCATGGTCGCGGCGCAGCTTGGCGAGGAAGGCGGGTGAGGGGGCGAGCAGCCCGGTCTTGGACAAATCCAGCCCGTGCAGGATGACGCGCTTGCCCGCGGCGATGCCGGCGGCGAGGGAGGCCTCGATCTCGGCCTCGACGACCGATTCCGGACGCACTGCGCCGGAGGGCTCGCGCAGCAGCACGTTCGCCAGCGCCGTGTCCGGGCGGAAGCCGTCGATCGGCGCCTCGAAAGTGACGTCATGCCCGCGCGCGGTATCCACGGCGAAATGCAGCCCGCGCGCCGCCATTGGCACGCCGCGCCCGGTTTCCTCGGGGGCGATGAGGATGTTGAGGATGGGTTGATCAGCGCCCGCTAGATGCGTCAGCGCCAGGGCCAGCAGCTCGGTATCGGTGCCTGACGCGGCGAGGATGATGCGCTCCTCCGCGCCCAGGCCAAAGGCGGCGGCGATGCCGCGGCGCACGGCCTCGATGGACTGGCGGAGGGCTTTGTGCGGCTCGGTGCCGCGCAGCAGGGCGGCGGTGGTGCGCAGGCGCATCTTGTCCGCCGCGACATAGCCGCGTTCGGAGGAAGAAGAGGCGGTGGAGGAGGCGAAGGTGATGGCCCAGGGGCGCGGCCGGTGGCTGCAGCCATAGCCGTTGAGGGCGCTCTTCGGGTCGCGGGCCAGGCGGATGTCGCCGCCTGTTTCCATCAGCGCCTCGGCGGTGCCGAGATGCGGCCAGTTAAGATGCAGCAATTCGGCTTCGGTGCCGGACAGGCCGAAATTCCGCGTGAGGAAGGCAAGGCCGGGCGAGACCTCCGCCGCCATGGCGGGCACCCAGCCGGGCAGGGCGGCGCGGTCCTCGGCGGTCAGGGAGTCGGCCTCGGCCGCGATGAACTGTGCCGCGGCACGGGCGGCGGCGGCGTGGGCCAGGGCAGGGGCAACGCCCTTGCGGGCCAGCGCCTCGGCTTCCAGCTCCTGGCGCAGATGCACACCAAGCAGGCCAGGGCGGGCGCGGGCGGCGTCGTTGAGACCAACTTTAATGCCATGGAAGGCGACGAATTCAGGGGCGAGACGGATAGCATCGGCGTGGATCTGGCATTCGATGTCACGCAGTGTCGCAGAGGTCATTTTAGCTCCGGCGGTAAACCTGGAATTGTTTACCCCAAACCGGACCGTGCCGCCAAGTTTGTTCTCCGGCACCCGGCGCGGCCGTTGCGATTCCGTTTTTGTGCCGCCTTGCTGGGCGACAGAAAAAAATGATTGCTTAAGTTAAATTCACCTGCCTAACTGCGGCGCAAGCCGGGGAGACCGCTTTAATCAGAAGGGGTATCTAATAAATGAAAAAAATCGAGGCTATCATCAAGCCGTTCAAGCTCGACGAGGTAAAGGACGCGCTGCAGAGTGTAGGGCTGTACGGCATCACCGTGACCGAGGCGAAGGGCTTTGGCCGCCAGAAAGGGCATACCGAGCAATATCGCGGCGCTGAATACGTGGTGGATTTCCTGCCGAAACTGCTCATCGAGGTGGTGTGCCCGGCCTCGTTGCTGGAGAACGCCGTGGAGGCGATCATGCACGCCGCCCGGACGGGCCAGATCGGCGACGGCAAGATCTTCGTCTCCGATGTGGATGAGGTGATCCGCATCCGCACGAATGAGCGGGGCGAAGTGGCGATCTGACCGTTTGAGCATGGCGGGGCGCCTTCGGCGGGTGGTTTTAGAGCACCTTTCAAAACCCTACTATGCCGGCCGTCTGGCGCCGCATTTCTGCGCTCCGGTGCTCACGTACTTCAACGTACGCTCCGCTCCGGTGCTCGTAATGCGGCGCCATTCGCCTCGGCCTAGCGGGTTTTGAAAGGTGCTCTTAGGCCCGCGGGAGAGGTTTTTTGCGTTTTGGGCCCCTGCAATTCCAAAATAGAGGTTAACATTTTCTTCGGCTCGTATATGCACGCGCGCGAGTGCGGCTCTGGCGGGTGCAGGACATCTGCCCGCATTGTCAGAGGCACTGGTTAGCCTGTATGTCCCCGCGGCCGGAAAGGCCCGATGGGCAGACCCGGCGGGTACGAAGGAGCGGAGTAGAAAATTGGCGACGATGTATACCGAGACGGTGCAAACCGTCCGGCACTGGACTGACCGGCTGTTCAGCTTCACGGCCACGCGCAATCCCGGTTTCAGGTTCATCAGCGGGCAGTTCACGATGATCGGCCTCACGGTCAACGGGAAGCCGCTGATGCGTGCCTATTCGATGTGCAGCGCGCATCACGAGGATCATCTGGAATTCTTCTCGATCAAGGTGCCTAACGGTCCGTTGACCTCGCAGTTGCAGAAGATCCAGCCGGGCGACCAGATTCTCGTCGGCGGCAAGCCGACCGGCACGCTGATCCAGCAGAACCTGCTCCCGGGCAAGACGCTGTACCTGCTCGGCACCGGCACCGGCCTCGCGCCCTTCATCAGCATCGTGAAGGACCCGGAGACCTATGAGCTGTACGATCACATCGTGCTGGCCCATGGCTGCCGGCAGATCGACGAGCTGGGCTATGGCGAGATGATCGCGAACAACCTGCTGAACGACGAGTTCTTCGGCGAGGTGGCGCGCGAGAAGCTGCTGTACTACCCCACCGTCACGCGCGAGCCGTTCCGCAACAACGGGCGCCTTACCGCGCTGTTCGAGGCGGGCAAGCTTGAGGCCGATCTCGGCCTGCCTGCGCTGAACAAGGAAACCGACCGCGTGATGCTCTGCGGCAGCCCGCAGATGCTGGACGACCTACAGAACATGCTGCTCTCCCGCGGCTTCAGGGAAGGCAATCATCACGAGCGCGGCGAGTTCGTGATCGAGAAGGCTTTCGTCGAGAAGTAACGCCACGCCCAGCGGCATGGACCGAATGGCGGGCCGGCGCATCACGCGTCCGGCCCGTTTTTTATGCGTGCCGCGCCGTCTTGCGGCGCGGCTCTGGCCGTGGTGCATTGCGGTATGGTCAGGCTGGACAAGATTTACACCCGCGGCGGCGATCAGGGCGAAACCTCGCTTGGCGACGGCTCGCGGGTGGCGAAATCATCTCTCAGGATCGCCGCCATCGGCGAGGTGGACGAGGCCAATGCCGCCATCGGCATCGCCCGGCTGCATGTGGGCGTGGCCGAGGATGAACTGCTGGCCAGGGTGCAGAACGACCTGTTCGATATCGGCGCGGATTTGTGCGTGCCGATCGAGGAGGGCGAGGCGCCGTCCCTGCGTGTCACCCAGGCGCAGGTGGACTGGCTGGAGGCGCGGATCGACCAGCTGAACGCGGAGCTGCCGCCGCTCACCTCCTTCGTGCTGCCGGGCGGCACGCCGGGTTCGGCGTATCTGCATTTCGCGCGCACGGTGGTGCGCCGGGCGGAGCGCGTGGTGGTGCATCTGCTGGAGGCCCCGGATGAGCGGGTGAACCGGCTGGTGCTGGTCTATCTCAACCGCCTCTCTGACCTGCTCTTCGTGCAGGCCCGCGTGGCCGCGGGCACGGGGGCGGGGGACACGCCCTGGCAACCGGCGAAGCATCGCGATGGCGGCTGACACGGCGCCTGTGGAGAGCGGCGCCTGGCGCGTGGCCACGGCCTTCGCGGCGCAATCGGTGTCGGCGAGTTCGCATAATTTCTTCGCCGTTTACACAGGCGATGGTTTCGAAAGCCCCGAGCGCGGGGTGATCGGCGTGATGGCCCGCGCCCATGCCGAGGGGCAGATCAGCCTGCCCGGCGCGCGCGATGCAGCGCAGCTCGCCGTGCACTCCTTCGCTGAGGGGTATTTCGGCGTCCAACGCACGCTCTCGGCCCGGCGCGCGGCATCGCAGGCGCTGGTGTCGCTCAACCGCTGGCTCGCAGCGCAGATGCATGGCGACACGACGCGGCATCTGGCGCCGGTCTCGCTCTCCGCCTTGCTGCTGGAGCGGCGGCGCATCGGCATGGTGCAGATCGGCGCCTGCCAGCTTTACCGCCTGCGCGGCAAGGCGCTCGCGCCGCTGATGCGCCCGCATGGGCGGGCGGGAGAATTCCTCCCGGCGCGGGCGCTGGGGCTGAACGACGAGCTGACGGTGGACCATGCCGAGGAGATCGCCGAGGAGGGGGATGTGTATTTCCTGCTTGGCGGCGTGGAAGGGGTGACGCCAGAGCTGGTGTATGGCGCGCTCTCGGCCAGGCTGGCTGCGGCGCCGGAGGATGACGCGGATCTGGCGCGGGCCGTGCTGTCGGCGCTGGCACCGCTGCCGGGGGCGGATAAATCCGTGATGGTGATGCGGATTCTCGCCGCGCCTGCCGATAACGGCGATGCCGCGATGGAGGCGCTTGCCGACTTGCCGCTGCGCCCGCCCCCGCGCGAGGGCGATGTGTGGGACCATTTCATCATCGGGCAGACGCTGTTCCGCGGGCGCTACACCATTCTCAAGGCAGCGTACGACACCATCGGCCAGCGCGAGGTGGCGATGAAGATCCCGCTGCCCTCGATGCTGCAGGACGAGGTGTTCACCGCCGGGTTCATGCGCGAGGCGTGGATCGGCACCGCCGTGCGCGGCAGCAACGTGGTGCGGTATCTGGACCTGCCGGCCGAGCGCCGGTCCTCGCTGTACCTTGTCATGCCGCTATACCGGGGCGAGTCGCTGGAGAAACGGCTGAACCGTCCGCCGCTGATAGGGCTGCCGGAAGGCATGGGCATCGCGCTGAAACTCTGCGAGGCGGTGCAGGACTTGGCGGCGATCCAGATCATCCACCGCGACATCAAGCCCGATAACGTGATGCTGCTGGATGAGCATGGCGAGGTGCGGCTGCTCGATCTGGGGCTTGCCTATCTGCCGGGCATTGACACCACGGAGGCGGCGAAGCCGGGCGGGACCATCCGCTACATGGCGCCCGAATTGCTGCACCACGCCCCGGCCAGCGCCCGTACGGAGGTGTACGCGCTGGGGGTGACGATCTACCGCATGTTTTCCGCCGGGCCGTTCCCCTTCGGCCAGGGTGAGAAGGTGCCTCTGGCGCGGTTGCGGCCGGACCTGCCGCGCTGGCTCGGGCTGGTGGTGCAGCGCGCCTTGGCGCCCGAGCCGGAGGACAGATACGCCGATGCCGGGGAGCTGGCGCGGGCGCTGCAAACAGGGCTGGTGCAGGGCGGGGAGAGGATGAATCAGCCTCTCGCGCAGCTGCGGGCCTCCGAGCTGTATGTCTGGCGGATGCTCACCGCTTTGTTCGCCGTGGGGTTCTTCTACCTGCTATTACACGGCTATAGATGATCCGCATCCTGTATATGAGCGACCTCCATCTCGAGATGGAGCGCTGGCGCTTGGCGGTGCCGGGCTGGAAAGGCTTCCTCTCCCGTCATAACGGCGTGCCGAGGCACCCGGCGCGCGGCCCGATGCTCACGGATCTGCCGCAGGCGGATGTGGTGGTGCTGGCGGGAGATATCCATGTCGGCCTGCGCGCGGTCGTCTATGCCGAGCAGGTGTCGGAATTTCTCGGCGCGCCCGCCGTGCTCGTGGCCGGCAACCACGAATTCTACCACCAGCAGATACAACTCTTGCAGCCCGCCTTGTTCTCGGCGGCGGAGCGGACCGGGGGGAAGGTCCGCTATCTGGAAAACACCGTCGCCAGCTTCGACCTTCCCGGAGGGCGGCTGCATGTGCTCGGCTGCACGCTGTGGACCGATTTCGCCCTGAATGGCGACGTGGTTGGAGCCATGGAGTTCGCCTCCCGGCACATGAACGACTACCGGCTGATCTACCGCGTCACCACCCGGTTCCAGCCGGAGAACGCGCTGATGAGGCATGAGCGCTCGCGCGCCTGGCTGCACATCACCATTGCCCGGCTGCGCGAGGAGGACCCGGAGGCGAAGATCGTTGTGGTCACGCATCACGCGCCCGCCAGGGCTTACCTGGGACGGCGGGATGGAAATATCGCCCCGGCCTATGCCTCCGAACTTTTGCCCGAATTCCGCGACAACCCGCCCGATGCCTGGATTCATGGGCACACCCATTTCCGGCACGAGAGCGTGCAGGAGGGAATCCGCGTGGTTTCCGCGCCGCGCGGCTATGTCAGCCACGAGGGCGGGCGGGCTTTGGAGTTCTGTCCGGGGCTATTGGAGGTTTGACAGCAAATAATTCCTGTGCATAACATCGTTTAACCCACAGGAAATTTTTCTGCCCATGCGTTATTCTGCCTTTACCGTCGTCAAGGAAGCCCTGCGCGGCCATACGGGCTGGCGGCCGGCTTGGCGCAAGGCCGAGCCCGCGCCGCAATACGATGTGGTGATCATCGGCGGCGGCGGCGGCGGCCTGTCCACGGCCTATTATCTGGCGAAGAACCATAACGTGGGGCGCATCGCCGTGCTGGAGAAGGGCTGGCTCGGCAATGGCAATATCGGCCGCAACACCACCATCATCCGCTCCAATTACGGGCTGCCGGGGAATATCCCGTTCTACGAGCTTTCCATGAAACTGTGGGAAGGGCTGGAGCAGGACATCAACTACAACGCCATGGTCAGCCAACGCGGCGTGTTCAACATCTACCATTCCGACGCGCAGCGCGACGCCTATGCCCGGCGCGGCAACGCCATGCGGCTGCACGGCGTGGATGCCGAGCTGCTGGACCGGGAGCAGCTGCGGCGCGAGATTCCGTATCTGGATTACGACAATGCCCGCTTCCCCGTGCAGGGCGCGCTGGTGCAGCGGCGCGGCGGCACGGTGCGGCACGATGCCGTGGCCTGGGGCTATGCCCGCGCGGCGGATCGGCGTGGCGTGGACATCATCGAGAATTGCGAAGTCACCAGGATTTTGCAGGAGAATGGCATGGTGACGGGCGTGGAGACCACGCGCGGGCGCATCGGCGCGGGCAAAATCGGCATCGCGGTGGCGGGCTCGTCCTCGCTGCTGGCCAACATGGCCGGGTTCCGCCTGCCGATCGAGAGCCATGCGTTGCAGGCCTTCGTGACCGAGGGGCTGAAGCCGCTGATCGACAACGTGATTACCTTCGGCGCCGGGCATTTCTATATCTCGCAGTCCGATAAAGGCGGTTTGGTGTTCGGCGGGGATATCGACGGCTACAACTCGTACGCCGCGCGCGGCAACCTGCCGACGGTGGAGGATGTGTGCGAGGGCGGCGTGGCCTTGATGCCGATGATCGGCCGGGCGCGGCTGTTGCGTTCCTGGGGCGGGATCATGGACATGACCATGGATGGCTCGCCGATCATCGACTTCGCGCCGGTGAAGAACCTCTTCCTCAATGCCGGCTGGTGCTATGGCGGGTTCAAGGCCGTGCCGGCCATGGGCTATTGCTTCGCGCATCTCATCGCGCGCGAGGCCCCGCACGAGGTGGCGGCGGCGTACCGGCTGGACCGTTTCGCCGAAGGCAAGCTGATCGACGAAAAGGGAGTCGGCGCGCAGCCGAATCTGCACTGATGCGCATCACCTGTCCCCATTGCGGCCCGCGTGGCGTGGAAGAATTCCTCTACACCCAGGATGCCAGTGTCACCCGCCCGACAGACGGCGGTGCCGAGCCCACCAAGGAATGGACCGATTACGTGTATATGCGTGACAATTTTAAAGGCCCGCGCAAGGAATATTGGTATCATAGCGCCGGTTGCCACGCCTGGCTGGTGGTGACGCGCGATGTCTCCACGCATGAAATCCTGAAGGTGGAGCTGCCATGAGCGGGTTTCGTATCGCCACGGGCGGGCTGGTGGACCGCGGCAAGCCGGTCAACTTCACCTTCGATGGCAAGCGCTACCAGGGCTATGCGGGCGACACGCTGGCCTCCGCCCTGCTCGCCAATGGCGTGAAACTCGTTGGCCGCAGCTTCAAATATCACCGCCCGCGCGGGATTCTCTCGGCTGGGTCCGAGGAGCCGAACGCGCTGGTGGAGCTGCGCGGCGGCGCGTATCGGGAGCCGAATACCCGCGCCACCATGGCCGAGATTTACGACGGGCTGGAGGCGAGCAGCCAGAACCGATTCCCCTCGCTCAAATACGACGCGCTGGCGGTGAACGACCTGATCTCGCCATTCTTCGCCGCCGGGTTTTACTACAAGACCTTCATGTGGCCGGCGAAGTTCTGGGAGAAATTCTACGAGCCGATGATCCGCCGCGCCGCCGGGCTTGGCCGCAACGCGGGGCTGTCGGACCCGGATACTTACGAGAAGATCACGGAATTTTGCGATGTGCTGGTCATCGGCGGGGGCGCGGATGGTGTGGCGGCGGCGCGGGAAGCGGCGGCCACGGGCGCGCGCGTGGTGTTGTGCGACGAAAATGCACCGCTTGCGCCGGTGGAGTTGCCGGGCGGCGTAAAATTCCTGCCGCGCACCACGGTATTTGCCGTGTACGATGGCGGCACCTATGCGGCGCTGGAGCGGCTCACCGACCATCTGCCGGTTTCTTCCGCGCCTCGCCAGCGCCTGACCAAGATCATCGCTGGGCGCTGCATCCTGGCCACGGGCGCGATCGAGCGGCCGATGGTGTTCGGCCATAACGACAAGCCCGGCGTGATGCTGGCGGGCGCGGTGGCGACGTATATCAGCCGCTACGGCGTGGCGCCGGGGCGCAATGCCGTGCTGTTCCTCAACAACGATGACGCTGCCGGGTTGATTCCCTTGCTTGCGCAGGCGCGTGTGGGAATTGCCGGTGTTGTCGATTCCCGGTTGAAGAGCACGGATCTGGTGTATGCCTTGGCGCGGGAGGCCGGGGTGCCGGTGTTCGCGGGTGCCGTTATCACACGCGCGCATGGCTGCCAGAGCGTGAAGGACGCGGAGATCCGTCTGCATAACGGCACCACTCTGCGCCTGCCGTGCGACCTGATCGCCAGCTCCGGCGGGTTCAACCCGAATATTGCGCTGACCTCGCATCTCGGCGGAGGTCCGGTTTGGGATGAGACCATCGCGGCGTTTGTTCCCGGCAAGCTGCCGCCGGGCATGGAGGTTGTCGGCAAGGCGGCGGGGCAGGGGATCAACGTGAACATCCAGCCCTGCTGGCATGTTGGCGCCTTCCCTGGAAAATCCTTTGTGGATTTCCAGAACGACGTGACGGTGAAGGATATCAGGCTCGCAAATCAGGAGGGATTCTCCTCGGTCGAGCATCTGAAGCGCTACACCACGCTCGGCATGGCCACTGACCAGGGCAAGACCGCCAATGTCAACGCGCTGGCGATCCTGGCCGAAGTTACGGGCAAGGCAATCCCCGAGACCGGCACTACGCGCTTCCGTCCGCCCTACACTCCGGTGGCGCTCGGCGCGCTGGCCGGGCCGCATAAGGGCAAGCATTTCCGCCCCACGCGCCTCGCGCCGACGCATGAGTTTTCCCAGGCGCATGGTGCGGTTTTTGTCGAAACAGGCCTGTGGCTGCGTGCGCAATATTATCCGCGCCCCGGCGAGGATTGGCTGGCGGCGGCGCAGCGCGAGGTGAACACGGTGCGCAACCATGTCGGCATCTGCGACGTGACGACTTTGGGCAAGATCGACATCCAGGGGCCGGATGCCGCGAAGTTCCTTGAATGCGTCTACACCAATAGCTGGACCAACCTCGCCGTGGGGCGCGTGCGCTACGGGCTGATGCTGCGTGAGGACGGGTTCGTGATGGATGACGGCACCACCGCGCGGCTCGGTGAGCAGCATTTCGTGATGACCACCACCACCGCCAATGCGGGCAAGGTGATGCAGCATCTGGAATTCTGTTCCCAGGTGCTGTGGCCGGAGCTGGATGTGTCGTTCATTTCCGTTACTGATCAGTGGGCGCAGATCGCCGTGGCGGGGCCGGATTCCCGCGCCACGCTGGCCAAGATCGTCGACGCGCCCTTCGATATTTCCAACGAGGCGTTCCCCTATATGGGCTGCGCGGAGCTTACGGTTTGCGGCGGCACCCCGGCGCGGCTGTTCCGCATCTCCTTCTCTGGCGAGCTGGCCTATGAGATCGCCGTGCCCGCGCGCTACGGCAATGCGCTGGCGGCGAAGCTGATGGAAGCGGGCGCGGAATTTGGCATCGCGCCCTATGGCACCGAGGCTCTAGGGATCATGCGCACCGAGAAGGGCCATGCCGCCGGGCCGGAGCTGAACGGCCAGACCACGGCGCATGACCTCGGCCTGCACAAGCTGCTCTCGAAGAAGAAAGATTTCATCGGCCGCGCCTTGGCCGCGCGCCCGGCGCTTACCGACGCCTCTCGCCCCACGCTGGTTGGGTTGAAGCCGGTAGATGGCGTGACGGTGCTGCGCGCGGGCAGTCACCTGCTGCCCGTCGGCGCCGCGGCCACGGCGGAGAACGACCAGGGGTATGTAACCTCCGCGGCACGTTCGCCGTCGCTCGGGCCCATTGCCCTGGCGCTGCTGGCCAATGGCCCGGCGCGTATTGGTGAGCAGATCCGTGTTTACGATCCGGTCCGCAACGGCGACACGCTGGCCGAGATCGTCAACCCCGTGCATTACGATCCTTCCGGGAGCCGCCTGCATGCTTGATGTTTCACTGCCCGCGCTGGCGGCCACGGCGCATGTCAGCCCGCTGCCCATCCGCGACATCGCCAGCCTGGCGAGCCGCAAGAAGCTGGCGCTGGACCTGCCGGGTGCGGGCAAGCGCCTGGACAACATCCTGTGGAATGGCCCGAATTCCTGGCTGTTCCTGGACACGAACGCGGCGGAGCTTGCCGCCCGGACCGGGGCGGCGGTCACCGACCAGTCGGACGGGCTGTCCGGCTTCGCCGTCACCGGCCCGCACGCGGTGGAGATTCTGAAGAAGCTGCTGCCCATCGATATCGAGCGCTTCGCCCCGGATGACGTGGCCATCACCATCGCCGCGCATATTGGCGTGCGGGTCTGGCGCGAGGGTGACGCCTATGTTCTGGCCTGTTTCCGCAGCTTTGCGGTGGCGCTGCACCATGCGCTGGCCGAGGCGGCGGCGGAATTTTCTCCGGGCCGAGGTTGAGGGCGGCGCGGCGCGCGCTGTATCACCCTTTTAACTTTTGCCCAGGATACTCAGCCCCATGTCCAAAGCCCAGTACGTACTCACGCTCTCCTGCCTCAACCGCCCCGGCATTGTCGCCGCCGTTTCCACCTATCTGTTCGAGCATGGCGCGGATATCCGCGAGGCGCAGCAATTCGACGATGCCGAGAGCGGCAAGTTCTTCGCCCGCATTGCCTTCGACCTTCTTGGCGGCAAGAACATCGACGCGCTGCGCGATGGCTTCGCCGGCATTGCCGATGACTTCAAAATGGCCTGGAAGATTTCCGACCATGCCACGCCGCGGCGCGTGCTGCTCATGGTCTCGAAATTCGACCACTGCCTGGCGGATTTGCTGTATCGCTGGCGCATTGGCGAACTGGAGATGACGCCGACCGCCATTGTCTCCAACCACCCGCGCGAG
>Ga0335070_10006333_pt1 | contig 13938 bp, 10 predicted proteins | sample Lox_Sample_13_FD_206722 | JGI IMG/M metagenome (GOLD analysis project Ga0335070, IMG submission 206722) | Soil microbial communities from Loxahatchee National Wildlife Refuge, Florida, United States - Lox_Sample_1.3 | ecosystem: Environmental > Terrestrial > Soil > Wetlands | place: USA... | reverse complement strand
GACAACATGCAGTACTTATCCGAAAACATGCTCGGCCGGACGTTCTGTCCATTGGGAGACGCTGCGGCGATGCCGACGATCGCGTTCGTGAAGAAGTTTAGAAAAGAATTCGAAGACCATTTGGAAGGCCGTCCGTGTCCGTTTGAGAAAGAGGGCACGATAGCGGAGCTGCCTGTCTTGGCGCATTGATGATGGTTGCCACAGAGAAAAGACGAAAAGCGGCGCAATTGCTGCTCGACTTTTACAAAGGTCGGATCACAAACGACCAAATGGATGACGCTTGGCCGCGTGATCCCGAAGACCCTGCTTTGCGCAAAATCTTCTGGGCAAAGTGGGGTCTGTATTCGGATCTTCGAGAAGAATTTATTAAGCCGAAGCTCCGAGGAAAGTACTCGACGACAAAGGCCATTCATAGGTGCCTGGTGTTCCTGAGATCGGGATTCGAATACGAGTGGGTCGGTTTTGGGCTGTCTAAAGGTGTGATTCCGCGGGTACTCGAACTGCTTGACGCACATCGCCGCGAGATCAATCGCGCTGGCGACCAGTCGGTCTGGCCGTTTTATCGGAAAGCAGACTACGCGCGAGCGTGGAAGCAACAGAACTAATGTCCTTATGGCAGATGTAAACCTCACTGTCGACGGCAAGAAAGTCACTGCTCCTGTGGGTACGCTTCTCATTGAAGCCTGCAAGAGCGTGGGCATCGAGGTGCCGTCTTTCTGCTATTACCCGAACCTCTCACTACAGGGCGCTTGCCGGATGTGCCTGGTGAAGATCGAGAAGATGCCCAAACTGCAGACCGCGTGCACGACCGTGATCAGCGAGGGCATGGTCGTTACGACGGATAGTCCGGAGATCAAGCAGGCGCGCAAGTCGATGCTGGAACTGGTGCTCGCTAATCATCCGCTGGACTGTCCGGTATGCGATGCGGGCGGCGAGTGCGAACTGCAGGATATGACGTTCGCGTACGGCGCGGGGGAATCGAAGTTCATCGATGCGAAGAACCACAAAGAGGAGGAGCAGTGGTCTCCAATTGTGTACTTCGACCGGCCGCGGTGCATTCTCTGCTACCGTTGCGTGCGGGTGTGCGGCGAAGGCATGGACGTGTGGGCTCTGGGCGTGCAGAACCGGGGCGTGACTTCGTTGATCGCGCCGAATAAAGAAGATCATCTCGAGTGTGAAGAGTGCGGGATGTGCATCGATATCTGCCCGGTGGGCGCGCTGACGTCCGGTGCGTACAGATATAAGACGCGGCCCTGGGAGATGAAGCACGTCGGCACGGTGTGCACGCACTGCGGAGACGGTTGCAAGACGACTTTGGGTGTGCGGCGGTCCGATACCGGGATGGAAATCGTTCGCGGCGACAATCGCGACAAAAGCGGCACGAACGGCGATTTCCTCTGCATCAAGGGACGGTATGGGTTCGATTTTGCCAGTCACGAAGAGCGGCTGAAGCGACCGTTGATTCGCAAAAACGGGAAGTTGACGCCAGCGACGTGGGAAGAGGCGTTTGAACTGATCGGAAAGAAGTTTGCGGAGATCCGCGATACGGAAGGCGGCGCGGCGATCGGTGTGATCGGGTCGAATCGCACGACGAACGAAGAAGCTTACCTGCTCTCGAAGTTTGCGCGGACGGTGCTGAAGACGAACAATGTGGATCATCACCGGACGGCGGACTTCCCTGCTTTCGCGGCGGCGATGCGCGGGAAACAGAATGCCACTGCCAGCATGGCGGATGTGTTCACTGCACCGGCGATTCTGCTGATTGGGAATGATCCTACGGAGCAGCACCCGTTGCTGGCGTGGCAAATCCGGAATAATGTGCGGCTGCATCGGGCGAAGCTGTACGTGATCAATTCGGAGCCGATTAAGCTGCGGCGGCAAGCGACCGCATTCGCGCAGGTCAGCGAAGATCATGGCGAGGCAAAGTTCGTCTATGTCCTGTCCGGAGGGGAAATGCCTTGGGGCGCCGTCCTGTCCGGGCCTGGGATACAGCCGACTGAGATAAACGGCACAACAACCGAAACGCTCCAGAAACTTGCCGAGACGCTGCGCAGCGAGCCGAATCTCCTTGTTGTGTTCGGCGCGGAAATTCAGGATGTCAGTATTCAGTACCTTACCAATGCGCTCCCCAACGCGAAGTTTATCTGTCTGGGTGATTACTCCAATTCTCGCGGCGCGGCCGACATGGGTCTATACCCAGACTTGTTACCCGGTTATCACGCTGTGAATGGCACAACTCCGTTCCATCAGGAATGGAGCGTTCCGCAGACGCCGGGCATGCACACCAACGAGATGGTAGCGGCGGCTCAGGCTGGCAAGCTGAAGGCGCTCTACGTTGTCGGTTGCAACCCCGTCGGACGCTTGCAGATTGATCCCTTCGCGTTTTCGAAGACGTTCGTCGTAGTGCAGGACATGTTTCTGACTGAAACCGCAGTGATGGCGGATGTGGTGCTGCCTGCCAGCAACGCATACGAAAAATCCGGCACGATGACCAACACCTGCGGCGACGTGCAACTCGTCAAGAAGGCGGGCGAGGTCTCGGAGACGAAACCGGATTTCGAGATGATCGTGCGGATCGCGGATGCGATGGGAGCAGACATTCACAAGCTGGTGCCATTCGGCGGTGGAGTGCGCGCCGATATGGGACAGACGCGCGGGGCGCAGTCGGGTGAAGTCGATCGGCATGCGGTGTGGCTTGTGGATCACGGACTCGAGCCGAAGCTGAGCCCGCTGGACCCGATGGCGATTCTCGATGAAATTCAGCGACTGGTGCCGGGTTACGACGTCTCACGGGCGAACCTGATTGCGGGTAATAGCGAGCACACATCTGTTGAGAAGAGCGGTCGGGGGGCGGCGCAGAAGCCGGAGTTGATCGTGCCGGCAAAGGATACTCTTTTCACGTCGGGAACGCTGGGGCGATATTCGCGGGCGTTGAACTCCGTGATTGAGAGGCATGAACTGAAGCCTGCCGAAGTCGCGGCGGACTGAAGTCGCTGTGAGCTTTGAGCTATGAGCAACGAGCAAACCCACGGCGGCTCGTAGCTGTTTCGATATCAATCGGTGAGAAAGGGCGGCGTTGCCAATCGGCTGGTACATTCTGGCGTCGGTGATTAAGTCGGCCATTGTGCTGTTGGTGTTGCTCACGGCCGTCGCCTACACTGTGTGGCTCGAGCGCAAGGTGGTGGGCCACATGCAGAATCGGTGGGGGCCTACGCGGGTCGGTCCGTTTGGATTGCTGCAGCCTCTGGCGGATGGGGTCAAGTTCCTGGTCAAAGAAGATCTGACGCCGCCACACGTGTACAAGCCGCTGTTTCTAGCGGCGCCGCTGATTGCGGTCATCTTCGCGCTGACGTCGATTTCGGTGATCCCGTTCGGGAATGACATCACGATCGGCGGCTACCAGATCCCACTGCAGATTACGACGGATGTGAATACTGGCCTGCTGCTGATCCTGGGCGTGACTTCGATCGGCGTGTACGGGGTGGCGCTGGCCGGATGGTCTTCGAACAACAAATATTCCCTGCTTGGTGGATTGCGCGCCAGCGCGCAGATGGTCAGCTATGAAATCTCGCTTGGCCTGTCTCTGGTCGGCGTGCTGATTATGGCAGGCAGCTTCAGCCTGCGGGATATCGTCCACGCGCAACAAGGTCACTTCGCGGGTTTCATTCCGCGGTGGAATATCTTCGGTGGGCAGATCATTGGATTCTTCTGTTACCTGATGGCAGCCTACGCCGAGACAAACAGGATTCCATTTGACTTGCCTGAGGCCGAGACGGAGTTGGTGGCCGGCTATCACACCGAATACAGCGCGATGAAGTTTGCCATGTTCTTCATGGCCGAGTACGCGAACATGATTACCGTCGCGTGTCTCGCGACGCTGCTGTTCCTGGGTGGATGGAATGGCCCGATTTTCGGGCCGCCGATACTGCAGGCAATTCTGCCGGTGTTCTGGTTTTGCCTGAAGGTCTTTTGCTTTCTCTTTTTATATATCTGGGTGCGGGGGACGTTGCCGCGCTTCCGTTATGACCAACTGATGGCGTTCGGCTGGAAATTCCTGCTGCCGCTGGCGTTGGTCAACCTGATTGCCACCGCGATCGCGGTGGTGTGGTAGAAAGGCAGTTCTCAGTTCCCAGTTCTCAGTTGGTCTAGGCGGCCTGAGATCACAGCGACCTTACTGAGAACTGACAACTGAGAACTGAGAACTGATTTCATGCTCAGCGTTCATTTGATTTTGTTTCTGGCCTTTGGAGCCGTCTGCGTGGCGGGCGCGGTGAATCTGCTCGTGCAGCGGCATCCGATTAACAGCGCGCTTTCTCTGATCGCCGTCATGGCGGCGCTGGCGGGAGAGTACATGCTGCTGGGCGCAGAGTTTGTGGCTGCGCTGCAAGTCATCGTTTATGCCGGCGCGATCATGGTGCTCTTCGTCTTCACCATCATGCTGCTGAATGCTGGAGAGGAAGAACGGACTCAGGGGAGCCGGGTGGCGATCATCATCGGGGTTCCCGGGATGCTACTCGGGAGCTTGCTGGTCGCGTGGGTCGTGATACGGCATTCCGGCACCGAAGCGGTTCCAGTCGGAGCTATGCCGGGACCGCCGAAAACGATTGGGCAAATGCTTTTTCACGAGTTTCTGCTGCCCTTTGAGATTACTTCGATCCTGATTCTGATCGCGATCATGGGCGCGGTGGTACTGGCCAGCAAGCCAACGGTGGCGGGAAGTCCGCCGAAACAGGTGAAAGGTTAATGGTTCCGCTCTCTTACTATCTCGTGCTCAGTGGAATCCTGTTCGCGTGTGGAGTGCTGGGATTTCTGATCAAGCGCAACATCATCACGATCTTCATGTCGATTGAGCTGATGCTCAATGGAGTGAATTTGTCGTTCGTGGCCTTCGCGGCGCACTGGAAGGTGCTTGCCGGGCAGATCTTCGTCTTCTTCATACTGGTGGTGGCCGCGGCGGAAGCGGCGGTGGGACTGGCGATCATCATCGCCGTCTATCGCACGCGCGAGACTCTTAATGTGGATCAAGTGAACCTGCTCAAGCTATGACGCAGAATCCTTATCTGTGGCTGATTCCGACGCTGCCGCTGGCGGGAGCGGCGATCAATGGATTTTTCGGCCGGCGGTCGTCGAAAACGGCCGTCACGACGATCGCCTTGGTATTTCCAGCCCTGGCGTTCGCGCTTGCATGCTGGATTGCAGTGAGCTTTTCTTCGTCAGCAGCGCCGTACGTCTTCGATCTCGCGCATTGGATCCGCTCTGGCTCTTTCTCGGCCGATTTTGCGTTCTATCTGGATCAGCTTTCGCTGGTGATGATGCTGGTCGTCACCGGGGTCGGTTTTCTGATTCATATCTACTCGGTCGGCTACATGGCGGACGACCCGAGCTACTACAGGTTCTTCACCTATCTCAACCTGTTCATGTTCTTCATGCTGACGCTGGTGCTTGCGAACAACTACCTGGTGATGTTCATCGGGTGGGAGGGCGTGGGCCTGGCGTCGTACCTGCTGATCGGTTTCTGGTTCACCAAGGATTCGGCGGCATCGGCGGGCAAGAAGGCGTTCATCGTTAACCGCATTGGCGACTTCGGATTCCTGATCGGGCTGTTCTTGATCATCCAACATTTCGGATCGCTGACCTTTACGGATGTGTTCGCGAAGGTGCAGTCGCTTGGGGTGGAATCAAGCGCCGGCTTGCTCACCGCAATCGGCATCCTGCTCATGGTCGGCGCATGCGGTAAGTCCGCACAGATCCCGCTTTATGTCTGGCTTCCCGATGCGATGGAGGGCCCGACACCGGTCTCAGCCCTCATTCACGCTGCGACGATGGTCACGGCTGGCGTGTACATGGTGGCGCGGTCGCACGTGATCTTTGAGCGCGCGCCCATCGCGTTGACAGTTGTCGCGGTTATCGGAACCCTGACTGCGTTTTTCGCGGCGACTATCGGCATTACGCAGATGGATATCAAGAAAGTCCTGGCATATTCCACCGTGTCGCAGCTGGGCTACATGTTCATGGCCTGCGGCGCGGGAGCGTTCTCGGCGGGGATCTTCCATCTGATGACGCATGCGTTCTTCAAGGGACTGCTGTTCCTGGGCGCCGGCTCGGTCATTCATTCCGTTGGCGGCGAGCAGGACATGCGCAAGATGGGTGGTTTGCGATCCTACATCCCCTGGACGTTCATGACGATGCTGATCGCGACCGCGGCGATCGCCGGCATCCCTCCGCTGGCAGGCTTCTGGAGCAAGGACGAAATTCTGTGGAAGGCGTATGAGGCGAACCCGGTGTACTGGGTGATCGGCGCGATTACCGCATTCATCACCTCCTTTTATATGTTCCGTCTGCTCTTTATGACCTTCTGGGGCGACTACAAAGGGATCAAGGTCGACGATCACGGACACGCACACGCCGCCCATGATCATGGCGGACACGGGCATGGTGAACCGCACGAGAGCCCGATGGTGATGCTCGCTCCACTGATGATTCTGGCCCTGCTGTCACTGGTTGGCGGACTGGTTGGGATCCACAACGGCTTTGAGCACTTCCTCGAGCCGGTGTTCGGCTCGGAATTCCCGAAGGCCATCGCGGAACCCGGAAACACAGAGTGGCTGCTGATGGGAATCTCGGTTCTGTTCTCCGTGGCGGGATTGGTTCTTGCCTATGTTTTATACGTGAGCAAACCGTACCTGCCGGAAAAGATTTCTGCGTCACTGGGCGCCTTCTATGATGCCGTGGTGAACAAGTACTACGTCGACGAGATCTACGCGAAGATTTTTGTGAAACCGCTTGTGGACGCTTCGACCAGCATTCTGTGGCAGGGAGTCGATCGCAAAGTGATCGATGATAGCGTGAACAACGCGGCCGATGGCGCGCGACACGTCTCCGATGAAGTGCGGCACATGCAATCGGGCAACCTGCGGTCGTATGCGGGCTGGATTGCTTCGGGCGCGGCAATTGTGATTGCGTACATGATCTGGCGCGGAGTGGGACAATGAACTTCCTCGACCGGAACATCCTGACGCTCGTGACGTTCGCTCCATTAGCGGGAGCGTTGCTGCTGACGGTTCTTCCGCGGCGAGATCGTGACATTCGCGTGGTCGCTTTTTTGGTGTCGCTGATCACGTTTGGCATGTCGCTACATTTGCCAGTGTATTTCCGGCGAGCAATTGGCGGATTCCAATTCACGATTGATAAGCAGTGGATTTCCAGCCCGAACATTCACTACCACATGGCCATCGACGGAATTTCCCTGTGGCTGGTGGTCCTGACGACATTCCTCACGCCGTTGTGCGTGCTGATTTCATGGAAGTCGGTGCACGACCGGGTAAAGGAATTCTTCATCCTGCTGCTGATCCTGGAGACAGCGCTGATCGGCGTTTTCACTTCCCTCGATCTGTTCCTGTTCTACTTCTTCTGGGAAGCTACGCTGATTCCGATGGCGTTGCTGATCGGCGTTTTCGGGCACGAGCGCAAGGTGTACGCCGCCGTCAAGTTCTTCATGTACACGATGATCGCGTCGGTGTTCATGCTGGCGGCGATCTTGTGGCTATATGCGAAAACGGGCAGCTTCGATTTTGTTTACATCCGCGATCACGTTGCGTCGGTTTCTGCCTTTCCTGGCGCCTCCTTGTGGCTATTTCTGGGATTCTTCATCGCATTCGCAGTAAAAGTGCCGCTGTTTCCGTTCCACACGTGGCTGCCGGATGCGCACGTGGAAGCACCGACGGCCGGATCGGTCCTGCTGGCCGGTGTTCTGCTGAAGATGGGCACGTACGGAATGCTGCGCTTCAACCTGGGATTGTTCCCCGAGCAATCGCGCCACAACGCTCCGTGGATCGTGGCTCTGGCGCTGATCGGCATCATCTATGGCGCACTCGTCGCGATGGTGCAGCCGAATATGAAGAAGCTGATCGCCTATTCCTCGGTCAGCCATCTTGGTTTTGTTGTGCTCGGGATCTTCAGCTTTACGCAATCCGGGTTGAATGGCGCAATGTTCGTGATGCTGGCACACGGCATCTCCACCGGCGGGCTGTTTATGCTTGCAGGGATAATGCATGAGCGGCGGCACACGTACGAGATCTCGGAGTTCGGCGGATTGGCTTCGCCCATGCCGGTGTATGCAGCGTCTTATCTCTTTATTGTGCTGGCCTCTGTGGGCCTTCCTCTGTTGAACGGATTTGTGGGCGAATTCCTGGTATTGAACGGAGCATTCCAGGCACGGCCGATCTATGGGATTCTGGGCGCCACTGGAGTGATCTGGAGCGCATGCTACCTGCTTTGGATGTTCCAACGCGTGTTCTACGGCAAGGTAACGCATCCGGTAAATAACTCGCTGGCTGACATGCTCGGATTCGAAAAGGCTGCAGTCTGGCCCTGTGGGATAGCGGCTCTGGTCATGGGTGTCGCGCCGATTCTGTGGCTCGGCGCAATTGACCCGGCTGTGGCTGCCACACTGAACTCTCTGCCGCAGATGGTCAGCAAGGTGGTGGGTCAATGATGCTGGCACTGGCGCAACTGCAATCCATCCCGCAGAGCGCGGACTACATCCGGATTCTGCCCGAACTGATTCTGTCGCTCTTCGGCATTCTGGTGATGATGCTCGATCCTCTCGTGGATGAGGAGAAGAGCCAGAGGACACTGGGAGTAATCGGATTCATCGGAGCGCTAGCCGGGCTGGTGTCGACGTGGTTCATGGCGCAATCGCCGGGGCTGGCGTTTTCCGGCACGATTCGCGTCGACAGCTTCAGCATTTTCTTTAACTTTCTGGTGATTGCGATTGCTGCAGTAATCATTCTAAGCTCGTTCGAGTACATGGCAGTGCAGAAGATCCGGGCAGGTGAGTACTACGCGCTGATCCTGTTTGGCGCGGTGGGCATGTCGCTGATGTCGTCCGCCGTCGAGTTGGTGCTGATCTTCATCGGTCTGGAGATTTCCTCAATTTCGACGTACGTTTTGGCTGGATTCCGGCGAAACGATGCTTCCAGCAGCGAATCGTCGTTAAAGTACTTCCTGCTGGGCTCGTTCGCCACGGCGTTTTTCCTCTACGGCGTAGCGCTGATGTTTGGTGCGACTGGTTCGACCAATATCGACGTCATCAGCCAGCGGCTGCAGACTGGTCCCGTTGGCATGCTGGTGTTTACGGCAATGGCGTTGATGTTCGTCGGCCTGGGCTTCAAGGTGGCCATAGCGCCTTTCCACATCTGGACGCCTGACGTGTACGAAGGCGCACCTGCGCCAGTGGTGGGATTCATGTCAACGGCGCCCAAGGCGGCGGCGTTTGCTGTTTTGTTGCGGGTTGTGTTTTCGATCAATGCTCCGGGACGGTTCTGGTTCCTGTGGGTCGCCGCGGCGCTTTCCATGACCCTGGGCAACGTTGGGGCGCTGGTTCAAAGCAACGTGAAGCGCCTTCTGGCGTATTCCTCCATTGCACACGCCGGATATCTGCTGGTTGCGTTTGCAATGACCTCGCAGGACAATTCGGTGAATGGCGCGTCTGCGGCCATGTTCTACACGGCAGCGTACGCAGCGATGAACGTGGGGGCATTTGCCGTCGTAAGCCATCTGGCCAGCGCGGGCGAGCGCTATGTGAACCTTGAAGATTACGAGGGGCTGGGCCGCACTTCCCCGCTCCTGGCGGCCACGCTGACTATTTTCCTCTTGTCATTGATCGGAATACCCATCACCGGGGGGTTCTTCGCGAAGTTCTACGTTTTCAGCGCCGCCCTGCGCGCGAATCTCATCTGGCTGACAATTATCGGCGTGTTAAATAGCGCGATCGGAGCCTACTACTACCTGCGGATCATCGTGGTGATGTACATGCGCGAGGCCCGGAAGGAGGTCCCGGTAGCACCCGTTTCGTGGGGGTTGGGGGTGGCACTTGCGATCAGTATCGTCGCAACGCTGTATCTGGGGCTCCTCCCGAATCGAGTTCTGCAAGTAGCGCAGCACTCGGCCCAAGAGGTCGTAGCTGGGGCGCCGCAGGCAACAGGACTGGCCGAAAACCCGCGTCCAGCGCCCAATTCGAATTAGGCTGCGCTATTTTCCACAGGCCAAAACTACATTTGACAAGGGTGGTGTGAGGCGTGCATCATGTGTGTCAACTTAAGTTCCCAGGACGGGTCGGTCCAGCTCATGGGGGATCGCCAGGTCGCCATGGAGGAGAGCAAATGTTACAAATCATTCGCAGGCTGTGGTCCGAAGAAGCCGGGCAAGATATTGCCGAATACGCCGTTATGTTGGCCGTGATTCTAGTTCTGGTGGTTGGGACCGTACGCTTGATCGGATCGAACGCCAACAACGCATTCTCCAGCGTGGCCAGTTCGCTGCAATAAAGCAGGTGTAGAGATTAAGAGAAGCGCCAAGAATACAAGCGTTATGACACGATTTACTCCCAGCAACCGATTTGCCGCGGACTATTACCGATTTACTCGGATAGCGGCTGCGAAGGAGCTTGGAGTGATGACGGGCCATTGAAGGCCAGAATCGAAACAAGCTGCAGCGCAAGCCGCGACCAGGATCGCGGCTTTTGTTTTGCCCAAAAAACACGAGGAGACCAGCCATGATCGTCAACATGTCGGAGAAGGCTACCGAGCAAGAGATCAACCACATCATCGAGCGCATACGGGAGGCGGGGTACCAACCCCACGTCACGCGTGGCACGGAGCGAACGATCGTGGCTGCAGTGGGTAGTGGGAGGCGTCACGAGATTGAGGCCCTTCAGGTAGCCCCGGGGGTGGACAATGTTGTCCCAATCGCACAACCTTTCAAGCTGGTCAGCCGCCAGGTGAAGCCTGAGCGCTCGGTGGTGAAGATCGATGGCGTGTCGATCGGCGGGCCGGATGTGGTCGTGATTGCGGGCCCCTGCTCGGTGGAATCGCGCGAGCAACTACTCGATACGGCTCATGCCGTGAAGCGGGCGGGGGCGACGATGCTGCGAGGCGGCGCCTACAAGCCGCGAACTTCTCCGTACGACTTTCAGGGCCTGGGGATTGAAGCGTTGAGGATTCTGAGCGAGGCAAAGAGAGAAACCGGGCTGCCAATTGTCACAGAGGTGATGAGCACGGAAGACATCGACATCATCTGCGAGCACGCCGACATGCTGCAGGTAGGCGCGCGCAATATGCAGAATTTCGCTCTGCTTCGGAGGCTGGCGTCTGTCGATAAACCTATTCTGCTGAAGCGAGGACCTTCGGCAACGGTGAAAGAGTGGTTGCTTGCGGCGGAATATCTGCTTGCGGGGGGAAATCGTCAGGTAGTGCTATGCGAGCGCGGCATCAAGACATTCGAGACCGAGATGAGGAACACCATGGATCTGGCTGCAATTGCATTGGCTCGCGATCTTTCGCACCTGCCGGTCATTGCTGATCCTTCACATGGGACAGGCAAGCAGAGCCTGATTGCGGCGGTGTCGCGTGCGGCAGTTGCGATCGGGGCGGATGGTTTGATTATTGAGGTGCATCCGTGCCCCGAGCGGGCGCTGTCGGATGGTCCACAGTCGCTCGACTTTGCGGGATTCGCGAAAGTGATGCGAGCGCTGACGGAACCGCTGCGGCAGACAGCGAGTGCACAGTTGGAAGCTTCAGCGGCGTCGTGACGGCTGTGCTTAGTGAACTGATACACCTGGAACCGTCGCTTTTACCTTCATCGCGGGGTCGCCGAAGAGGATAAAAGTTTGGCGCACGTCCGGATCAGTGATGTTCAGTTTAGCGTTGACGACGGCGTCGCCGATGGTTATTCCTTTCGCTGCGAAGGCAGCTTGCACGACCGCGGCATCGAGACTTGTCTGCGGAGTCGGCTGGTTGAGTCCGCTTGACGCCAGCACGGCTACTCCGCCGCCGTTTGAGGCGAGCATCAGGGACACTCCGAGTGGTTCCGCGTAGACGTCCTGGAAGAAGCCGTTGAGGCAATCCATGATGAGGAATACCGGCAACTGAGAGCTATTGGTAAGAGAGTTGACTGTGTTCTCATCGAAGATGTCTGGTCCTGCCCATTGCTCTTCCGAGCCGTGTCCCAAATAGTTGACCAGCACCTGTCCTGAATTGATCGCATTGACGATATCGGTGCGCGCGCTCGCGGTACCGACGTTATCCACAAACACTTCGCTGATCTGCATGTTCGAGGGAAGCATGGCTTCCACGGTGTGGCTGTCTTGCGTGAAGCTCTCGGTGTCGTCCTTGTCGGCGACGAACAGTGCGTTTGAGGTCCACGGCCCATCTGTGGAGTGACCCTCGTAGGTGGCAATCTTCGCGGCGACAGAGGCGGCTTCGTCTGCCGTACTGACGGGCAAACGTCCGGTGGCGATGGTGGGCATTCCAGTGTTCTCGAAATCAGAGAACCAGTCGTCGGATGCCGTCATGAGGCCCGCACTTGGGACGATGGCGGTCGGAACGAGATCGAGATTTCCGAAACCAAGATAGTTCCTGGGATCGAGCGAAGCGCGGCCGTTCAGAAGCAGATAGCCCGGCATCTTCTTCCAATTCTTTTTGGCCGATTCGAGGAAACGCTTGATCGCGAACGGACTGTGTTCGCCGAAGTTAAATTCGTCATACAACTCCGTGATGGGGATTACCGCCGAGGTCTTCCCTTCCGCCCGGTGAGCTTGGACAACTGGTGACAAGGCCGCGGCGAACGGACCATGGGTGACCATTGCGATGTCCGCGCCGGGTTGCGGGCTGTGCCAATGGGAAGGACGGTTCGGCCATACAGCTGCAGGTGTGGAAATGCGGTCATCGGCGACGGCGAGAAGAACGTGATCCGCCGGCGCGTCAGGATTGGTGGTCGTGAATGGGACCTGAATCGCGATGTCGTACTTGTTGTCTTTGAGCGTGGATCGCGCTGTCAGTTGCACAGGCCGATTCGGGTCGGTAATGTCCAAAACGACAGGAATGCTCGTAAAATTGCCGACCTCGATCTCCTCACCAGCGCGGCCGGTGAACCTCAGCTGGTCGGAATCTGCGAGGTAGCGATGCGGATAAGAGATTCGTATGTAATCTACGAGGCTGGTGTCGTAGTCGCCGTTTTGTGCCGTCAGTGTGACGGTGTTGCTCCACGGCTTCAGGACGCCCGCAGGGATGTCGAATGATAGCTTGCCCTTGTCCTGACCTGTGAACGTGATGTCGCCGAGATTGGTTCCATTGAGCGCAACCGAGACATCGTGCGGGAAGCCGAGGATCACTCCTTGCAGCGAAACCTCGAGCTTTGCTACCTGAGTAGAAGCCGCGTCCAGATGCGGAATTTCCAGCGTCTGATCGACTGGGGTGGGAGAGACGAGCGCGCCGAAGAAGTTGTCCCCGTTCGACGTAATCAGGGCTGCGAAGTAAACCGTGTGCTGCTGGAGTTCAACGGTCGCCGTGTAGTCAGCCGGGGGCTGATTGGATCCGGACGATGCGCGCAGCAACTGCATGCGTGCGCCTCGGCCATCTTCCGCAGTCAGCCAGTAGACGCGCGTTCCGGAATACACCGTGTTGATGCCGGTACCATAGAAGCTGATTGAGGCCTGTGGACCAAAGCCCCCGGGACCCGCCGTGGCGCCGGTGATCCGAATTGGTTGCTCGACAGCTTCGGCATAGAGATGCAGCTGCGCAGGATCAACGTTGGGGTCAAGTCCGGCTTTCACCAGTGCGGGCTGCCCGATGCTGTACCAGCCCTCATGGCGAACGTCGATCTTGACGGCGAGATGCGCCGCAATCTCGAACTGCTTCTCAAATTGCCAACGAGCCCGGGAATCTGAGGCGCACATTTCGGTGAAATGACTATCCTGGCTACCCGGCACCGCTGGCAGAGCCTGATTCAGCTGACTCAGCATTCGAGTTTCAGAGGGCGCGGCTTCCGCGCTGGCTTGTCGTCCGGACGCGATTACGGGGCCGTGCATGGTGCGGCTGCCGTTCACATCGATGTCTTCGAGCCAGTAGGTGGCTCCGGGAGTTGGTGCGGAAGGATCGA
>Ga0335070_10006332_pt1 | contig 13938 bp, 10 predicted proteins | sample Lox_Sample_13_FD_206722 | JGI IMG/M metagenome (GOLD analysis project Ga0335070, IMG submission 206722) | Soil microbial communities from Loxahatchee National Wildlife Refuge, Florida, United States - Lox_Sample_1.3 | ecosystem: Environmental > Terrestrial > Soil > Wetlands | place: USA... | reverse complement strand
TGGATCGAGGCCGGCGTTCTGCCCCGCACGCATGGTAGCGCGATCTTCACGCGCGGCGAAACCCAGGCCCTGGTCACGACCACCCTGGGCACAAGCGACGACATGCAGCGGCTGGAGGTGTTCGAAGGCGAGGCCAAGAAGCGCTTCATGCTTCACTATAACTTTCCTCCGTTTTCGGTTGGAGAGGTGGCATTTCTGCGCGGGGCTGGTCGGCGTGAGATCGGCCACGGGGCGTTGGCAGAGCGCGCGGTTTCGGCCGTGCTTCCCTCGGAAGACAAGTGGCCGTATGCGATGCGCGTCGTCTCCGACATCCTGGAGTCGAACGGGTCGTCATCGATGGCAACCGTCTGCGGAGCGTCACTCTCGCTGATGGATGCGGGTGTTCCGTTGAAGGCGTCGGTGGCGGGCGTGGCGATGGGATTGGTGAAGGAGGGTGAACAGTACGCCGTCCTGACCGATATCGCAGGCGCGGAAGATCATTACGGCGACATGGACTTCAAGGTTGCCGGAACGAGGGAAGGAATCACCGCGCTGCAGATGGATATCAAGGTTGCCGGCATCACGCCGCAGATCATGCGCGAGGCTCTCGCCCAGGCACAACGTGGTCGCTTGTTTATCCTCGACAAGATGAGCGAGGTGATCAGCGAGGGGCGCACCAAGGTTTCGGCGTATGCGCCAAGGATCTACACGCTGCAAATTCCGGTCGACAAGATTCGCGACGTCATCGGGCCCGGTGGCAAGATGATTCGCAGCATTATTGAGCAGACCGGAGTGAAGATCGACGTCGAGGACACCGGCAAGGTGAATGTGGCGTCAAACGACGAGAATTCGGCGAACAAAGCGCTGCAGATCATCCGCGACCTGACGGCAACGGCCGAGGTAGGGAAGACGTACCTGGGCAAGGTGAGCCGACTGGCGGAGTTCGGGGCGTTCGTTGAGATCATTCCCGGCACCGACGGATTGCTGCATATCAGCGAAGTAGCGGAGCATCGAATCAAGGACATCCGCGACGAACTGAAAGAAGGCGATCAGGTGTTGGTGAAGGTGCTGGCGGTCGAAGGCAACCGCATCAAGCTGTCGCGTAAAGCGATCCTGAAGGAGCAGCGCGCGAAGATGGGTGGCGCGCCTCCTCCGGAAGCGGAAGCACCTCCGGCAGCGGCAGCTCCGGCCACACACGGCGCGCCAACGGCAGTGATCGAGGGCGGCGCGGATTTTGATGCCGACGATGAGCCGAACTTCAACCGCGTGGATTTGGAGCCATCGCAGGCAACTGGCCCACGTCCGGAGGGCGCTCGCGAAAGCGGCCCTCGCGATGGACGCGGAGGTGACCGGAATCGCCGTCGCCGGGGACGCGGCGGGCGAGGTGGTCCGGGAGGCGGTCACGGCGGCGGACAGCACGGCGGCCGCGGAGGCCGTCGCTAAGAGGTTTCCAGCATATCGGTGTGAAAGGGTCGCGCAAGCGGCCCTTTTTCATTAGCAGGGTGCGGGGGGAACTCCCGCGCTTCGACTTCAGGCGTGATGGGGATGGCGCGAACAACAGCCTTCTCTGTTGCTGGTTGCTTGTGGCTGGTTAAAGCAGAGGCAGACAAATAGGGCGAGAACAAGCAACTAGAAAACTGCAACATCAACGTTACTTGTACACGACAAACATGGAGCCACCGGTCTGGTTGCAAACGGCATCCACCGAGCGGTCGGCGTTCAATTTCACTTTGCACTCGCCGCCGCCTGCGCCGCGGATCGAGGCCTGTGGCGACTCCCATGTGACCACGGCAGACTTCTGGGTGTTGTCGACCGGCATGGTGAGGATCGCGAGGACGAATCCGGGATAGGTCCGCGTGTGTTGCGGTCCAACGATCGGCCAGGTTTCGACCTGAGTGCTGCTGGAGGTGCTGGCGCCAGTGTAACGGACGTCGGCGCTGCGCAGCGACGGGCTGCCGCTCATCGCGCTGGAACTCGCGGGCATCATCTCCACCAGGCAATTGACGGATTTTACGATCGCCCGCATGGTCGCGGGTGTCTGCGTGGTGGTATTCACTTTGGGGCAGGGCTGGGCAAGGAGCAAGGATGACAAGCCCATGGCAACAAATGAGATCAGTACAGCTTTGCGGAGATTCATCCCTCTATTGTCAGGCTGAATCGGGGGGCCGCCCACGTCACCGGAGTACGACTCGCACCTGCGTGGGAGGACTAGGCCGGCGGTTTGCTTTCGGGTTGGGGGTCAGGCGAAAGCGGCGGCTTTTCGAAATGGTGAAAGAATTTCGTCAGTTCCGCACGCGGGTTGGGGGTCGGACGGCCCATCAAGTATCCCTGCATTTCGTTGCCGCCGAGCGCCCGGATGAGGTCGAGCTGTTCGGTCTGCTCGATTCCTTCGACGATGACGCGCATGCCGATATTGTGCGCCAGCGAGACAAGCGAGTGGACCATGGCCTCGCCCTCGGGTCGCAGGTGGAGTTCCTTCACGAAGGAGCGGTCGATCTTCAATGCGTCGAACGGAAGGGACGGCAAGTAGCTGAGGCACGAGTATCCGGTACCGAAGTCGTCGATGACCATGCTGATTCCCATCCCGCGGAGACGCTTCATGATTTCGGCGGAATGGTGGATACCCGTCAACATCACAGATTCGGTAAGTTCGAGTTGCAGCAATTCCGGCTTCAAACCGGTTCTGGTGAGGATGTCGACGACTTCGTCGACAAAACTGTCGCGACAGAACTGAATGCTGGAAACGTTCACCGCCACCTGGATGGGATGTGGAGTCATGGGTTGCCATTGCACGGCTTCGCCGCAGGCGCGCTCCATGATGTAAGCGCCGAGCGAGACGATCAGGCCGCTTTCTTCGGCGACCGGAATGAATTTGTCGGGGGGAATGGATCCGATCGTGGGATGAGTCCAGCGGGCCAGCGCCTCGAAGCGGATGAGTCGTCCGGACTTAACGTCGAATTCGGGCTGATAGTGAATGTCGATCTCTCCGCGGACGACTGCGCCGCGCAGCAGACTCTCGAGATTCAGGCGCTCGCGCACGAGCGCCCCAAGTTCATCGGTGAAGAAGCGGAACTGGTTTCTACCATTGCGCTTGGCCGCGTACATGGCGCTGTCGGCCTGTTGCATTAGCAGCACGGCTTCGCGGGCGGTGTCAGGGAAGACGCTGATCCCGATGCTGGCCCCGATGTTGATTTCGTGCTCTTCGATGTGAAAGGGGGCCGCGAGAACATCGAGCAGATCTTTTGCGACCAGGGCGGCATCCTCTTTTTCGTTGAGCAAGGCGAGCAGAACGGTGAACTCATCGCCACCGAGGCGAGCGAGAGTATCGGAGCGGCGCACGCGGCCGAGCAGGCGCTCCGCGACCTGCACCAGCAGAGTGTCACCCACCCCGTGGCCAAGGCTGTCATTGACCAGCTTGAATCCATCGAGATCGATATAGAGCAGAGCCAGCATGCGCTGTTCGCGAGACGCAAGAGCGACAGATTGAGAAAGCCGGTCGGCAAGCAGCAGTCGATTGGGCAAGCCGGTAAGCGTGTCGTTGTGCGCCTGGAACCGCAGCTTGGCTTCAGCGAGCCTTCGAGCTTCATCACGGCCCTGGAGCTCCGCGAGCATGGTGTTGAAACCGGCACCCAGTTCGGCAATCTCGTCGTTGCCTACGACCTTGACGCGTGCGGTGTAGTTATTGTCGGCGGTGACTTTGTGCATGGCATAGGCAAGGGCCGAGATCGGCCGGGAGATCGCCTTCTGCAGGAACGATCCGGAGAGGCCCCCGACGATCACCGCGAGAGCGCCCAGGCACCCGGCCACTACCAGCATGTAGCGCCACCGGCGCTGGAGATCCTGCAGATCAGAGATCAGGACGACTACGCCCACCAGTTCGTTTTGCCGGATCACGGGACGGGTCACGCTCGCGTAACGGCTGCCGAGGCTGGTGGTTTGCGAGTATGCCGCGGGACATAGCTTGAGATCGACCTGGCGGGTATACCTGGCAAAAAGTCTTCCCTCGGCGCTGTAGAGACATCCGGAGACGATGGGAGGATCGGAACGAAGCGCTTCGAGGACTTCAACTGCCGCGGTCCGATCGTCAAAGTTCAGGGCTGCGGTCGAGTTTTGTCCGACCACGTCAGCCAGGGTGGTCAGGCGGCTCTGCAGGAGCGCACGTGAACTGATCGTGTCGAATTCGACAAATGCCGCCATCAGTGTGACGGATGCCAATGCGCTGGCGAGCAGCGCCATGACCGTCATCTTGCGGGCAAAACTGCTGGTGGGGCTCGGGCGCATATCAGTCCTTCACCCCCTTTCCGGTTCGTTCAATGGTAGAGAGATTGAGGAGCTGGGCGCTGATCTTCAGCTTCGCCTCCTGAACCGCTTCGAGATTGACGTGAATCTGAATCTGGTCTCCGGCACGAACCAGGCCAATCATTCCGCCCTGGCGGGCAAAAGCCGCGGTCTCGCCGACGGTGAGGATGCTGTTCTCACGCGCCAGAGTAAGGATGGCGGGACGGCTGTCCGACGATTCCCCGGCGTAATAGAAGATGTCGCAACGGTGGAGTTCCTGGCGAGAAGGGGCCAGAATGACGCGAATGGTACGCGTGTCGGTGGTTTTACCGGAGAGCCTTCTTGCCAGCAGAGAGCCCATCGACCCCTCGCCGATAACGCCGATGACCAGTTCGTTGCCGGAGCGAGGCCACGAGACGTATTTGGTCAAGTTGTAGACGAAAGCGGCGCGAACAAGCCTCTCATCATGCATCTGGGCGGAGAGCAGAGGAGTCCGAATAACGCTGGCATGCAGAGCACAGAGCAGGAGCAAGAGGAGAGGGCCGGCAACTCGTCCTGCTGGTTGCACGGGCACTTCCTCTCTCCGGTTCAGTGAACTACGAAGCGTCCATGGATCGGGTCGCCTCATGGTCGAGCTCGCGTCCGGTGCAGATGCACCCGATAGGAGATCTTGAAGCGGTATGTCCGTCCATCCTGTTGGATTTCCGGCTGGCGCAGTTCCGGTCCGCTGGGGGCGTACCAGCGACGGTCGAAGAGGTTGTAGCAGCTTCCAGAGAACTCCCATCCGCCCCACAGGGGTTTGGTCGAGACCGTGAAATTGGCGAGCAACCAGGGCGACACCGGAGTGTTCTGGAAACTCTGCTGGGCGCTCTCATATAAGAGTTCGGGAGAGGCGAAAAAGCGTCGCCTCAGCGGGATGGTGGCATTGATCTTCGCAACATGCAGTGGGGAATTGGCGAGCCGGATGTCGGTCTTTTGATCGCGAGCATCGGAAAGCGCGTAGCTGGCGCGGACCGCCAGGCCGGAGGCACGCCGGGCTTCAAGTTCGAATTCCACTCCGCGCCCGCGGTTCTGGCCGCTGTTGACGAAGTGAGTGAGACCCGTCTCCGGATCGGGCTCCTGGTCGATCAAGTTTCCGAGGCTGTTGTGATAGGCATCGGCTGTGATCCGCAGCCACTGATAGAGTGTGCGCTCGACGATCACTTCATGGGTGGTAATGTTTTCCGGCTTCAGGCGGCCCGAAGGAGGCTCGATGACGACCCCATCGGCGTAATAGTTTTCATATGCATTGGGAGAGCGGAATGCCCGCCCGAAGATGTACTTCAAAGAAGTGCCCGAGTTGGGTTTGAAGACGAAGGCCAGACGCGGGCTCAACTCCGACCCGAAGGTGTCATACCAGTCCATGCGGCCGCCGACGTGGACCGTGAGCTTGGGCACCAGGTTGAGTTCCGCTTCCCCGAAGGCGGCGGCGAGCCATGGATTGTTTCTGCTCTCCATGATCGAGGGCCCACCGACGAAGTAGTTCTTCTGCACGACTTGCAGGTTGTATTCGTAATCCGCGCCACCGGTGAGTCGGTGGCGTCCATACTGGTGCGAGACCACCGCTTCGCTCCCAATCCAGTCGGAATAACCTTCGGAAATGGCGCGCGCGAGTGATTCGGAGAAGGGATCCCCAAACACGCCGCTGCCGTAGGAGTCGTAATGGTCGAAGAAGACCCGGGTTTCGAGCTCGGTACCATCGGAGAAAGCGTGGTGGTAGCTGGCATCGAGGTAGGCGCGAATATCGGCTGTGCGGGTACCAGCGTCGCCGAAGGCGGTACCGTAGGATGCCGTGGGAATGAGTTTTGTGCGGCTCGAATACAGACCCTGGATACCGAGGTTGCCACGTTGCAAGTCGGCAAAGAAATGGGCGTAGCGGTCGCCGTCGAGATCGTGGGCGACTCCGTTGCTGTCGGGCTCGACGAATTCGGGATAGAAGAGATCGGGCGGACCGTCGCTGCGGTAGAGGCTCCCGGACAGCAGCGCGTTCCATGCGTTTTTGTGAAGCGACGCCGACAGCCGGCCGGTCCTGCTCAAGAAGGATGAGTTATCGGCGGAGGTCTCGACCTCAGTTTCCGGGCTGGGACGGCGGGTCACGACGTTCACGACCCCGAAAACCGCGTTTGTGCCGAAGAGCGAGGAACTGGGGCCGCGAACGACTTCGATGTGATCGATCAAGTCGAGGTCCAGGGGAAACTCGGTGCCGATTTGTGCGCTGTCATAGACGTTGTCGTTGATCCGGTGACCGTTGATGAGCAGCAGAATCCGCGAATTGTAATCTCCCGGACGTTGAAATCCGCGAAGACCCAAATAGCTGTAGCTGCGGTCGTAACTGGTGTAAAAGCCGCGCAGGCTGCGAAGGACGTCGGCCAGGGTGCGCCACCCGCAACGGGAGATGTCTTCGGCGGTGATGACCGTAACCGCAGACGGCGCTTCGCCCACCTCCTCGAGGTGACGAGAGGCGCTATACACCTTCACTTTCGTGAGTTCCTCGAGACTCAGCGAGGTTAAATCCTGCGTGTCGGCGGTTTGAGCTGGGCAGATCGAGAAGCCGGCCAGGATCAGCAGCAAGGCAAGAATCCGCAACTGGCGCCAGCAGAACACACAATCCTCCAAGTGCGGTCTATCGGCAGGTGTGGCGACAGGGAATAGAGGCGGGAAGAGATAGGGGGATTACTTCAGTACCGTCAAGACCATCCGGCAGCAAGAAATAGACGCAGTCACGAAATGGGGAGAGACTTGAAGGCCGCCAATCTCTCCCCGGAGCGCTTGGAACTACATTCGTTGGGCGATGGTTACGGTGTAACCATCGACGTCCTCGAAGGCAAACTCGCGCATGCCATAGAACTGCTCGGTCACCGGCATAGCGATCCTCGCGCCCGCTTTTTCCACGCGTTCGAGGATGGCTTGCAGGCTGTCGACTTCTATGTAAAGGGTAAGGCTGGCGGAGATGTTCGTGGCCAGCTTAGGATACTCGGCGGCTACGACCTTCTGGTCGTTAAAAAAGATCTCGACCACGCCATTAGTAACGGACCCGAACACGAAAGGCGCTGCTTCGGGAACGGTCATTCCGGCTTCGAGCCCGAGCACCTCACGGTAGAACTTCAGGCTGGCTTCCACGTTACGGACAATCAGATTGGGCGTGAGCTTCTTGATCTGCATAATTCTCTCCTCTTGATCGGATCTGATTTGCCTGGAGGCGCACGGACACGATGGAAGCGATGGCCGCACACCTCTCAGGCGTGCTCGCATCTCCTCCATCCACGTCCGTTGCGAGGAAAGACGTAGGTAGGGACCCTCATTGTCGGTGGCGCGATGAGACGCGCGCGCGGGCCCCGCGAGGTACGTCGCGAAGCATAGCACGATCTGGGGAAGATCGGAACAGGCGGTGTCGACAACGTCTTCTCTCGCCTTGCTGGATCACCCTGCGACTCTTTTCCATGAAGTCCATCTAAAGAGCATGGCAAAAGCAACCTGGCAAAACGCAGTTCTGGCTGAGAGCGATCGGTGTATTGAGGTCGAGGGAAACCAGTATTTCCCGCCGGATTCGGCGAAAAAGGAGTTTTTCAAGCCGAGCGCGACGCACACTGTTTGTCCATGGAAAGGCACAGCGAGCTATTACGATGTTGAGGTCAACGGACAGCGAAACCATGACGCGGCATGGTATTACCTCGATCCCAAACCCGCGGCTAGCCAGATCAAGGGATATGTCGCCTTCTGGAAGGGAGTGAAGGTCGAGAAATAACGACGGCTGGTCCCGCTCGACTATCCGAAGTAGCGAAAACCCTTCCAGAATTCGGGCCACCGCTGTCGCAAGCCGCGGCAAACAAAAATCTCGGGGTGGTCCGTGGTCTCTTCGTTCGCAACATTGAAGGGGTTGGGCGTCCGGGCCGCGAGTTGGCACGAAGAGAAGTTCCGATCTCGAAACCGCTGGGAAAAACCGAGGACGATCAGAACTTCGGGCGGCGAAGTACCGTATCCGCGTTGCCAGAAGGAGTTGATTCCACTGATCGCGGGAGGAAGGCCGTATTGCGGGCCATAGAGATTGATGGCGCCCGCTTCGCCATAATTGGCCGCCAGCAGGCCAAGCCGCGCCCGATCTTCGTCGGGAAGAGAGTCGCGGATATGCGCTACGGTCTGCGCAAGTTCGGGCCAATTGAGTTCTTCGACCAGGTCTCCATTGTTCTTGCTGGCAAATTTCCAGAGCGGCGAGTTCACACGCGCGGTGGGCAGGGTAATCAAGGCGATTAAAACGATATCGGCGCAAAGCGCGGCGAATGCGAGCGCGCGTAGCGACCAACCCCACGCGCGACGTAAGGTCGCGGTCCAACGTTCAAAAGAGACGGCGCCGGCGGCATAGAGCATCGGGTAGGCACCCGCGAGATAATACCCGCGACCTTTTGCTACCACGAACAGCAAGAGCGGGATGATATACATCCAGCCGAGCACGCGGTAGGGTTTTCCCTCGCGCGAGATCAGATAGCGGTAGAGCCCAGCAAGCCAGAGAGGTAGTGCGAATAATGTCAGTTTGAGTTGGTCGGGAAGAAAGTCTTTGGTGCGGCCAATGCGGACGTCGCGCTCGTGAATGTTCCTCAAAAATTCGAGGCTGATGAAGTGGTGTTGTATCTGCCAGATCAAGTTGGGTAGCCAGATCAGCAGAGCCACGGCGACGCCGAACCAAAGCCACTTGCTGGCATAGTAGCGGCGCTTATTGGTGAGCAGGAGTCCCACCGCTAACCCCGGTCCCAGAAAGAGGATGCCGTACTTGGTGAGCATGCCGAGGCCAAAAGCAGCGCCGATGGCGATCCACCAGCGCGGGTTGTCGCTCTTCAGCAAGCGAATTGTGAAGTATGCCGCTGCGACCCACCAGAGGCAGTCGAAGGCGACGTACTGCATGAGGGCTCCGCTTGCCAGGCAAAATGGGATGGCTGCCGCCCCTGCCAGCAACTGAGCAGTGCGCCCGCCACTCAGTTCGCGGGCCATGAGGCCGGCAAGGACGACGGCGGTCGCCTGGGCCAGCGAAGCGAAGAAACGAAATCCCGCAAGCGATGTTCCGAAGAGCGAGAGAGAAAGCCGCGCAAAGAAGGGCGTCAGCGGGGGATACGCGACGTAGCCCCAGTCCAGGTGCCGGGCGTCATCGAGGGTGGCCAGTTCGTCGCGATGAAATCCATAGCCGCCACCATGGAGAAGGTGAGCGAGGACGGTGACGCCGGCCAAGCACACCAGAAGCCTAATGTCGCTACTCCAGACCGACCGGGCGGGCGCGGCGCGAGTGTCTAAGGATGCCGGCAGGCCCGTCGAACTCATCGGGAAATACTAACAAAAGGCACCGTGGGAAAGCTCCACTTCACGCATAGATGTGGCAAGTTACTGGCCCGGGTGTGACCTGTATCACCGCGCGTCTCTTTCATTGGGTGGATAAAAAGAGTTGAAGAACGCTGTGTTGCGGCCGATGAACCCAGCAGAACGGCGATGAAAGTCTGCTAGCTGCGCCGTCCTTCGGGGAGTTTTATGATGTTAGCAAGCAAGAGTAGTTTGATTGTCAGTTGTCTCTTTTCCGCTGTTCTCTGCAGTGCGCAAATATCGCCATTTCCAGCTTGGCCGCCGGGGCGGCGAACCAGACTGCCTTCCGACGCCAGAATCTCAAGCGTGGAATCGAACGCAAGGATCCCCGGGGGTATGGGGCCGTACACGATTTCGTTGGTTCGATTGCGAATTCCGTCGAAGGCGCGCTCCGCCTACAACGATGCCGTGCTCGACTATCGCAAAGAGAAACTGGCCGCCGCCCTGAAGCATGCAGAGAAGGCGCTAAACATTTATCCGACGTTCCCGGACGCCCTGTTGCTGCGTGGCGTGATCCGGTCGAAAGGACCGCATCCGGAAGAGGGGGAGGAAGATATGCGGGCCTCCCTGAATCTGGATCCGACATTTTCTCTCAGCTACGTTGTCCTGGCCAACTACTACAACGCGAGCGAGCGCTTTGGCGACGCACTGAAAATCATGCAGCAGGGAATTGTGTGCTGCTCCATGTCGTGGAAGGGATACTACGAACTCGCGCGGGCCAAGCTGGGAATGCGCGAGTACGATGCGGTGCTCGCGACTATCGAACAATCGGAGATAGCCGATCCCACGCCACAGCCGCTGCTGCACCTGATCAAGGGACACGCATTGGCGGGACTGAAGAAATATCACGCAGCCATCGCCGAACTCAGCAGCTACCTGAAGGGCGACCCTCATGGAGAAGGTGCGGAACAAACGCGCCTGCTTCTGGAGCAGATACGCAAGATGCCTTCCAGCGAAGCTGGGGAATAAGCAGGATTCACAATCACGACGGAACTTGTTTCTTGCAGGCGAGAGATCGGTTCGCGCTCTCCGGTTGACCGTAGCCCGGTCGGGGTCCTAACATAGCGCCGACAGCACGAGGCCAGCGAGATGATCGGCCAGACCGTCTCCCACTATCACATCATAGGAAAACTTGGGGGCGGTGGCATGGGCGTGGTGTACGAGGCGGAAGATACGCGCCTTGGCCGCCATGTCGCACTGAAATTCATTCCCGAAAACCTGCTCAACGATCCAAAGGCGCTCGACCGCTTTGTGCGCGAGGCGCGGGCAGCGTCTCAACTCAATCACCCGGGGATTTGCACGATCCACGACATCGAGGACGCGAACGGCCATCCGTTCATCGTGATGGAGAAACTCGAGGGCAGCAGCCTGAAGGAACGGATTCGCGGGCACGCGATGGAACTGGACGAGATTCTCGATATCGGGATCCAGGTGGCCGACGCGCTGGGAGCCTCGCACGCCAAGGGGATCATCCACCGCGACATCAAACCGGCCAACATCTTCGTGACGCCCACTGGACAGGCGAAGATTCTCGACTTCGGCCTGGCCAAGCTGTCGAAAGAAATTGGCACGGCGGAAGACGACGAAGCCGCTCCGGCGGAGGATTCGCTGACTGCGATTGGAGTCATTCCGGGGACGGCGGTTTACATGTCGCCCGAGCAGGCGCGCGGCGAGGAACTTGATCCGCGCAGCGATTTGTTCTCGCTGGGCGTAGTGCTCTACGAGATGTCAACCGGCAAGAAGCCGTTCACTGGCGGCAATGTCGTGACCACGCTCGATGCGGTTCTGAATCAGAAGCCGATCTCGCCGCTGCAATTGAACCAGAAATTGCCTTCGGAGATAGAGGGCATCATCGGGCGAGCCATGGAGAAGAATCGCGGGAGCCGCTATCCCAACGCGCTCGCCATGAAGGGCGATCTGCAATCGCTGAAGAAGGAAACGGAGACGACGCTCACGAAGTCCGGCATGCGGCGGCCCGCGCTGCCCTACCGTATCGCCACCAACACGTTTCAGGGTTCCAACAAATACTCGACTTATCTGCTGATCGGGATGGCGGCATTGCTGGTGACGGTTCTTACCGCGGTGGGAGCGTGGTGGTTCAAACAAAAGAGTGCGCACAGCGCAAGCGCGCCCAGAAACACGATCGCCGTGCTTCCGCTGCAGAACATGAATGGCGACATCAGCGTGGAGTTCCTGCGCTTCGCTCTCGCCGACGAAATTGCGAACGTCCTGACCTACACGCGCGCGCTCGATGTGCGTCCCTCGTCGATTACACGCAAGTACGTGGCGAACGATGTTGACCCGCAGCAGGTGGGCCACGAGCTGCACGTGGCCAACATTTTTACCGGACATTTTTTGAAACAGGCAGACAAATTGATACTGACGCTGGAGGCGATCGATGTGGACACGGACCGCCTGCTGTGGCAGACCAACCTGACTGCCCCGGCCGACGATCTGATCGCGTTGCAGTCGCAGATGACGGCACAGGTTCGGCAGGGACTGTTGCCCATGCTCGGCGTAAGCGGCGGCACACTTGATACGGCGACACGGCCCAAGGACCCGCAGGCCTACGACCTCTATCTGCACAGCCTGGCCATACCGCACGACGCGCAGCCGAACAAAGATGCGATCGCAGTGCTCGAGCGGGTGGTCGAACTGGATCCGGATTTTGCTCCGGCCTGGGAGGAGCTCGGCATTCGCTGTTACTACGATGCCGACTATTCCGATGGCGGGGAAGCGATGTTCCAGCGCTCGAACAAGGCCTACGAGCGTGCGCTGCAGCTTGATCCGAACCGGATTGGAGCAGCAGGGCAGCTCATTACCAACCGCGTGGAGCGCGGCGAACTGCGAAAGGCGTATGAAGAGGCGCAGGACCTGGTCAAGCGGCGTCCAGATAGCGCACAAGCGCATTTCGTAATGGGCTACGTCTACCGCTATGCCGGGATGCTCGAGAAATCCACGGCGGAGTGCGATACAGCTCTCACACTCGACCCCGGAAACTACACTTTCCGGTCATGCGCATGGGCGTTCATGGAGTTGGGAAAGACCGAGCGGGCGGCCGACTATGTCCGGCTGGACGCGGGATCGGAATGGGCCGCGTACGTGACGCCGTCGATCCTGCTGCGCGAAGGCAAGGTGGCCGAGGCGCGTGAGGCAGTGAAACGGATGCCGACCACGCCGCGCTATCGCCGGGACCTGCTGGAAGCGTGCCTGGGGCTCCGTCCAGAGTCAGACCTGGATCGCATGGCGCATGAAGCCGAGACGACCCAGCCCAGCGAGCCGGATCCAGAAACCTGGTACTACGAAGGCGCGCTCTTCGGATATTGCGGCAAGAAGCAGGCCGCGCTCCATCGCCTGCAAGCCGCAGTCGAGCAGAATTATTGCTCACATTCCAACCTGCTGTCGGACCCGCTACTGGCGAAACTGCGATCTGAACCGGAGTTTAACAAGGTGCTAACAGCCGCAAGCATGTGCCAGGAGGCGATCCAGGGCGATTCCGCGGCGCCGAAGTAGGGAGTGTGGCGCTAGTTCTTGATCTTGATCGCCGCCAGCGTTTGAATGTCGCGCAGATCTCGGGCGTTTCTCACTTCGACTTGGACGGCTGTTCCTTCCGCATAGCGCTTCGCCTCACGGACGATCTTGATCGTCTGCGGCGAGAGTTTGCTGCCAAGCGCGGTCTGTACCGCCTTGTCGCCCAGGGCAAACGACGCCCGGAACTCCCCTTTTCCGGGAGATAAATAAAGAATGGTCCGGTCCGCCTTCTTCACTTTCAGCGACCACCCGGCTTTTTTTGAGTAGGAGTTCCATTCGCGTCCGGAAGCGTCATTCTCGAGTAAGGCGAGCAACTCATCCCAGAGAGGCAGAGCTTTACTGAGCGCTGCCGCGAGTTCGGCGGCAGTGGGCCGCTTGGATTGTCCGATAAAGGCGTTGATGAACATGAAGGGGCCTGGGACGTGGCATTACGACCAGGACGAGCCTACATCGAAGGGCAAAGATGATCCAGCGAGGGTGTCACCGGTGTGGGTGACGAAGAATGGTGAGCAACCATGAGGTGTCTCACTGGACGATAAAAACAGAGAAGAGACGCAGCGCGCTGCGTCTCTTCGATACGGAGCGATTCAGAAGATGGAAAGCTAGTTCGTACTGGGGCCGCACTGACCGTTCGGGCCGTTACCAGCCTGAGATGCGACTGCCACGTAGACCGGGTTGGAAGCCACACCTTTGAAAGTGGCGACAACGCGATACGATCCGGCCAGAAACCACGCCGGCTGCAAGCCAGAGCTTGGGTCTTGGTCGCCC
>Ga0335070_10006331_pt1 | contig 13939 bp, 10 predicted proteins | sample Lox_Sample_13_FD_206722 | JGI IMG/M metagenome (GOLD analysis project Ga0335070, IMG submission 206722) | Soil microbial communities from Loxahatchee National Wildlife Refuge, Florida, United States - Lox_Sample_1.3 | ecosystem: Environmental > Terrestrial > Soil > Wetlands | place: USA... | reverse complement strand
TGTGTTCGATTGGAGTTAAGCGGCGCAATTGATTGCCGAAGATTTGTACAATCAGCGTCACGCCCCCAGGTTCCGGGCCCGCTGGAACTCGCCTCGAGCAGTGGGGGGAGTTGTCTATCTCGCGCTGAAACGTCTCATACTCCTTTTTGCCTGCGCTGCTCTCACCGCGGATCTGTCCGCGCAAGAGCCAACTCTCATCCTTGATTCGCCCCCATCTGCCGAATCTGGCGAATCCCTTGGCCTACCCAAACAGCCGGATGAGTTTATCGCAGACGAGTTCGTAGTCGGTGCCGCAAAGGAAGACTGGATCATCGATCGTATTCGTCTCTGGGCTATCGCGACCCCCAATGCACCATCACCCCACGCGCTCGGTGATTTCGTCAAGAAAATTAGCCTCCTCGGCGGGATTACGCCCGACCCTTCCGGACCCAATCAATCTGGCGCAGATTGCGATTGCCACAATCTGCCAGTCCTGAAATCGACAGGTATTGCGCCCGACTCAGATCGCGCCGAAAACGGGGAGGTTGAGATAGCCAGCGGGCCACGAATTCACGGATTGCCAACCTGGCAAATTGACTTCAACGATCTCAAGTGGTCAGTCCCCGGCGGAAGACCGATGGAATTTGGCGTCTTCGCGGATACCAAATCCGGTTACGATTGGTCCAACCTCGCAACGCCCTCAGAGTCGCCCGCGCGACTCCGGGTCTTCTCCCGGGCCGGGAGATTGGAGGGGCCCTTCAAGTCGCCGTCTTCGGCTCGAATCAACCTGCAGGTCTGGGGGCATCTCCTGGCGCGAATCTCGATCCGTCCATCAGGTTCAAACCTACAAGTGATTTTATGGAGCGCACCTTTTCTCAGTGCCGAGCAAGTCGATCGCACTAGTCTTCGCTTTGGCCCAGGTAAAGCCGGGTCGCAGAGTATCGAGGAAGAAAACGTGCTGCATGGCGCCCAGCCAGCCTTGGTTATGGTTTTCCAACCAGGCGCGAGCGGAATCGTACCAGGGAGCATCAACGCATGCCTGACGGGCAAGCGCTTCGACGGCGTGCCTTTCGAGGCTTGCGATTTGTTGCCGCATTGACAGCGACCAAGGTGAGCTGTTGTCGCATGGGTGGCATATTGGTGTCGACGCCCCTTGGTTTCAACCGGAGACCTTACGGGCCCGACAGACGGGAGGGCAATAACCCTGGCGTACTTCTTGGTGAAATATGGGGCTGGCAGGCTAGCTCTTGCCGGCCGTCGCGCGGCTGGATTCATCAGAGATCGCCTTGTAATCCGATCGCTGCAGAAGTTTCTCCGCCCCGGGATCTTTCTTCATCGCATCCAGAATTCGGAGAGCTTGGCGGTAATGGTCCTGAGCGTCGCTATTGTCACTGGCGTCTCGGGCGATGATTGCTAACAGGTAGTGTGCCCGTGCACTTAACGGTTGCATTCCGAGTTTGTCAGAGAGCAACAAGGCGCGCTCGAGTTCCTGCCGTGCCGCGGCGCGGTCGCGGCTCTGCATCATCGCCTCTGCGATCAGTATCGAGCACTCCACCGAGCTATATTTCAGGCCAAGATCGTTGGCTTGCGGGACCAACTGGCGAAGAGTGGAAACGACTCCCTGAGCATGTCTTTCCTGAACGTCAACCTTCGCAAGGTTTGCTTTCGCGATCAAAACGTTCGTGGGGTCCTTGCTCCGTTGGGCTACCCGTAGTTCTTCGGAATAAGAAGAGCGGGCCGATTTCAAATCTCCGATGTAGAAGCGCGCGTCGCCTTGGAATCCCAAAGTAGTTGCTTCCATCCCATCGCTCTTCAGTTCCCGCGACAAGCTGAGTGCTTCGTCGAGATAACTCTTGGCTTCGTCTCCACGTCCGGCGAGGATCAACGTTTCTGACATTCCGCCCAGCACCTGCGCCATCCATGCGGTCTTATCCTGAATGTTACGGAAAGTCTTGAGTGCTTCCTCCTCAGACTTGATGGCCGCTCCGAATCGACCTTGAAAGACAAACAGCATGCCCAGGCCATAAGACTCGATAGCTGCACCGCGCTGGTCGTTCATACTGCGCCGCAGATCTAATGCGCGCAGATAGTAGGCAATCGCCTTATCGTATTGGCCCATGTCGGCGTGGATCTCGCCGAGATTGTGGACGGCCTCGACGATATCCTGCGGTGCCTTCGATTTCTCGCGTAACTGGAGCGCCTGCTGATAATAGGTGAGCGAATCTTCGTATTGACCCTTTTCTGAATAAACGGTGCCGATGTTATTCAGGCAGATGGCCTGCATGCTCTCGTTGGCAAGATCGCGCTCCAGATCCAGAGCCTCTTTGTACATCTTGAGCGCCTGATCGTGGTTGCCACGATCATCGGAGAAATTACCCATGTCGATCAGCGTGTCTGCCAGGCCGCGCTTGTCTCCGATTTCGCGCCGGATCTGCAGCGCCTCGTCAAAGTTGGATGACGCTTCCTTGTTATTCCCGAGCGATGTCTGGGCCTTGGCAAGTTCGTTCAGGCTGAACGCCAAGCCACGCTTTTGCCCGATTTCGCGCCAGATTTTGAGCGCCTGCTGTTCGTTTTGCAGGACCTCTTGCGGCTTATTCAACATCCGATACGCCACAGCCATGAGGTGAAGGCTGGTTGCCTTTTGCTCCTGATTGTCCACTTGAATCGCGAGCGTATAGGCGCGGTTCAGAGGGTCAAAACTGCCTTGGGGATTGCCGCTCTTGATCTCGATGCGGCCGAGGTTAATGGTGGCGGCCACGTCCTTGGCGTTTGCGGCTAAGAGTTTCTGGTAATAGTCGCGAGCTTTCGCCAGGTCGCCGGAATCCTGATAAAGGCTCCCGAGAGCCGATTGCACATCAGAATTGCCCGGCAGCACCTTTGCAAGATTCTCGTATGCCTTGATCGCGTCGGGATAGTTTTTTACCACCTGTAACTCGATCGCGGAAATCAAGTACTTCTCCGCCGCTGGCAGGTCCTGGCTCAAGCCGACAGCTTTCTTGGCAGACTGTTCAGCTTCGCTGTCATAACCCAGGCTGCTGTACGTCTGGGCCAGCTTGGAAAACGCCAGTGCGAAGCTGGGATCTTCTTTCGTCGCATCTTCAAAGTGCTTTTGAGCTTCCAGACTCCTGCCGTCGCGCTGGGAGTCAATGCCTTGGTTGTAGTTGCGCAATGCGTCAATCGATTTCGAGCTCGGTTGGAAGGAACTGGCCTTGAGTTCTTTCAGGACATCGTCTGGAAGGGCGAGTTTCTGCCGAATAGACTCTGCTAGCCGATCGACAGCGCCCGGAATCTCTTTTTCGCTCGCCACATCGATCTTCAAAGGCACCGTGCCGCCGCTCTTGACGTCGAGCAGCGTTGCGTCGATCCGAATCTGGTCCCCGAATCTGGCGTACTGTCCCCAAACTACTCGGTCCGCATTGCTGAAATCGGCGACGCGCCGGATCGTGGCCGGGTCGAGAGCCGCTCCCGCTGAGATCCGCAGGTCCGTGAATATCTGGTGCAGGTTGGTCGAACTGATGGTGCGCAGGTGCGCCGACTGGCCCACATCCGTACTCAGCATGTCGGCCAGGCTTGAACCCAGCCAGTCGAGTTTGGCGTCTGCAGAGGCATTTTGAAAGGGAAGTATCGCCAGCGACACGGGATGCACCACGACTGCAGATCCTGGGCCCGGCGCCGCTTTAAAAAGCCGATCGCGCAACACGTACCCACTGATTGCCAGCACCAGCGCCGTCAAAATACCTGTAATCAACGGCCAAGGAACGGTCTGTCCCCACGGCTTAACGCTGGCATCGAAATTAATAGTGCCCGCGGCTCGCTTATCTTTCCACGTGTTCAGATCGGCAAGAATGGCCTTGGCGCTCTGATATCTCTGGTCCAGATCGCGCTCCAGGCATTTGCTTACGATGCCGCTCAGCGTGCCGGGAATCTGATTATCGATATCTGATACCGGCACCGCCCGCTCCTGGGTCCGCTTAATGAGGCTCGCTAAAGCACTCTCGGCTTTGAACGGGGTCTTGCCCGTGAGCATTTCGTACAAAATGAGTCCGAGCGCGAAGAGATCGGAGCGTTGATCTAAGTCTTTGGCCAGCGCCTGCTCCGGCGACATGTATTCCATGGTGCCGACGATCGCACCGGTTTGGGTCATGCCGTCGCCTTCGAGGGTTCGAGCCAGACCAAAATCCATCACCAGGACTCGGCCCGAATTGTCGAGCATGATGTTTTGCGGTTTCAGGTCACGGTGAATCACGCCCACACTGTGTGCTGCATCGAGGGCAAGGCACACCTGCTGGATGATCTCGACGGCTTCCTCGGGAGGAAATTTATGTTTTTCGCGGATCAGAGTTCGAAGATCCTTGCCCTCAACGAACTCCATCGTGATGAACTTCACGCCATCCGCTTCAGCAAGGTCGTAAATGCGGATCACGTTCCGATGCGTGACCTGGTGAGCGAGTAGTAGCTCCTGTTTGAAACGAGCCAAAATAGAAGGATTGGACGCCAACTCTGGGCGTATGACCTTCAGGGCGACGAAACGGTCAAGTTCCCGGTCAGCGGCCTTGTATACAGCACCCATGCCGCCTTCGCCCAGCAGTTGCAGGATTTCGTATCTGCCGCTCAGCACATCGCCCGTCTGAAATACCGCCGGGCTCGCAGAAAATCCCGACATCCGGCTCATGGGTGGCGGGGAAGGGCGACGAGATCCTGCGGGAAAGGGACTTCGGGCATCAACCACGGTCTCGTCAGAGTGGCTTGGCCTCGGCGCATCGACTAGCGTAGCGCCAGGGTCCGTTGCTGGCCCGACGTCCGCGATGGTCATCTCGGAATCGCTGGGGTTACCGGTGTTGCTGATTGGCACCTGGCTTGGAGGAAGGGGGATCTCACTGCCCGAACTTTCGCCGGGAAAGCGCGTGCCGACGCCGGTTCCTAGGGGTTTCTTGGGAACAGGCTTCCCGTCCGGACCTGTTTTAGAATCATGCATTTTCAGATGTAGCAGCGGCCCGAGTGAGGGAATCGCGACCCGGTGCAGGCCCGGGGCGCCAGCGGGCACGAACAATGAGAGAAAGTATATACGAATACTTCTAATCTTAAACCGTGACTTGAAGTAGACGGGGTCCCGTCGTTTCTTGGCATGTTCAGGAACGAGCGCCGAACAGCGAACTGGACTGAAGCCATGGGCCGAGTCGAAGCACTGGGCAACTTCAATTCGCTGGAACTGCTGCCGTGCCGGAGAACGAATCGTCGTCCAGAGTGTTCGACGGCTAGAGCGGAAAAGTGCAGCAGGACGACAATGCCGCACGTGTTTTACGTACGAAGAATCGCGGGTTGGGCCATCAAGAAGTGGCCTTAGGCAAAGGCAAGGGAAGGGTTAAGCAGATTTCACGACCCTTCCCCGCCAACGTGACTAGTTAGTATTCGACCAGTCGACGATAAAGAGGAGAGCATGAGCTTCGCCTTTGAGGATGCAAGTGGTGCTCTTGCAGATTCCCCAGACGACAAAGCGGTCGACGCCCGCCAGTGGAAAGGATGCCGCTTGGTAAGCGCGTTTTGCGATCTCAAATGCTTCCTGCATAGAGGATGCGAAGGTGAAGAAGCATACTAGCTTTCCGTTGCTCATAGCGATGTTGACGGCATACTTGTTATCAAGCGCTCCCTTGGTGTGGTAAACGAAGGTGTAGAACGCTTTCTTGAACTCTTCGGGGGATAAAAATTCGTTTGTTATTGTCATTCTGTGTTCTCTTGATTGATGTTAGGGAGTTTCGCTAGCTTACGGGTCGCCTGTTGGCTTCGTTCACCAGTCCCCACAACTGTTTAATACTGCCAAAATCGAAGTTGTTTCCGGCACTGTTTCGAGGCTTTCTCCGGAATTCCACTCCCTGCGGCGGGTCGCCGATTAGTTTCGGATGTGCTTCGAATAAGAGCCGGGGGAGTGCGGTGGAATGGATCCGCCTTTGATCGATACCCAGTTCATAATCCTCGGTGCGAGATGGCCCCAGGACTGCAAGCCAATCCCGGAGCTCTCGGTCCCTCTCTTGGCAATGATTTGGGTCGCAACCCGCGCGCGCGGTAACAAGTTCTCCTATCTGGGGTTGTCCTGCCTCAGCTGGAAATGGAGAGATCGTTCGTCCGTTAAGATAACGGAGCGAACGTATGAGGAAAGAACGCAAGCACTACACTGCTGAAGAAAAGGTCGTGGTTCTGAGGCGGCATCTTGGACAAGGTGCCAGTTTCGGACCTGTGTGAAGAACTGGGACTTCGGCCACCCGACGCGGACCAACCGCCGAACCCCGGAGCATGGAGACGACTCGATTGGCTCGCAGGACCTATTAGTCTTGTCGGGAAAGTCGGGACCTACAAAACCCAAAATCTGAGCGCGGCCCGGCCCCCTCTCCAGCGCCTGAAAAGGTTCGCTGCGTAGCGCTGAGGCGATAGCGCCGGTCCTTAGACTTCACCGACGGAATTCGGGGTAGGCGAGAAGAAATTCCAACAAAAAGCCGAAAAAGGTGCCTCGCGAAAAAATTCCTTCGCACGCGTTCACGTTCTCACGCTACCAAACCCATTGGTGTAGCTTGCCCAAGACTAGGATGAGCGGAGGAATGGAGATGAAAAAGTCAAAGAGTGTCAACTTCGGTTGCGGCCTGCCGGCGTCTTTGAAGTGCTTGCCTTTGGCATGGAACTGGCACGATCGAAAGATCGACGACAAGAGCTTGAGGGAATTTGCCAAGTGCATCCACTGGATGATGCAAACCGATCCCAGTCAGGCCGGAAAAGATGTTCTCAATCTGCTGCGCCAGCTGGTGGAAAAAGCCGTCCTTGAAGAGGAGTAAGGGTCCCGTCTTACGTGCAATGCCCGGCAAGCAGGATCCTTTACCCCGGGGCGTGACCTGTTCGGGGTTACTCACCCTCGGACCCCTTTCTGCTGTGCCTTGCCCTGGCTACCAAAAGGGACGGGAAGGCTTCGATCTGTCTCCTGGTCGGACGGTCCGCCAAGGCCGAAATGCCCGGCCTCGTAGTGAATGTTAGGACACCGCCTACCGCCTGAAAAGTATTCCCTCAAGGGGCCGGTGAGATTCTTTAACTCTCAGTATTTATATGTAGAGCCACTCCCCAGAATGAGACGGCTCGAAGGAGAACAAGGAGTTATATGTCGGACGAACTCAGTCAAGGCGAAGGAGACGAGGGCGCGGGGCTCCCTCGGTCAGCCGGGCAAGTACCGAACGACAACGCTGGCTTTCCACCGGCGGCCACAAGCGCACCGTCAGCAGGCCCCGGTGGACAGCAAGAAGCCACTGACCCCGCTCACCCTTGCCCATCAGAGGCGCAAGGAGAGGCGGAATCTGTAGGATCTACCGGTACCCTACCCGCGATGGGTGTAGAAGGTTCCCAACCTGAAGCCATTGAAATGGATGCCCCGTTTACCCCTACCGGCCAGTCGGCGATCGAAAAGCTCGCCGATGCCTTTGCCATAGCCAGCCATGAAGACTTCCTTGGTCGCGGTGACGACCTGTGGCGCTGGGACCCGGAACCTGACTACTATGAACCGCCGCCGACGGCCGACCTTATCCGTCGCGATGGCTCGATCTCAATGGCTTGCGTCAAATGGAAGGGGCCTTGCCCAAGCCTTACCACCTCTACTCAGGGGTTTACTTACAAAGGCACAAATTACGACGTGCCTTCGTTACCCGCTGCCATCGAGAGCTGGCTGCTTTTGCCAAGCGGGGTGATGCCCAGTGATTCCGCACGCGTAGTCTTCGACGATGTTTATGAAGTTCTCGAACACTGCTCGTTCTTGTCAGAGGATCAATGTGAGCTCTTAACGTTTTGGTGTATGGACACGTGGTTTTCGGATCGCTTGGACTTTGTTCCCAAGCTCTCCATCACGGGGCCGCGCCATGCAGCTGACTTGCTATTTGAGATGATGCGCTACGTCTGTCGTCGAGCTCTATTACTTGCGGGGATCAAGCCGGCGGTGTTGAAGCAGATACCCATCGGTGAATTGAAGCCCACACTCCTAATTCAGCTGACCACACCGAGCAAGAGCGCTTCAGAGTTGCTCGAAGTCTCCGATTACCCGGGATACTTTGTTTCTTGTGGAGGAGAGTTACGACAGTTCCACTGCCCAAGGGCAGTTTACTTCGGCGAGGACTACGACCCGAAGAAGGCAGGGAACGGCTTGTATATTCACCTGAGCCGTAGTGCGCCCGTGACCCTCCGGCCGTTTCTCAGTGATTCTGCACTCACTCGCTTGCAGAATGAATTGTTTTCGTATCGCTGTCGTAACCTGGATCGCCTCGAATTCGTGGAACTCCCTCCTGGTGAGCTCTTGCCGCACCTCGATGTGATTGCGCGCCGCCTTGGGGCAGTCGTCGTTGACGACCCCACGCTTCAGTCTCGCGTTGCTGAGATCCTGCGGTTACATAGTGAACAGATCCACGCCGATCGCGCCGGCGGAATTGAGGGTATCGTAGTGCAATCCATTCTGAGGCTCGCACATCGGGACGAACTGCAGGCGTACGTGCGCGACATTGCGACCGCTGCAATCCAGATCAGCATTGAGCAAGGGGAGTCTCTGAAGCTCAGCAGTGAAAAAGTCGGACACGTGCTGAAACGGATTGGACTCTACACCCGTAGCCTCGGCAGCGGAGGGCGAGGGCTTGTCTTCGACAAAGCCACACAGCTTCGCGCCCACCGCTTGGCTATGGAGTACGGTCTCCTGCCCTCAGTTTCTGAATGTGGGTACTGCCATCATCTGCAAGTCCTGGGCGACTCCCCGGACGCTCAATAGAGGCTGAGAGCGGGACTTGGGCAAGACCCGACCAAAGGAAATTGTGTCAAATGAGGCGCAATTGGTTCTCAGCGTAGCCGATCGTGGCCGTGCTTACGCAGGCGGAGATGGAAGTATTGGCGCCGAGTTAACCTCAAATCAAATAACGGCCGGCTCAGGTCACCGAAACACCTTACAAAACTAGCTCTCCACTACGGCGCGTCTCGAACCGGCACGGCGCGTTCTGAATCCAAATGACTGCCGCGGCAGCAATGCTGCTCTCGAGCATCTCTGTGGTAGTCAGTTCTTTGCGGCTAGCCAAACCAGCGCAGGGTGTTTGTGAACCACCGCGAGAAAACAGTTCCGGTCACAGAGTTGATTGCGTTCTTCAAGTTCCTGGGATGATGCCTTGACGATAGGTCCTTTCGGGACAGTGGCTACTTACTCGCAGCGATCTGAGCGTTTCGGCTTAGTAACAGTTACTGAGATGCCACTTTGCAACAAAATTCCACTACGGAAATTACCGAAATTGTACTTAACGCTGGTAGAATAAAATGTGAGGGACAGAAAACGGCGGCGCTCGCCGGAACATCGAAAGAAGCCTCAGCCATCAGTTGGTATTATATTTCTCCTTCCCTCTGATCGCCTTCTAATCGAGTCCAGTCAGCTCGCGGATGCTGATCTATGCGCCGGATATATCAATTATCCGCGCGGGCATGATGAGTTGTGGTCGCAGTTACAAACGGATGGTCTCGCGCCTCGAGACGAAGACTACATATCTGTTCCCCGTGGCCGAGTGACCTTCTCGGTGCAGAGCGGCCAGTACTCATTGCTTCTTGATCGTTGCATTCTCCGGCAACCTAAGCTCGTCAAAGAGATCCGAAGCAGACTCAATCTCCCTTTTCGTTCACTTCACGTTTTGACAGACGACCATTACCGATGTAGTAGGTGTCTTGGAGAAGCAGAATGAGGGTGGATCACGATGATAGGGAGCAGTAAATCCCAGGATGACGACCACACGGGCAAGGTGTTTCTTGTCTTGTCCGGCAGAACGTGGCAGCGGCAGTGTCTCGTCTGCGACGCCGTATTCGACTGCCCTAAGGCTGCGGCCAGTCACGCTCAATCGATTTGTTTTCCGGCAAGGGCCCATACTTCGAACTGACCATTGAACTCTGGTTATAGGTTTAGAGCTGATGCGAAAAAGGAGTCCGCAGCCAGATGCCTGACAAGCTCCCATCGGACGATATTCATTGCGAGATCTTGCTTAACGGGGTGCCGCTGGCGTCGGTGGACATCCGCCAGACTGCCGAGTCTGAAGGCGATTTCGACGTAGTCGTCGCTGACCCGATAATTGGTTCCTTCGCTCTGCACTCCGATTTTGAGATCGACCTGTTTGATCGTGGTTCAAGCGGAAGACGGGTGTCCTTGGACGAGCTAAAGGCGATCCTCAAGAGCAGAAATTTACTGCCCTTCGATGATCTCCCTAAAGCGTCGGAGGTCGCGGAAATGCGGCTATTTGCCCGGGTCGATGACATAGAGATTCCGCATTGGGAAGCTGGGCGGCTCTCTGTTCGAGGACGTGAGGCAGCATGCGCGCGATTTGTTGAACGGGTTTTTTATCGTGTGGGAATTCCACACTTAGCATCTGGCACTACATTCATTGTTCCGAGTGTGTCGACAGCGCGGATTCCATTAAAACGGGCGGGCTTTCGGCGAAGTACGATCTCAGCGTCTGCCTTGCTCGAACCACGTACGAAGGTCACTATTCAGCTCGTTGAACGAGATCCGGATAGGTAGATAATCTAGAAGGGCGAAGAACATGAAACCGGTGATTTTGAAAGACTCAGTCGGCAAACCGCAAGGAGTAATCCGTGAAGTCGCGGGCGGCAACCAGCGACTCTATGATCGATCCGGATCCAGCATTGCCACGTACCGTCGTATTGTCGACTTTACTTACGACAACGGCGGAAGGCGCCTGGGCACCGGAGACCGCCTTGCCGGCCTGGTCGACGACTAGGACGAGGTCTTTCTCACCTCTGGGTTGTCCAATAGCCATTACGGAACGATCAATTTGGGAAGAAGACAAGCGGCGAGGCCGGCCGATGAACTAACCAAAACAATGTCGGCTCGCAAGTGTTGCGAGAAGGCTAGGGGAAGGCCTGAGGCTAAGCAGAACTCCTCAGTGTCTAGCATGCGCGCAACATGGAACGGCGCAGCAAGCGGTGAATGGAGCAAGAAACGTCTCTTCAGCAACCCCTTTAACATGTCGCCCGTTCATTGCTCCGGGACTGCTCCTCGGCTGCAACGACGGGCAGCGAGAGCCATGGATGGAGTTACGTGGCGGAGTGTCTTCCCGTGGCATCTGCGGATCTTCTAAACGTGATACTGCCATCGCCGGCAACTGCTACTATCTGAAGAAGTTATGAAGGTAATGGAGGTTATGAAGGATTTTTGTTCTGCAACTTGCGACGGGCAGGGATCGGGCTGTCGGAAAGCGCGAGAGCTGGGTACCTGATTCGACTGGGGTGGGAACTGACCGAGAAGCACTTCATGGGATGTGCCGCACCCATGCCAAAGCCATTTCCTTCTTTTCGGGACTGTTTCAACTGCGATGCCGATTTGAACGTCGTGGCCAGCTTTCGTGGTGCTGCGATTCCGCTCTGCCGTTCCTAATCGCATTCAACATGGCTAGGATGATCGGAGCATCGTTTACCAGTAAGTAGTCTTTGTCATCCTTTGTAACTGCATCGGGAGTGACTTTCTCTACTTTCTGGGCGGCGAATCCCAGCAAACCCGGAAGAACGCCAGAACGTGGGGACCGGTCTCAGGTCGAGACGACTGATGGCTTGGCTCGTGAGCCAGAAAAACCCTCTCCCCAAAACTTGAGGAGAGGGCTGGTTGCAGTGTTGGACCGTGGTTTAGTCGTCGTCATCTTCGCCGGCTGGCGCCGGGTTGTTGAATTCGCTTGGCGGGCGAACCGTTTTCTCGCCAGGATAGGGTTTGGTGAAGCCGGTCGACATGTACCAGTTGTAGTGGTTGACGGTGTCCGGATCTTCCGAGTCAGGCCTGCTCAACTTTCCGGCAAAAATCGCCGCCTTTTTCTTCGTCCATGCGGCGCGGAGGGCTTGGACCTTCTTGCTCTCCTTGGAGTGGTCTTCGTTCTGGCCAACGCCCTGATCCAGCGGAACCTGGTTGGGAACGTGCGTCCAGGGTTGGAAGTTCTCCGGTGGCGGCGTGCCTTTGACAAACGCGGTCCGCATCGGCGACGCCACGAGGTCGTATTGGTTCATCGGCGGCAGACCGAGGATTTGCTCGATCGTCCGCGTCATGTTCACCTGCGTGTAGTAGGTGTGGTCGGTCGGTCCGCCCTGCACAGCATACGGACTGACGATGTAGCCTGGGCTGCGGTGACCGTCCACGTGATCTACGCCATTCTGCGCGTCGTCTTCTTCGATGAAGATCGCCGACGATGACCAGATCGGGCTGTGGCTGATGTAGTCGATGATGCGGCCAACGGCCAAGTCGTTATCGGCCTGCTCTGCGTCCGGAGTTGGCGGGCCGCCAGTGTGATCATCCATGATCCACAGGAAGCTCAGATTAGGCACCGTGCCGTTCTTAACATCGTTGTTGAAGTCCTGGACCCAGAGATCGACGCGGAACTGGTCCGGAATGCCCAGGTCGAAGATCGGGAAGTTGGTGATGAGGTGTTGATACACGGCCGGGACCGAAGAATGGGCCTGGATCGTGTTCTGGTAGTACAACGTCGGCTCTTGTCCAGCTTCGAACGCGAGCGCGTCGTTGTAGAAGTCAGTCCAGCTCGGCTCGTCGGTCGAACCGTTTGGCTGCAGGAACGTGTCGTATTCGACGTATTCGCCATACATCTTAACGTTAAGACCGGCGGCTGCGGCTTCGGAGAAGACGAAGCCCTTGTTCTGGTAAGCGAGCGAATCGCCAGCGTTACCGCCGGGATAGCTTCGGACCCAATCCGGCGACTGGATGTCGTCGGCATAAGGCGCCATCGCTTCCGTAATCCACTGATGACCGTCAGCGGATTGGCGGCTTGGATCGTAGAAGTTGTCGAGAAGCGGGAAGCGCTGGATGAGCGCGTGTGCGTTCGGTGTGTCCTTGCCGCCGAAGACTGCGAGCGACGCGTCGCCGTTGCCAGCCGCTACGTCGCCGAGGATCTGATCATAGGTGCGGTTCTCACGAACGATCACGAACACGTGCTTGATCAGTGAGGGATCGCCAATCTTCTTCGGGATTGCGACCGGTTTCGTCTTCGGGTTGCCACCGGAGGCCGACTGGATATTTTGCGTCAGGTCCCAGTGGTTGTACTGGAAGACCTGGTGAGTCATCGTCTGCAGAGTCGCGCTGTCGGGAATGCCGACGATACTGACGGTGCCGTTGTCCTGGTGAGTGTTGTAGTCGCAGACGCCGTAGTCGCACTCGAACGAATTACGCGTGCCGATGCCCTTGTCATTGGCAACGATGAGCGTATTTGTGTTGGAGTTCAACACGACCGAACTCGGCGCATAGGCCACCGGAATCATGCCCATCACCGGATTTGCTGCGCCCTTGGCGAGGTTTACCACTGCGATGGCGTTGGCATTGTAAAGCGCGACGTAGGCAATGCCGTTCTTGGCATCGACTGCGATCGAGTTGGGCGCCGCACCATAGGCCGATTGGCCTTGTCCAGGTATCGCAATGGGCAGCCCAAGGTTGATCGTCTGCGTTACCACGTTCTTGGTCGTGTCGATGACCGAGATACTGTCGCTATAGGTATTGGCGACCAGCAAGCTCTTCCCGTAGAACGCCATTCCGGTCGGGTGGAGGCCAGTCGAAATGGTATTGGTGACCGTCATCGATGGCAGATCGACAACAGAGACCGTCCCCGTGATCGATGCGCCTACGACTGAGTCGGCGACAATTTCAGTACCCGCGGAATAGATCTGGAAGTCGGACTCGGTAGCGGCCCGGCCACCTTCGTTACTGACGTAGGCGGTATTGCCCGTGCTGTTGATCAGGATGCTATGTGGCGCGTTGCCGACACGGATCTGCTGTCCCTGCGCTTTGCCGACCAGGTCAAGCTGAGTAAGCGTGTCGTTCTGGTTGAGCAGGGCGTAGGCGCTTTTGCCGTCTTTGGAGATGGCCACGCCGCCGGGATAAGAAGTGCTCGGCGAATAGAACAGGCCGCAAGGCCTG
>Ga0335070_10006330_pt1 | contig 13941 bp, 7 predicted proteins | sample Lox_Sample_13_FD_206722 | JGI IMG/M metagenome (GOLD analysis project Ga0335070, IMG submission 206722) | Soil microbial communities from Loxahatchee National Wildlife Refuge, Florida, United States - Lox_Sample_1.3 | ecosystem: Environmental > Terrestrial > Soil > Wetlands | place: USA: Florida... | reverse complement strand
GATTTCCACTGATCCACCGCCGATTCGCGTAAACCGCCGCTTGTTGCTCTCACTTTCCCGTACACTTCCACCGGCCCCGATGCGGCTAGGCAACATAGGTTGTCCTTTTTTATTCTCCTGGCTTCTCCTTGGCACCAAAACAATAGAGGCGTGAACTGTGGTCCACGGCGTAGACGCGACCGTTATCAACCGCGAGGCCGCTGAAGTGAACCCAGCTCTTCATCGCTTCGCCGCTCTGGTACATGAGCTTGCCCGTCCGTGCATCGAGGGCCTTAAGCACAGCCGGGAAGGTGCCGCGCGCGCGATCCTCGTTCGTCAGCAGGTTGTTTCTCCATTCTTGCTCGCTCTTGAAGTGCTTCAAGGTGGCCACCCGCGTCTGCTTTGGGTTTTCGCCGGTCGCCAGCGCGAACAGCACGCCGTTGGCAATGACGGGCGGGTCGGGCAGGTTCATGTCGGGCGAGATCCAGGCCGGCTCCAGGCGGACCCCATTCGCCGGGTCATCCACCACTTTGAAACCCAGGATGGATCCGTGTGGCGTCGGTCCGTTCGTGATCGGGAATTTCGGGAGGCGTTCCGCTAGCGGTCCCCACGCCGTCACGTACAGCCAGGTCTGGCCATCGGTATCCGTCCACACGGCGGGCGAGCCCCACATGCCCTTCGCTTCGAACGTCAACTCGTCATTCGCCAGCCGCGGCGTCATATAGAGCGGAGTCTGGTGATCTTTCCCCCCGAGTGACTCCGCATCGAGCAGGTAGACCACGGCTTCCTTTCCACTGCCCGCGATCAGGGTTCGGTTCTTATGAGCGAACCAGACGATTCCGCCGGTCGGGAGATCCAAGTCGAGGCGGTTGATCTCGCGCCAGTTTCGGGGCGTATAGTAATCGAGCAGGCGCAGGTCGGGAGTCGATGCAGCCAGGAAGCTGGTCCCAAAATCGCCTGTCGAGGGGTTGAAGTTCCCATCCCCGGTGCTCACGTAAAGCACCCCGTTGGTCCCGATTGCCGTGCCGCCGCGGTTCCACATCCCGCCGCCGTACTCGCGGCGGATGAGCAACTCACGTATCACGGGATGCATGGGGTCTCTCACATCCATCGCATAGATGCCGGAGCGGTCTCCTCCGCACGCCTGCGATGTCGTCGTATAGATCGCGCCGGCATAAAAGTTCATGCTCCATGGCTTCGCGAATGGGGGAATTAATTGGAACGGGCCGAACTTAACCGAGCCGCTGCCAAGGTCAAGGCCGTAGACCCTCCCGTCCGAGGCGATGGCGTAAATCGTGTTCCCGCTTTTGTCAATTGCGGGAGTGGCGTTGACGGAGTTGGAGCAGAGGTAGAAAGGCTCGGCCTTGGCTTTGCCGTACGTCTTGAAATCCCTGGTCCACACTACCTTACCACTGGCCGCATCCACGGCGAACAGGTGGTCGGAGCTGCCCGCAACGTATACGAGCGTCTTGATCCCCTCGGGAGTCACCACGTCCCTCGCGACTACAGGAGGCATTAAAGAGGTCAGAGACAAGGGCGCGTTATCGAGTTGCACCGTCCATTGGAGCGCTATCGTGCCCGCGTTCTCGGTGGTAATTGAATTCTCGTCGAAAGCCCATCCGGACCGCTGCGGGTCGCGGCCGAATGTAGGCCAGTCCGCCAACAGCGGCGACGAGATTACGGTCAGGAATGTGAATCCAATCCCGGCCGCCGCGCGGCGGCGCTTACTGTATCCAATCATGTCATCCCCCAAGGAAGATCGGCCACTTCTCGTACGCGGCGGCGTGCGTCTCCTCCTGTGTGATCTCACTTTACGATGGTGTCTCCCTGCCCTGCTGGTCAAGTCCGGTACATCACAAACTGCAGGCTGCTGAGGAGAAAGAGACGTTTCCATAGCGCTCCGTTTTCCGCAGCGATACGCCGGAGTGGCTTTGTACCCGGAAGGCTCACCCTGCTATGATTCCAGCCGCGCATCGGACGTATCCCGGAATGTACCAGTCTCGACGCTCGCGGCTGGTATCCAGATCTAAATTCGAAGCTCGATTCATTGCGGGTTTACTTCAAGAGTTCCTGCAAGGCATAGGCACTCCTTCTCCAGGTCCCGTCACCGGCGATCACCCCCCACAGGTCGAACTGCTTGACCTTGCTGTCCTCGGGGCGGCGGTCATAGCGCTGGTCCGGCCGATAGCCACCGTCGAACTCGTCCATTGAGACCCAGAGAAAGACCTTGTCGCATCCAGGAATAGCGAGCAGCCGCGGGAACATATCTTTCATCCACGCTGCTCTCTTGGCGTCCTCAGCCAGGACTACCGCATGCGAGAGGATTTCGCTTCCCAGAAAATTAGGCCGGGGTGCCGGATTTTCCTTCGAGGGCACAAATAGCGCACCGCTTCCTGTTCCCCACCAGCCTGCCTCTGTCACCCAAAGAGACTTGCCGCCTTCGCCGTGCTTCTGCATGTCGGCACGGATGTCACGCACGAGGGCCTCGTCTGGAGCAGCGGACGTGTCTGTCTTGATGTGGCCCCAGTCTGCGTAGCAATGATAATTCGCAATGTCGTAGTAGCCTTTGGCGGCATCCCAGAAATCCTCCTTGTCGCCGAGCACCGGCAGATTGTTGAAAGCGCAAGGCAGCACCTTGCCGTGGGGATCTGCAGCTTTGATGATGCGATAGGTGGGTTTCAGGACCTTTTCCACATACAGCGATACGGTAAGCCCCTTGTGGTGCACCTTAGGTTCGTTTAGGACCTCCCAGTAGTGCACCTTGCTCTTATACCGCTCGACCCACGCTTTCACGAACTTCTCGAACCGCTGCGGGTGGCTCGTGACAACATCGAGCAGGCTCTCACCCGCCCATGCGGGCACTGGAGGGCTGTCGAAGTGGCCGCCGAGTGTGCCCAAGACTTTGATGCCGGCCCGGTCGCAGGCATTGACGATCCGGTCGTAGCGTTCCCAATCATACTGCCCCTCTTGTGGTTCGCTCGTCACCCAGGAGAATGCGACGCGGTTCCAGAGGACGCCGAGCTTCTGATACTGATCCACGAGCCAAATGCCTTTGTGCTGGAAATCGTAATTTCCGGGCCGATTCTCGTCCGGGCGCATGAAGTTCAATCCAATTCGGTCCCGGTAGTTGGTTTTGGATGGCTGCGCGCTCGAAGGCGCTGCAACGAGCAGGGTGACTAAGGCTCCGAATAGTGCCGTTGGCAGTTGAGAATCTAGCCGTCGTTTCATGTTGCCCCCAATCACATCTATAAATCCTTTAATCAATACCCGAGATTCCGCAACAACCCGACGTCAATGCGCATCGAACTTTACCGGCCACCGCGTACCGGTAAGTGTCCGCCCATGATATCGTCCATCTGATGAACCGATTCAGCTCGCTGTTCTACCGTTTGTGGTTGTTTCTTATACTCTCGTTCACCGTCGCCGCCCAAGACACAAATTTCGCACCCCAGGGTTCTCAGATCCCGGGCCCCGGACACCCGACACCAGGCCCGTCGTGGCGAGCAGAGCGAGATGAATGGAAAAGTGGACAAGTTGCTGATTACGGTCCGTGGCTAGCCGATCTTAAACACTGGCGGCGGGAATATCTGGTCAGGATTGGCTACGATGGCTCGGAGTATGACCGCCCCGAGCTGAAATGGACCCAGCGCAATTTCATTCAACCCCAGATGATGGTTGAGGAGCGCTATTTCTACGATCCTGAAAGCCGGAGATACACGGTAGACCGCTACCTCGATGATCTCGATAAGCGTTACGGGGGTATCGACAGCGTCCTCATCTGGCCGGTGTATCCGAATATCGGCATCGACAATCGGAACCAGTGGGATCTGCACCGCGATCTCCCTGGCGGCATTCCCGCCCTGCGGAAGATGGTCGAAGACTTTCATCGGCGTGGCGTGAAGGTTTTTTTCCCCGCAATGCCCTGGGATATGGGCACGCGCGACGAGGGTGTGTCTCACGCTGAAGCCACCGCCCGCCTGATAGCGGAGATTGGGGCAGACGGTGTCAATGGCGATACGTTCTCGGGACTTCCGAGAACTTACCGGACGGCATCCGACAGGACCGGTTACCCAGTCGTACTTGAGCCGGAGGGATCGCCGCAAGGCGATGAGGCGCTGATGTGGAACACGCAGAGCTGGGGCTATTGGCAATACACATTTGCGCCACTCGTCAGCAAGCTGAAATGGCTGGAGTCGCGCCACATGATCAATGTGTGTAATCGTTGGGCGCGCGACAAAACTGATGATCTCCAGTACGCCTTCTTCAATGGAGTAGGCTACGAAAGCTGGGAGAACATTTGGGGAATCTGGAACCAGATCACACCGCGCGATGCGGAAGCGTTGCGTCGTGTGGCGAAGATCGAGCGGTCTTTTGGAGATCTACTCGTCAGCCCGGATTGGGAGCCGTATGTCCCCACACTGCAATATGGAATTTTCGCGACACAATTCCCGAGGAAAGGCGCCACCCTGTGGACGCTTATCAATCGCAACGAGTACGATGTCTCGGGCGCGCAGATCGAGGTACCTAACAGAGCGGGTCGTAAGTATTTCGATGTGTGGCACGGCGTCGAGCTGACACCGCGGATCGCAAACGGCCGGGCTACCCTATCCTTCGACATCGAAAGTAGAGGCTTCGGGGCCGTCCTCGCGCTTGATTCAGATGTACAGTGGCCGAACCCGCATGTGGTGCTGAACCAAATGCAAGGTTGGTCGCGACAACGGCTCGACAGCTTTTCCCACGAATGGAAATTTCTTCCGCAGCACATCATCGAGACCCAGCCGGCAAAGGCTCAGCAGGCTGCGCCGCCAGGCATGATTCGGATCCCCGGAGGCGATTTCGTTTTCAAGGTGACCGGCGTCGAAATCGAGGGCTTCAACTGGGTGGGTCTCGACGTGCAATATCCTTGGGAGGATGCTCCCCGCCGAGGGCACCGCAAGCTGATCTCCGTCCAACCGTTCTACGTCGATCAGTATCCCGTCACAAACGAAGAATTCAAGCGATTCGTCGATGCGGTTCGCTATCATCCAGCCGACGATCACAATTTCCTGAAGGACTGGATCAGCGGTTCCTTCCCGAATGGCTGGGCAAAGAAGCCGGTCACCTGGGTTTCGATTGAAGACGCACGCGCCTACGCTGCCTGGTCAGGCAAACGCCTTCCGCACGAGTGGGAGTGGCAATACGCTGCCCAGGGATCTGACGGCCGACTGTATCCGTGGGGAAACTCGTGGGATCTGGCCATGGTCCCGGAGCATTATGAAGGTCGTGGACTCCCCGGACCAGCTGATGTGGACTCACATCCTCGCGGAGCAAGTCCGTTTGGGGTGGCCGACCTTGTTGGAAATGTGTGGCAGTGGACGGATGAATATGTCGATGAACACACGCGTGCGGCAGTGTTAAGGGGCGGCAGTTACTACCATCCGCAGGGCTCCGGTTGGTATTTCCCGCTAACGTACCGGCTGGATCAACACGGGAAATACCTTCTCATGGCGCCCTCCAAGGATCGTTCCGGCACGGTCGGATTCCGTTGCGTTATCGATGCCGAGTGATCGAGTTTCCATGGAACGAGGACTTGTACATTTATGCGAAGAACAAGCACTCGCGAGCTTCTTTTCTTTTGAGCAGTCGTGCTCCTATGGCCTCTTCTGTGAACAGCCATGGCGGATTCGGGTCGCCTCACCGAACGTCTCCTGAACTTCCGGTTTCTCTCCGGGCTTCAAAGGGTAACCCTTGAGCAGTGGCTCCACCGGCCACAAGAGCCACCGGTTTGGCCCTTTGGCGACGCTCTGGAACGGGCCAGGAACCGCGGCCTGCTCCAGCACCGGATCTCCGAAAAAATCCTTGTCGATGCCTTCTACTGGCACACACCGTATTTTCCAAAACTCTTCGATTGGAGCAGCATTCTTGGTTCCATGCATGAGGTTCAGCTGCATTTCGAGCGTGTGCAGCCCGAGCATGTCGTCGTGGATGCGCGTGACCAAGCTCGCCCGGTCATTCCCGGAAAATGCACGCCATTGTTCGAGCGTCAGATCCGGGCGTTCGAACCACAGTGCCGGATTGGGGCGCTTGTCCGGGGGCAACGACTCCAGCACGCTCGCGAACTTGGCGGTGATCGTCTCTCGCGGGACACGCTTCTGACTGTCGTGATATCGGAAAACTGGTGAAAGCGCGGTCGATTCCGAATCCATGGACGGCTCTCCCGCCAACAGGTTGGCATCGGACAAGTTATCCTGGGCTCGTTCAAACGGAAACGGCAGCCCGATCGCCCCCGCGTTGTTCGCAAAGATCAGGTTGTTGAAGATTCGCTGGTGCGACGAGGTCGTCAACCCTTGGGGTCTGCCGCCCCGGTCGGTCGCTACAACGGTCCAGATCCCATAGTTGGCATTTGAATAAATGAGATTGTGGGCAATGTTGAATCCGGACGCATCATGCGAGTAAACACCGTCTCCGTGGCGCGTGTAGGCAACGATGTTGTTGTCGATAAGCAGCGGCCCCTCGCCGAGTTCCGCAAAGATTCCGGCGAAGTAGTTGTCCACGATGACATTTCGAGTAATCCTGCACTTGTACCACGTGTTATCCATCCAGATGCCAAAGCCGTCCGTACCGCGTATGAGATTGCCCTCAATCAGCGAATAGTACGCGAAGTGGAACTTGATTCCGCCCACTTCCCATGTGCGGAAAGCCAAGCGGTTGTTGCGCTCCAGTGTGTTCCCGACGACCTGCACTCCCACATGACCAAGGGCGGCAATGCCGCAGAGCCCGTTATCGGAGATGTGATTGTTGCGGATCACGTGGAATCCTGGCACGTAGCCCGCAGGCAGTGGCGCATCCTCATCCGTGAAGCCAATACCCCACTCCATGCCGGCCTCCAGGCCGATGGTCGTCGCGTACCGGATGACGTTATTTTCGATCACCCAATGGTGCCCGCTGCGCGTGCTGACCGCGCCCACCTGCGGAATCGGGTGATTGTTCGCTGCGTGCTCGAAGACAAATCCCTTGACGTGGATGTAACCAAGTCCGCGCGCGAACGAGCCGAAAATGCGGGACCGCGCGGTGATCTCAACCAGCCGCTCACAAGGCGCATGCCCGCCAGGCTCCGATGGAAAGTGCACCAGGATGCCGTCGCCGGCGGCATTCACGACCCATGACCCACGGACGCGATTGACCTGCTCCGGCGATTCCGCCTGCACCAGCGGAGTGCCATCGACGAATAGTTGTCCACGCGTCAGCGGCAGGCTCGCTCCTTCCTCGACGGGTCGCACTCTCTGGGGCGTCAGGGTGGCGGAATTCGGGCCGACGGGAACAGTGTCCACACCGAGAACGAACGGGTTGAACCCGCCGAACATGGCCGGATCGAGCTTGCCGAACCAGACCCCCGGCTGCCCCGGAGCGGGTTGCCAAACGGGCCGCCATTCCTCGGAACCCTTTACAAACACCTGCTCACCGGGCGCTGCAGCATACGTGATGGGCTTACCTTCCTCGCCACCCCGAGCGGGAGCAACGCGCTCGCGGTAAACGCCCGCCCGCACCAGAACCGTGTCGCCCGGCTGGGCGACGTTTGCACCGGCGCTGATGGTTCTGAGTGGGCGCGCCTCAGTGCCTGGATTGCGGTCTGACGCGCGGACACCTTTCTGGTTCACCACAATGGTGCGCGGTAGCGTGCCTCTGGGTGATGCGCCGAGACCGGCCGCCGTAATGACTCCGCCGAGAAAACCGCGTCTTGTTGGTTCAGATCTGCTCATATTCGCTCCTCACACTAGCAAATCACGGTCCGCTCACGCCTACCGTGGGGAGTTGACTGGGGCGATGGCCGATTTTCATCGAGCTACTCCGCAGCAACCGGGGCTACCATTACACGCGGCTTGGCCGAGTGGTCAGTGAAGCAGGCGACGCGCTCAACACTTACGAACCAATCGGACATCGAACATTTAGTCAACTGTCTCCCGATGACGTCCGAAACGCCCTCAATGATGGCAAAGTGTAGACGAGGGTGCAAAACGGTCAATAGCCAGATTGAGATTCGAAAAGCGCGCGTTTCGCCTAGCGATCTGACCTGATCCACCGATGATGCGCGCAACGCATGTACCTCACAGGACTTGTCGGACTCGGCAGGTGTAGTTTAGTTGTTCAGGAACCAACCGCCGGGAAGAAGCACTTGATCTCGGAGGGAGAGACACCTTGGCGGCCTGATCCATGCGGCTGCGGCCAGAACCGCCGATATGAAACACAGAGCGAAGATGTGGGCACGATGTGAGTTCGGATAGCCGAGAAGCATAAAAAGCTAACGCAAGGCGTTGAAAACGCACGCGCACGGCCGACACCACGTCTCGCGCAGTAATGGCTTACGAGATCGCCGGCCCAACAATCTGCGCAGTGAGGCGACAAAGGTGAACACGGGTCCCGTGCACCAGATCATGCTCCGACGATCCCCAAGGGTGCCAATTGGGCTTTGCCTGCAACTAACCGCTGAACGAGACTGGAGGAGTGAGAGGCTTGCACATAAAAAGGAAATTGACGGAGATGGCGCAGAGGGCAGTGCCCAGAGTATAGAAAAACGCAACCGCATACGGACCGAGAGAACTGGGGCCGGCTACTGCCTTTGTCACCACGGGATAAGAAATTCCTATGAGGATCCCGCAGGCGATGCTGATCGGGATGCCGCGGGCACTCCTCTTCCGGCTCTCCGTTTCACGGCGCTTGCAGGCAAGCGCGTCCAGCACTATCGCCAGCATCACCAGGGCGAAACCACCGACGAGTAGCAACGGATTGCGCTTCGGTGCCAGGGCGTTATTCAGCACCACGCCCACAACCAGCGCCAGCCCAATCCCTACCGGAAACGCGACGGCCATGCCTGCGATGTCGATCGGAGCCACCAGACGCAGATTCACAACATCAAATACCGCGCCACCCGCCAGGGGTACCAGATGTGCGCCGAATCCGCTTGGCGAATGTCCGCCAGGAATGTGAGCCCGCTGCTCCCTTGGCTTCCCAGTGTGAATCCCCAGAGCAGCGTCGCACCCAAGACCCCGAGGATGTAGTCCCAATAAAAAAGTTGACATGCATAGCCAGGCGTGAGCTTCATCGTGTTGGCCGACGATCCCAACAGATCATGCTGGTGAACTGAAGAGTAGCTGCGGATTCCGGGGCAAGGTGAACGCGATTCCGGGGTGAACGTGAAAAGCGTTCCGGGGCGAAGGTGAACAGGATTCCGGGCTGAAGGTGAACGGCGATTCCGACGGGAAGGCGAACGGTTTTTCGCGCTGCCCCGGAATCGTTTTCACGATGAGTCCGGAATGATTTCCACAGGTACGGCGACGCTGGACATCAGACCGGCACAATGAACCCTCCAAGGGAGGATCAGAGTGCCGGCCAGGAGAGCGTCCATGTAATGTGCCCGCCTGCGTTATGTGGCCGACGAGGTGTGGACCGTATGTACACCGGGCATTCAGCTGTCCCGCCGGGCACATAACACTTCGGTGAGCGTACGATCATCTCCTAAGCCTCCCTCGCAGCGAGGAGATTGTCGTGTTGAACCGTTATTTCATTGTGTGATTTCGGCAAGCTTGCGTGACTTGAGGCAGCTAGGGTGCTAATTTCAACCAGTCGCCGGTCTTGCGACTGATGATGTCTCACACAACTACGCCGCTCGCTGATTCAATCGCACAGCTACAGCAACAGCTCGGGGAGTTTCGCGCGGCTCATCCAGTACGCACGAAGCTGCCGGAATCGTTGTGGCAATCTGCAGTGGAACTGGCTCGGCAGCACGGCGTGTACACAGTGGCGCACCCGCTGCGGCTGGACTATACCAGATTGAAGGAACGGTTGGGCGAATCATCCGGCCGGCGTCGAAAGACAACCAAACCGGCGTTTGTCGAGCTAATCGCGCCGAAGCCGACGAAGCTTCATGAGTTTGTGATCGAGATCGAAGCCTCACACGGCGCCAAGATGCGCATTCAGTGGAGCACGGCCGCACCTCCTGACTGGACAGCGCTGTTGCGGGCCTGGCGTGCAGTGGAAGGATGATTCAGATCACAGCGCAGATGCGCGTGTTAGTCGCGATCGAACCGGTCGATGGACGCAAGGGAATCGATGCTCTGGTTCGGCTATGCCAGGAAAAGCTCCAAGAGGATCCATTTTCCGGATGTATGTTCGTGTTCCGGAGCCGTAGTGGAACAGCGATCCGGCTCCTGACCTATGACGGCCAGGGATACTGGTTGGCGCAGAAACGCCTCTCGAAGGGACGCTTCGTATGGTGGCCGGAAGGTGGCGAGCCGGCTAAGCCCCTGGAAGCGTACGAAGCGCAGCTGTTGATGGCTGCGGGCGACGTGTCGCGCGTGCGGGCGGCGCCGATATCGGCCTCCTGCTTGCAGCAGGCGAGCAGGAGGACCGAATAATCGGTTCACACTACGGCTCTGTACGATTTACTCGGCAAATTTCCTCCTGGTCGCCTGCTGCAAGCAGGAGGCGATCGCAGCACCCCAACTGGCCCACGATAAGGGCACCAAATTCGGCTACATCTGCACCAGCGGCCTCCAGCCGATGTTGGACTACTATGTCGAAGCGGGCATCGACGCGCTCATCGGCATAGATCCCATTCAGGGGACTAAGACAGACATGCCGCGGATCAGAGCCAAAGTCGGCGAAGAGATATGTCTATGGGGTGGCGTATCGGGTGCCGTGACCGTGGAGATGGGCAGTGACGAAGAAGTGCGCTCGGCGGTACGCCGCGCCTTGTGTACTCTCGGACCGCAGAGCTTCATTCTCTCGCCGGTTGACAACATCACCATCGATGCCCCACAAACCTGGCGCAATCTCGAGGTCTTCCTGGACGAATGGCGCCTGAGCTGGAGCGGGCTTCAGGCCCTGTAGGTACACAGTCTCCGCGCCTCAGAGGCACGGTCCTAATGGCTTCCGATATTGCCCAATGTGACGACCAAATGAGCCGCGGCGCCGCGGAAGGAGTGGAGCCAGAATAGCTAGGAGTGCTCGCCCTCTTGCCGGGAAACACCGCCAGCCCTCGCTTTGCATGGGATTCCAAGTGTTTCTTCAACGACCCCCGACACACTACCCGGTGGTTGTGGGCCAGATCTGCCTATCAGGGTTTTCAGACGGCAGCAGGAGCTCTTCGCCGCCGGATTCGGCCAGTCCAAGCGCGTGAGTGGTCCGGAGAGGGCCCTTCCTTGTATTGTGGCGCATCAATCACCTATCCGGCACAATCCACGCCGCCGCAAAAAGCGCAAAAACTCGTGATGGCCCGGCGGATCAGCAATTGCATTCGCAATCCGCTATTCAGGGCTGTGGCGGCATCGACAGCGATTGGATCATTAAATCATGGACCGGGTGATCCAGGGGCCAGCGGCTGCGGAACGACTGTCATTTCTTGAACGCGGGTGGAGGGTCATGACCGCTGTTGGGATCTCAGTTTTTTTGGGGAGTTGAGAACAGCTTTTTCGTGGCGAGACAAGCAGGTCGCAAACAAATCCGCTCGAATCCGTTATGATGAACACTCACTTTGACGGATGACCGGATCGTCAACACAGGTCGTAACACTCAACACTGGCCGGTTGACTAATGTAGCCCTCCTATTAGCTCGTAGCATGGTCAGTTGCTTCGATCACCCAGCGATCCAAGGAGAATCATGCCCATGAACCGTATACTGTCCGGCGCGAATCGTCGCGCCTTCCTGCAAACCGTGTCGCTGGCTGGGATCGCTTCTTCGGCCCTGCCTCAAGTCGCCGTCGCCGCGCCTCAGAGACGCGGACCGCCGCCTGTACAGATCGAAGGCAGCTACCATCGCATCGGTTTCGACACCGAAACCGGCACCCTCAACGTCTGGCGCAAAGACGGCAAGTCCTTCCTGATCGACGCCTGCGTCCGGGCGGTCACACCGGGCGGATGGCGAACGACCTCGGGGCGCGAATACAAGCGGAGCACTGAATCCAGGATCATGGAAGACGCGTTAGGCGCCGGCCGCCAACTGGTGGCGCGTTGCATTGACTCGCTCGGCAAGCTCGATTTCGAAATTCGCGTCACGGCCTACGACCGGCGCGACCTGCTCGTCGTCGAAGCCCTGTGCCACAACCCCTCTCGGAAAGAATCACTCCTGCTGCAAAGTCTGGAACCGGTCCGAGCCGTCTGGACCGAAGGCGGCGCATGCAACTGGCCGGACGTCACCAAGCTGCTGACGAACGGCTACATGTATTATGATCCGGGCCGCGTCGAAGACTTCTACTTCATCAGCCGTCGCGCTACCGAGAGCGTCTGGAACATGGGTTTCTTTCGCGACGACCAGCAGCCCGGCCTGGTGATCGGCTTCCTGGAGAACCAGGTGGCGGAAGGGAAGATAGCGGTCTCTCGCCAATACGGCTCGGGCGATTGGGACAAGACCTTTGCGCTGACTGCCGAGGCCTTTTACAACCGAGAGTTTCTGGTACCGCCTGGAGGGAGCGTCAGCTCAGGCCGAGTCGCCTTCCACATTGCTCCGGACATATTCACAGCTCTCGAAACCTATGCCCAAGCCATGGGCGACCTCCATCGCGTCCGGCTGAACCCGATCGTCAATGGCTGGTGCAACTGGTTTTACACCAATGAATTCGTCAACGAGGACGAAATCGTGCGCAACGCCGAATTCGTGGCGCGTCACCTGAAGCCCTTCGGCATGGAGTACATCCAGCTCGACGACGGCTATCAGCGCGCGTTCGGCGACTGGGAAGCCAACGAAAACTTTCCGCATGGCATGAAATGGCTGGCGGACAAGATTCATAACGCCGGCCTCAAGGCCGGCATCTGGCTCGCACCCTACTGCATCACCGACGGGACCGAAGTGCATCACACGCATTTGGAATGGCTGGTCAAAGACGCCGCTGACAAGCCGAAAATCTGCGGCGGCGAACAGGTGACCGAGGATGTGGGCGGCTACGGATTCTGGAGCTTCCACAAAAAGATCTACGGCCTGGATATCACCCATCCTGGGGCAGCGGAATGGCACCGGAAACTGTTCGAGAAAGTCGCCAGCGACTGGGGCTACGACTTCATCAAGATTGACTTCGTCGAGTGGACCCTGTTGGCCGCCGATCGCTACCACGACCCCACTGTGAGCAAGGCCGCCGCTTACCGGCGGGGCTTCCAGATCATTCGCGACGCCATCGGCCCGCACCGGCATCTGCTCGACTGCGGCCCCGCCAACACGACGGTCGGCATTCTGGACAGCGTCCGCATCGAGCAGGACATGCCCCACTTAACCTGGCCGCAGTACGTCAAGACCTCCAAGAGTAGCGCGCCGGCCGCAGCCAAACGCTACTACTTCCACAACCGCGCGTGGATCAACGATGCCGATCACCTGGGCCTGGCGCTCCTCACGCTGTCCCAGGCGCAGGCGGCTGCGTCGATTATCGCTCTCTCCGGCGGGACGCTGATCTCGGGTGACCGGCTTTACCAACTCGATCCCGAGCGGCTGGAAATCCTGAAGCGAGTACTTCCTGTCTACGGCGAGGCGGCCCGCCCGCTCGATCTGTTCGATAAGGATTTCCCGGAAATCTTCGCGCTACCAATCCGCAAGGAACCCACCGGCTGGCTGATTGCAGGCTACTTCAATTACGACGAAGGCGCCACGGTCGTCCGCGACCTCGCGCTGGCCCGTCTCGGGCTCGACCAGCAAAAGACATATCTTGCTTACGAATTTTGGTCCCAGCAGTTCCTGGGCGAAGTCTCACGTACCATCCGGCTCCCGTTCGAGCCCGCCTCGGTCCAACTGCTTGCGCTGCGTGAGAGGCTCGGCACACCGCAGGTGCTAGGTACGGACCGGCACTTCACGCAGGGCGCGTTGGAACTGGACAGCGTCCGCTGGGACCCGGCCGCGCATGCTCTCTCCGGCACGGCACTCGGCGCGCCCGGCACTTCCTGGAAACTTAGCGTCTACATTCCGGAAGGCTGGCTTTGGGATGAGAAAGGCCGCGAACGGTTCCA
>Ga0335070_10006329_pt1 | contig 13944 bp, 12 predicted proteins | sample Lox_Sample_13_FD_206722 | JGI IMG/M metagenome (GOLD analysis project Ga0335070, IMG submission 206722) | Soil microbial communities from Loxahatchee National Wildlife Refuge, Florida, United States - Lox_Sample_1.3 | ecosystem: Environmental > Terrestrial > Soil > Wetlands | place: USA... | reverse complement strand
TGCTGGCATAGCGCTCGCCGGGGGAGAAGCGCTTTTCGTCCGTGTTTTCCGAGGACTCGACGAAGATGGCGTCCGCGGGACAGGCCGCGGCGCACAGCGAGCAGCCGATGCATTTCTCCAGGCCGTTGTCGTAGCGTTTCAGCACGTGCCGGCCGCGGAAGCGCGGTTTGACCGGTTTCTTGACCTCCGGGTACTGGATCGTCACCGGCTTATCGAACGTCACCCGGAGCGTCGTCCAGAGGCCACGCACCAGCTCGACGAACGGCTCAACGACGCGCATGGTCTTTCCTCCTCAACGAGCGGTCAATCATGGCGACCGCAATGCCTGCTGCCAGTAAAGACGCCACCGGGACGCTCCAGATGAGCAGCTTGTCCACCTGCTTCTCCAGGACGATCCCGACGGCGGTGATAAAGATCGCCGCCAGCGAAAGGGGCAGGAGCACCTTCCAGCCGAAGTCCATCAGGCGGTCATAGCGGATGCGCGGGAAGGTCGCCCGCACCCAGATCATGCCGAACAAAAGAATGAAGACTTTCGCGAAGATGTAGACCGGGCCCAGCCAGGGCGTGCGGTCCACGCTGAAGACCGTGTTGGAAAGGAACCAAAACTCGCGGTAGCCGCCGAAGAAGAGCGTCGCGGCGATGGCGCAGATGGCGATCATCTTGACGTACTCGGCCATGAACAGCAGGGCGAACTTCATCCCCGAATATTCGGTGTGGTAGCCGGCGGTCAGCTCCTGCTCCGCCTCGGGCATGTCGAAGGGGGCGCGGTTGACCTCCGCCAGCGTGGCGATCAGGAAGATGACCATCCCGACCGGCTGCAGCACGCCGAACCACATGTCCTTTTGCGCGGCGACGATGTCCACCATGCGCATCGTCCCCGCCAGCAGGATGGCGGCGACGAACGACAAGCCCAGGGCGATCTCGTAGCTGACCATCTGCGCCGAGGAGCGGATGCCGCCGAGCATGGCGTACTTGTTGTTCGAGGACCAGCCCGAGAGCACGATGCCGTAAATGGCGATCGAGGCCACCGACATCATGTAGAGCACGCCGATGTTGATGTCTGAAATGTACAGGGTCAGCTTATAGCCGAAGATGTTCAGGTCCGGCCCCCACGGCACCACGGCGGTGATGACCACCGCCGGGACGACCGTAATCACCGGGGCCAGGACGAAGATCAGCTTGTCGGCCTGGGCCGGGATCAGCTCCTCTTTGAAGACCAGCTTGATCGCGTCGGCGATGGGCTGCAGGATGCCCCACGGGCCGGCGCGGTTGGGGCCGATGCGCGCCTGGATGCGGGCCAGCACCTTGCGCTCGTAGAGCGTCAGGTAGGCGAAGCCGCCCAGCAGCAGCATCGCCAGGACGAACCCTTTGATGAGCCATTCAAGGATCAATCCATAGTTCATGGACGCCTTCCTTAGGCTTTCTTCAGCTCGGCGACGGCCGGGGCGTGGATCGGGAAGCCCATGCTGCGCGGCAGGAGCACGACCGAGGCGGGCACGTTCTCGTCCACGACCACCCGGGCCTTGGCCGCCGTACCGTTCAGCCTGACCTCGGCCGTCCCGTCCAGCCCGAGCTTTTTCGCCCCGTCAGGGTGCAGGGTCACGGTCAGCTCGCCGATGCGCGCCGCGAGCAGCCCGGACGTCGCAACGGTGACGCCGCGGTCGTACAGGCGCGTTACCGGCACGGCCAGCCACTGGCTTTCCTTGGGACGAAGCCCCCCTCTCCCCTTGTGTGTCGCGCTGAGCTTGTCGAAGCGAGAGGGGATAGGGGTGAGGGTCTGCAGCGCCAGCTGCGCGCCCAATCCCTGGGAGTTCTCGTAGGTCGTGCCGCCGTAATACAGGTCGCCGCGCCCGACGATCGGCCACTGCTCGGTCACCTCGGCCAGCTTGCGGTAGGAAATGCCCGCAAAGGCCGGAACCTCGGCGGCGAGCTTCTCCATCACCAGCAAGGCCGAGCGGCCCTCGAGCTCGACCCCGGCCGCCTTGGCGACCTGGGCCGTGATGGCAAAATCGGGGCGCGCCTCGGGCAGCGGCCTGACCGCCGGGTAGAAGCGCTGGACGCGCCGCTCGCCGGAGGTGAACGAGCCTTCGCGCTCGGTGAACGCCTGGGCCGGCAGGACCACATCCGCCAGCCTGGCCGTAGCGGTCGGGAAGAGCTCCTGGACGATGACGAACTTGGCTTCCTTCAGCGCCGCCGCCAGGGCCGGGTCGTCGCCGGCCGGGTCGGCCGCAACGACGTAAACGGTCTTGCCCTTCAGCGCCTTGGCCAGGTCGGGCCTGGCCTTGAAGCCCAGCTCCCAGGCGCCCTGGTCGTTGGCCCGCGGCCAGGCGCCGATCAGGCCGTTGTTTGCCCGACCGACGCCTGCACCGAGCGCAGTCGAGGTGTGTTTGGTCTCGACGAGCAAATTGGCACAGGCAGCCGCCAGGGCCGAGGAGCCTTCCAGCCCCAGGCCGTCGCTGCCGTACAGCACGATCAGGTTTTCGGCCGTGGAGATCGCCTCGCCGACCTTGGCCTTCCCGGCCAGCCCGGAAATCGTCGCAGCCTCGTCGCCGTAGGCGTAGCGCACGACGAACTTGGCGTATTTTTCCAGTTTGGTGGCTCGCCCGCCGGCGACGATCAACGTTGCCCCGCGCTTGGCCGCCTGCTTGATGCGCAGGTGCCAGATCGGGGCTTCGTTGTACAGGTCGGAGGCGGCCACCAGGATGGTCGTGCCGGCGCCCATGTCCTTGAAGTTGGTGCCCGTGCCCACCCCGACCTGAGCCGTCAGCGCGCCGCCGCCCATGGGTGTGTACAGCAGGGCCTCGCCGCCCAGGCCGTCCGCCAGCTGCTTGAGGTTGAACAGGTCCTCGTTGCTCAGGCGCCCGCCCGCCAGGATGACGGCGTCGCTCTTGGCGCTGCGCAGCTTCTTGGCGGCCTGCTCGACGGCGTTGTCCCACTTGGAGACTTCCTGCTTCTTGCCGACCTTGACCAGCGGCCTGCCCAGCCGGTCGGCGTCCTCGGTAAAGTGATAGGCGAAGCGGCCCTTGTCGCAAATCCAGATCTCGTTGACGGATTCGTTCTGGCGCGGCATGACGCGCTTGACCACCACCCTGCCGTTCGATTTTGCCTCGCGGCGAGTGTCGAAGGTGATGTTGCAGCCCACCGGGCACTGGGCGCACACCGAGGCAGCCGCCTTCAGCTCCCACGGGCGGGCGCCGAAGCGGAAGTCGTTCGTGGTCAGCGCCCCGACCGGGCAGATGTCGGTGGTGTTGCCGGAAAAGACCGAGTCGAAGCCCGGCTCGGAGTTGGTGACGATCTCCATCGTCCGGCCGCGCTGGTAGAAGCCGAGCACGGACTCGCCGGCCACCTCGTCCTGGAAGCGCACGCAGCGGGCGCACTGGATGCAGCGCTCGCGGTCCAGCCAGATCAGCTCACCCAGCGGGACGTGCTTCGCCAGGTGCTGCTTTTCGTCGTACAGGAAGCGGCTGTCTGCCGGGCCGTAGCGCATGGTCAGGTTCTGCAGCGGGCACTCGCCGCCCTTGTCGCACACCGGGCAGTCCAGCGGGTGCGAGGTCAGCAGGAACTCGAGGATGTCGTGCTGGCTGGCCCGGGCCTTCTCGGAGGTGGTCAGCACGACCATGCCCTCGGAGACCGGCGTGGTGCAGGAGGTCTCGAGCTTGGCGCCGAACTGGATCTTGGGCTGGCCGTTCTCCATTACCACCTGGCCGCTTGCCCGGTCGACCATCGGGCGTCCCACCTCGACCATGCACTGGCGGCACATGCCAACCGGCTCCATCTTCGGGTGGTAGCAAAAGACCGGGATGTCGATGCCGATCCCCTTGGCCGCGTTCACGATCAAGGTCCCCTCCGGCGCGGTGACGGCGCGCCCGTCAATTGTCAGCGATACCTGTTTAGCCATGCTTGCCTCCTGCGACGGAGGGTTGGAAGTCGGCCGGGAAACGCTCAATCCCGGTGACCGGCGCCATGGTGGCGAACTCGCCCAGCGCACACAGGCATTTGTTCTGCATCTCCCTGGCCACGTTGTGCAGCAGGTCCACGTTTTCGCGGGTCATGCCGCCGTCCTGGATGCGGTCGATCAGCTGCATCATCCAGTAGGTGCCTTCCCGGCAGGGGGTGCACTTGCCGCAGGATTCATGCTTGAAGAAATGGATCGTCTTGCCGATCACCCAGCCAATGCTGAGCGTGTCGTCGATCACGATCACGGACGCCGAGCCCAGGTCTGCGCCCAGCGTGCGCACCGAGGCGTAGTCCATGGGCGTGTCAAGGGCCTTGTCGTCAGCCACGATCAGGGACGAGGAGGCGCCGGCGGCCATGATGGCCTTCACCGGGCGGTCGTCGATGATCCCGCCGCCGTACTCGTAGATCAGCTTGCGGAAGGTGGTGCCCAGGGGCAGCTCGTAGTTGCCCGGTTTCTTGACCCGCCCGGAAAGGCTGAAGATCTTGACCCCGGGGCTGTCGGCCGTGCCCAGCGACTTGTGCCACTCGGCGCCTTTGGCGACGATCAGCGGCAGGTTGGTCAGCGTCTCGACGTTGTTGACCACGGTCGGCTTGCCGAACAGGCCGTAAGTGGCCGGGAAGGGTGGACGCAGGCGTGGCTGGCCCAGCTTGCCCTCCAGGGACTCGAGCAGGGCACTCTCCTCGCCGCAGATGTAGGCTCCCGCCCCCAGGTGGGTGTGAATGTGCAGGGAGTAGCCCGTGCCGAAGAGCTTCTCACCCAGCAGGCCGGCCTGCTCCATCTCGGCCAGGCAGCGGTCCAGGTCGTGGGCGATATTCCAGAACTCGCCGCGCAGGTAGACGTAGCCGGCGTTGGCTTGAACGGCATAGCAGGCGATGGCTACCCCCTCCAGGAACTGGTAGGGGTTGCCTTCCATGATCTCACGGTCCTTGAAGGTGCCCGGCTCGGATTCGTCGGCGTTGGCGACCACGTAGGTGGGAAAGACGCCCTTGGGGATGAACGACCACTTGACCCCGGTGGGGAAGCCCGCCCCGCCGCGGCCGCGCAGGCCGGAGGCCTTGACCAGGTCGATGAGCGCGCCGGGCTGCATCCCGGTCACGGCCTTCTGGAAGGCCTCGAAGCCGCCATTCTTGCGGTAGACGTCCAGCTGTTTGATCTCGGGAATTTCCCGATGACGAAGGAGGAGATGGTCCATTATTTCGCCTCCTTCCCGCTCTTCTTGAGCGCCGCGATCAGCTCCATGGTGCGATCCACGGTCATATTCTCGTGATACTCGAGGCGGTCGCGGCCCTGCAGCTGGAACATGGGGGCCTTGTCGCAGGCCGCCAGGCAGGTCACCGCCTCGACGGTGATCAGGCCGTCCGAGGTGGGCTCACCCACCTTGACGCCCAGGTTGCCGCACAGCTGCTCCAGGAATTGGTCGGCGCCGCGCATGGCGCAGGGCAGGTCGGTGCAGACCTGCATGCGGTATTTCCCGGCTTCCCGGTCGTGGAAGAGGGTGTAGAAGCCCACGACCGAGACCACGTCGGTGGTGGTGATCTCCAGCAGGCGGGCAATGTCCTCCATCGCCTGCTTGGTGATGTAACCGGCGTCCCGCTGCACCAGGTAGAGCAGCGGCATGACCGCCGAGCGCTTCTGCTCCGGCGGGTACTTGGCCAGAATCTTCTTCACTTCCTCTGGGTATTTTTCAGCTAACATGATGCCTCACAAATTGCCCTCACCCCTCACCCCCCGTCCCTCTCCCTGGGGGAGATGGGCAAGGAGTGAGGGGGTCTCATCGGTCAATGTCGCCCAGAACGATGTCCACGCTGCCGATGATGGCGATCAGGTCGGCCACCAGCACGCCCTTGCACATCAGCGGCATGGCCTGCAGGTTATCGAACGACGGCGTGCGCCAGTGGACGCGGTACGGTTTCGGACCGCCGTCGCTCTCGAGATAGACGCCCAGCTCGCCGCGCGGCGATTCGACCGCGCGGTAGACCGACCCCTGAGGGGCGTTGAAGCCCTCGGTCCACTGCTTGAAGTGGTGGATGAGCGCTTCCATGCTCACGCCGATCTCCGAGCGCGGCGGCGGGACGAACTTGTAGTTGTTGGAGCGCACCGGGCCATAGGGCAGCTTGTTCAGTGCCTGCTCGACGATGCGCAGGCACTGGCGCATCTCCTCGATGCGCACCAGGTAGCGGGCGTAGACGTCGCCCTCCGGGCGGGTGGGGACGACGAAATCGTACTGTTCGTAGCCCGAGTAGGGCCGGTCCTTGCGCAGGTCCCACTTGACGCCGCTGGCGCGCAGCAGCGGTCCGGTCACGCCCAAGTTGAGGGCGTCCTCGGCGGAGAGCTTGCCGATGCCAAGGGTCCGGTCGAGAAACAGCGGGTTGCGGGTCAGGAGCGCTTCGTACTCATCGACCCGCCTGGGGAAGGTGCGCAGGATCTCGCGCACCGCGGCTTCGAACTCGACCGGCACGTCCCGCCACAGCCCGCCGGGGCGGACGTAGGTGGTCATCATGCGCTGGCCGGAGCATATCTCCATGACATCCAGGATGTACTCGCGCTCGCGGAAGCAGTACAGGAACATCGACATGGCCGCCAGGTCGAGGGCCGCCGTGCCCAGCCAGACCAGGTGCGACTGGAAGCGGGTCAGCTCGGCCAGGATGACGCGGATCACCTGGGCCCGTTCGGGCACGTCCAGGCCGACCAGCTTCTCGACCGCCAGGCAGTAGGCCAGGTTGTTGCCCACCGGGTTCATGTAGTCCAGGCGGTCGGACATGACCTCGGCCTTCTGGTAGGTCTTGGCTTCCATGTTCTTCTCGACGCCGGTGTGCAGGAAGCCAACATCAGGAATGCAGTTGATGATAATCTCGCCGTCCAGCTCGAGCAGCAGGCGCAGGACGCCGTGCGTCGAGGGGTGCTGCGGCCCCATGTTCAGGAGCATGGTCTCGCCCTTGAGGGCGCGGTCGGAGACCAGGTGCTTCAGTTGATCCACGGAGATCTCTTGAATGTCAGGCATGGCCGCTATTCCTTGGCGTAAGGCTTGCGCAGGTTGATTTCCTTGTAATTGAACGTGAACTGCGGCTCCTCGTAGCCCAGCGGGTAATCCTTGCGCAGCGGATGGCCCTCCCAGTCGGCAGGCATCAGGATGCGGCGCAGGTCGGAGTGGCCGCTGAACTTGATGCCGAACATGTCCCACAACTCGCGCTCGCGCCAGTTGGCATTGCGGTAGACGGCAGAGACGGTCGGCAGGGACGGGTTCACCCCCGGCACCGGGACGCGCAGTTCCAGGGTCAGGTGGTTGGAAAGCGAGGTGAGCTCATAGACCACGTGGAAGCGCGGGGTTTCCTGCGGCCAGTAGTCCACGGCGGTCATGGCCGAGAGCAGCTCGAAGCCCTGACCCTGGAGCTGCCGGCACGCCTCGGCGATCTTCTCCGCCGGGACGACCAGGCTGACGTCGCCGCGGTCCTTGGATGCAGTTGCACCAAAATCCTGTTTCAATTTCTCGACGATCGGTTCGAGTTTTTTATCCATGAAATAAAACCTCGCTGCGGTGAGAAAGGGCGCGAATGCTCGTGTCCATGGACCTCGTATTCCTTCGTGCCCTTTGTATTTCGTTTATTTCTTGGCTTCGGCGAACTTCATGGCGTTGACTTTTTCGTACAGGGTGAGGATGCCGTGGATAAGCGCTTCGGGGCGCGGCGGGCAGCCGGCCACGTAGACGTCCACCGGCACGACCTCGTCGACGCCCTGCATCACGGCATAATTATTGAATACCCCGCCGCAGGAGGCGCAGTCGCCCATGGCGATGACCCACTTGGGCTCGGGCATCTGGTCGTACAGGCGGCGCAGGACGGGCGCCATCTTGCGCGTCGTCCGCCCGGCGACGATCATCAGGTCCGACTGGCGCGGCGAAGCCCGCATCAGCTCCATGCCGAAGCGGGACATATCGTAATGAGCAGCCTGGCCGGACATCATTTCGATGGCGCAGCAGGCCAGGCCAAAAAGCATCGGCCACATGGCGTTGGTGCGGCTCCAGTTGACCGCCTCCTCCAGCGTCGTGGTGACGATGCCCATGTTACCAAGTTTCTGTTCTACTCCCATTCGAGGGCTCCTTTCTTCCACGCGTAAATGTAACCTACCAGTAAAATGAGAATGAAAACGAGCATTTCTGCCAAGCCAAACAGACCCAGCTGGCGGAAGACGATCGCCCAGGGCAGGAAGAAGATGGTTTCAATGTCGAACAGGATGAACAGGACGGCGATAAGATAGAACCGCACCGGCATGCGGCGCGTGCCGGGGCCGATGGGGTTCATGCCGGATTCATACGGCATCGATTTTTCAGGGGCCGGGCGTTTTGGGCCGAAAAACGTGCCCAGGCCGATGGCGATAAAGGCAATCAGGGTGGTTACCAGTACAAAAACCGCGATGGCGGCGTATTCGAGAAGCATAGGCTCTCCTCAGAACTGGATGTTAAGCTGCACATCGGTTGGCAAGTATAACACAAACAGGTTTGCGGAGTACGGGTGAGCGTCGACTTTCACAAACTTTAATCGATCCTTAATTGAAATCCAAAAATCAACGCGCGCTGGAGCGGTCCCTTGCCCGCCCATAAGGGGAACACGGAAATTCGAGGCGAGGTCGAAAAAAAGCGGCGCGTGCGCCGCTCCAAACGACCGGTCAGGTCCTGGCCGGGGTTAACCCCGCCGGCATTTCATCCCAGGTGCGTCCTTCCAACAACCGGCCGGCTTTCTTTTTATGAACGCCGCCCCACTGCTTGAAGAAAAATGGCACTTTTGCTGACAGACACTGGTCACGAATGTCTTTGATCCATTCTTCCTGGGCCGGTCGGGAACCGGGACCGGACTCGCCGCCGACGATGACCCAATTAATGCCGCGTAAATCGAGACGCGCCAGTGAGCCCAGCAGTGGCTCAAGCGACAGGAACTTGACCCTTGCCCCCGTCTGTCTCAGATCATCAATGCGGAAGGTGTAATCTTGGTTTTCGACGCTGACCCCCATCCAGATGTTGTCCGTCCATTTAATTTGAGGGCTGAGCTCCAGCAGGCGCGCCGAGCGCTTGGTCAAAATCTGGAACTGGTGCCAGTTTGCCTGACGCATGACCGCGAAGGTCTTCCGGATGAACTCAACCGGCACTTTCTCGTGGAACAGGTCGCTCATCGAGTTGACGAAAATGACCTGGGGCGTTTTCCATTCCAGCGGTTTGCTCAGCACCTGCTTGTGCATTGCCAGCTTGAATCCGTTGACGTAATTAGGCTGGCCCATGGCCTGCAGGCGCCTGGCCATGCGCTCGGCGTAGCAATGCTTGCACCCCGGGCTGACCTTGGTGCAGCCGGTGAGGGGGTTCCAGGTGGATTCGGTCCACTCAATACCGGAATGTTCAGCCATTCGTTCCTCCTCGAAATTTACCAATAAAGGTTATATCAATAATAGCACAAATATTCTATGTTTCGCGACCAAATGGCAAACTTATTTGTCCAGAAATATCGCGCTGGATAACTTCATGCCAAAATTTATGGCCAAGATTATGCTTACTGGCAAAAATTAATCGATATAACGGGGCGTTCCTCAATCTATTTCTTATCAGAGGTTCACCTACCTCCTCATCACCAAGAAAAACTTCGGTGTAGCCTAAAGATACCAAATTACTTTTATAAAGATCGATAAGTAGGCGATGAAGTCCAACTTTATCTTGGTGATGCGCAAATATATCACGCCAATTTCGACCACCAAAGAAAAGATCTATAGCTGTTTCACCTTCTGCCTGGTATAGCTTACGCATATTAAGGTTGAGGCCCAGTTCAGGATAATATAAAATAATGTCCATTCTCTTAATCGACGCCAATCTTGCAACGGTCTTCCATTGCAACTCTAACCCTTCTGGATCCAAAAAGGCAAGGTTTAAAGATCGATTCTCGTTACGTTTAAGTTCAGAGGTTATTTCATTTACGACCACATTGCAATCCCCTGAATAAAGCTTTACACGATGAAAAAAGGGTGAACTGTTGCACCACTGCTCAAGCGCATCTTTATTTTGCTCTGATAATTCAACAAAGTAATATCCTGTAAAAGGATGCGGTGTCGTCAAGGCAATGAGAGGGGATCCCAGTAATATTTTCTTCGAGTTTCGAATACGGTTTTTACCTGGACCAGATAATAAGTCAATATAATTCCTCGCTCCCCATTTATCCCTCATCGCCGTTTCAAATATTTCTATATAACGAGTCAAATAGTCGAGCTTTTTAGCTGTCCAAGCACCAGCAGGCCTTAATAAAAGTCCATCATCTTCAGATAGTAAATAATTCTGCATAATTTCCTCCCATTATCTAAAAACAATTACGCCAGATAATCTCTCAAATTCCTGCTCTTGGTCGGGGGATGCAACTTGCGCAGCGCCTTGGCCTCGATCTGGCGGATGCGCCCGCATATCACACAGAAACGGCACAGAAACTCCCGGATGGCGCTAATTGAACGGTCCGAACTTGAAGACGGTGATCAGGCCCTGCGTCAAGACCAAAAGGATGATACACCCATTCCCCAACATGCGCCTGCGGGGAGCGGCGCCCGTCAACATATCATTCGCAACCACAGCCGTGCCTGCGATCAAAGCCGGGACGGCAGGGAAGGAGGTCCGCGGAGCGACCTCTCCGTTAATGGCAAAGAAGAGCAAAAATAATCCGGAGACGACCAGCGCCTCAAGGGGAAATCGTCTGAGGCGTTTCAGCCGGTCGACCAGGCCATGCTCCCGATCAAGGGTCAACAGGATTGCTGCGACTAAAACCAGGGGCAGGACGATCGCTTGGGAGGCTGCATAACCAAACAATATCCAGAAATTAACCACAAGTTTCCATATGAGTGCTAAAGGATTTGACCGCAGCACAGGCAGAATCCAGACAAACTGGTGCTGCGAGGTCATTTCTACTGAATAAAAAGAGCCAGTCACCGAGCGAACGTAAAACACCCAGGCCAGATAAGGTAGAACCGTCAGGGCAACAACCAGCGCCAGTCTGCCAGCCATGCGCAGATCGATTCTCGCCTTGTCTCTCACCACGGTCCAGACCAACCCAATCACAACCGATGGGAGGAATAACACAAAGGTGCCATAGGCAGTCACTCCGAGGCCGGCCAGGAAAGCCAATACGAACAGCCTGCCCCGATCGAACAGGTGACAGTCTTTTACCTCCCGGAGTGCATAGAAACACAACAAAGGCACCAACAGGTTGAAGAGCTGGGTATGAGGGGTCAGCAGGAAAGCTTTGGTGACATCATTGAATACGAGCAGGCCGCCGAGAAATGTAACCCCCAGGACATTGGATCCGATATCAGGTTGAAAACAGCGCAGGTAGATGGAGAACGAAAGCAGCAACAGCAGGTAATTCACCAAGACGAACAACGCATAGGGGAAAAAGTCATCCTTGTGCTTTGCATTTCCCAGTGACAGGAAAAAAGGCATCAGGTGATCGCGAAGAGGTGACAGCAGTTTCTGCAGCCCGGCCACCAGGTAAACCAAACCCGGCCTGGTTTGTATAATATTCCTTGGCTCTAATAATTCGATGGGATGATTGGCGTCATTAATGAACCAGGGTGAATCGTAGTTCTCGACAATATGAAACGGCCCGAAGAGTTTAAGATCCATGGCCTGGTCAAAAAGACTGGCAGGGATATGGTGGAAAAGCAGCAAGCCCAGGGTGAAAAAAAGGCAAAAAGCCCCGAATAAAAGATATGGGAATGTCCCCTTCAACGAGAAATCCCTGCCCGGCATCCACTACCCCAAATAATCCCTCAAGTGCCGGCTGCGGGTCGGGTGGCGCAGCTTGCGCAGCGCCTTGGCCTCGATCTGGCGGATGCGCTCGCGGGTCACGTTGAAGTAGCGGCTGACCTCCTCCAGGGTGTGGTCCTTGCCGTCGATCAGGCCGAAGCGCAGCTCGAGCACCTGGCGCTCCCGTTCAGACAGCGCCGCCAAGGCGTTCTGCACCTGCTCGCGCAGCATCTCACGTGCTGCGGCGTCCATCGGCTCGAGGGCATCCGGGTCCTCCAGGAAGTCGCCCAGCTGGCTGGAATCCTCGTCCCCCACCGGCCCTTCCAGCGAGACCGGTTCCTCGGCCGAGCGCAGGATGCGGTCCACCTTGAGGGCGGCGTACTCCCAGTGGCGCTGCACCACCGGGTCGAGCGGCGTCTCCTCGGCCTGGGCGCGCAGCACGAGCTGCACCTCGGCCGGCGTCAGGTAGCCGACCTCCAGGGCCAGTTCCTCGTTGGTGGGCTCGCGGCCCAGCTGCTGGGTCAGGGCGCGCTGGATGCGCAACAGGCGGGTGATAGACTCGAACAGATGCACCGGAATGCGGATGGTGCGCGCCTGCTCGGCAATCGAGCGGTTGATCGACTGGCGGATCCACCAGGTGGCATAGGTGCTGAACTTGAAGCCGCGCCGCGGGTCGAACTTGTTGACCGCCCGCAGCAGCCCCAGGTTGCCCTCCTGGATCAGGTCCAGGAACGAGATGCCGCGCCCCAGGTAGCGCTTCGCCACGCTGACCACCAGGCGCAGGTTGGCCCGGATGATGGCCGCGTTGGCATCGTCGGCGCGCGCCCGGATCGATTCGATCTCCCGGCGCAGCTCCATGGCGTCCGGCAGGTTGCGGTACAGGGTGCGCTGGGCGGGCAGCTCGTCGTGCGCCTGGAGGTGTTTGAGCAGCCAGTCGGCATACTTCGTCGGAAGGATGTAGAAGACCAGGAAGATGGTGTAAGTGTGCGACACCAGGCTGTCCCAGAGCGGGTCCTTGCCCCACATTCCCCGGTCCAGGTACAGGCGCAGATACGAAGGCGCCTCGCTCTCCCAGGACTGGCGGAAGGTCTGGGTCTCGGCCAGCATGCGGGTCGCGTCGGGCAGCTCGACCTTCAGGCGCGCGGCGTCCGCGTGCATGCGCTCCCAGGCGGTCAACAGCTCCCCCAGGGCGTCGTGATAGATGGCGTATTCCAGCGGGTCGGCCGACCGGCGGCCGCTGCGGCGGCGGCCCAGGGTCAGGATCAGCCGCCGGGATTCGATCATCGTCGCCAGGCGGAACTCGCTGTCCCCGTCCAATAGCTTGACCTGGCCGATCTCGCGCAGGTACAGGCGCACCGGGTCCTCGGAGAGCTCGGCGGCCAGCTCGGCGCGGTCCAGCTCGAGGGGCTCCTCCACGACCAGCCCGTTGAGCTCCTCGCCCGGCGTGGGCGGACCCTCCTCCGGCTCGACGGTCAGGTCGATCTCTTCCTCTTCGATCTCCGCTTCCACGATTTCGGGTTCGGGCTCGACCTCCGCCTCCACCACGGCTTTGGGCTCAGGGCGCTCCGCGCTCTTGGGGTGGTGAGGCAGTCGGGGCTTGGGCTTCATTTTACGGGGCATGGATCCTCTTAATGGCGGCCGGTCGACTTCAAGCTGGCTTGATCAAGGCGGCGCAGCTGTACGCTTTGCTGCTGGACCATTTCTCGATAGGAGGCGGCGCGCAGGTCGCCCGCCTGTTGAGCTTCCTCCTGCAGGAAACGCAATTGGTTGATGCCATCGCTCAACACGCTATGCCGGATCTTGAGCACGCCGCGGAACAAGTCTTCGAGCAGGCGGTCGTCCACCGAGTCGAGCTTTTCCGACAGCGCCAGCAGGTCCGCGGCCAGGCCGGCAAGCGCCTCGGGCAGGTTGGCGCGCAGGTAGCGGTCGGCATCGTCGACATCCTGCTCGAGCGACTGGCGAACCAGACGGAAGAGCATCTGATGGTCAGTATACCCGAAATCTTCCGGAGCCATGCGGCCCAGGGCGGCTTCCTGCAGGCCGCGGTCGAGGCGGAAGAGCAGGTCCGGGCGGCGTAAAAGCAGGCTGAGGATGTGGGCCTCGATCTTGCGGGAGGGCGAGGTCGGAGGGGCCAACTCGACCGGAGGGGTTCCCTCCGGCAGGGTGGAGGTCGCGGGACGCGGCCGGGGCCGCCGCCCGCGCCCCGTGAGACCCGGGGCCGTCA
>Ga0335070_10006327_pt1 | contig 13945 bp, 5 predicted proteins | sample Lox_Sample_13_FD_206722 | JGI IMG/M metagenome (GOLD analysis project Ga0335070, IMG submission 206722) | Soil microbial communities from Loxahatchee National Wildlife Refuge, Florida, United States - Lox_Sample_1.3 | ecosystem: Environmental > Terrestrial > Soil > Wetlands | place: USA: Florida... | reverse complement strand
CTCCCGTTCGATCCCGGCAGAACAATGTATTTAGGTCTTACCATTGGCATGTAATTGCCGACAAGTTCTAAGGATGAGGCCGCGCTGTCTCATCCTTAACTAATAAAAGGAATTGAGAATGAAAATCTTACAAAGAACACTTTTTTTTGTTTTTATTATAGTTTTATCCATAAATACAAGAATCTTTCCTCAAGAAGTACCCGCCGGCCTCCAGGCGGCATTATTTAATAAAATATTTGCATTTGATAAAACTCTTCAGGTTAAAGGAAATATAGAAGTAGCGGTGCTGGGTTCGGGTGATGAAATTGCTGCTGCTTTTAAAAGTGCAGGAATTAATGTTAAATCTGTCGGTGGAGATCAGGTTCCCTCCGGAGTCTCCGTTGTTTATGTATCCTCAGGAGTGCCTTCCACAAAGCAGCAGACTTCATCCAAAGGCATCCTATCTATTTCAGGGGTGGCATCTTATGCCGAAGAAGGCAAAGTCGCAATAGGCATAGGGACTGAAGGCGGCAAGCCAAAGATTATCATTAACCTAGCTCAATTGAAAGCAGAGGGACATGAAGTTTCTGCAGACCTTCTTCAAATTGCCAAAGTAATTCAGTAAAGGATTAAAAATGGAATATTTAGAAAATATGAACATCGGCCGGAAGTTTCAGCTTATAATGGGAATAAGCTTCTTTTTAATAGGATTATTCTTATTCTTTTATTTTCCTGCAAAACAGGCAAACCAAATGATCACAAGCCACCAGGAAAAAGCTAAACTAGTTTCTCAAATTGTTGCGAAAACTTCTGCCGCCGGATTATTGTTCGATGAAGCTTCCTCCACAGCAACCTTGCTCGAAGCTTTTAAGGGACAGGCCGATATTGAATTCATTTCTGTTTTAAAAATGGATAGAAGCAGGTTTGCAGGCTTTAATGACGATAAAGCAGCCGGATTTTTTAGTAAAATATCAGAAGTTAGCGGTAATAACAGTATATCCTTAGATGAAGAAGGTGAGATTATAGAAATCTCACCGGTCTTATCCGGAAATCAGACCATAGGTTTTGTAATCACTGGGTTGACAAAGAAAGAAATCAATACAGAGACCGCCGCAAGCAGAACGGCTTCATTAATAATAAGCTTGGTTATTTTAATTGCAGGTGTCTTATCTATGCGCTTTATGTTCTCGCGAATTATTAACAAGCCCATCTCTAAGGTTCTTGAAATGGCAAGGGAAATGCAGAAAGGCCATATAAAAGCCAGGGCGAATATAAATACGAATGACGAAATAGGCACAATGGCTAAAACACTGGATCAGTTTGTTTCCCAGGTTGACAGCAGCATTGTCGGGGCGATGAAAAGAATTGCAGACGGCGATATATCATTTCAGGCGCCATTATACGATGAGAAGGATGAAATTGCTCCTGTAATAAACAAAATGACTTCAACAATCAGAGAAATGATAGAAGAGTCAAAACTGCTTGTTCAGGCTTCAGCTAAAGGTGAACTGAATATCAGGGGTAATGCCGAAAAATTTAACGGCGGATATAAGGAGCTTATACAGGGATTGAACAATACTTTTGAATCGGTAGTAAAGCCGATAAATGAATCGAGCAAAATTTTGGGAGAATTGGCTCAGGGAGATCTTACTGCAAGAATGGAAGGAAACTATTCGGGAGACTATGGAAAACTGAAAAACAGCATTAATACTGTGGCCGAATCTTTAAATAAGACATTGCTTGAAGTTAATGAAGCCATTGCAGCAACAGCAAGTTCCGCAAACGAGATTTCATCCAGCACCGAGGAAATGGCTGCAGGCGCGCAAGAACAGTCGGTACAAACCTCCGAAGTTGCTTCTGCAGTTGAGGAAATGACGAGGACTATAATGGAAAGCACAAAAAATTCTTCCATTGCAGCCGAGAATGCTCAAAAAGCAGGCGATATAGCTTCCGAGGGAGGCAAGGTTGTTAAAAATACTGTTGAAGGAATGAAGAGAATCGCCGAGGTAGTCAGCAGCGCCGCCGAAACAGTAAAACAGCTAGGGAAAAGCAGCTCACAGATTGGCGAAATTGTAGAAGTAATAGACGATATTGCAGATCAAACCAACCTGCTGGCTCTTAATGCCGCAATTGAAGCCGCAAGAGCCGGAGAACAAGGGAGAGGATTTGCCGTGGTTGCAGATGAGGTAAGAAAGCTTGCAGAGAGAACTACAAAAGCAACTAAAGAAATTGCCGTAATGATTAATCAAATTCAGAAGGATACCGAAGAAGCCGTTAAGTCTATCGGCAGAGGAACCGAAGAAATAGAAACCGGTAAAGAGCTTGCCAATAATGCCGGCGAATCTTTACAGGAGATCATCAAATCATCGACAAAAGTATTGAGTGAAGTAAACCAGGTTGCCGGAGTAAGCAAAGAGCAGGCCGATGCAGCGGAACAGATAAGTAAAAACGTGGAGTCGATTAGCAGGGTTACCGAAGAAAGCGCATCCGGTATACAGCAGGTTGCAAAGGCGGCTGAAGACTTAAGCCGGCTTACCGAAAACCTTCAGAAGCTTGTAGGCAGGTTTAAAATTCAGGATGAATACATCCGCAAAGATGACCATTATTCGGTAAGAGCAAACGGAAAGCTGATCCACAGCTGAACCCGAGGCTAGGCATGGTGTGGTTGAATGACTGAATGGATGAATGAATGCCTTGCCTGGATGAATGATTGCCTGGATGAATGATTGAATGGATGAATGCCTTGCATGAATGCATGATTGCATGGATGCATGATCGCATGAATGCATGATCGCATGGATGCATGCCTGTCCCGCTTTGATCTTAATATTATTTGATTTAAGAAAGAAGATTAACGATTTAGGATTTAAGATAATCTATCCCTAATTTCAATTCGAAATCCGAAATTCGAAATCCGCAATCCTCCGGTACCTGAATGCATAGTTGCATGCCTGCCCTCGCTTTTGCGCGTATCGCATGAATGCATGCAACCCTCCATGCAGTCATGCACACATGCAGTCATGCACACAATACATGCATACTTGCATCGGATGCGGCTAAGGCAATTCCTGGGCAATTACGATTATTTGATCAAAACCATCTTCCTCGAGGCTTGCTTACCGGCAAATCTTAAAGAGTAAATATAAATTCCGCTCGGGTAAGCAGCGGCATTAAAGGCTATACTGTATATGCCTGCAGGTTTCTCTTCATTTACAAGATTAGCTATTTCCTGTCCAATAATATTGTAAACTTTTAAAGAGACAAATCCTGCTGCAGGAATCTGATATGCAATTGTTGTTGACGGATTAAACGGATTCGGGAAATTCTGCTCAAGGTTAAACTCCTTTGGAATGCGAGGTTTATTTTTACCACCGGCATCTGTTGTATTTATAACTTTTATTGTATCATCAATTGTTCCGTCATTTCCAAGGTCTACCTCAATATTTAATTCGGATTCATTAAGATCTTCCCAAGCAGGCTTTAATAACTGGGAGGAATTCGCCTGTAAATCAATTGAACTCTGAAATATCTTTTCATGCTCTGATGATCTTTCATTTAAGACAAGTCCGTAAGTTTTGCTTGTGCCGAAATTCTTAATTATAAAATCATTCTGATTCAGCTTCCTTATATAAAGGGAATCATTATTCTTTAGCTGTGTCTGCCGCATCTCCAGAATTTTCTCAGTGCTGTCAACCTTTGAAACTACTGCAATATTAATCTGTTTCTCTTTCACATCCCGTGAGACTGCCGAGAAACCGTCATCAATCCTGAAATTATCAATTTGGTCCGGATCTGAATTATCAACTTTGAAATTATAAATTATATCTTTTTTAAAACAGGATAAATAAGCAATAGTATCTTTTATATCTTTCATTTCTACTGAATAAGAATCATCCGGCAGGTAGTAACCGATCGGATCCGAAGGTCTTCCGTTTTTATTAAAGATTGCAATTCCGTTTTCGAATTGATTGGTAACTGCACCATTATTAAATCCAATTTTTTTACCTGCAGATGAAGTATAAATTACACTTGATTTCTCGTTATTATAGAATTCAATATTGTTTAATGCTGCAATACTTTGGATTTTGGGAGCCTTTTTTCCCATCACCTGAGTATTTAAATAATTTGATATTGGAATTTCCAGATAAAAATGGCTTACACCTGTCCAGGTAGCACCTAGGCCCGTAAAATCTCTCCATGTATTATTTACGGAGTCGATCAGTATATAAAAAGTATCTACCCCTGGATTATTGCTGTCGTATAGAAAAAGCCGGTATCTCGAAGGCCCGGAGGAATCCTTTTTAAGCCGTATTGGAGCCATTGTATGTGCACCGGGGCCTCCCCCTCCATTGTTATAAATCGAAATTGTACTGACGTCCGGGTTATCGCTGGATAACATTGTCTTAAGCTCCTTGAGAGTAGTTCTTGCATCTTTCCTCTGACCGGTAACATCATTATCATATGTCTGCTTGCCGTACTGATATGCAAAGTAAGTGTTGATGGTTTTCAGTATTGTATTGTTTAAAAAAAGACTAAATATATTTGGAACGTTTGGAATGCCGGGATGCGTTCCAAAAAATTGATCACTGTAATTAAAAGCCAGCAAGCTTGTAGAAGCGAAACCGAAACAAGAACCCTGGGGAGATGTATTAGTTGGAACTCTGGTAATTGAACCCCATTTTAACTCGGCATCTTCTTTATAGATACCGAAGAATACAGACCAGTAGCATTTATCCTCTGTAAATACATCGACCCATAGCGGCCAATCAACAAACGATGATGAGTTAACATATTGGAGGAAATAAGGATACGGTTTATTAGTAATAGGATCATTGCCCGAAGCATAATTGAATTGACTCCACCAGGACTGAGGCCAGAGTGTACCGTTTAGAAGATTCCATCCGTGAAGGCTGGATTTAAATTGTTCATAGCTGCCGTCAGGTTTTGTTCTTGTTAAAACATATCCTTTAATTCTGAATAAAGCGCTTGTATCAGCTTTTGATGAATCAATCATGTCAAAAATCCGCATCATGCATTTAGCCGATAAAATTGAATCCGGAACATTCCAGAGATAAATTCCTGTACCTGCAGCAATTGAAAAATCAATAACGTTAAAAGTTCTGCCTGAATCGGTGCTGAATTCAATCTGGAGGAGTTGTCCCGCTTCGCCTCCAGTCCATTTAATTGTATCAGGTTCTCCGGCAATAAAATGCTCGCCCGCCTGGGGCTTAGTAATGAAGAGTGATTTGGGTTTAAGCAGGAAACCGCTGACCGCTCCGTTATGTATTCCGAATCCGACAATTTCTCCTTTCTCATTAATATCATACGCACGCCTAAGGATCCAATTGCTTGAATCGATTAAGGTATTAAGATCCGTCATTGAGCCGTTCTGCCATATAAATGCCTGTTCGCTGCCGTCGGCGATGGTAGATGTTCCGACAATCTGCGTTAAGTTATTAATTCCATAAGCCCATGATTGCTGACCACCGAGTGTTTGGAGATCAGTAACTGTTCCGTTATCCCATAAAAAAGCATGACCGTCAATTCCATACTCTGCGCCAGCTACTTGGGACAAATCATTAACAGCATAGCCAATACCGTAAACTCCAAGATCAGTCATGACATTATTGCCCCAGATAAAAGCTTCATCCGTGCCGTCCGATGTTCGCGCTGAACCGACAACCTGCCCGAGATTATTGATAGCATAACCTGTTGAACTATTGCCGCCTAGAGTTTCAAGGTTATGCATCACTCCGTTTTCCCAGATGAATGCCCGGTACTGACCATTTTCAATATTAGAAAAACCGGCAATCTGCTTTGCATCATTAATACCCCTCGCAATCGTCCATGCACCCCCCAGAGTTTGTAAGTCTGTTACTATTCCGTTATCATATTTAAAACCATGAATTACTCCCGCAGAAACAGTAAATTGTCCGATTGCAATACTATTATTATTTAACCCGTGGGCTACTGATGATTTACCTGCCAAACTACTAATAGTAGTTACAACTCCCTTTGCCCAAACAAATGCACTTTGGCTTGTAGTCCCGGCTAATTGGGTGGAATCATTCAATGTACGGACATCTAACCATTGCCCCGAAGAATCCAGATCTATAATTGTATAATGCGTCTGGCTGAATGAACTTCCGTAAAAAGCAATGATGCAAAAAGATATTATCAGTCTGATCTTAAGTAAATGTTTTATCATAAAAATCCTAATGATTTTTTGTTCTTACTTATTACGATATGCTTTGTAAAAAATCAGTAATTAATTGAGTGCTTTAGACTAAGAGACAGAAAAAATTATCTTTGACGGAGGGTAGACTAAATACTGTAATCCTTAAATACCTGCTTACAAGAGGGCCTAATAAAAATCTTTAATTCTTAAATAATTTTATCATTAAAGATGACCAAATTGAATGCGCCCAATCACCTCTAAATTATTACTTCTATATTGAAGAAAAAGTGAAATTACCCTTAGAATTAATGATTTTGAGATAGGATGATAAATTTCTTTTAAAGTTAAAATAGAAAAATATTTTGTTAGGAGCTGTTTTTTATCAACAGATTCTATTGATTAACTAAAATCAAGTTTCTCAATTATTTCAAATAGATCATTTTTTTTGTTTGAATATACTCCCCTGCTTCAAGCTTATAGAAATATATTCCGCTTGATAAACCGTATCCGGAAGCATCGAATTGAATTTGGTATTCCCCGGCAGGCTTTTCTTCATTGATAAGAACCGCAATTTCCCTTCCGAGAAGATCATAAATTTTCAAGGTGACCTTTGATGCTCTAGGCAAAGAATATTTTATAATCGTATTTGGATTAAAAGGATTGGGATAATTTTGCTGCAGTTTAAAATTTATTTTATGCTTATTGACAATTACTGATGTAAGATCCATTTCATTATAAAAGATTAAAAAACCGTTATCTGTCATTGCAGCCAAATCAATTTTATTATCATTGTTCAGATCCATCCATTGTGCAGCGAATAAAAATACATTCTTATTTAAACGCACTTCATTAAGCAAAATGAAAGAGCTTCCGGTGTTTTGATAAAGATCTATATATGTCCTGGTTCTCTGAACTTCATCGGATTTATCCCCGATAATGAAAAGATCATCAGAACCGTCGCCGTTAATATCCTTAAATTTTACGAAAGCATCCTGGAATTGGTTAAAAGGCTCACTCCGGAGAATATAGCTGTCACCCTGTTTAATAAGCAGATAGCTTCCGATTAATAAATCCATATCTCCATCCTTATCAACATCCGATAAATCAATATTGTACCTGTACGGGAGCCAGTCTTCATAATTGATGTTAATATCCTTTAATGAAAATACCCCTTTTTGATTCTCAAAAAATTTAGTATGCTTCAGCTGATACCCGGTTTTAATAATATCCATCTGGCCATCAGAATTAAAATCGGCCCATTTATGAATTCCCGATTGATAATCCAATATAGCGAGTGTGCTGTATTCGGATAGAGTGCCGTTTTCATTTTTAAAAATTTTAATCGAATTTGTATTGAATGTTGAAGTTCCCGCTATGGCTAAATCTTTATAACCGTCATTATTGAAATCGTACCATTCTAGTTCTGCAGGTCCGAAGGGAAGCGTATTTTCAGGCGCCAAAGTAAAATTCCCTGAATTGTTCCTATAAAATTGTGTGCCCGGTTTATCAAAATCGGTTTCTGAAAAAACAAAATCAGCTGATCCGTCATGATTAAAATCCACCCAAGCTATTGATCCGTCCGATAAATATTTTTGTTCTAAACTGAGCTCAAAGGGAGCTTTTTCAAATTTACCTGAGTTATTATTATACAGCTCTACTTTCAGGGAAGTTACAGTATCGACCTTTTGAATTTGTCCGATTATAATTAAATCCTTATCCCCGTCATTATCATAATCCGCAAAATCAAAGTCTCCCCATTCGAGAGGAGAAATTTTTGAGTCGGTATCTTTCATAAATATTCCCGGATCAATGTAGGCGTGTTCGGTAAAAAAAGTCAGGCTGTAATCATCCGGCAATCCATCGCCCATGTAATCCGAAACTTCTTTTGAAATTAAAACAGTTATAGTATCATCGTTTTCAAATGGTTCATCCGGGGTCATTCTGATTTCATAATAGGAACTCTCATCAAAATGGAAACTAAGCAGCCTCTCTTTTTTGCTGTTCAATCTAATGCTGCTGAAATTAATTGTCCGGGGATTGAGTATAAAGTCTGGTGTAAAATAAATCTGAGCATCAAGAGGAATATTTGCCTGGAAGTTTAAAGGACTGGAAACCGCTATCTGCGGTAAAATAATTTTAGAAGGGATTCTTTTCCCGTTAACCCTTCCTTTTACAAAAGTGGATCCGAGCCCCCAGTCAAGGCTGCTGTCTTTTACAATTCCGACACCGGGAGCAAGGAAAACGGCATAATCGGCATCGATTACGTTTAGATAATGAAAGGTATAATAATAACATTTGGTAAAAACTGTATCCGGTGTCTGGACAATTTCATTTTTACTTTTAAGCTTTCCGATACATCCTAGTGTTCCATGAGAATCGGAAACCTGAAATTCCCATTCTTCATTTTCACATGCATTTAATTTCAGCCATATATACTCGGTAGAATCATAGCCCAGCCTTAGTACATTCCCAAGCTGATCCACTCTCTCATATCCCCCATTCAGATTTTTAAAGTATTCCTTACCCTTAATTGTATCCTTGTCTAAAATTACCGATGCGCTGCCGCCAAGGTACCGGACGTTTCCTACCTGCAGAGGATAATAATTCTGTGCACGCACAAGAGAAGTTAAAAAGAACAGAATCAGAATAAATTTAGATCTCATTATAACTATATTTAATAAATTTTATTGATTAAACTTTTATAAGGAATACTACATTTAATGAATATTACTTTATTAATGTCATCTTCCCGGAAACCTGTTTATCAGCCACCCTCAAAGAATAAATATATATTCCGCTTGTAACTTGTATCCCAAGTTCATTTGTCCCATCCCATCTTGTTAAATAATTTCCGGAAGGAAGTGTTTCATCAACTAACCTTTTTACCACTTCACCCTGTATATTATAAATTACAAGCTCGGTTTTGGAGTTAGTGAGATCGTAAGGAATTGAAAAGCTGATTATGGTTGAAGGATTAAAAGGATTTGGATAATTCCTGGCTAATAAGTGAGTCTCCGGAATAGGATTCTTTTTATTATCATTTACCGAGGTGATAAGCTTAAGGCCCTCTCCCTTTGAGCTTCCGGAACTGTCAGCTAAATAAATATTTACCCAATTAGGCCTGATCGACTGAGACAAATATGTCTCGTCCCATTCACTGTCTGTTAATCTTTGGAAATTCGTGGTTGTATATTCGTAATAGCTTAGGACAGGCCCAACGTATGCAGTAAGCTGTCCGCTTGGATATTCGGCTGCCCAAACACTTAGGTTAACCGGACCTGTCCCTACATGAGGAATCCAGCCTGTAACTATGCCGGAGCAATCAGTAGGAACGGTATGTATATCTGCGACAATATGATTATTCTTTAATAATCCATCCTGTTGATATACATAATCATTATAAAATAATTTTGCGTACCAGCCGTCGTACGGGGGCGTTCCGCTGCCTTCGGTACGATTGTATATCATTCTCTTTAAGAAATTGGCTTCATCCGGATTGAACGGAGTACCATTAAGTTCCTTTTGGGTTATCGACAATAATGTATCAGAAACATTCCCGAGATATGAAAAATACTGCAGAATATTTTCACCATACCAGGGGTTAGGAAAATTTATGTTCTGAAATTTATCGTAGCCTATTCCCCCGATGGTCTTCAGATTAAGATATAATTCGGGAAACGGTTCAACATAACTATACGGATAAGAGCAGAGTGTTCCTCCGGTATAAGATTGCTTTGCATAGAGAAGATTATCATGCCGGAGCTGCGCCCACGATGAGAGCTGCGTATTCATCTTTTCCTGCCAGTATGCTGCTGTCTTCATAAATCCTGGTAATCCTGATAATCCTGGTCGAGGATTTAAGCTTCTCAGCAGGCCAAGCCAGGAATTATATAATGTTGATTTCCAGAATTCCGGATCATACCTTAGAGCCGAAAGGTTCGAAGAATAATGATACGCATTCAATTCCGATACCAGCAGCTGTGCCGAAGCATCATTTCCAAGAGAATACAGTACGTCTAGAGTGGACGGGAAAAGCCTGCATACTTTGCCGCCGTTATATGATATCCGGTCATATACAACTGAACCTGTTACATATGAATCGACTACAAATCTCTGTCCGAATAACATAAAAGCAGAAGCAGGAACTATAGTATCAGGGGTGAAAGGATCGCTAGTAAGAATTTGAGAAAGTATAAGCTGGTAAGCAAAACTTTGATTCTTTAAAGTATCCTGGAATTCTAAAACTTTAATGCTGTCAAGCAGTTCCGATGCACTATTAATTGAAACCGCGTTTTTCAAATATTGGACATTCTTAATAGTAACATTATCGCTGTTACCGGCAAAGAATTGGATTATATTCTCTACTTCATCATAAACAGGCTGAACCCCTGAGAGCTCAAAAAGTTCATTAAAAAGGAATACATCTATTGTTTGTCTTTTTATATCATTAAAAGTCTGCTTATTGCAATCATAAGAGAAAGAATCCGGAGCTAAGAGATACATTTCTATTCTGCCCAGCCATATCATAACCCTGAAATATTTCTGCAGTTCGGTATGCTGAGGATCATCATAATGCCCTCTCGGCTTGAACTGGCTCCAATCCATGACACGGCAGTTTTCAGAGAATAATGTATAGGTTTTATATCCTTCTTCATTCATAATCTCATTAATTATTTCATCGACGACAGTACTATTTTCAGAATAATAAGGAACCGAGCTTTCGTCGAACAATTTTCTCGGCACGCTTATATATACATCGACATCTTTAAGCATCTGCAGCATTTCCGGATTTGAAGAATAAGTATTGTGAAGCTGGCTCATCCCGTTATAAAGCTGATTAAGAATCTCTTCAACACGATTAATTAAAATACCAAGTTCGACTTCTCTCAATATTCTATCATAAGAGATATGAAAAGCATGAAGTATCGCATCGGCAGAAACAAATACAGGCAAATCCGAATTATATATTTCAAGGAAAGCTTCTCCAAACGAACTTTTTGATAATCTTTCACTAACCATAAATCCATTATCGGCAATAAGAGATTTTTCATAATCAGTTAAATTATACTTGTTCGAAATAGAATCTAAATAAAAAGCATTTGCCGCATCAAAGTTTACTTTATCTCTAAAAGCACCGGCAGGATGCATATCAAGAAGCTGGGATGCAGTCAAATCTTTATGAGTATTCAGGAAAGTTTTGTATTCATCAATATTAAAGCTCCCCGATTGGCCGAATGTATTATCAATTGAAAAAAGCAGAAGAATTGAAAGTAAAAGAAAATTTTTGAACATTGTTCCCTCTTTTCTTTTTAAATGAAAAGAATTGAGAATATTAAATTCCGATTGAGATATTGAATTAAATTTTATAATAAATCTTTTCTTATTAATGATTGAAAGGAATTTTATAACCGGTTGAATATTTTTCATAAATACCCCTTCAGTTATTATCATTGTCGGAAATAATTAAAAAATAATTACTTCAATAGTATTTTTATTTAATTAATGCCATTTTCCCCGAGACCTGCTTATCCGCAACACGTAAAGAATAAATATATATTCCGCTTGACACCAGGCTGCCCGAATCATTCGTCCCGTCCCACCTCGTTAAATAATTTCCGGAAGGAAGTGTTTCGTCAAACAATCTTTTTACTGCTTCACCTTGAATATTATAGATTATAAGTTCCGTCCTGGAGTTATTAAGATCATAAGGAATTGAGAAGCTGATTATTGTAGAAGGATTAAAAGGATTCGGATAATTTGCTGCCGTTAAATGCGTCTTAGGAATAATTTTATTTTTATCCTGATCTACTGATGTCATGAGCTGAAGCCCGTCCCCTCTCGAGTTACCGGTTTTATCTGCCAGGTAAATATTCACCCATGAAGGTCTTAAAGCCGAATTAAGATATTGCTGTTCCCATTCTTCATCAGTCAGCCTGAGAAAATTCTCTGTCCGGTATTCATAATAACTGAACAACGGACCTATAAAAGCTTTCACCGATCCTTCCTGTTCGGCAATAAACACACCCATATTGACAGGCCCGGTTCCGACATGAGTTATGGCGCCGATTGTATTTCCGTCACAGTCGGTCGGGGTGGTGTGGATATCTGCGACAATGGCATTCATTTTCATGAATTCTTCCGATCCGCCGTAAAATAATCTGGGGTACCAGCCGTCATAGTATACAATTCCGCAAACAGGGCTTTCTGAAGAGAGTAATTTTTGCAAAAAACTTTTCTCGGCTTCGCTTAACGGGTTAGAACCGAGCTCTTTGACTGAAATTGAAGATAGAGTATCGGTGATTGAAAAAAGGTTTTGATAATAATTAATAATAGCTGATTTTAAGTATTCTTCCCCGAAACTAAGAGATGTGAAGAATTCTTCCGCATTAAATGCCAATGTCTTAATGCACTGATAAAATTCCGGGAAAGGTTCAACATATCCATGGGGATATGAACATGTATTTCCGCCTGTATAAGACTGCTTGGCATAAAGCAGATTGTCGTGCCTGAGCTGAGCCCATGAAGTTAATTGAGTATTCAGCTTCTCCTGCCAGAATGCCGCTGTCTGCATAAACGCAGGAAGCGATTCCCTTTCCGTAGGAGGATTTAATTTCCTGATCGAGTTTAGCCACATATTATAAATTGAAGAATTCCAGAATTCAGATCCGTATGAATCAATAAGATATCTTAAAGCTGCAAGATTACTTGAATAATTGTATGTGTCTAATTCGGGCTTAAGAAGCTGAGCTGCGGCATCATTCCCCAATGCAAACATCGGATCGAGAGCGGACGGGAAAAGCCTGCAGATTGATTGGCCGCTAAAAGTAATTCTATCATAAACCACGGAGCCTGTTACATATGAATCAATAATAAATCTTTGCCCGAATAAAAGAAAAGCAGAGGCGGGAACAATGCTGTCCGGGGAGAACGGGTCGCTGTATAAGATTTGAGATAAAATCAGCTGGTAGGCAAAGGATTGGTTCTTTAGCGTGTCCTGAAATTCGACTAATCTTAAGCTGTCGAGAAGATCACTTGCTTTATTTAAACTTACGGCATTCTTTAGGTAATCGAGGTCGGGCAGAGTTACATTATCCGGCTCTCCTACAAAGAATTTTAGAATCGTTTCAATCTGATCATAATATGATTTTGCACTTGCAGCTTCAAAGAGCTCCCTTATCAGCATAGCATCCACGGCTTGTCTCTTCAAATCATTAAACTGCGACGGACTAGTAGTACCCGACGGAGTAAGGAGATAAATTTCAATTCGCCCCAGCCATATCATAGCCCTAAAGTACCGGGCCAGCTGCGGATACATTTGATCGGTATAATGACCTCTGGGCTTAAACTGGCTCCAATCAATAATCACGGATTCCTGAGAGAAAAGTGCATAAGAGGAGATCCCATCAGCGGATTCTACCTTCTGCAGGATTTCTGCAACTTTAGCAGAATTTTCCGGAAAATACGGAGAAATTTCCTCCCCTAGCAGTATCCTGGGAACAGTTAAATAAACATCGATATCTCTAAGCATTGCCGACATTTCAGGATTTGATGAATATACGGCATTAAGATTATTAATATTAGAATGGAGTATCTGTAGTAAGGTTTTAACGTTATTGATAAGAATTCCGAGTTCTGCATCTTTAAGTATATTATCATACGACATATGCAGGGCAAATAATATTGCATCAGTTGAAATAAAAACAGGAAGATCTTTATGATAAATACCAAGGAATGCATCTCCGAATGAATAGGGGGATAATCTTTCACTTACCATAAATCCGTGGTTTT
>Ga0335070_10006326_pt1 | contig 13947 bp, 8 predicted proteins | sample Lox_Sample_13_FD_206722 | JGI IMG/M metagenome (GOLD analysis project Ga0335070, IMG submission 206722) | Soil microbial communities from Loxahatchee National Wildlife Refuge, Florida, United States - Lox_Sample_1.3 | ecosystem: Environmental > Terrestrial > Soil > Wetlands | place: USA: Florida... | reverse complement strand
GCCGCGCCCGGTCCATCCACGGACCGTCCTTCCTCGCGCGCTTTCTGCTGATGAGCCTGCTCGCCGCGATCCGGCCCGCATTCGCGTCGGCCGAGCCGGTCACGAACGAGACCTGCATGGGCTGCCACGGCCAGACCGACCTCAGCCGCGAGAGGGGCGGCTCGGTCCACGTCGATCTCGCCCGCCTGCAGGCCTCGCCGCACGGCCGGCTCGCCTGCGTCGCCTGCCACAGCGGCGTGACCGAGGTCCCTCACTCGCCCCGGCTGCCGTCGGTGGCCTGCGGCTCGTGTCATCGCGACGCCGCCGCCGCGATCTCCGGCAGCGCTCATCGGGCGGCGGGCGGCGCGGGCGGAGGCTGCATGGGATGCCACGGCACGGGCCACACGGTTCGTCGCGCGGCCCGCACGGGCGTCGACGCCTGCGCGGGTTGCCACGCGCGGGAGACGACCCAGTACCGGGGCAGCGTGCACGGCGTGGCGCTCGCCGCCGGCGACCCGGAGGCCTCGACGTGCCGCGACTGCCACGGGCCCTTCCACTCGATCCGCAGACGCGACGACCCGCTCTCGCCCGTCAACCGGGCCAACCTGCCCCAGACCTGCGCCCGCTGCCACGCGAATCGCGCGCTCACCACCCGGCGCAGGATCACGATCCCCGAGGCGTACGCGCTCTACGAGAAGAGCGTCCACGGCAGGTCCAAGGACCCGCGCGCCGCCACGTGCAGCGACTGCCACGGGAGCCATGATCTGCGGCGCGCGACCGACTCGTCGTCGTCCATCTTCCACACGAACGTGCCGCGCACCTGCGGGCGCTGCCACGCGCGGCAGTTCGAGGCCTACGAGACGGGCATCCACGGCCAGGCCCTGCGGCGCGGCGTGACCGCGGCGCCGGCCTGCACCGATTGCCATGGCGAGCACCTGATCCGCGGTCCGCGCGATCCCGACTCCCCGGTGACGGGCGCCGCCGTGACCACCACCTGCTCGCGTTGCCACGAGGCGCAGGGCCTGCGGGAGACGTTCGGGCTTCCGGCGGGGCGCCTGACCACGTATCGCGACAGCTATCACGGGCTGGCCGCGCGCGGCGGCGCGACCGCGGTGGCGAACTGCGCGAGCTGTCACGGCTACCACGACATCCTGCCGTCCAGCGATCCGCGCTCCGCCGTGAACCCGCGGCGCCTCGGCGAGACCTGCGGCAAGTGCCACCCGGGGGCGGGCACGCGGTTCGCGATGGGGCCGGTCCACGTGGCCGTGACCGCCCGCGACGTGCCCATCCTCTACTATGTCCGGCTGGGCTATCTCTGGCTGATCGGCCTCACGATCGGCGGGATGGCGCTCCACCAGGGTCTCGACTTCCTGCGCAAGCTGCAGCGCCACTGGCGCCGGCATCGCGGACCGGCCGAGCTGCGCCACGGCCCGGTGCGCTGGCATCTGCGGATGACGAGGATCGAGCGCGCGCAGCATGCGCTGCTGCTCGTGAGCTTCTTCACGCTGGTCGGGACCGGGTTCGCCCTCAAGTTCCCCGAGTCGTGGCTCTTCTCGTGGCTGACGCGGCTCGAGGGCGGCTTCGCCCTGCGCAGCTTCCTCCATCGCGCCGCGGCCGTGGTGCTGATCGGCACGTCGCTCGCCCACGTGGGCTATCTGTTCACGCGGCGGGGCCGCGGAGTGTTCGCCGCCCTCGTGCCCACGTTGCGCGACGTGCGCGAGGCGGCCACGAACCTGCTCTACCTCGCGGGTCTCCGCCGCACGGCGCCGACCTTCGACCGGTTCAGCTACATCGAGAAGGCCGAGTACTGGGCGCTCGTCTGGGGCACGGTCGTGATGTCGCTCACGGGCCTGCTGCTCTGGTTCGAGAACCAGTCGCTGCGCTGGCTGCCCAAGTGGACGATCGACCTCGCCACGATGGTCCACTACTACGAAGCCTGGCTCGCCTTCCTCGCGATCCTGGTCTGGCACATCTACCAGAACGTGCTGAACCCGGACGTGTACCCGATGAGCTGGACCTGGGTCACGGGGCTCATGAGCGACGAGCAGCTCCAGCACGAGCACGGCGCCGAGTGGCTGCGGCTCGATGCCGAGGAGCGGGCACGCGCGGCCGAGGCGCAGGCGCGCGCGGACGGTCTTCTCGGGCCGGAGGCGGACAGGGGCGCGTAGCGCGCGTCACGGACTCGCGCCCGAACGAGGGAGCCCCGCCCGTGGGGACGGGCGGGGCTCGGAGCAGGGCCGGGTGACCCTTCAGTTCGGGATTCGGCCCGCGAGCGCGCTGTGGAGGGCCTCGCGCAGGCCGCTCTTCTCCACGAGCGCGGGCGAATGGTAGAGGGGCTCGAGATCGGCCTGCACGCCCCATCCGGGCGACGCGCCCTCGCCGACCACCACCAGCGGAATGCGAGGAGCCACCTTCCGCAGGAGGCGCAGCACGGCGAGATCCGAATCACTCTCCGGCCTGACTTCGTAGACCACCACGTCGGGCGGCTGCAACGTGACTTCCGCGAGCATCTCCTCGCTGTCGTCGCAGGTGACGAAGCTCACCTCGTCCTCGAGCAGCGCCAGCTCTTCGGAATCCTGGCAGTGGCACAGCATCACGCGTGACATGACCCACCCATCCTTTGCGTGCGGCCACGAGCACGTCCGGGGTCGGACCGTGCCGGTCGGCTCACGACCCCCACGATCCGGACGATGGCTCCGTATCGCCGACCCCACCTTCCCACCGCGAGCACCGGGGCGACAAGCAAAACCGTGGTCAACCCGCCCGACCTTGTCCATACCCTCCTCGGCCGGCGCTCTGCTACTCTGCCTGCGTCCGTCCACCGGCCGCGAAGTACCGTGCAGGGGGCCCCATGCTCGCCGCCGCCGCGCGCCCCACGAGGACGATCGTCCCCGCCCTGCTCGCGGTCTGCCTCGCCGCGGGCTGCTCCATGAAACAGACCTCGCCCGCCCAGACCTGCGACAGCGGCGGCGTCAACCTCATCGCGTTCGCGAGCGACCGCGGACATCACGGCCAGTACGATGTTTACCTCTACGACATCGACGGCGTGGGCTATCGGCTGCTGCGCAACCTGAACAGCTCGGTCGTCAGCGACTCGAGCCCGGTGCTCTCCGCCGACAACCAGCTCGTTGCCTTCGTGAGCGCCCGGGGAGCGACGGGCAGCGACATCCTGCTGTACGAGCGGGACGTGTGCGGGTTCGTCAACACGCCCGGGCTGAACACCGCGGGCGACGAGACAGAGCCGGCGTTCTCGGGAGACATCTCGCGGCTCGCCTTCGTGCGGGACACGATGAACCTGGGCACGCCGCACCGGCGAATCCGGGTGATCGACGCGACCGGCAGCGCGCTGGCCCTGGTCCCGATGCCCGGGCTCGACACGCTGGCCGCCTTCGACGACTGGTCGCCCGCGCCGGACCAGACGGCCGGGAACATCGTGTTCGACTCCGATCGCGAGGGGACCGCGCATCTCTACCGCTACCAGCGAAGCTCCAGGGGGATCGACTCTCTCCTCTACCTGCGCGGCGCGGACGGGATCGACATCGAGCCGGCCGTGACCCCCGACCTGCACTTCCTCTGTTTCGCTTCGAACCGGGCGAGCGGTTCGGGCGGCTTCGATCTCTACCTCTTCGATCTCAACGCGCGGAGTCCGGTCGCGCTCCCGGCCGGAGTGAACACGGCCGGCGACGAGAGACATCCCGCGATCAACGCCGCGGGGGACGTGATCGCGTATCAGAGCCGGACCTCCGCCTCGGCGCCCTGGAACGTGCGCTACGCGTTCCTCCACGCCTCGCCGCCGGCGATCTCGACCATCAGCCGCATCGACAGCACCGCGAGCGACGTCCAGCCTTCCCTCGTGTTCCCCTGAGCCCGCAGTTCGCCGAACTTGCCGTTGCTGGACGCGGCCTTGACTCATCGCGGGCACGCACTGCCCGGATGAGCAGGATGATGTGCGTCGTCGACGAGTGGACCGCATCCGGATGAGAACATCTCGCGCGCCGATGACGTGAGCGCCGAGCTCATCGGTGATCGCGCGATGCCGGGCGGTCGAGCGCGATGCGCTGACGACCGCGAGCGCGAGAGACAACGGAGAGCGGAACCGATCGGACGTCCGAACGCGACGAGCTTCACGCGCGACGCGCTTCGCGCAGCTTCGCGCGCCCTTGTCGCGCGAACGTCGAGCCGCGTCATCGTGAATCCTGCGCGAAAACGAGGTGGGTGCCTCGCGGCCGCATTCCTCGCGCTCAACTTGACTCTTGCGTGCGGTGCGTCATGAGATGGTATAAACCATCGCGCCGCTCGCAGTGGAGGACTCCTCGCATGCGGGCGGCAAGCACCTTCCCAGTTCGCACGAGCACGGGACGCCTCGACGTCGAAGGGCGGTCCCCAGAGTCCGGTCTCGGCGTGTCGAACCGCGCCGGCGTGAGTGTCCACGACATCGCGCCTGCACGGCCCGAACAGCGGGAAGGAGCCCGCGTCAGCGAGGAGGACCAGGGAGGTCCGCGATGAACCGCACGCTCACCCACGACAGGGACTCCTCGTCCCGTCCCCCGGCCGAGCTCGCTCCGCACACCCGGGCCGGACTGCACGTTCCTCGGCGCTTCACGCATGCGGACGTCCATCCGCTCGACGAGGTGGTCTGGGAGAAGCGGCGCACGGTGATCGCCGATCCGGACGGCTCCATCGTGTTCCAGATGGACGACATCGAGGTCCCGGCCGAGTGGTCGCAGCTCGCCACGGACATCGTGGTGAGCAAGTACTTCCGCAAGGCCGGGCTGCCGGGGCGGCCGGGGCACGAGACCAGCGTGCGCCAGGTCGTGCACCGGATCGCGCACACGCTGCGCGCGAGCGGCGAGCGGCAGGGCGGCTACTTCGCCGGTCCCGAGGACGCGGACGCGTTCGAGGCCGAGCTGGCGTGGATGCTGGTCCACCAGGTCGGCGCCTTCAACTCGCCGGTGTGGTTCAACTGTGGGCTCTGGCACGAGTACGGCATCGGCGGCTCGGGGGGCAACTTCGCCTGGGAGGCGGAGACCGGCACGGTCCAGCCCACGCCGGACTCCTACTCGCGGCCGCAGGTTTCCGCCTGCTTCATCCAGTCGGTCGAAGACGACCTGATGAGCATCTTCGAGCTCGCGCGCAACGAGGCGCGCGTCTTCAAGTACGGCTCGGGCACGGGCACCAACTTCTCCCGCCTGCGCGGCCGCATGGAGAGGCTCTCGGGCGGCGGCACCTCCTCGGGCCTGATGTCGTTCCTCGAGGTGCTCGACAAGGGCGCGGGCGCCACGAAGTCGGGCGGCACCACGCGGCGCGCCGCGAAGATGGTCGTGCTCGACGCCGACCACCCCGAGATCATGAACTTCATCCGCTGGAAGCTGCGCGAGGAGAAGAAGGTCGCCGCGCTGGTGGCGGCCGGCTACTCGCCCGACTTCAACGCCGAGGCCTACGGCACGGTCTCCGGGCAGAACTCGAACAACTCGGTGCGCCTGCCCGACCGCTTCCTGCACGCGGTCGTCGACGACCTGCCCTGGCAGACCACGCTGCGCACCACGGGCGCGGTGTGCGAGACGCTGCGCGCGCGGGAGATGTGGCGCGAGATCGCGGCCGCCGCCTGGCAGTGCGCCGATCCCGGCGTGCAGTTCGACGACACCATCCAGCGCTGGCACACCTGCAAGGCCACCGACCGCATCCGGGCGAGCAATCCGTGCTCGGAGTACATGCACCTCGATGACTCGGCCTGCAACCTCGCCTCGCTGAACCTGATGAAGTTCGTGCGCGAGGGGGGCTCGTTCGACATCGAGGCGTACCGTCACGCGATCCGCGTGTTCTACCTCGCGCAGGAGATCGCGGTCGACTTCGCCTCGTACCCCACGGAGAAGATCGCGCGCCGCTCGCACGAGTTCCGCCCGCTGGGCCTCGGCTACGCGAACCTGGGCACGCTGCTCATGGTGCAGGGCCTGCCCTACGACAGCGAGGAGGCGCGCGCGTTCGCCGCCTGCCTCACCGCGATCATGACCGGCGAGGCCTACGCGCTCTCGGCCGAGATGGCGGCGAGCCTCGGCCCGTTCCCGGGCTACGAGGAGAACCGGGACAGCATGCTCGGCGTGATGCGGCTCCACCGCGAGGCGGCGCAGTCGATCGACCCGCGGATCGCCCCGCGCGATTCGCGCCAGGCCGCCGCCGAGTGCTGGAACCGCGCGATCGCGCTGGGCACGATCCACGGCTTCCGCAACGCGCAGGCCAGCCTGCTCGCGCCCACCGGCACGATCGGCTTGCTCATGGACTGCGACACGACCGGCGTCGAGCCCGACTTCGCGCTGGTGAAGTTCAAGAAGCTGGCGGGAGGCGGCTACTTCAAGATCGTGAACCAGTCGGTGGCCACGGCGCTGCGGCGGCTCGGCTACTCGCAGGCCGAGGTCGAGCGCATCAGCCGGTACGCGATCGGCACCGGCTCGTTCGAGGGCGCGCCGCACGTCAACCCCGACGCGCTGCTCCGCCGCGGGCTGCGCGAGAGCGAGATCCGCCGCATCGACGAGGCGCTGCCCTCGATGCTGCACCTGCGCTTCGCCTTCGCGCGCGGCGTGGTCGGCGACGAGACGCTCACGCGGCTCGGCGTGAGCGCGGCCGAGCGCGAGAAGCCGGGCTTCTGCCTGTTGCCCTTCCTCGGCTTCACGGATCCGCAGATCGAGGAGGCGAACGCCGTCATCTGCGGCCACCTCACGGTCGAGGGCGCGCCGGGACTCAAGAGCGAGCACCTGCCCGTGTTCGACTGCGCCCACCGCTGCGGCCCCCGGGGCACGCGGTTCATCGAGCCGATGGGGCACGTGCGGATGATGGCGGCGGTGCAGCCGTTCCTCTCGGGCGCGATCAGCAAGACCGTGAACCTGCCGGCCGAGGCCACGGTCGAGGACGTCGAGCGCATCTACTTCGAGGCCTGGAAGGCGGGGCTCAAGGCGATCGCGATCTACCGCGACGGCTCCAAGCTGAGCCAGCCGCTCGTCACCGCGCGCGCGGCGGAGACGGCGGAGAGCAACCCGCCGCTCAAGCTGCGGCGGCGGCGCCTGCCGCGGCGGCGCCACGGCTTCACGCAGGAGGCGCGGATCGGCGGACACAAGGTCTTCCTGCGCACCGGCGAGTACGAGGACGGCACGCTGGGCGAGATCTTCATCGACATGCACAAGGAGGGCGCCGCCTTCCGCAGCATGATGAACTGCTTCGCCATCTCGGTCTCGATGGGCCTGCAGTACGGCGTGCCCCTCGAGGACCTGGTCGACCAGTTCTGCTTCACCCGCTTCGAGCCGCACGGCCGCGTGGACGGCCACGACAACATCCGCGCCTGCACGAGCGTGGTGGACTACGTGTTCCGGGTGCTCGGGCTCGAGTACCTGGGCCGCACCGATCTCGCGCACATCGTGGACGAGAACCTGACCGGACAGCCCAAGAACCATGCGACCGGCCATCCGGTGGGACGGGAGCACCGCGCGGTCGACTCGCTGCCGCCGGCCGAGGGCGCGACGCGCGCCCCGGGCAAGGCGCGCGCCGAGTTCGCCGAAGGCGGGCCGGAGGCGCAGCTCGGGAAGTTCCCGGGCGACGCGCCGCTCTGCGACAACTGCGGGCACATCACGATCCGCAACGGGACCTGCTACAAGTGCCTGAACTGCGGCACGTCGCTGGGGTGCTCGTGAGGTGATCGCGGGCGCCATCCGGGGCGCGCCGCGTCGATGGAAGACGATCCTTCGCTCGCGACGGGGATCGAAGCACGGGCGGGGCCGCGAGGTTCCGCCCGTCGCCGATTCGGGGGCCGGCCGGGCCGCGTGAGCCGGGATGAACCGGGGCCGCGCCGGAGGGGATCGTGCGGGTGCCACCGCTCCTGATCGTCGTGGCCGCGCTGCTTGTCTGCGCGGCCCCCGCGACCGCGCAGGATCGCGGCTTCTTCGCGGATGTCGACGCCCTCGGCTCCGCGCCCGTGGGCAGCATCGGACAGCGGAGCGCCCGCGACATCCTCGACCTGGGCTACGGCGTGCGGGCGGAGGTCCTCTACCAGATCCACGGCCATCTCTCGACCGGCGTCTCCGTGGCCGCCCTTTCCTACGACATGACCGTACGCGAGGGCTTCGTCACGGCCCGCGCCAACGCGACGGCCCTGCCCGTCTACGCGGTGGCGCGCCTGCACTCGACCCGCGGGAGCGGCCTCGGCACGTATGCCGAGGCGGGGATCGGGCTCATGGCGTGGAATCGCGATCCGGTCGGAGTCGGCACGGCGACCAGCACGCAGACCGCGTTCTCCTACGACGTCGGCCTGGGCGCCTCGGTTCTGCTCAACCGGCGCTGGGACGTGCGGGCGGGGGCGCAGGTCCAGCAGGCGCTGAGCGGCACCGGCGAGATGTGGGCGCACGGCGAGAATCCGACATTCCTCACGCTCAATCTCGGCCTGGTCTTCCGGCACCGCTGAGCGCGGGGCCGACAGCCTTCGACGGATCACGCCCCGTGAGCGCGCGCAGCTTCTCGAGGCTCCGCAGCGCGGATTCGTCGCCGGGCGAGAGCCGGGTGGCGATCTCGAACTCGCGCAGCGCCTCGTCGTATCCGTGGCGCGCGAAGGCGAGCGAGGCGAGGCGCAGATGCGGCGCGCCTGCCGTGGGCTGGAGCCGCGCCGCGGCGGCGTAGTCGTCGGCCGCCCCGTCGAGGTCGTTCAGACCTTCCTTCGCCAGACCGCGGTCGTACCGGGGATCGGCCCAGCCCGGATCGTCGCCAATGGCGGCATCGAGCGCGCGCACGGCGTCCGCGAACCGTCCCCTGCGCAGGAGCGCGGCCCCGTAGTTCTTCTCCATGCGCGCGTTGTGGCTCGTCACCGCGAGGGCGTGCTGGTAGAGCGCCAGGTCGCCGCTCCAGGTCCGCACCTGGTCGCGCGTGCGCAGAACGAGCGCGACACAGAGAAGCGCGCTGAGCGCGGCGAGGGCCGGCGCGCCCCGTCGCGGCACGGCGTCCGCGATCGTCCACACCGCCATCATCGCGATCCCGATCGACGGCAGATACGTGTAGCGATCGGCCATGCTCTGCGCGCCGACCTGCACGAGCCCGATCACCGGAACGAGCGATCCGAGATACCACGCCCAGCCGACCGGCAGCCAGGGCCGCCGCCGCCATTGCGAGACGACCACGCCGGAGACGACGAGCAGCGCCGCCAGCGCGCCGAGCCATTCGACGCCGGGCAGATGCCGCCGCAGCGGATAGAAAACGCAGAGCCGCGCGGGCCAGACGAGCTTTCCGAGATAGGCGACGTACGAGACCGCCGCGTTCGCGACCCGCGTGCCCGGCGTGAGCGAGGCGATCGAGATCGCGGCCCCGCCCCGCGTCTGGGCGACGAGCGTCATCACGCAGCCGAACGCCGCGAGCGCGAAGAACGGCGCCTTCTCGAGCAGGAGCGCGCCGAAGGAGGCTCCGCGGCCCGACCTGCCGAGCGGCCACAGATCGATGAGCACGAGCACGAACGGCAGGGTCACGACCATGGGCTTCGAGAGGAGCGCGAGAGCGAAGAGCACGAGCGCGAGCGTGTAGAACGAGCGACGACGGCGCTTCACGAACTCGAGCCAGGCCGCGATCGTGAGCAGGGCGAAGAGCGCGCTCAGGACGTCCTTGCGCTCGGCGATCCAGGCCATCGACTCGACGTGGAGCGGGTGCAGCGCGAAGAGCCCCGCCACGGCCGCGCTGCGTCCGGGTGATCCCGTCATGCGGCGGAAAACGAGATAGAGCAGGCACGCGTTCGCCACGTGGAACAGGAGGCTCGTCAGGTGATGCGCCCCCGCCGCGAGCCCGAAGAGTTGGCAGTCGAGCATGTGGGAGAGCCAGGTGAGCGGATGCCAGTTGCAGTTCGCGAGCGTCGTGAACGCCCAGCCGACGCCGGCCGCGGTGAGCCCGTGCTTCACCTGCGCGTTCTCGGTCACGTAGGCGGGGTCGTCGAAGGTGACGAAGGCGCAGCGGCCGACGTGGGCGTAGGCGAGGACCGTCAGCGCGGCGAGGAGGACGAGGATCGCGAGATCGAGGAGGCGCGAGGACCGGGGCGGCATGCGCGCGGAGGATAGCATCGCGATGGGGGGCGGCAGACCTGCTCCCGCGCGGGCTATTGATTGGCGGTCTGGCCGCGTAGAATGGCACGGCGTCCCGCGCCTGCGGGGCGCCGCGCCGTCATCCGCAGCCCCGAGGATGCCATGCCCCAGACGCCGCACATCGAGCAGCACTTCACCGCCGGCGAGAACGTGCGCGACATCGTGATCGGCATGTCGGACGGCCTCACCGTGCCCTTCGCCCTCGCCGCGGGGCTGACCGGAGCGATCGCGTCCACGGGCGTGATCGTGACCGCGGGCCTCGCCGAGATCGCGGCGGGATCGATCGCGATGGGGCTCGGCGGCTACCTCGCCGCGCGCAGCGACGCCGACCACTACGCCAGCGAGCGACGCCGCGAGGAGCTCGAGGTCGTCGAGAAGCCCGACGCCGAGCGCGCCGAGGTGGCCGACGTCTTCCGGGAATACGGGCTCGGCGACGAGGAGATCGCCCCCGTGATCCGGGCGTTCGAGGCGAAGCCGCGCGCGTGGGTCGACTTCATGATGCGCTTCGAGCTGAATCTCGAGGAGCCGCATCCGCGGCGCGCGCTCGTGAGCGCGCTCACCATCGCCGGCGCCTACATCGTGGGCGGGCTCGTGCCGCTGGCGCCCTACATGATCCTCCATCATCAGATCCGCGAAGCGCTCGCGGCCTCGGTCACGGTCACGCTGATCGCGCTGCTGGTCTTCGGCGCGGTGAAGGGCCGCTTCACCGGCGCCCCGCCGCTGCGGAGCGGACTGCAGACGCTCCTGGTCGGCGGTCTCGCCGCGGCCGCGGCCTTCGGCCTCGCGCGGCTCTTCGGAGGCGGGGCCTGATGAGGCTCGACGTACTGCTCTTCGAGCTGCGGCTCTTCAAGAGCCGCACCCAGGCGGCGGACGCCGTCCGCGCGGGGCACGTGCTGCTGAACGGGGAGCCGTCGAAGCCGAGCCACGAGGCGCGGGCCGGCGACCGGGTGACCCTCGTCCGCCGGGGCGAGGAGGGCCGGGCTCGTTCCCACGCGTTCGAGATCCTCGAGCTGCCGCGGGGATCGCTCAGCCGGGAGGCGGCCCGCGCGCTGATCCGCGAGGTCGCCGAGCGCTGAGCCCCGGCCTGTCGGGGGCACCGGCCGCAGGCCGGTCCGGGGAGTTCTCAGGGGCCTGGCCCGTCGCTGCCGGATCGCTGATGCCACGGCGGTCGCCGCGTACAACCCTGTCCGGGGTCCGCCGACGTTGCATTTCGCACGTTTCGCGAGGGATGAGGGCAGCCACGAACGCGCCGGGACCGCGTTTTCGGCGGGCTGGGCACTGGCAGGAAGGTCAAGAAACGGTCTACACTCTTAAGCGGCTGAACAGATGAATTCGCCCCCGACAGCGGTGGTCAGCCGCAGCCGACCGCCACCGGGGCCATATTGCAACCAGGCTCAGGAGTCCCCATGGCCTCGCCGACCCGGTCCGCGCTCCGCGGGCGCTTCGCTGCACTCCTCGCGCCGCTCGTCGCCCTTGCCCTCGCCCCACCCGCGCTCGCCCTGCGCGTGGTGGACTACAACATCCTCAACTATCCGGGAAACTCCGGGCCCGCGCGCGCGCCCTACTACCGCACGATCCTCGACACCCTCGGCATGAACGCAGACGTGATCGTGACCGAGGAGCAGATCTCCTCGGCGGGCGCCACCGAGTTCCTGAGCGAGGTTCTCAACACCATGGACCCGCCGGGAACCTGGGCGATGGTTCCGTTCATCGACGGGAACGACACCGATGCGGAGCTCTACTACCGGGTCGCCACGGTCCAGTTCCTCGGCCAGTGGGCCTTCTACCCGAATCCCGCGAACCAGCTCCGCTACATCCATGTCTATCGAATCAAGCCGGTGGGGTACAGCTCCGAAACCGCCGAGCTGCGCATCTACGCCGGGCACCTCAAGGCCAGCGATACCGCCGGGGATCGCGCGCAGCGGTTGGCCGAGTGCACGGGGCTTCGGGACAGCATGAACGCCATGCCGGCCGGCACGCATGCCATGATCTGCGGCGACATGAACTTCTACAAACAGAGCACCGACCCCGGATACTCGAAGCTGCTGGAGTCACAAGTGAACAATGTCGGCCGGGTCTATGACGTGCTGCCGTCCGGCGACTGGCACGACAACATCGCGTATGCGCCATACCACTCGCAATCGCCCTGCAAGGACGGCACCTGCGCCTCGGGGGCAGCCACGGGCGGCATGGACGATCGCTTCGACATGATCCTGCCCACCATCAACCTGGGCACGGGACAAGGCCTGGCCGTCGCCACCGGCACGATGTTCGCGGTCGGGAACGATGGGCAGCATTTCCGGTCGCCGGGTGGATCGGAACATGGGCTCAACATCACCGATCCGCCCACCATCCCCGAGGGCGCGAACTTCGCCACCGCACTCAAGCTCGCCAGCGACCACCTGCCGGTGCGCGTGGACCTGCAGGTGCCGGCGATGATCTCGACCGATGCCTCGCTCGCGTTCGGGTCGGTGATCGTGGGCGCGCCCACGCAGAGCCAGGACCTCACCATCTCGAACCCGGCCGCGATCCCGGGCGACTCGCTCAATTGCGCGTTCAGCACCTCGTCCCCCTTCGGCGCTCCCGGTCCGCTGGCCGTGGTCGCGGGCGGCTCGGCGCCCGCCACCGTCACGATGGCCACGGACATCGTGGACAGCTTCCACGTCAACCTGACCATCAACTCCGACGCACCCGACAACTCGACCACGCTCGTCGCCCTCTCCGGCACGGTGCTCGATCACGCGCAGGTCTCGCTCGACTCGCTGAGCGCGCTCCTCGCCGACACGCTCGATTTCGGCGAGCAGACGGGCGGCGGCTTCGGGCCACTGATCGCCGAGGTGCACAACCGCAGCTGGACCGCGCTGCGGGCGCGGCTGCTGGTGAGCGCGGCCTCGATCGCGGGCGGGGACGGCCGCTTCGCGATCCAGGGCTTCACGCCCGGCACGCTGATCGCGGGCACCGCGGGCCGCTGGAACGTGACCTTCGACGAGACCGGGGCCACGCTCGACTCGACCTACACGGCGACGCTCACGTTCTCGTCGGGCGACGAGTCCCTGCCGGGCGCGAGCGCGCAGCCGGACGTCGCCTACGCGCTGCTCGCCCGCGTGCGCGGCGCGACCGGCGTGCCACCGGCCGCGCCCACGACCACCCGGCTCTACCGGCCGGTGCCCAACCCCATGCTCTCCGCCAGCACGCTGCGCTTCGATCTCGCGCTCACGACCCGGGCCCGGCTCGAGATCTTCGACGCGAGCGGGCGGCGCGTGGCGGTGGTCGCGGACCGCGAATTCGCGGCCGGGAGCTACAGCATGCGCTGGGACGGACGCCGTGACGGCGGCGCCGCGGCCGGCGCTGGTCTCTACTTCGTGCGGCTGAGCGGCCGGGGTCTCGCGCCCCGGACCGAGCGGCTCGCCATCGTGCGTTAGGGGGCGACGTGACGCTGCATCGGAATCGGATCGCACTGCTCTGCGCGGCGGCCCTGCTCGTCGCCGCACCCGCCCACGCGCTTCGCGTCGCCACCTGGAACATCACCAACTACCAGAACGGGCAGGTTAACAGCTGGATCACGCCCCGGCAGCCGTATTTCCGCACCGCGATCGCCGCGCTCAATCCCGACATCCTGATCGCGCAGGAGATCGGCGCCGCGGGAAGCGCCGATGCCGACTCGTTCCAGGTGGGCGTGCTCGACGTGCTCTGGCCCGGCCAGTGGCAGCACACGTCCTCGAACATCCAGCAGACCCAGAGCGTGATGTTCTGGCGGACCTCCCTGGTCAGCGTGACCAACGTGACCTCCTTCTCCGACGGCGGCCCGCGCGACGTGCTCCAGTGCTGGGTGCATCCCGTGGGCTACTCGGACAAGTCGGCGACCTTCAGG
>Ga0335070_10006325_pt1 | contig 13947 bp, 17 predicted proteins | sample Lox_Sample_13_FD_206722 | JGI IMG/M metagenome (GOLD analysis project Ga0335070, IMG submission 206722) | Soil microbial communities from Loxahatchee National Wildlife Refuge, Florida, United States - Lox_Sample_1.3 | ecosystem: Environmental > Terrestrial > Soil > Wetlands | place: USA... | reverse complement strand
CGAAATGATGCGAAGCGAAAGGTGAGGACCGGTGAGAGGTGAGAGGCAGAAGCCGTGAGAGGCGGGCACCTTCTCACCTCTCACGCTTCTTTCGCCTCTCACGTCCTTTGCCTCTCACGTATCACGCGAACCTCTCACCTCTCACCGGTCCTCACCTTTCGCTTCGCATCACTTCGCCTCGAACATCCCCACTGCGCCTTTCGTAGCATCCGCGAAGGCGTGGGTCACGAACGGGTAGGTCCCCGGCTCCGCCAGCCTGGTCTCGAAGATCAGCCCGCCGCCCACCGGCACGTCGGCCGTCTGCACGCCCTGCCACGCGTGGTCCGGCACCGCGTCCACGTACACCTTCGAGAAGATCGCGCCCACCACGTGGAACGCGGAGACGCGGTTGGGGCCCGCGTCCACGACGTAGAGGCGGATCGGCTCGCCGACGCCCACCCGGATGGGGTGCGCCGCGTACTGGTTGGCGATGCCGTTGAAGACGATGTAGTCCGGTGCGAGCGTGAGGAGCTTGTTCCAGTCGAGCGACAGCGCGCCCGCGGTGTCGGCGGCCTTCTGGGTGTAGAACTCGCTCTGCACGAACACGAATTCGCGGGCCGGCGGCAGGGGCCGCGCGGGGTCGACGATCAGGGCGCCGTACATCCCGTTGGCGATGTGCATCGCCACCGGCGCGGTGCCGCAGTGGTAGAGGAACGTGCCCGGCACCTCGGGCACCCAGCGGTAGTGGATGGAATCGCCCGGCATCACGTTGGTGTACACGCGGCTCGGCGCGATCTGCGCGGCGTGGAAGTCCATCGAGTGCGGCATCATCCCGCGGTTGACCAGCGTGAAGTCCACGGTGTCGCCGACCGTCGCCCGCACCACCGGGCCCGGCACGCGGCCCTCGAAGGTCCACGCCTCGTACACGACGTCGGGCGCGATGGCCAGCTTCGCCTCCTTCACCTCGAAGCGGACCCGGACCAGGCGGCCCGACGGCGGCGCAGGGGCCCGGGGATCCACCGGCGCCGGCGCGGACGTCGTGCCAACCGGAGCCTCGCCGTGCGAGACGTCCGCCGGCGGCCGCGCCTCGGTCCACGGCTCCGAGAGGTTGGTGGTGCTCGGCGCCGCGCGCCGTCCGCCCTGGCAGGCGGCGGCGAGCGCGACGAGGGGCAGGAGCAGAGTGGTCAGGCGTCGCATGGGCGTCCTCGGGCTCGGGAATCGGGTCAGGATCGGGTCAGGCAGCGGGGGCGGGGGCGGGGGCGGGGGCGGCGAGGTAGCGCGCGCCCATCTCGTCCAGCATCCGGTGGAAGCGGCGGTGCGCGTCCGCGCCCATCTCGACCTCCTCGTGCCGGTCGAAGGCCGCCGCGATCTCGCGATCGCGTTCCCCGCTCAGCATCGCGTCGGCGCTCGGGAAGAGCACCTCGTTCTCGATCGCGATGTGCTGTTCGAGGAGGGCGACGTAGTCGCGGGCCGCGGCGGCGAACCGCGCGCGGGCCCCGGCGTCCTCGTCGAGGGCGGTCTGCTCCCGTCGCAGCGCGGCCACCAGCCGCCGGCCTTGATCGTGCTGGTCCAGCATCGCGGCCACGGGCCCCTGCCCGTGCGGCAGGCCGGCGGCCTCGAGCGCGGGGAAGAGGATCGTCTCCTCCTTCACGTGATGGCAGCCGTCCGCGAAGGTAGAGAGGAAGTCGAGCACGCCCTCGACGTCGGCGGCGGGCGGCGCCTCGTTGCGGCCGGCGCGCGCGCCGATCCGGTCGAGGATCGCCAGCGCGCGACGGATGACGTCGTGTTCGTGTTTCAGGATCTTCGTCGCTTGCACGAGACGGGTCTCCCCTGTGGATGGATGTTCAGACGGCCGGCGCCGGCGGAACGCGGGCGGCCGGCTCGGCCCACCGCGCCGGCGCCCCGCGCGGGCCGCGGCCGCCGGCCCCGCGCACGCTCGCGAGCGTCGCGGCCAGGAACAGCAGGATCGCCGCGGCGTTGAGCAGGCTGCCCCAGCGCCGCAGCGCCCACCACCCGCCGAGGTCCCCGGCGAGGCGCAGGACGAGCGAGGCGTGGAGCAGGGCGAGATGGGCGTAGAACGACGGCCGGAAGCGCACCGCAACGCGCGCCACCGCCGGCAGGATGATCGGCGCGTGGCCGAAGATCATCGAGAACACGAAGCCGACGAACACCGCGTGCAGGGCGGCGTCGTACGGCGGGCCCCCAGCGAGCCGGCCGGCCTCGAGCAGGAACAACGCGCCGGCCACGGCGAGCCACGCGTACCCTGAGAGCATCGCCGCGGCGATGTACCGGGTGAGGCCCGTCTGCCGCACGGTGCGCCGCGCGACGTCGAAGCGGAACAGCCACGCCGCCGTCGCCACCAGCGCCGCTCCGGTGAGGCGATCACCGGCCACCGGCGCCGCAACCGCGAGGGCCAGCCCCGCGAGCAACGCCGCCGCCACGGCGGCGAAGGCGCGCCGGCTCGCGCGCGAGGGACCGAGCACGCGGCTCAGCTCCAGCCGCTCGCCCGCGATCGTGAGCACCAGGAACCCGACCCACCAGGTCACCACCCGGAAGACCGCCCACCCCGCCGCCCAGAACACGTTGCCCGCGAGCCAGCTCGCGGCGCCCAGGGCCAGCGTCGTGTGGTGCAGGGCGGGATGGCGCCGCGCGATCACGACCGACATCCCCACCAGGCCGGCGCTGCCCGCCGCGATCAGGATCGCGCCCCACGTCGCGGCGCCCGCGAGCAGCGCGAGCGCGCCGGCCGCGGCGAGCACGGGGTACAGGTAGCCCGAGCGCCGCCCCAGCGCGACCGCGCGCTCCAGCGTGACCACGGTGCCGAGGAACCCTCCGACCATCAGCGGGCCGTGCTCGGCGGGCAGCGAGCCGGCCGGCGGCAGGCCCCAGCCGATCCGCGCCAGCCCCGCGTACAGCGCGGCGAGCAGGGCCAGCGCCGCGGGAAGCACGACCGCCACCCGCGGGGAGGGACCGCGCCGCACCTTCGCGCCACTGCGCGCGACGGGCGTGGCCGCGGCGCCCGGCGCCGCCGGGGCCGTCACCGGCATCAGCGGATCATCGCCGGCGTCCACCGCGGCTCCCACACGATGTCCACGGCGACCGACGTCACCCAGGGCAGCTCGCCGACCCGCGCCTCGACGTCCCGCGTCAGCACTTCGCCCAGCGGGCAGGCCGGCGTGGTCATGGTCATCGCCACCGTGACGGCTCCATCGTGGACGGCGAGGTCGTACACCAGACCGAGCTTGACGATGCTGAGGCCCAGCTCGGGGTCCATCACGCCGATCAGCCTGCGGTAGACCTCGTCGAGCCGGGCCTCCGGCGACCCGTCGCGCACCGCGCCGCAGGTCACGCCGCCGGCTTCCCGATCGCGATGCGCCACACCGTCGGCCCCTGCTCCAGCGGCATCCAGGTGAACTGGCCCGCGCGCTCGGCCTCGAACTCGTAGTACAGCGGCTTGGGGTTGTGGTCGTTGACCAGCACGAACTGCTCGCCCGGCTTCAGGGCGTCGAAGCTGCGGTGGATGGCGGGGTGCTTGTCCCGGGGCGGAATCACCCGGACGTCCAGCTCCTGCATGCGAAGGCTCCGCTCGAAGGTCGGAGCCAAGCTACCCCGCCCGGCCGGCGGTTGTCAAGGTTACGGTGGCATTTGCCACCACAATTGACGAAACCGCCGCCCGCCGGTACATTGCGGCCGTGCGCCCCGTCCCCGCCGCCGCTCCGGCCCCGCCGCCCGGCCCGCTGCCCGCCGCCGCCCTGGGCGACAGCCGGCGCGGGCTGCTCGAGGCCCTGAAGCGGCTCGGCACCGCCACCCTCAGGGAGGCCGCGACCGACCTCGGCCTGTCGCGGGAGACGGTCCGCGAGCACCTCAACGCGCTGGGCGCGGACGGGCTGGTGGAGCGCGCGGGCGCGCGGCGCGCCGGCCCCGGCCGGCCGGAGATCCTCTACCGGCTGACGCCGCGCGCCGAGGTCCTGTTCCCCGCGCGCGACGGGGAGGTCCTGGCCGACCTCGCCTCCTGGCTCCTGGACCGCGGCGAGGAGGCCGCGCTGCGGCGGTTCTTCGAGCAGCGCGCCGCCCGGCGCCGGGGGGCGGCCCGCGCGCGCCTCGCCGGCCTCCGGGGCCGGCGGCGCCTCGAGGAGGTCGCGCGCATCCTCAGCGACGAGGGCTACATGGCGGAGGTGGTGGACGGCTCGCTGCGCCTGGCCCACTGCCCGCTGCGGAGCGTGGTCGCCGTCACCCGCCTGCCCTGCCGCGCCGAGCTGGCGCTGGTCGAGAGCCTGCTGGGACGGCGGCTGAAGCGGACCGACTACCTTCCCGAGGGCGGGGCGTCGTGCTCCTACCGGATGGGGCGCGGGGCGCGGCGGTGAGTCTGCGCCGCGGCAGCGGGACGCCGGGTTGCGAGTGGATGCGAGGGGGACGGAGTGCGGTGGGGCGGCCCGCGGGGCGGCGCCCGGGTTAGCTTGAAGGGCGCGCCGCCCGGGGCGCGGCGCCCCCCCTCGCTCCCACGGAGGTGGCCCGATGACCCACCCGCGCCGCATCCTCGCGCTGGCCGCGCTGGTCGCGCTGGCCGGCTGCGCGACGATCCGCCAGCTCACCGCGCTCAAGCGCGTGGACTTCTCCATCGCCGGCGTCGCGGACGGCCGGCTCGCCGGCGTGGACCTGCGCCGCATCGCCTCCTACCAGGACCTCGGCCCGCTGGACGTCGGCCGGATCGCGCTCGCGGTCACCCGCGGCGACGTCCCGCTCGACTTCCGGCTCCTGATCCGGGCCGACAACCCCGCCGATAACCGCACCGCCGCCACGGTGGTGAAGCTCGCCTGGACCCTGCTGCTCGACGACCGGGAAACCATCCACGGCGTGCTCGACACCGCGGTGACGATGCCGCCCGGCGAGACCGCCACCATTCCGGTGCCGATGCGCGTCAACCTGCGCCAATTCTTCGGCGGCCCGGCCGAGAGCCTGGTGAACCTCGCCGCCTCGTTCGCCGGCCTGAGTGCGCACCCCACCCGCATCGCGGTCCGCGCCGTGCCGACGATCAATACGCCGCTCGGCCCGATCACCTACCCGGAGCCGATCACGATCGTCAGCCGCACCGTGGGCGGGTCGCCGTGACGTGAGCGCGCCCCGGGTCGTGATCGTCGGCGGGGGCTTCGGCGGGCTGTACGCCGCGCGCGCCCTGGGCAGGGCGCCGGTGGACGTGACGGTCGTGGACCGAACCAACCACCACGTGTTCCAGCCGCTGCTCTACCAGGTGGCCACGGCGAGCCTGTCCCCGAGCCAGATCGCCTACCCGATCCGCGGCGTGCTGCGCCGCCAGGCGAACACGCGCGTCCTCATGGCCGCGGCGACCGGCGTGGACCTCGCGGCCCGCCGGGTGCGGCTCGCCGACGGCGAGCTGGCGTACGACTGGCTGATCCTCGCGCCGGGCGCGTCGCACTCGTACTTCGGGCATCCAGAGTGGGAGCCGCTCGCGCCGGGCCTCAAGACGATCGACGACGCGCTCCGGATCCGCGCCCGCATCCTCACGGCGTTCGAGCGCGCCGAGCGCGAGACCGATCCGGAGCGCCGCCGGGCGATGCTCACCTTCGTCGTGGTCGGGGGCGGCCCCACCGGCGTCGAGCTGGCGGGGGCGATCGGCGAGATCGCCTGCAAGGTGATGGCGCGCGACTTCCGCACCTTCGACACGCGCGAGACGCGGACCATCCTGGTCGAGGCCGGCCCGCGGATCCTGCCGGCCTTCCCGCCGGAGCTGTCCGAAAAAGCCGAGCGTTCGCTCGAGCGGCTGTGCGTGGAGATCCGCGCCGGGGAGGCCGTGACGCGGCTCGAGGACGGCGCGGTGTGGCTGGGGAGCGAGCGGGTCGCGTCCGGCACCGTGCTGTGGGCCGCCGGGGTGGCGCCCTCGCCGCTGGCGCGCTCCCTCGGCGTGCCGCTCGACCGCGCCGGGCGCGTGGTGGTGAGCCCCGACCTCACCATCCCGGGGCACCCCGAGGTGTTCGTGATCGGCGACCTCGCCGCGGCGGCCGGCGACGGCGGCAAGCCGCTGCCCGGCCTCGCACCGGTCGCGATCCAGCAGGGTGAGTACGCGGCGCGCGTCGTGGCGCGGGAGGCGGCCGCGCGGCCGGGAGTGCCGGGCGCCGCCCCCGCGCGCGAGCCGTTCCACTACCACGACCGCGGCACCATGGCCACCATCGGGCGGGACGCGGCCGTCGTGGACCTCGGCCGGCTGCGGTTCTCGGGCTACCCGGCCTGGCTGCTGTGGTGCTTCATCCACATCCTGTGGCTGATCGGGTTCCGGAACCGGTTCCTGGTGATGATCGAGTGGGCGTGGGCGTACGTGCGGTTCGAGCGGTCGGCGAGGCTCATTACGGGCGCAACAAGCGTGAGAGGAGAGAGGTGATTCGGGTGAGCCGTTCACGTGAGAGGTGAGAAGCGAAAGGCGTGAGAGGGGGTCTCACCTCTCACGCCTCTTCACACCTCTCACGGCAGTTGCCTCTCACCTCTCACTTGAACCTCTCACCTTTCACGACTCACCTCTCACTGATGGCGCTCCACCCCCTTCACCGTCACCCGCCCCTGAATGAGTGGGAGCGCCGAGGGCTTCCCATCGCCGATCTCGATCGCCCCGTCCAGCGCCCTCCGCCCCAGCTCGATCCCGTCCGCGTCCTTCGCGAAGATCGAGGCCACCGGCTCCGAGGCGTGCACCACCTGGCCCGGCCGCGCGGTGATGACGAAGCCCACCGTCGGGTCCACCGCGTCCTCCACCTTGCGCCGGCCGCCGCCCATCTCGACCACCGCGCGGCCGATCGCCCGCGGCTCCACCCGCTGGATGGTGCCCGACTTGCGCGCGTAGTAGACCTCGACCTCCTCCGCCTGCGGCAGGATCGACGGGTCGTCGACGCACCGCGGGTTGCCGCCCTGCGCCTCGATGATCTTCTGGAACGTCTCGGCCGCCTTCCCGCTCTTGAGCGCCTCTTCGAGCCGCCGGCGCGCGGCGGCGCGGTCCTTCTCGCCCGCCAGGACCAGCATCTCGACGCCCTCGGCGAGCGTGACCTCGTGCAGGTCCTCGGGGCCCTCGCCGCGCAGGCCCATGATCGCCTCCTCCGCCTCGAGCGCGTTGCCGCACGCGCGCCCGAGCGGCCGGTCCATCGCCGTCAGGAGCGCCACCGTGGGGCAGCCGCGGTCCTCGCCCAGCTCGATCATCGTCTTGGCCAGCGCGAGCGAGCGCTCGGCGTCGGTGATGAAGGCGCCGCTCCCCTGCTTCACGTCGAGCACCAGCCCGTCGAGCCCCTCGGCCAGCTTCTTCGACATGATGCTGGCGGCGATCAGCGGCACGCACTCGACCGTGGCGGTCACGTCCCGGAGCGCGTACAGCTTCTTGTCCACCGGCGCGATCTCCGGCGTCTGGCCGATCATCGCGCAGCCGATCTTCTCCACCTGCGCGCGGGTCGCCTCGAGCGACAGGTCGGTGCGGAAGCCCGGGATGCTCTCCAGCTTGTCGAGCGTGCCGCCGGTGTGGCCGAGGCCGCGGCCGCTCATCATCGGCACGGCGACCCCGCACGCCGCCGCCAGCGGCGCGAGGATCAGCGACACCTTGTCGCCGACGCCGCCGGTCGAGTGCTTGTCGATCACCTTGCGGCCGAGCTTCCCGAACGCGAGCCGGCTCCCGGAGGCCATCATCCCGTCGAGCAGGCCCGCGGTCTCCTCGCGCGCCAGGCCCCTGAGGAAGCAGGCCATCAGCAGCGCCGAGATCTGGTAGTCGGGCACCGCGCCGGCCTGGTAGGCGGTCAGCAGCTCGCGCCACTCGGCGGCCGTGAGGGCGCCGCCGTCGCGCTTGCGCTCGATGAGGGCGGGGACGAACATTAGGCCACCTTCAGCCCGAGCCGTCCATGCGCGCCATCGCGCTCCCCGCCTCGCTCGCCGCCGTGCTCATCGGCGCCCCGCTCGCCGCGCAGACCGTGGCCGTCCACCTCGCCGCGGGCGACACCGCGCGCTGCGCGCGCAACTCGCCGGCGGCCCTGGCGCACTTCCGCGAGGCGCTGGCCCTGGACTCCCTCGACTACGAGGCGAACTGGAAGGCGTCGCGCGAGCTGACCGACATCGGCAAGCTGATGCCCGACGCCGAGCGCAAGCAGCGCGACTCGGTGTACGCGGAGGCGCTGGCCCTGGCGCGCCGCGCGGTGCGGGTCGACTCGATGGGCGCCGACGCCCACTACATGGTCGCGGTCGCCGCCGGCCGGGTCGCGCTCACCAAGAGCGCGAAGGAGCGGGTGCGCTCGGCCAGGCTGGTGCGCGACGAGGCGCTGCGGGCCGTCGCGCTCGACCCCAGGCACGACGGCGCGCTGCACGTGCTCGGCCGGTGGAACGCGGAGATCCAGCGGCTGCCGGGGATCACCAAGTTCTTCGCGCGGACCTTCCTGGGGGCCTCGATCTTCAACGCGGCGTCGTGGGACAGCGCGACGATCTACTTCGACCGCGCGATCCAGCTCAACCCGCAGAACATCTACCATCACCTCGACCTCGCCGAGGCGCTGATCGACGACGACCACCAGGCCGAGGCGCGGCCGCACCTCGAGGAGGTGGCGCGGCTGCCCCTGGGCTGCGACGTGGGCGACCCGTCGTACAAGCAGCGCGCGGCCGAGCTGCTGCAGAAGATCACTCGGCGCTAGTCTCTTCGCGGAGGTGCCGCCGGTGCGCGCGCGCCCGGCGGACCCGCTCGCGCGCATCCTCGTAGCGGTCGCGCGCGTCGCTGGTGAGCTGGCGTGCCCGCCGCGCCAGGGTGCGGCGCGTCTCGGCTCCGGTCCGCGGCGCCAGCAGCAGGGCCAGGCCGGCCCCCACCAGCGCCCCGAGCATGAGGCCCGCCGCGAACGTGCGGGCCCTGCCGTTCCCCTCGTCGCGACTCATCGCCCTCTCCCGGCCAGTGGGCCGTGAACGTAGCCCGCGGCAGGGCACGCGGCAACTCGGGCGCGCGGCCGCGGAATCCGCCCGGGCGCCGTCCCAATCCCTGCGCGAGCCATCGGTGATCGGGGAACCGGCTGCCCGACGGGTGTCCACCGTCCGGCGCCGCCAAGTGACGCCCGGATGACGCCGGGCCCCTCGTGCACCACTTCGAGGTGTGTCCCTACCTCACCGGCTTGCACGTCGTCCGCATCGCCGGCCTGCCGGCCGGCGTCGCGAAGACCCAGTGCGCCGAGAACCCCCCGGTGGTGGATCTCGGAGCCGGCCTGCGGTACCTGCTGCTGCCGCGGCTGTTCGTCGTCGGCTCCCTCGTGGACCAGCTGGCGTTCCTTCCCAGCCAGACCTTCGCGCCGGTGTGCAGCGGCTCGGTCTGCACGCAGCTCAGCTACCACGGCGAGCTGCAGCACAACATCGGCCTGCTGATCGACCTCGAGCTGCACCCCTAGCCCGCGACGGCCGCGGGCGGCATCGTTGCCGCTCGCGCGACGGCGGCCGGCGCCACGGTCCCGGCGCCCTCGCGCGTCCCCCGTCACCGGAGTGCCCGATGCAGGTCACCACCACGTTCTCCCTCGACGGCTACCGGATCATGGAGTACAAGGGCCTGGTGCGCGGCATCGTCGTCCGCGCGCCCACCATCGGCCAGGGGATCCTCGGCGGGCTCAAGACCATCGTCGGCGGACAGATCGGCGCCTACACCGAGATGTGCGAGCAGACCCGCCAGCAGGCGTACGACCGGCTGGTCGAGCACGCCGGCGCCCTCGGCGCCAACGCCGTGCTCGGGCTGCGCTACGAGTCGTCGGAGGTGGGCCGCCAGTCGTCGGCGACCGAGGTCCTGTGCTACGGCACCGCGGTCGTGGTGCAGCGAGTGGCGTAAGTGGCGTGAACGCAGGCTCCGGCGGGGCGCGCCGGCCCGCCTGCTCGAGCCCGGTGAACGAGGTGCCCGGCGACGCCGGTCAGTCGCAGGCGATCACGCCCTCCTCGTGCGCCGGCCCCACCGGCACCGCGTTGCCGTAGAAGACGTAGCAGTGCCGCAGCGTCCAGGTGCTCGACGCGGACGCGGACCACCCGCCCGCGCCCGCTTCGGCGAGCCGGACCGTGGTTCCCGACGAGGGGCTGTACAGCGAGAGATCCGTGGTCGACGGGCTGTACGCCGAGTACTCGTCGAAATACGCCTCCTGCGCGGTGGCCAGGTTCCGGAGGTCGGACGTCATCGCCGCGACCGACGCCTTGTCGCGCGCGGCCGCCCAACGCGGAATCAGGACCGTGACGAGGATGCCGATGGTCACGATGACCATCAGCATCTCGATCAGGGTGAACCCTCGCGTGCGGTGCTTCAGCGGCCGACTCCGTGCAAAGTGGGCGCGCGAGCGCACCGGCCCTTGAGTCGGGCCGACCGCAAACGTGCAGCGCCAAGTGCCTTATTGCAACGCAAGGACGACACCAGCCCGGCTCCTCGCCAGCCGCGAGCTGCCTTACTCGTTGCCGGGACGCAAGTTGCGACCCGCCTGGTCGGGCCAACTACGCAGCCGGCGACCGGCTCCGAAACCGTGGCGTTCTGCCTCAACGTGCACACTTCGCGATGCAGTCCCTCGACGCCGTCTCACCGCGCCGCTCACCGCCGTGACCACCCGTCCGGCCCTGCGCCCGCCGTCCCCGCCCCGCGTTCCGCGCCCTACCTCGGCAACCGCTGCCGGTCCTGGGTCGTCCGCTGTCCGGCGGAGCCGCCGGCGGCGTCGCCTTCCGCCACGCCACGGCGCCGCGCCGCGAGCGCGGCGAGCACGACGACGAGCAGGCACAGGGCCGCGAACCAGTCGCCGCTGCGGCTGTAGATCGTGCCGCCCGGCGCGACCCGCACGCCGGCCGAGACCAGCACCTCGGACGCGTCGCGCGAGGAGCGCTCGGCGACGATCCGCCCGCGCGCGTCGCTCACCGTGAGCAGCCCGTCCGTCGCGGCGCGCGCCACCGCGTAGCCGCCCTCCACGCCGCGCAGCACCGCCATGCGGCTGTGGAGCCAGCCGTCGGCGCCGAAGTCCCACGCCGGCACCAGCACCAGGCCCACGCCGGCGCGCGCGTACGCCAGGCCGGTCGGCACGAAGTCGAGGTCCTTGCAGATGGCGACGCCCGCCGCCACGGCGGTGTCCGGCAGCAGGCCGGGCGTGCCGCCCTTGTAGTAGCCGTCCTCGAGGCCGGGCACGAGGTGCACCTTGTCGTAGTCGAGCACGGTGAGGCCGTCGGGGCCGAACACGGTAGCGAAGTTGTGCGGCGGCGTCTGCCCGATCGCGTTGAGGCCGGCCACCACCGTCACGCGATAGCGGCGCGCCACGCCCGCGAGCACCACGCGGACGCCGTAGTCGTCCGGCGGCCGCACGGCGACGAACTTCTCCGGCAGCACCACGTACTGCAGGCCGCGCGGGGCGAGCGCCGCGACCCGCGCCGCGTAGCCGCGGGCCACCCGCAGCGCGTCGCGGGCGTTCTCGGCGAACGGGCGGTTGGTCGTGTCGGCCGCCGCCAGGCCGACCCGCACGATCGCCGAGGGCGACGGCGCGGCGAGCCGCAGGTCGCCGTACACCAGCGTCGCCGCGACCACCACGGCCGCGACGCCGAACGCGGCCTCGCGCGCGGAGCGCGAGTCCCGCGAGCGCCACATCACGGCCAGCGTGGCGGAGCCGAGCGAGACGACGAAGCTGATGCCCCGGATGCCGGTGACCGAGGCGAGCTGGATGATCGCGAGCACCGAGGCCTGCGTGTAGGCGAGGCTCCCGAACGTGCCGTTGGGCGAGACCCGGGCGACGAGGTACTCCGCCAGCGGCACCAGCGCGGCCCAGGCGAGCGCGGTGACGACCGGCCCGGTGCGCCGCGCGATCACGCGCCACACCACCGCCACCACGGTCCACGGCGCGGCGACGGCGACGAGGAGCAGGGCGAGCATCCCCGGCGGGAGCGCGCTCCAGTAGGCCACCACGAAGCCGGCCGCCCCGCCGGCCGCCGCCACGAAGGCCGCCAGCGCCGCGCGGCCCGGCCCGAGCTCCGGCAGGACGATCAGCAGCGGCACGGGCGCGAGCCAGGCCAGCGGCCACACGTGGTAGATGCCGCTCGAGGCGAACCACATCAGGCCGCTGACGACGACCGCGACCACGACGTCCACGCCCGCCACGTTCCGGTCCGAAGGCACGGCCAATCTTAGACGCCCGGCGGCCGCGGCGCGAGCCGGCGCGGGTGCGACCACGACAGGCCCGGGAACCGGTGCATCATCCTGCCGCGGCGCCGAACTCGAAGCGCCGCCTCTCCGGAGCCGGCTCCGGACGGCACCTCCGTCGCCCGAAATGGAACTCGTTGAAATCCCGGTCCAGTCTCGCGGTCTTCGCGGCAGTCTCCTATCTTGGCCGCTTCTTCACGGCAGCCAGAATGCCCGGCACCACGAAGAGGTTGTCGCGCGCTCCCCCGCCCGGCGCCCCACCCGGGCCAGGCGGCCGCGCCGACGCCGCCGCGCGTTCCAGACTGCGAGGAGGAACGATGGCACGCAGCCCGACACTGCTCCGTGTGTTGGTCGTCCCCCTGCTCGGCGCGCTGATCGCCTCGCCCGCCGGGTGCGGCAGGACCGAGGGCGCCCGCGCGGCCGCGGGGCGGGCGGACGGCGCCGGACCGGGCACGGGCGCCGGGCGGCAGCCGGCTGCGGACAAGGCCGGAGCCAAGCCCGGAGCCACGAGCGCGGAAGGCGACGGGCGGGCGGGCGGCGAAGCCGCGGCCGGCGTCGTGGTCAACGGCGAGACGCTTCCCCCGGAAACGGTCCAGCAGCTCCAGCAGGCGTACAGCGCCGTCATCCCGCCAGGGCGCTACTGGTACGACCCGGTCTCGGGCGCGTACGGTCGCGAGGGCCAACCCATCACCGGACAGATGCTCGCCGGCCTCGCGCTCGGCGGCCGGCTGCAGGCCGACGCGTCGCACGGCACGTCCGGCGTCTACATCAACGGCCGGCAGATCACACAGGGAGAGAAGGCCTTTCTCGAGCGCATGTGCCGGACGCCGGTGGTGCCGGGGCGGTACTGGATCCTCGCGAACGGGCTCGGCGGCTACGAGGGCGGACCCGCCGCGTTCAACCTGGCGCAGTGTCCGGGCTTCGCCCCGCAGAACGGCGGGCCCCGCTCCAGCTCGCGCACCTACTGCGACGCCAACGGCGCCTGCACCACCAGCGGCATCCTGGGGACCATCACCACCGCGCCGGATTGAGGCCGGCCGCGCCCCGTGGGCTCGCCCCCCAGGGGGGGCCCGGCGAGCCGGCCTGGCGACCGCCCGTTACACCCCACGCCCCCCCCTTGACACCGACTTAACTGCGTTATATCATCTCACGTAGTTATGACCGCCAAGTCACTGGCCAGCTTCGAGCGCCGCGAGTCCGAGCGCGTGGACACGAGGAACCGGATCCTCGAGGCCGCGCGCAGGATGTTCGCCGAGCAGGGCTACGAGGCGACGACGATGCGCGCCATCGCCGACGCCATCAGCTACACGCCCACCGCGCTCTACCACCACTTCGCCAACAAGCAGGCGCTGGTGACCGAGCTGTGCCGGAACGACTTCGACGGCCTGGCCACCCACTTCGCCGAAGCGGCCCGGATCGCCGACCCGCTCGAGCGCATCCAGAAGATCGGCCTCCTGTACCTCCAGTTCGCGGTGGAGAACCCGAACCACTACCGGTTCATGTTCATGACGCCGCTGCCCGAGCTGGAGTACCACACCGAGAATCAGGGCGACCCGGAGCGCGACGCCTACGCGATGCTCGTGGCTTGCTGCAAGCAGGCGATCGACCAGGGACTCCTGCGCCCCGAGGTCGCCGACGCGCACGAGCTGGCCCAGATCCTGTGGGCCGCGCTCCACGGCCTCGTCTCCCTCCGGATCGTGAAGCACGAGCCCTGGGTGCCGTGGCGGGACGTCGAGCACTCGGCGCGGGAGGCGATCGAGATCCTCACCCGCGGCATCGCGAGGACCGGGCCGGCGAGCTAGGACGGTGAAACACGCGGC
>Ga0335070_10006324_pt1 | contig 13947 bp, 8 predicted proteins | sample Lox_Sample_13_FD_206722 | JGI IMG/M metagenome (GOLD analysis project Ga0335070, IMG submission 206722) | Soil microbial communities from Loxahatchee National Wildlife Refuge, Florida, United States - Lox_Sample_1.3 | ecosystem: Environmental > Terrestrial > Soil > Wetlands | place: USA: Florida... | reverse complement strand
CCAGGAACCTCTCGTAACCGATTTATTATAGGGAAGCTTGGACGCTGGCGGACCCGCGAAGTACAACGTTTATCGGAGAGCGGCTCATCGAACCCGGCAAGGGCGATTTCAAGCCAGCGAAGCTGTTAGGGAGATTTCTTGCACATAAGGAAGGCGCTGGCCGAGAGCCCGGCTGTACGGGGTCTGGCGGCATTGGTTATGGTCGCGGTCTTTATAACCGGCGTTGGTCTCCGGCCGTCTCTCGCCCTGTCTCAAGCCGAAGAAGCTGAGGCTACTCCTGCAACCAGTCCGATGATGGCCCTGGAAGGCTGGAGGGTTCGCGATATTCAGTTTCGTGGTGTCCAGAGTGCTGACTCCGATCAGTTGCGGAGCATTCTTCCGCTCAAGGTCGGCGATCTGTTGGACCGCAGCAAGGTTCGGGACAGCGTTCGAGTTCTATACGCAACCGGGCGGTTTGCTGATATTCAAGTTGAGGCCGAGCGTGCCCAGGCGCACGATGTGAACCTGGTCTTTGTAGCCAGTCCGAACTTTTTCATCAGCCAGGTTCTGGTGGACGGCGCCCCGGCCCGTCCCAGCGCCAGCCAGATCGTTAATGCCAGCAAGCTGCAACTCGGCGACTTGTTTACGGAAGAGAAGCTTCAACGCGCCCGCGAGCGTATCAAAAGCCTGCTCCAGCAGAATGGTTACTACCGATTTCAACTCAGTGATGACGAAAAGACCCGGCTCGAAACACAGGAAATCAACATCGTCTTCCATCTGCAAGTCGGGGAACAAGCCCAAATCGGCGGGGTAAGCGTGACCGGGAAGCCGGGGTTCAACAGTGACGAGGTGCGCGACATTGCTCATCTGCACCCGGGGGATACCGTTACCGCGGATGGCCTTAACAACGCCCTGCAGCGCTTGCGCAAGCGCTACCAAAAGCAGAGCCGTTTGCTGGCCCAAGTGAACGCCGACCATACCTATAAGCCGGAGAAGAACGAAGTCAACTACACGTTGAACATTGAGCCCGGACCGGTAGTCCAGATTGCAGTAGAAGGTTTTCGTCTGCGCCGCGGTGTCATAAAAAAGAACGTTCCCGTTTATGAGGAAAATGCCTTGGATGAAGACCTCCTGAACGAAGGCCGCCGCAACCTACTCGACTACCTTCAAACCCGCGGCTATTTCGACGCCAGAGTGGGGATTAAAAAAGAAAATCAGACCGACAAAAACGTGCTGCGCGTGGTTTATGTCATCGATGCCGGCGAGCGCCACAAAATGGCTCGCGTTATTATCAAGGGCAACAAGTATTTCGATGCCGAATTGCTGCGCGGCCGCATGCAGATCCAGCCTGCGGGCCGCCTCTTTTCGCACGGACGCTATAGCCAGCTGACTTTTGCGAGCGATGTGCGGGGCCTTGAGCAGCTATATCGTTCGCAAGGATTCGCGCAGGTAAAGATTACGGGTCACACCATCGACAATTACGCCGGAGTTAAGAACCAGGTTGCGGTCCAAGTCGATATCGATGAGGGACCGCAGACTCTGGTCGCCTCGCTGCATCTGGTCGGGAATAAAATGCTTTCCGATGAGCGCTTGCTCCCTCTGCTCACTTCCGTTCCAGGCCAGCCGTTCTCCGATTTCAACATCGCCGGCGACCGTGATGCCGTCCTCAACGAGTACTTCAATGACGGCTTTCCGAATGCAAGCTTCGAACCCTCAGCCACACCAGTCACGGGCGATCCAAATCGCATGGATGTCACATATCAGATTGCCGAGGGTGATCAGATTTTTGTGGACCGCGTGCTTGTTCGCGGCCTCAATCACACCCGGCCGGGCATTGTCCAACATGAGATGCAGATTCACCCCGGGGATCCGGTAAGCCAGATTGCGATGCTGGACACACAGCGGCGTCTCTACGATCTAGGCATCTTCAACCAGGTCGATACCGCTATTCAGAATCCGGACGGCAAGGAACCGAACAAGAACATTCTCCTGGATGTGCGCGAAGCCAAGCGTTACACCTTCGACTACGGCGGCGGCCTCGAAGTTCAGACGGGTACCCCGGCGGGAGTTACTGCGCCGCAAGGCAATACTGGCGTCAGTCCGCGCGTCACCTTCAATGTCACCCGGCTTAATTTTCGTGGTGTTGACCACACCATTACTCTGAAATCTCACGTAGGACGGCTGCAACAACGCGTGCTGCTCAACTACGATGCACCGCGCGTGCTGAATGTCAATAATTTGCGCCTGACCTTTACCGCCTTTTACGACAAAACTCTCGATGTGAGCACCTTCACCTCCAAGCGACTGGAGGGCTCCATCCAGGCGGAACACGACATCAGCAGGGGAAGCACCATTTTTTACCGCTTTGCTTATCGCCGGGTGCAAGCCTCGAATTTTGCTCCAAACTTCAATCAGAACGAAGTTCCGCTGCTCTCCCAGCCCACTCGTGTCGGGATGCCCGGTTTCACCTACATCCGCGACCACCGCGATAACCCGGTGGAGAGCACGCGTGGTGCTTACAACACCGTTGATGCCGGAGTCGCCTCCAGCTACTTCAAGTCGGAGGCCGATTTCAGCCGCATTCTGCTGCAAAACTCCACCTATTACACGATCAAGAAGAAATATGTATTCGCACGCTCGACCCGGGTCGGCGTGGAGACGCCGTTCGGCCACACCTTGGTGCAAAGCCCTCAACAGGCAGTCCTGGGAGTTCCCGCCGGCTTCACGGTTATTCCCCTGCCAGAGCGATTCTTCTCCGGCGGCGGCAACTCTCTGCGTGCTTTTGGGTTAAATCAGGCAGGGCCGCGCGACTTGAACTCGGGATTTCCCGTAGGTGGGTCAGGCTTGTTCATCAACAATCTTGAATTTCGAATGCCGCCCGTCACGCTGCCGTTTGTGCAGAACAATGTGAGCTTCGCGTTCTTCCACGATGCCGGCAATGTGTTCGACACGGGACATGACATGCTTCATAACTTGGTGCAATGGACGCAACCGAATTCTGGCGCCTGCAGGAACCAGAGTACCTATCTGCGATGTGACTTTAATTACATAGCGCAGGCCGTGGGCCTTGGCATACGCTATAAGACGCCGATTGGGCCGGTGCGATTTGATATTGGATATAGCCTAAACCCGCCCTATTTTCCTAGTTTTCAAACGGTAACGGATACAGCTACCGGAACGTCGTCGAGTGTTTTCACGCCCCAGCGCTCGGGGCACGTCAACATTTATTTCAGTATTGGACAGACCTTCTGATGTCGAAAAAAGTCATTCATCTGGCCTTTGTTCTCTTAGCCATGCTTTGCGGTCTATCCCTGCACGCTGCAGAGGTCATTGACCGTATCGTCGCGACCGTAAATGGGCAGGTCATTCTGCAGAGCGATGTAGATGAGGCCATTTCTTACCAGGCATTCGCCGATGGTCGCCCGCTGAATCTGGTCTCTGCCGCAGATCGCAAGGCGGCTCTCGACCGCCTCATCGATCAGGAACTGATCCGCCAGGAAGTGCACGCCTCCGACTTTCAACCCGTGCCTGGTGCTGAAGTGGAGGCGCGTATCGCGGACATTCGCAAGCTGCACCCGGAAGCTACGGATGACGCTTCCTGGACTTCCGCTCTGCACCGCTATGGTCTCAGCGCTGGCGAACTTCGCGAAAAAGTTGCGGCCGACCTGAACAGCTGGAAAGCCGTTGAGGCGCGCCTGCGGCCAGATGTCGCAATAAATAGCGGAAGCGTTGAACGCTACTACCACGAGAACCTTCTTCCCGCGCTGCACAAAACAGGTGCCCCTGCACCTGCACTGGTGGAAGTGGCTCCAAAAATCAAAGAGATTCTCACACAACAGCAGATTAATAATCTGCTGGCCATATGGCTAAAGAGTCTGCGCAACGAGAGCAGAATAGAGATCGCCTACGTAGCGGGCGTCGCTTCCCAGGGCGGCAGTTATTGATCACGGGCAGGAGCCATTGACACCAATCGAAGTCAACTCGCGGCCCCTCACGCGACGAAGCCACTGGCGCCTCATCCGCAATGTACTTGTCGGCGTCGTTGCATTCGTAGTTGTGACCGCAGCCGCGCTCGTGTGGTACGTTCACACCGACTCTTTCCAACGCATGGTGCGCGCCCGCCTGGTTTCGGCGCTGGAAAATATGACGGGTGGACGGGCCGAAGTAGCGAAGCTAGGCATTGTTCCGTTTCGTTTCCGTGTCGAAGCCCACGATCTGACGATTCACGGCACCGAACCTGCTACTGAAGTTCCTTACGCGCATGTTGACCGCCTTACTGCCGAGATCAAGATCATTTCCATTTTTCGACGTGACTACGGATTCCACGCGCTCCTTCTTGACCACCCGGTAGTTCATATAATCGTCCACCCGGACGGTTCCACAAACCAGCCCAGTCCGCGTGTACCGAACATGGCTGAAACCTCGCCCATAAAGCGGCTTTTCGATATCTCTATCGGTCACCTGCAGGTTACGCACGGCGAATTGCTCTGGGATAACGAAAGAATCCCATTGCAATTTTCCGCGAACGACGTTTTCGCGGAAGTGAATTATTCGTTGTTACACCTGAACTATGAAGCTCTACTGCGGCTGCAAAAAGTAGATGCCAAATTCCGCGATCTGCCGCCGCTAACGTCGAAGGTTGCAGCCCGACTCGCTGTTGGACAGAACTACATTAACGTAAATTCCTTCGAGTGGTACTCGGGGAAGTCGCGACTTGAGGCCAGCGGCCGGCTTGAAGATTTTCAACGCCCAAAGTTCAACGGTAACTACAACGGGCGTTTTGACGTTAGCGAACTTGCTCCGATCGCCGGTGTTCCTCACCTGCGCACCGGAACTGTAGAGACCGGCGGGAGGGGAAGTTGGACTGCGCAAGACTTTTACATGTCGGGCAAGGCGGCGTTTAACAACCTGGACTGGCGCGATCGCACTGTTTTCCTGCGTAATGCCAGCGGTACGGCCAACTATGCCCTGAGTTCGTCCGCTCTGAAAATTTCTGATATCCAGGCGCGAGTACTCGGCGGGAGTGTCACCGGCAACCTCGACGCGGTGAACTGGTTCAACACGCGTTTGCCCACCGGGGAAAGCCGCGTTGCCGATGAGCAAAGAGGCTCGCTTACCCTCCAGCTGAAGGATGTCTCCATTGCGGCGCTGGTGTCGGCGCTTCAAACCCGCAGGTCACTGCTGGCCCGTTTCCCGTTTGCCGGGTCGTTGAGCGCAACTGTTAATACGCGGTGGACTGGCTCGGTTCATCGCTCTGAAACGTCTTTCAACGTCTCAGCCGCACCTTCTTTGCAGTTCAGGCCCGGTGAAATACCTCTGGCCGGCAATGCCAGCGGAGTCTATCGAGCACGCACCGATGAACTGGAACTTGCCAATCTCAATCTTGTCAGCCGTACGACGCAGGTTCAGGCCACCGGAAGGCTGTCAACCTCCGCCATGCTGCGAATCTCGGTTGCCACGAGCGATCTGCATGAATGGCACCCCATACTGGCCAGCTTGGACGTGCGCCTGCCCGTAACCCTGCATGGTCGTGCCACTTTCAATGGGAATGCGAGCGGCACGCTCAGTGACTTTGCGATCCGCGGCCACCTGCAGGCCAACAATTTTGACTCGCTGCTCGCCACCTCAGCACGCTCCTCGGCTCCACCGGTCCACTGGGACTCACTGGCCGCTGACGTTCATGCTTCTCCCTACGCCATTTCTGCCCGCAACGGAATACTGGCGCGTGGACCCGAGGTGATCAGGTTTGACGGGAGTGTTCAACTCCGCGATGGCGAGTTTGCCAACGACAGTCCAATCACTGCTCACGTCTGGGTCCGCAGCGCGGAAGTTGCCGATTTACAGGCGCTTGCAGGATTCACCTACCCCGTAAGCGGATTAGTCAGTTTGTCTCTCACTGCTTCGGGGACGAGAACCGATCCACACGGCGACGGTCGCATTGATCTCGTCAACGGCACTTTTTACGAACAGCCCGTTACACATCTCACTTCCGACTTGCACTTCGGCGGTCACGAGGTTCAACTGAATAACGCAGTCGTTAGTTATCGTGATGGCCAAATCGGCGGTGGTGCCGCCTACAATTGGCAAACCCGCGGCTTGCACTTCAACCTCAATGGCGCGAACTTTGACCTGGTTCACTTCTCGAAAATTCAGGCCGGAAAAATCAAGATTGCCGGCAAACTCGATTTCACCGCGACCGGCGACGGCGCTTTGGATGCGCCCATTGTCAACGCGAACATTCGCCTGCGGAACCTGAGTTTCGACAATGAGCGCGCCGGTGATTTTAATTTCGAGGCTGTCACGCATGGCTCCGATATGCAGCTGATTGGGCGCTCGCATTTTGAAAACGCACAGCTTGCGATTGATGGCAGCGTTCATCTGCGTGACGACTGGCCCGCCCAACTGGCGCTGCGCTTTGATGCTTTCGACGTCGATTCTGTGCTACGGCCGTACATCGGCGACCATCTCACTAGCCATGTGCCCGCCGCGGGGAGCTTGCAGCTTTCGGGACCCCTGCTTCACCCAGAACGCCTCACGGCGACGGCCGACCTCACATCCTTTTCCGCGAGCATGGAAAGCTTCGCTATCCACAACGAGGGCCCGATACATTTCACAGTACAGAACCGCGTGCTCGCTCTCGATCGTCTCCGTCTAGTAGGCGACGGCACGGACATCACTGCGCAAGGAACGGCACAACTAGCTGGTGAGCATGATGTTGATATTCGCGCCGACGGCCGCCTGAATCTAAGGCTCATCGAGGGCCTCACTCCCGGTTTATTTGGGTCGGGTCTGGCTTCCGTCGCCATTAAAGTCACCGGTACCTACAGCGCGCCCCTGCTCGCCGGCAAGCTCGACATCTCCAACGGTTCCGTTTCTTACATTGACCTGCCCAACGGTTTGAGCGAGATGAACGGCACCCTTGTGTTCAACCAGGATCGTCTCCAGATCCAAACTCTGAATGCTCGCGTCGGCGGCGGGAACGTCAGCCTCTCTGGTTTCATGAGCTACAGTCCGCATCTTGCCTTCAATATTACCGCCACGGGACGCGACGTTCGGCTCCGCCCTGCCGGCATTAGCGCCACCTCGGATGCCGAACTTCACCTTACCGGCACTCCTCGCGATGCTTTGCTCTCGGGGGACGTTACAATTCTGAAACTCACGCTGACTCCCGGCTTCGATTTTGCGCGATATCTCGAAGGTGTCCGGCAAACCACGACCCTGCCGCAAGGCGGCTCTCTACTGAATAATCTTCGCCTCGACCTCCATCTCGTGACTACCCCCGAACTGCAGATGGAAGCGGCGGCCGCTAAAGTGTCCGGCGATGCGGACCTGCACCTGCGCGGCACTTTGCCCCGGCCCGTGCTGCTTGGCCGTATTGATATTCTCGAAGGCGATGTCTACTTCAGTGGAACCAAGTACCGTCTGGAGCGGGGGGAAATTACCTTTACGGGGCCGACGGGGATCAAACCAGCACTTGATCTGGAAGCCACCACCCGAGTGCGCGACTACGACATAACCCTCGGCGTAAATGGCACGCCCGACAAGTTGAACATGACCTATCGCTCCGAACCGCCCCTGCCCAGCGCTGACATTGTCGCACTGCTCGCTCTCGGCCATACAGAGAGCCAGTCCTCGTTGGCGGATACATCCTCGCAGTCGGTCAGCCAGCAAGCTTCCACTGCAATTCTCAGCCAGGCTCTCAACGCAACGCTGAGCAGCCGCTCACAACGCCTGTTTGGCATTACTCGAATCAAAGTGGACCCCAATGGCCTGAATACCGAAACCACGCCCACGCGCGCCGCGCCGGCGGTCACGCTCGAGCAGCAGGTTTCCAGCAATTTGACGGTGACTTACAGCACAGAAACCTCGCAGACTTCCCAGCAGGTTATCCAGGCCGAATACAACGTGACCCGCAACATCTCCATTGTGGCCGTTCGAGATCAAAACGGCGTTGTTAGCTTCGACGTTCTCCTGAGGCATCGTCGGAAATAGTTCAGCCCGCGTCCTATTGCCTTCAGTTCCGTCACTGAAGCCCCGTTTGCGAAATGGTATTTTGAACTGCCACCTGCATGCATGCAGAACGCCAGCCCGATGCTTTCACGCGCGAGCGCGAAGAGATGGTCGCATTCCAAGTAAGAGCTCGCGGCATCACCGACGAGCGCGTGCTCTCTGCAATGGTGCGCGTGCCTCGCCATGAGTTTGTGCCGGCCGATGTGCAGTCCCAGGCACATGATGACCATCCGCTTCCGATTGGCCAAGAGCAGACCATCTCGCAACCTTACATAGTCGCCCTCATGCTGGAATATTTGGCGATCGAACCACACAGCCTGGTGCTGGAGATTGGAACTGGCTCGGGCTATCAGACAGCACTGCTGGCGGAACTGGCGGCAAGAGTCTACTCAATTGAGCGCCATCGTCCTCTTGCTGATTCCGCCGCTGCTGTTCTCGCCCAACTCGGCTACTCGAATGTGGTGGTACTGGTCGGCGATGGAAATCGAGGTCTGCCGGAGCACGCTCCTTACGACCGGATCATTGTCTCCGCCGCCGCGCATACCATCCCTCCTGCGTTATTCGGCCAACTCCGCGAGGATGGTCGCATGATCCTGCCGGTCGGATCGGAACATGCCCAGGAACTCCAGTTAGTTCGCAACAACAATGGCACCGCTGTCGTAACCAGTCTGGAGGGTTGCCGATTCGTGCCTTTGATGGCTGGTACGCCTGAGCAAGACCTAGTCTGAAAACGCTCGCCTGCAGCAGTGTCTATCTCTGCGCGCAGACCGGCGAGGTAGGGTTTGCCGCAGTCCGGCAAAGCGACGTCATTCATTTAAAATCAATCCATGCCCGTGCTCCGCAACCTGCACATCACCCTGGAGATGATCAAATGGGAGCACTCGGTCTTTGCCCTGCCCTTCGCGCTTTGTGGAGCGATGCTTGCCGCCGGAGGCATACCCAGCGCTCACATTTTGCTTTGGATAATCGTAGCGATGGTTTCAGCGCGTTCGGCCGCGATGGCCTTTAATCGTCTCGCTGACGCCTCCATGGATGCCGCCAACCCCCGCACCCACACACGGGCCTTGCCTGCCGGAATTCTGACACCGACGTTCGTGGCAAGTTTCGTGGTTGTTTCCTGCGCGATCTTTGTATTCGCGGCGTGGCAGTTGAACCGGCTCGCGTTCGCACTCTCGCCCATCGCTTTGCTGATCCTGCTGCTTTACTCCTACACGAAGCGCTTCACGCGCTGGTCGCATCTCGTGCTTGGCTTTGCTCTAGGGATTGCTCCTGCCGGCGCCTGGATCGCCGTACGCGGTTCGCTCGATCCCCGTATTCTGCTGTTGACGGCCGCTGTCACATTTTGGGTTGGCGGGTTTGACGTCCTCTACAGTTGCCAAGACTGTGAATTCGACCAGCAGTACGGATTGCATTCCATTCCACGTTACGCCGGTATTGCGGCTGCGTTATGGATTGCGCGTGCCTTTCACATATTGATGCTGATTCTGCTGGTGAGCTTTGTCCTGTTATTTTCGCTAGGAAATCTAGCTCTTGTGGGCGTGCTCGTCGTTGCCCTGCTCCTCGCTTACGAGCACTCGCTTGTCTCCGCCAATGATCTGAGCAGGCTCAACGCTGCGTTCTTTACGATGAACGGCGTAATCTCAATCGTGTTTTTTTTGTTTGTTGCGGGAGATCTGCTATTGCGCCGCGTCTAGCACTTTAGTGTGGCGCGGGGATTCCTGCCCGCGGCATCTGACTTCCCCTGTGTGCTCTCTGGAGAAATACCTCAATGGTGGGCCGCCAGCGCCCGTGTTTCTTCGCATTCGCTATCGCGAATTGTCTGACAGATCTGCTTAAATTCCTCTGACGGGCTAACGTCGATTACGGAATCGAGGTTCGTCAATTCCAGCAGCTCGCGCACATGCGCGCTAGGATTCTGAATACGCAGGTGCAGGCCATTGCTGCGCAGACGTCCTTGCAGAAATGCCAGCATGCCGATGCCGGCGCCGTCGAGAGTGGAGATATTCGCCAGATCCAGCACAATCTGCCTGCGATCGGCGTGTGCGAGCGCAACGCTGCGCAGAATGTTGACTTCTTCCCCGGCAACAATTCGTCCTGTGCAGCGTAGCACTACGCCATCTTCAACGTTGTGGATATTCACTATCAACATAAACCACCCCGATCTCCTTGATTCTGCCACTTGATACGTAGCCGCTGTGCGATTGGTTCCAACAAATTGATAGACGCGTTAAGAGAAGCAGGGTGAGCAAAACATCACCTAAATATCGGACAGAGAATCATTTACATCTCGTTACGAATGTTCACATTTCGCAACATTATTCGGCCATTTCTGGTCACTGATTTGGTCAGCGCCCATTTGTTACCATGCTGGTTTTCTTGCCGTCTGCAAATTGGATTCATCGGGGCGCCTTCAATGAGGATTATATTGATCGTGTTGTCAGTGATTTTGTCGTTTGTTGCGAGTTCAGCCGCTCAGCAGGTCCCACTCAACTTGATGCCGCTGCCGTCCAATTACACGCTCGGAAGCGGCGCATTGCCGTTCGACCAATCATTCTCAGTTGCATTAACCGGCTACAAAGAGGATCGGCTGGTCCGAGCCGTGCAACGCTTTATCAGCAATGCTTCCAAACGGACGGGCATGCCACTTACAACTGGGTTGGGCACCGAAGCGAAAGCCGCCTTGCTCATTCGCACCGACCATGCCAGCAAGTCCGTGCAGGAACCCGGCGAAGACGAATCGTACTCGCTCGAAGTCACTCCCGCAGGCGCAAAGCTCTCCGCCGCAACCCCGCTGGGAACGATGCACGGCCTGCAAACTTTTCTTCAGCTCATCGAAGCTGCACCGAATGGCTTCGCCGTATCGGTAATTACGATTCACGACACTCCCCGCTTCGTTTGGCGTGGCCTCATGATGGATGTCGGCCGCCACTTCATGCCACTGGATGTCATCCGCCGCAACCTCGATGGCATGGAAGCGGTCAAGATGAACGTATTTCACTGGCATCTTTCGGATAACCAGGGCTTCCGGGTAGAGAGCAAGAAATTCCCCAAACTCACCGGAATGGGCTCGGACGGTCTCTTTTACACGCAGGACGAAGTGCGTGATCTGATCGCGTACGCGCGCGATCGTGGCATTCGCGTCATTCCTGAATTCGATATGCCGGGCCACGCCACGGCTTGGTTCGTCAGCTATCCCGAACTAGCCAGCGCTCCCCGGCCTTACCAAATTGAGCGTCATTGGGGAGTGTTCGACCCCGCTATGGATCCTGCTCGCGACCACGTTTACAAATTTCTCGATAACCTCATCGGCGAGATGGCGAAGCTCTTTCCCGATCCGTACTTCCACATCGGCGGCGACGAGGTGAACGGCAAGCAGTGGGATGCCAACCCGCAAATCCAGGCCTTCATGCGCGAGCACGGCATCAAGAGCAATCAGCAGTTACAAACCTATTTCACCCAACGGGTACAAAAACTAGTGAGCAAACATCACAAGACCATGGTGGGATGGGACGAAATTCTTTCTCCCGACACTCCGAAAGATATCGTCATTCAATCCTGGCGAGGTCCGGAGGGTCTGGCCGCCGCCGCCAAGCAGGGCTATCGCGCACTGCTCTCGAACGGCTACTACATCGATCTGAACTGGCCTGCCGCGCAGCATTACGCTAACGACCCGCTGTCCGGGGCAACCGCCAACCTGACCCCCGAGGAGAAGAAACTGATTCTTGGCGGCGAAGCCACGATGTGGTCGGAATACGTAGATCCCGAGAATGTGGATTCGCGCATTTGGCCACGTACTGCTGCTATTGCCGAGCGCTTCTGGTCTCCACAGAACGTGACGGATGTGAATTCGATGTACGCTCGCATGTATCAGCTCAGCTGGCGCCTGGATTTTCTCGGCCTCACCCACAACACAAACTACCTGCCGATGCTGCAACGAATCGTGGCCAGGCAGAATGCGGCTTCGCTGCGCACGCTGGCTGACGTTGTTGAGCCTGTGAAGGACTATAACCGTGAAGAATTGGCGGTCACCCCGCCAACGCAACAAACGCCGCTAAATCGCTTGGTGGATGCGGCGCGGCCAGAGAGCGAAACAGCAAGAATGTTTTCGGTGATGGTCGATAACTTCATTTCTGGCCAATGCAAAGATGCGCGCGCCAGTTCTCAGATTCGTGGACTGCTCGAAAGCTGGCGTAACAACAACGCCAGCCTGCAGCCCGCGTCAAGCGAATCCTTCTTGTTGCGGGAAGCAGCGCCCCTCTCCCAGAACCTCTCCGTCATTGCCGAAGTCGGGGTGAGCGCAATGACTTACATCGGCCGCAATGAGCGCCCGCCAGATCTCTGGATCAGCGAACAGAAGGCTCTCATTCAGCCGACTCTAAAGCCCACGTCAGCGCAGTTGCTGCTGCCGGTTGCGCCTGTCGTCGAGAAACTGGTGGAAGCCAGTGCGAATGTATGTTCAGCAAAGTAATAAATCGGTTCGCTTAGACGTTTGAACCTAACTGTATGTGTCATCCCGAGCGAGGCCGTAAGGCCGAGTCGAGGACCGTGCGTTTAGCTTTGGGAAAGAGTCGCAACACGAACCATAACGCTTCGCGGTAAAATTCAACAACCCATGACCGAAGCGCTATCGAAAGCTGCAACTCCAAAACCCGCTGTTACCATTCGTGATCTCGACGCGATCGAAGACCTCCGCAAAGTGCCGGACCTCGAGAAAGCCGTCTGGGGGAGCGACGATCGCGATACTGTCCCCGTTCTTATGCTCATTGCCGCCAAAGAAGCCGGCTCCATTCTGATCGGAGCTTTCGACGACCAGCGCCTGATCGGATTTGCGTTCGGTTTTCCTGGCATCGAACACGGCGAAATTTCAATTCACTCGCATATGACGGCGGTGCTGCCCGGGTACCGAGACCTCAATCTGGGATATCAGCTAAAGCTCGCGCAACGCGAGCGCGCCCTGGCCATGAACATCAAGCTGATTACCTGGACGTTTGATCCTCTGCAGGCTCGCAATGCGCATTTCAACTTTGCCAAATTAGGCGTGGTTTCGGACCGATATAAGATTGATTTTTACGGAAACGAGAGTACCAGCACACTGCACCAGAACGGCACCGATCGTTTGTGGGTCTCCTGGCTTCTCGATAGTGAGCGAGTGCGACAACGAATAACGCGCACATCAGCACTGCCCGTCAGCACGCAGCCGGACAACCTTCTTGTCCGCTGCGACGAAAAGTCGCGTCCCGTGCGGGGTGAACTGCGCTCTGCACTGACGTGCAACAGTGTCGGAATTCAGATTCCGTCGGAAATCGCCTCGATAGAAGAAACAAATTCTGCTTTGGCTACCGACTGGCGCCAAGACACGCGTTGGGCATTCACGGAATGTTTGAAGTCAGGGTTCTATGTCGCCGATTTCTTGCGCGGTCGCTGGTCTCAAAGCCCCGGGACGTATGTGCTGGCAAAAGGCGTCCTCCGCGGTTAGAAAAATCCACCACAGAGGCACAGAGACACAGAGAAGACTACGCTTTGGCGTTCTCTGTGACTCTGTGTCTCTGTGGTGGGTGTTGATCCTCTGGGCAAGCGGCCGGCTAAATCATTCCGGCTGCCCCGTCAATTGCGGATCAGGTAACTCGCCGCTCAGTTCCTTTCCCCGCTTCTCTCGCGCCTCATTCATCATGCGTGTATAGGTTTGAAACTCGGCTTTTGCCTTGTCACGCTGCCCCATGCGCTGAAAAACCTGTCCCCGAAGGTTATGCACGGTGTAATCGTCAGGCGAGAGCTCCTCCGCCGCCTGCAATTCGTTGAGAGCCTGCACATACTTCGATTGCTTCGTGTAAATCTTCGCTAGTCCGATATGCGATGTGACCAGTTTCGGATCCAGCCGTAGTGCTGTTCGGAAGTTCTTCTCAGCTTCATCATCCTGCTGTTGAAGAGCATTGACCGAGGCCAGCTTGTCATAACTGA